>Ga0208467_1000414_pt1 | contig 11793 bp, 3 predicted proteins | sample DeeseametaMP2098_FD_184176 | JGI IMG/M metagenome (GOLD analysis project Ga0208467, IMG submission 184176) | Marine microbial communities from the Deep Pacific Ocean - MP2098 (SPAdes) | ecosystem: Environmental > Aquatic > Marine > Oceanic | place: North Pacific Ocean | collected 2011-05-26 | reverse complement strand
TTGAAACAAAGACCAAAATCGTACCTAATACTCCAATTATTATACTTTTAATGTCTATGCTTTTCATAATTATCTCCTTTATTTTCTTTAAAATAAATTCTTTTTCTTTATCTCTTCAATTTACCCAGAGGAATCAATTTGTAGTGATGGAAATGATTGCCGTGAATAAATCGGTATTACACCAGTACGCAGTAAATTACGTTATAATTGTCCTAATTTGTCATATTGTTTAACAAGTTACGGATAAAGAAAAAGCGGGAAATAAATCCCGCTCTCTCTTCGATACCGAAGTAAAAACAATCATGTGGGCCCTCAGGGATTCGAACCCCGGACCAACGGATTATGAGTCCGCTGCTCTAACCACTGAGCTAAGGGCCCTGTAACAGGTAATAAATTACGGCTTATTCTTAAAAAACCGACGATGAAATTACATAATTTAGCTTAAAATAAAGCAGAATATTGTAGGGGTGAAAATGAAAAAATGCCCAACTCTACAGCAACCCACCAACCGTTTAAGCCTATAAATAGATTCCACCGGTCAATAGGATTACAGTCGGCAAGTTTTATTTGAGAAGTGCCATCTTACGCACCCTGGTATAGTTGCCTGCCCTAATCTGGTACAAATACACCCCAGCACTTACTTGCTTACCAAAACTATCCGTTCCATCCCAGACAATAGTTTTATATCCAGGTTCTTCAGGCTCATTAACCAGGGTTGTCATTCTTCGACCCATAAGATCATATATTATTATTGACACATGTGAATATTCAGGAAGCTCGTAGCGTATAGTTGTTGTCGGGTTGAATGGATTTGGATAATTCTGTGAAACAGAATATGTTAATGGTATCTCAGGAACTTTGTTCAGGGTAAAACCGGTGATATCTCCACTCACAACAATTTCCCCATACCCTGATAACCTGTACTCTTCATCACTCGCCAGGATCCAGCCAGCATCATCCTTAATGTCATAGGCAATCACAAGCTGATCAGAGTTGTTCATTATTTCAATAACACCTGATTTCTCAGCAACTTTCATATTGTCAGCAAACCGCACATCAAATGCACCTACCGGCGGTTTCGGTGGCAGCTGATAGCTGAGTTTCTCTTCCCCTGGTATGGATACACCAAAGTAGAGGTCATTGCCATTAAAACTGAGTTTATTTGCTTTTACTGTACGGTCTGTAAATGCTGATCTTGTTTTTGCAGTTCCACCGCTTGAAATAGTGATGTCGCCATCTGCACTTGCGTTAATCCAGTATGCCTTCCCTGGTTCTATCGTCTCAGCATTGATGTATGCTCCCTGGAATCCGTAGATCGTTCCTTCCACTATGATATTTTCTGAATCATTTATCCCGCCAATGGGAATCTCATCTGAAATACCTGAAAATAGATTCCACCCCTGTGAAAGCTCTATGGTCAATTCGGTGAAAGGTTCTCCTTGAATGACCGAACTTCCATCAGCATAAAAATTCAACCAGTATCCTGTACCGGGGACCAGGACATCTTCACTAAAATATGTTCCATTAAAACTATAGAGGGAACCATTAACGGATTCAGGAAACAGATCCTGGACATTCGTACTTTCAGCAATTAATGGTAACCCTACCATGTTCCATCCTGCTGTGTGTTCCAATGTTATCCCGGGGGTCATATTTGTAAATACCAGTTTACTCAGATTGAATCCTTCGTCCAAACAATGGAGACTGAGTTCGTGTTCTCCTTCAGGTATGTACATATTAATATTAAGTGTTCCCCAGTTTTGCCAACCTCCTGTTGAAGGTACATTCACCGTTAAAATAGATTCTGAATCTAATCTTATCTGGAGTGTCCCCTGGCCTTGCCCGGCAACATGCATACTGACTTCATAGTCATCGGAATACAATGCAGATATGGTGTACTTCAGCCATTCATCATTTGTGATCCATCCTACGTTATAATCAACTTCAGGATCGTTGCACTCCTCAATATCCACACCGTCATTCCGGTAAAACCAGCCTTGATTCCATGAAACCCAGTTCTCCTGGGATGTGGTTTCATATTCCTCATCAGCATATGCAGTTTCATTACCACCAATGTCATAATCCACTGCCATGATTGTTCCCGGCAAGACATGATCAGAGAAAGGTTTATTCACGTACCCGAATTCATCATCCATCAATGAGTGAATTACACCTGGATGAAACATACAGTTATTCAATAAAAAACTGTCAGCCATTTCCATGAGACCGTTCACGGAGGTTGACATATCAGGTTCCGGACCATTACCCTCCCAATAATCAAGGATCAACTGGTAATCCTGAGGAATAACTGTCTCAAGCGGTGATGTGGTGGATCTCATCTTTTTGTATGTCCACCAGCACCACCCAATATTATTATTCTCTAAAGACTGAACAGCACTGTTGTACCAATGGTTTGAGTTTTCTCCAGATTCGCCCATCCAGAGAGGGACATTATACTGGTTCCTCATATTGAGATGGGACGCAATCTGATCCTGGTCGGATTCACTCCAGTACCAGTGAAAGCTATACACCATATTGTTATCAAAAGGAGGAACCAACTGGTAAAAATCACTTCCATACCAGTTCCCTTCGATAAAAATAATATGGTTCACATCATGTATTCTAACCGCATCTGTAATGTCTTCGTACACTTGCCTGATGACGCTGTTATCGCTGTAGGCGGGTTCATTCAGGAGGTCATATCCACCGATCCATCTTTCTGTTGAATATCGTTGGGCTATGGTTCCCCAGATATCTGCGGTCCACTCTTTATAAGTGTCATTTACCCAGAGCAGAGCCTCCCCATTACTGTCACTGATGTTATTCGGGTTTTGCCCTCCAGGAGCACAATGCATATCCAGGATAAGATACATTTCATTGTTGCTGCACCAATCCAAAAGCTGGTCTATGATCTGAAACCCATCTTCATTATAGGTGCCCTGACTTTCTGAAAGCAGTTTATAATGGAAGGGTAGGCGCACAGAGTTGAATCCCCATTCTGCCAGCTGTGAGATATCTTCCTCTGTAACAAATTTATTTGTGTAGGCTTCATAAAAATTATCAGCATTCTCAATCCCCACAAGATCTACGATCATATTCCTGATCTCAGAAGGAGATCCAAACCCAGGTATTTTCAGCATGTAACCTTCCGGTACCAGCCATCCGCCAAGACCCATGCCTTTCAAAATAAAGTTTCCCTGGTCTGGGTCCAAAATGGAAGCACCGTACGCCATTAAATAATCAGAATTGGCACATGGACCGCATGATCCAAAGCAGACTGGATTCAATATAATATCATTTTCCCCAACATCTAGGCCCCTGTCCGCATAATCAGGGTGATCATTCACGTCACATTCTGGAGGAACAATCTCCCTGTTTTCCCATCCCTCACCATTGAAGTACTGATAGAGATGATACCCTTGAGGGACACTGACAGTTGCCGAATAAATATTGTCTTCATCTTCATCAGTCATTTCTATAAATGACTCCGAATCCCAGTCCACAAAACTGCCGTTAAGGAATACTCCATCATTGATTGTTTCGTTTGACATATCAACCTGAAAGGTAACGTTAACCCTCTGTTGATATACTCTTACATGATCTACCTCTAAACGCACCGGGAAAATGCTGTTATCGATGCCCTGCTGACCACCCCAGGTGCCCCCTATCGCAATGTTTAACAGCAGATGAAAACGCTGGTCAAAGGGCCAGGTTGCATAGTTCCCTGCCTGGTCATTGGCATAAGTAAAATAATGCACATCATCCACGTACCACTTGAGATAATCTTCATCCCACTCCAGAGCATAGTTGTGAAAACTTGTAAGAGCATCATTTACATACATTGTTCCCTCCGGAGGCGGTGACCCGTTCCACCAGTTATAGACCTCTGTATGAGCGGTTCCGTGGATCACGTTGGGATCAAAACCAACATGTTCCATAATATCGATCTCACCACTGTAAGGCCATCCTCCATATACCCAATCGGTTGGAAGCATCCATATCGCAGGCCATGTTCCCACACCACCCGGTAGTTTTGCTCTTACTTCTATCCGTCCATATGTCCAATCACCCTGGTCCCTTGTAACCATACGGGCGGAAGTATAATTTGCCCCGCCATAATTCTGGAGAAGTGCCTGTATGACTAAGTTTCCATCCTCTATAAAAGAATTATTAGAATTGCTGGTGTAATATTGAGCTTCTCCATTACCCCAGCCCCAGTCACCGGTACCTATATCATAACCCCACTTACTTTCATCAATTTCCGGTCCATTGAATTCATCCGACCATACCAAAACCCATCCTTCTTCATATCCACCACCCTCTGAATTTTCACAGGTACCGTACATAACAGGCTCCAGTGTAGTATTTTCATCGGGGACAGTGATAAACCTGTTGGTGTACCCATAATTTGTATTCGTACAGGGACTTCCTTCCGGCAATGATTCCAGATTCCATTCGCAGTTGCCGAATTTGTATTCGTGATATTCACCTGAATTCAGATTAAGAGTGGTTGCCCAGACAGCTCCATCAACCTGGGTAAGGGGTTGAAACCAGGCCCAGTTACTAAAAAAACTACCGCTGATAGTGGGAGGGCAATCCGGGTTCACAGATTCATTTGTCATATCCACCTGGAAAGTGACGTTCACACCGGACACCAGAACAGGATACAATAAAATTAAAAATAATGATTTCTTAGTTAAATTGATTTTACTCATAGGTTTTGGCCAGTTACCCCAAAATTCATATTATGTTGAATATATCACATATGATTTTGGATTTAAAAGAATAAAATAAAAACCAAAGTATTATCCAGCCACATAATTAGACGGATAAATCAATACTTTATTCCCTTATATTTTATGTTTCTTTTCTGCCGAAAAAAGTGGGAGGCAATACAATAAACGATAAACTGAGTAGAGTTATAAAATTTGAGCATTGCCTCCCAAGGTCGATAATTTTTACTTGATCAGTATCATCTTCTTCACTGTTCGAAAGTTCCCGGCTTCAACTGTGAATATGTATACTCCGCTTGAAACAGGATCACCATGCATATTTGTACTGTTCCATGTGGTGTGATGATATCCGGCAGGACGTAATTCATGTACAAGATCCGTTATCTTTTGCCCCATTATATTATAAACACTAATGGTAACAAAATTCTCTGCCGGGATTTCGTATCTGATTGACGTTTTTGGATTGAATGGATTTGGATAATTCTGTGAGACAGAGTATGTCAATGGAACTCCCTGAACTTTGTTTAAGGTAAACCCGGTTGCATCTCCACTCACAGCAATTTCTCCTGAACCATTCAGTTCGTATTCCTTCCCTTCATCAGATGTCAGTACCCACTTCATGTGTTCTCCCGCATCAATATTGATGGTGTAAGAGATGGAAAGCTTATCAATATTATTCATTATTTCAATAGCGCCTGAATTTTCAGCAACTTTCATATCATCAGCAAACCGCACATCAAACGCACCTGCAGGTGGTTTAGGCGGAAGCTGATAGCTGAGCATCTCTTCCTCTGGTATGGATACACCAAAGTAGAGGTCATTGCCATTAAAACTGAGTTTATTTGCTTTTACTGTACGGTCTGTAAATGCTGATCTTGTTTTCGCAGCACCGCCGCTTGAAATGGTGATGTCGCCATCTGCATTTGCGTTAATCCAGTATCCCTGCCCCGGTACAAGAGTTGATGAATTCTGATAGGTTGCGCTAAAACCATAGAGGGTACCCGGCACAATAATGCTTTCCGGATCATCAACTGCACTGATTTCGACCGGAAGGGTAACACCGGAAATCATATTCCAGCCCTGGGTCAGTTCAAGGGTTAAAGAGTTGATAGATTCTCCTGATAATACATCTGATCCGTCATCAGAAAATACCAACCAATATCCTGCTCCCGGTGTCAGTTCAGACGCCGGGGTATACATACCGGAAAAACCATAGAGTGTGCCTGTTACGGACGTAGGAAAGAGATATCCATAGGCACTGTTCTCAACTGTCAAGGGCAATCCTATCATATTCCAGCCTTCATTGTGATTTACAGTAACACTGCCAGTTTCACATCCCTCACAAGTAAATTCCGCATCATCAAATCCATAGTTGGCATCGCCGCCACCATCCCATCGGGTTGCAACAAGTACCACAGTCATTTTAACTGTATTTTCCGGCAGGGGGTATGTAGCTGAAAACAAGTTCCACTCATCGGTCACTCCCTGCTGGATGGTTTCAACACCGCCAGGTATTAGTGAAGCATTGAACTCATCGTAAAACTCTAACTTCAAGGCTGCAAAGTCTCCACCTGCTCCACCAGGAGTAACATCCTTAATATAAGAGCTGAAAGTCCAGGTTTCACCTACATTAACAGGAATATTCTCCTGATAGCCAACGGCCCATCCAGATCCTCCAACATTGAGAATTAAGTACTGATCGCCCGTATGTGCATCTCCACTACCGATAGAAGCTGGTGAAGAGGAACCTCCATTAGAGACAGACCATCCATCCAGGGAATCTTCAAAACTAGGATTGATTAAGCCAGCAAAGTCGTCCGTGCATGCAAGATCATTTGCACAGTTGGAGTCGTCACAATCTATATATCCGTCTCCATCATTATCGATCCCGTCACTGCAGTCTGTTTCAACATTTGAACAAAAACCGTCTCCGCAAAAGGCAAAACACGCATTGATAATCATACTCTGCAGCCCTGTCTCAAGATGCCTGTCATTATAGGGTGGAACTGCACAGTCCTGTCCTGATATATCCTCCTTACAGCCCCAGTCTCCACAGATACCATTGGTAAATGTATAATCCGTAGCAAACATTGTATCAAGTTGTACGGTGATGGTCCAGATGTCGTCCCCATCTTCATCGCTCATGGGATTATCTCCTGGATTGCCGAATGTACCGCCACCAGCAAGGTAAGCCCCCTGCTCTGAGGTAGGAACACTGCTCATGTCCAGGTTAAATGTAACACTTACGCCCTCCGTCGGCACATAATCAGAGATACCTAAACTCAGGTTATCAAACATAACATCAGACAGAACACCAGCACCTGTCTTGATCAAAAGATAATAGATCCCGGTCGCTGGAGCCTGGAACACACCGGGAGGTGCGCCAATCATGGATGGGTTTCCACCGCATGCGTTAGCGAAATCCGTATCCCAGTCCCATGGAGCAGTTGCTCCGCAGTCCCAGAAATGCTGTTTTACGATGACATCAGCGCTACCGACATCCACACCCTGTTCGGGTTCATAATCAAGAATGGAAATTTCCAACCAATTTTGATCGCAGCCAACCCCCTTGAACAGTCCTGAAAGTTCATATACATTGTTCTCTTCCAGACTTACTGCCTGATACACACCGCCATTTCCCCATCCTGAGGCTACTATTCTGAGTGCTTCACCGCTTCCGCCACCTGGACCATCATCTGTGTAAGAAAGGTCGATCTCAACTGATTCGCCAACGATCCAGGAAGTCCAGACAGAATCGTCGCCGTCGAAGTCACCATTAACCAAAGATCCACCACCCCCGCATGTCTGGCAGCTTGCCCAGCACACGGGGCTTAAGGTAGCATCGGATGCACCCACTGTAACGCTCCTGTTAATGAATTGGCATTCACCATTCTCGCCGGTACAATTGTCTAGGACAAGGCAGGAAGGCGCATTGTCCTCTGTATAGCTCCAATCCGGGAACTCTGTTGTGGACCATTCATATCCTGCAAATTTGTATTGGTAGGTACCGGCAGCTAATTCAACCGTGGCAGTATAAATACTGTCTCCATCATCATCATTCATTATAATTCCGGGCCACCAGCCGGCGAACTCTCCCTGGAGTACAACAGTGTGCCCTTCAAGGATCTCAGGATTGTGAGACATATCTACCTGAAATGTTACTTGTACAGGGGCCGGAGGCTCATCCTCACTTATAACAGTCACGTTAGTTAATGTAACTGGAGCATCTGGAGTTGTCACATATAATAGGAATGAACTAAATGTATTCTCACCTTGCGCAGGAATGTCTACTGAGTAAGATGCTCCTGCTGTTCCACTAACGGTTACAGATGCTGTGTTATAGCTTGGCTCTACGTCTGGATATGGGTTATACTCAAATCTGAAATACACATCCACGTCCGTTCCAGCGGTTGCACCTGTAAAGGTGATTTCACCGCCATTCGGGAAGCTGAATGGATAGAGAGTTGTATCTTCGTTGGCAAAGCCTGCCCATGATTCAGCTCCTGTTGGGAATGTATACGTGTTTCCATCAACAATTGTACCACCAAATGCACCTGAAAATACGATTCCTGTATCGCCATCAGGGTTTCCATCATGTGGATGGAATGTGATGTTGTCAAAATAGCAAATATTATCCTGCGTTCTTCCTGCCAGATCAAAATCGGGGAAGATCACTAATTGATCATATCCATCTGTAACTTGAGCAGCGAAGTCAAATGTAAGTTCTTCCCATTCATTTACTACTGTATTTGCAACTTTAATTTCCCCCAGAGACCAGCCGTCAGGTTTCACTAATTTGATACCAACATCGCTGATTACTGGTTTGTAGACCATAATCTTAATGGTACTGTTTGTTTCGTTCAGATTGAACGTTCCAATATCGGCACCGTGCAGGGTTTCGCATCCAGCCCAGGGCTGACCCGCAACCAAGGCAGTAAACTTAGCAGCGGTTGCTGATGTGTTTGGTGCAGAAGCATCGGGATTTGCTAAGATCTCAACTGCTGGATTTGTATTATTTTCAAATACTGTCCAGGTCCAGTTAGCTCCAAAACCACCTGCTTCAAAATCAATTGGTGCATTTTGTGCAAACACAACGGTCATCATTGTAAATACTAATGTAAATTTCTTCATTGAACTTTTCATATTAGTCCTCCTAATATTGTTTCTCCTTAAATATACTCAGTTATAGGAAGCTATGATGTGATTGTCATCACAGGTTCTACGTTTCCAACTATGCATAGCTTGAGGTTATATTTAAAGTGTTTATTTTGAATATTATTTAATTTCTAACAAGAGAATATAATAAAATTACAATATAATTAAAAGAAATTTTAAATATAATGCAAATTATTTTCATTATTAACTTCTCTAACATAAATTCATGTTAATATTTTTATATGAAGTTTAAAATACTGTCAACTTTTATCAGTGTTGTTTTATACCTGTCCTTTTTCGGGTGTGAAGAGAATGAACCGTTGCCTGATCAAGTTCCGCCGGAACTTTCCTTAGTTGATTTTACAGACAGCACCATTCTATCAGTTGAGGGCATTGTCACAATCACTGCTGAAGCAAATGATAATACTGGAATCAGTAAAATTGAATTTTATATCGATAACAGTCTAATGTTTACAGATACCAGTGTACCCTATGAATATGAGTGGGATACTACTGAAGAATCAAATTGTTCTCTGCGCAGAATCAAGGTCATAGCATATGATAATAGATTGAATTCCACTGAAATTGAACATTATGTTTTTATCGATAATTTGAATCTGTCAGAAATAAATGTAAGCTGTTGGTATACCAGTGGTATAAACGAACCTAAGCTTGAAAGGAAAAGTGATAAATATTTTGGGACATCATCATGTAGTAGTCCCTCTGCATTAGAAGTTAATATTTCCACGAATGAAACATATCAGGAGATCGATGGCTTTGGAGCTGCCCTCACAAACTCGTCTGCCTGGCTCATTGATAATTCTACCAGGAGAGATGAAATTATAGATGAATTATTTTCACCTGATAGTGGAATTGGAATTAGCTACATCAGATTGGCAATGGGTTCCTCAGATTTTGTTCAGGGTGAGCATTACTCCTATGCAGAAACACCGAACGATATGGATCTTTCTGAGTTTTCAATTGAAAGGGACAGGGAGCACATCATTCCCGTTCTTCAAGATATACTCGCCATAAATCCTGACATAAAGATAATGGGCTCTCCCTGGAGTCCCCCTGGCTGGATGAAAACAAGCGGCCAGTTTGTTTGTGGAAGTCATTGGGATAGTCGATTAAAGACAGAAATGTATTCTGTCTATGCTGACTATTTTATAAGGTTTATACAAGAATATACTATTGAAGGGATTCAGATTCATGCAATCACAATTCAAAATGAACCTTTATACTGCCCTTGGGACTACCCCGGTCTCTATATGCCCGGAGATGAACAAAGGGATTTTATTAAAGTTTTAGGACCGAAATTTGCTGAAAATGGGATAGACACTGAAATTGTTATTTTTGATCATAATTGGGATGACTCTGAACAAACAGGTGCCTTTGATTATGCAGAAGTGATCTATGATGACCCTGTTGCACTATCGTACATAGCAGGGACTGGATTTCATGGCTATGGAAACGGTGAGGCCAGTATGCAGGAATTGGTTTATAATTTAGATCCCACCAAAGCTATATATTTTACGGAGAGGACAAACTTCACGGGATGGACTGATTGGGATGGCGTATTAGGTCACATTGCAAAATATTACTTTATAGATGTTCTGAGATATTGGTCAAAAAATGTCCTACTCTGGAACTTGGCACTTGATATGGATAATGGCCCTTATAACGGGGGATGTCCGAACTGTACAGGCGTGGTCACTATAGAGGATGATTATTTTGAAAAAGAAATCGATTATTATATTATCGGGCACTTCAGCAAGTTTGTTCAGCAGGGCGCCAACCGTATATACTCAAATACCTTTGAAGGAGAGCTTGAAACAGTCGCCTTTCAAAATCCGGATGGTTCTCTTGTGGTGGTTACATTAAATCCCGGTTGGAACACCGTTAGTTACAAAATAAACTGGAATGATATGTATTTCAATCATTCGCTATCCCCACAATCCATGGCAACATTTGTCTGGGAACCGTAGGAGACAGTACAGCTATTTAATTCACGCTTTCATAAACCCGAACAAAATCCACCTTCATCTCCTGTGGGAAACTCGAGTTATCAATAGGACATATTCCTCCCCACGATCCACCAATAGCAAGATTTAATATTATATGAAATTCCTGATCAAATGGCCACATTCCTGACCCTTCCCCAATATTTGTGAACGTCCAGTAATGGTTATTATTTATAAAAAAATCTATTTTGGATGCGGACCATTCAATACTGTAAATATTAAAATTGTCTGATACCCCAGGTACATAATGTTCCTGTCCGTTTCCTCCAGCAGACTGGTTCGGACAGCCATCATCCCAATTGCAGTCTTCTGTGTGGACAGAACCCTTTACCCAGTTTAGGTTACAGCCTACATGTTCCATAATATCTATCTCTCCACTTGCGGGCCACCAATTTTCGTCCTCCCAGTAAGCTGGATATGTTGGAAGCATCCAGATCGCCGGCCAGGTTCCATCTCCGGAGGGGAGTTTTGCCTTAATATCTATTTTACCATATAAAAAGTCCCCCTTACCGGCTGAATTCATCCGTGCAGAAGTATAGTTTGCCCCATCATAGTTTTCATGTAATGCTCTTATTACAAGGCAGCTGTCTTCGATATAGGAATTGATCGAGCTGTTCGTGTATGCCTGCAGTTCTTTGTTTACCATTCCCGGACCCCACTCTTCATGGTTCCACTTTGATTGATCTATGTTGCTAAGGTTGAACTCATCATTCCACACAAGCTCCCATTGTGTCGTATCAGCAAAGCCATCATACACACAGTTGGCATCAATCGTAGCATCCGGGTTATAATTAATTGCAGCCGTATTCATACACCCGGAGCAGGAAGAATTCCAGGATGGCCCATCCGGTATTTTACATTTTTCACAATCATCGAATTCA
>Ga0208467_1000391_pt1 | contig 12052 bp, 11 predicted proteins | sample DeeseametaMP2098_FD_184176 | JGI IMG/M metagenome (GOLD analysis project Ga0208467, IMG submission 184176) | Marine microbial communities from the Deep Pacific Ocean - MP2098 (SPAdes) | ecosystem: Environmental > Aquatic > Marine > Oceanic | place: North Pacific Ocean | collected 2011-05-26 | reverse complement strand
ATCTCGATAAAAAATACCCCGAACACTAGCTAATGAATAGTTATCACAAATATCAGAGAATGAGTAATCTGCTTCGCCAACAAGGACAGCGTCAAGCAAAGTTTCTTGAAGAGTTTCTTCTGGCAATGCGCTTGGATGAGGCCCTCCACCAATAACAAGAATGTTTTTAGATATGTCTTTTGTCAAAACACTTATATCACGTAACTGATTCATCAAAGGAGTTGTCGCAGTAATGCCGACAATATCGGGTTTTGTTTGAAGTATACGATTACGGATTAATTCAAATTCATATGGTCGCCAGGATAGATCCAGTATTTCAACTTTGTGTTTTTTCCGCAATGCAGTGGCAGCAATTGTAGCAAGACCCAGCGTAGGATAAATGGGATTTACTATTGAAACTTTGGTTCCTCCGTAGCTGGGGCTATAAGAGGGATTAATTAATAATACTTTTGCCATAGATAAAATATAAGTATTGACTCTGAAATATTTTTTTTACCATGCTATTATTATTAAATAACTTTACAATTATTTGGATTAATATAATTAAGCTCTTATGCATAAAAAAGAAGTATTTAAAAATTTAGCTAGCAAATATAACATTCATTTATATACCGGGTTGTATGGGTATGCCATGAGATATTGTCATAGACAACTTGAAAATTTCAACAGAGAAAAAAAATATTCCAAAGTACTAGAAATTGGAGCTGGCGATGCCCCTCATTTAGATTACTTAGAACATGAATATGATGAATATTTCGTAGCAGAAACCTCAAGTTATGCAATAGAGTCTTGCAGAGAAAGGAAAAATATAAAAGCTCATTCTTACGATGGAGTAAATTTGCCATTTAAAGATAATTTTTTTGATAGAATAATTATATCTCAATGTTTAGAACATATAAATGAGCCTGAAAAATTTTTATTCGAAGTAATGAACAAATTAAGAAATGGTGGAGTGCTTTCAATATCTTTACCAACAGATCCTGGATTTTTATGGAGGTTAGGTAAAATATTTACCAAATATTATACTGCAAAAAGAACATACAAAATTTCTAGCAATGAGTATGACTATTTACTTGCTACCGAACACATAAATTCGATTTTTAATTTAATTTCACTAATAAGATATAATTATAAAAATCAAATAAAAGAAAATTTTCTTCCATTCAAGATTAAATTAGTAGATTTGAATTTATTTTACATTGTGCATATTACCAAATGAAGATGCTTAGAAGAAATTTTTTAAAAATATTTTTTTCGTCATTGCCAATATTATTTTTAATAAAATTTGATTTATTTTCTTTTCCTTCTAGAAAGACTAAATTAAAAAAAAATAAAAATTTTGTTTGGTATCTGAATAATGGTGATTGATAATTAATGATCATGTTAGAAGGCTTAAACATTAAAGAAATCAAAAGTTCACTAAATTCTGAGAATTATATTTTTTTAAATAATATTTTGAAAGAGGAAAATCCAGATGCGATATTGGTTTCCCTGAGTAAAGATTTAATAGATAAGTATTTTCAAATTTTGATAAAATCTGAAAATATATTTTTGTATTTATGTGAATATAAAAATGAAACTGTTGGTTATGCAATTTTATCAAAAAAACCTTCTTTTTTGATCACAGAATTCAAAACTTTGAAATATTCAATTTTAATTGATTTAATATTTGGTTTTAAACTTAAAGCTATAATGAATATTTTTTTATCCGTAAGTAAAATTGGTCTACTTTTACTATCGAAAGATAAAAAAAAATTTATTCATGATAATTTGAATTTACACCTTTTGGCAGTTAAAAAAAATTATCAATCTCAAGGTATCGGGGGTGAGTTTATTTTGCAGATTTTAAATAATCTAGAAAAAAATTATAATTTTGAGGGTATTACTGTAGAAACTTATAGCAAAGATGCAGGATCTTTTTATCAAAAAAAACTGAATTTTTATTATTTCGGAAAAAAATTAAGATTTTTTAAAAATTTAAATATTTTTAAAAAAGATTTTTGATCAAATAAAATAAAATACGAACTATTTACAAATAGATATTAAATAATAATATAACTTAAATTTTAAAATGAACAAATATACAGTTCCTGTTAATGAACCCTATCTTTTGGGAAAAGAAAAAAAATATTTACTAAAATGTTTAAATGATGGTATTATTTCTTCTTCTGGTCATTTTGTTAGAGAATTTGAAAAAAAATTTGCTAAAAGAGTAAATAGAAAATTTGCCATATCAGTAAGTAATGGTACTGCCGCATTGCAGTTGGCATTTGAGTCGTTAAATATAAAAAAAAAAGAAGAAGTAATACTCCCTTCTTTTACTATAATTTCATGCATATTGCCTATTATTAGAAGTGGAGCAATTCCAATATTAATAGATAGTGATCCGGTTACATGGAACATGGATGTAAATAAAATTGAGAAAAAAATTACTTCTAAAACAAGAGCTATTATTGCTCCACATATATATGGTTTACCAATTGATATGGACCCGTTATTAAAAATTGCAAAAAAATATAAATTAAAAGTGATTGAAGATGCAGCTGAAGTGTTAGGACTAAAATATAAAAATAAGGAGTGTGGAAGTTTTGGAGATGTTTCTATTTTCAGTTTTTATGCAAATAAACATATCACCACAGGAGAAGGTGGCATGATAGTTACAAATAATAAACAAATTGCAGAAAAATGTAAAAGTTTAAGAAACATTTGTTTTAACGAAGAAAGACGTTTTCTTCATTATGATTTAGGTTGGAATTACAGATTTACCAACTTACAATCGGCTATAGGGCTCGCCCAACTTGAAAAATTAAATCATTTTATAATTAAAAAGAGAAAAATAGGAAAAATTTATAATAAGGAACTATCAAAAATAAAAATATTTAATACTCCTTTAGATGCAAAAAAATATGCTAAGAATATTTATTGGGTTTACGGAATAGTTTTAAAAAAAAATTCACCTATTTCATTAAATACTTTGATGAAAAAACTAAAACTATACGGAATAGAAACAAGAAATTTCTTTTGGCCACTTCATCAACAACCCATTTTAAAAAAAATGGGATTTTTTAAAAACACCAAATTGCCTGTAGCTGAATATTTAAGTAGAAATGGCTTATATTTACCAACTGGTTTATCAATAACTTATTTACAACAACAATTTGTTATAGATAAAATCAAAAAAATTGTTTCAAAATTAAATAATTAAAAAAAATATTGGAAACATTGTTAGAGAAGCTATATAAAAACTCATTTTTATGTTTTTGAAAAAGTGTAGATTATGTGAAAGTAAGAAACTATTTAAATTTTTAGATTTAGGTTTTCATCCCCCTTCTGATCAATTTAAAAAGAAAATAGAGTTGAATAATCCAACAATATATTATCCCCTTAAAGTATATAGCTGCATTAATTGTGGTTTTAAACAATTGGGTTATGTAGTTGATCCAAAAATATTATATCAACAGAATTATCCATATGAGTCTTCATTAACTAACCTAGGTAAAAAACATTATAGTGAATTTGCAAAATCAATTGTCAAAGAATACAATTTGAATAAAAATAATCTTTCAGTTGATATTGGTAGTAATACAGGAGTTTTACTGAGTGCTTTCAGAGAAAATAATTTAAAAATTGTTGGTATAGATCCTGCCCCAAACATTTGTAAAATATCTGTCAGAAAAGGCATTCCTACAATAAACAGTTTTTTTAACAGAGACGCTGTTAATAAAATTTTAAAAAAGCATGGAAGAGCAAAAGTTATTACTATCACAAATGTTTTTGCACATGTTAACGATTTGACGCTTTTTATGAAAAATATTAAGAGATTGATGCATAAAAAAAAAGCAATTTTTGTAATTGAAGTCCCACATTTTTTTCATTTAATTAAATATTTAGAATACGATACTATTTATCATGAACATCTATCCTACATAACAGTTACGCCTTTAATATTATTTTTTAAGAAATTTAATTTAGAAATAATAGATGTGCAGCAAAGAGATATTCACGGAGGATCAATCAGAATATTTATATCCGAGATTGGAAATTATAAAGTCAAAAATACAGTGAGCAAAACCTGCAAAATGGAAAATAAAGCAAAGTTAAATTCAAAAAAAATATTGATTAATTTTCAAAAAAAAGTAATACAAAATAGAATTAAATTAACTTCGTTGTTAACTAAATTAAAAAAAATGAACAAAAAAATAATTGCTTTAAGTGCTCCTGCCAAAGGAATGGTATTGCTGAATTATTGTAAGTTTGATAGTGATTTTATTGATTATGCAACTGAAAAATCAACTATCAAGCAAGGTCTGTTTACACCTGGCACAAATATTCCTGTTTATTCTGATGATAAAATTCTAAAAACAAAACCTGACTATGCTTTACTTCTTGCGTGGAATTTCTCAAAAGAAATTATAAAAAATAATATTAAATATTTGAAAAAAGGTGGAAAGTTTATTATTCCAATACCAAATGTCAAAATTATAGAAAACAAGAAATGAGAAAAATAAAAAACAAAATTAGTTACCAAGATGAAAGAGGTTTAATCATTGATTTATTAGAGAAAAGAACTATTAATGCGATCACTTTTATAACACAAAAAAAGGGGAAGGTAAGAGGTAATCACTTTCATAAAAAAACAATCCAATGGAACTATTTAGTTAAAGGTAAGATAGAAATAGTTGCTAAAAAAAAAAATAATAATCTAAAAAAAATAATATTATCAAAAGGAGATTTGGTCGAAACCTCAAAAAATGAAAGACATGCTATTAGAGCAATAAAAGACTCGGAATTTTTAGTTTTTACCCAGGGTCCCAGAGGTGGGAAGGAATATGAGAGGGATACATTCAGACTTTTAAAATCCTTAATAAAATAAAGTAAATTAATTTTAAAATATTTAAAAAAGAATTCAGAATTGATTGAATTTATAGAAAGGATAATTAATTAAAATGAACAACAAAATCTCTATAATTTTGTGTACATATAATGAGGTAAATCATATAGAAGCATGCATAAACTTAATTAGCAAAACTTTGAAAAATGTAGAAATTATTATTGTCGATGATAACTCAAATGATGGAACATTGGAAAAACTTGATAAACTTAAATCTACTTTTAATTTTAAGTTATTTGTAAGAAAAAACGAAAGAGGGCTCGCTTCAGCTCAGAAAAAAGCTTTTAGTGAGTCAACCGGAGATTTTGTAGGCACTATAGATGTAAATAGCTATGATCAAATTTTACATTTTGAAAATTTAGCTGATAAATTAAATAATGGTTATGATATTGCTGTTTTATCTAGATTTGTTCCGGGTGGAGGAGACGAAAGAATATTCATAAGAGCTTTTGCGAGCAAAGGTATACATTTGGTAAGTAAATTTATTCTTAGAATTCCATTTAATGATTTTGGAAGTGGTATTTTTCTAATGAAAAGAAAATTGCTAGATTATGCAGAAAATATTTTAACAACTTATGCGGAATGGTTTATAGAATTTATATATATCATTTACAAAAAAAAGTATAAAATTATTGAGATTCCTTACGTGCAAAAAAAAGATGATAATCTGTCTAAAAGCAAATCTTATTCTAACATTTTTACTTTCTTTTATCTTGGTTTAGTATATTTTTTAAGAATATCAATAACTTTAATCAGAAATTAGTTCTCCTTTCGGCACCTTAGCATAAACTCAAATCTTGAATCTATATTAACATTTTAATAATTATAAATTTCTATTTATAAAACTATTAGTGTTGTAGGATTCAGATTCATAAAATTATAAGATCAATAAAATACTCACCATAATATCCTTCAAGTTTATAATTTTCAAAAACTTTTCTTTTAATACATATGAAATAACTTTACAATTATTTGGTATTTAAATAAAGATGATTGATGATTTTAAAAAATTTAGATGATAATAATTTAGATAATTTTCCCGTAGCTATTTTTGGAAGTGGTCCTGCCGGAATTACAACAGCACTTGAACTAGAAAAAAAAAATATAAAATGTTTATTAATAGAGGCTGGTAATGAAAATTATAGTGAAATTTCTCAGAAATTTTACAAAGGTAAAATTATCGGAGACCTAGTTACTGATCTATCATCAAATAGACTAAGACAATTTGGAGGCACTTCGGGACATTGGGGTGGTTTTTCAAAACCTTTAGAAAAATATAATTTAAAACTTTGGCCTTTAAAGTATAATGAGTTAAACTCCTATTCAAAAAGAACTTGTGAAATACTTAACATTAATAATCAATTCAGAAAATCTTCAGTAAACGAGTTTTTTAATCAAATAGAATTTCAATATTCAAGTGTAAGATTTGCTGATAAATTTAAAAATCATATAGAAAATTCAAACAACATATTGCTGGTTCTAAATACTCAATTATCACATTTTGTCGGCTATAATAAGAGTGTAGAGTATGCCGAATGTATATCCAATAAATTAATAAAAAAAATAACCGCAAAGTATTTTATACTAGCCTGCGGGGGAATTGAAAATTCTAGAATTTTGCTTTGGAGCAGAGATAAGAATCAAGAGTTTATTGATAAAGATTTACCTATTGGGAAATACTGGATGAATCATCCATGGATATTAGGTGGAATAGGAGTAATCATTAAAAAAAAATTAAAAAAAAAAATTGGAAATAATTTTTTGGAATATGATGGCCCAATTCATTTTGCTGCAAAAAAAGAGTTGATAAGTGAAAAAAAAATTTTGAGTGCCGCCATATATATGAATGCTAAAGAAGATACTAAAATATACAAAGAGGTTATAAAAGACATTCTATGTGTAGCTCCAGAATATGGAAAAAAAATAGCTCGTATGGTTTTTGGCAAGGATCTCAAATGCGGAAATATTTTTACGGTTTTAGAAGATGAACCAAACGAAAATAATAAAATCGTCCTAGATGAGGAAAAGGATGAATTTGGGATACCAATGGTAAAATTATTTTATAAAAAATCTAGATATGTGCTCAAAACCGCGAAATTATTTTTAGAAGAATTTGGAAATTTGTGTAGAAAAGATGGCCTAGGTAGAATTGCAATTGCAGATAATATTTATAATTTGGAGGGATTTGAGAATATATCTGTCAGTCATCATATCGGGGGAACCAGGATGGGATTAGATAAATTCGACTCGGTCGTAAATAAAGATCTAAAAGTGCACAATACTAATAACCTTTACATCAGTGGGAGTTCTAGCTTTGCGACTGCCGGCTATACAAATCCAACTTTCACAATTATCCAACTAGCAATTAGACTTGCTGAGAAGATTAATGAGAGGTTACATGCATAAATAAATTTAAGTATTTTTCTTAAAATAATATTAATTAACGTTAAATACAAAAAAAATCACAGATGGCAGTATTTCTAATATAAATAGCAGCCGTTGGAATAAAAACTAATTTTTTAAGAATTTATATTCTCATAAAAAATTATAAATTGAAGCCATGCTAACGAATATATAAGTTAACATAATAAGGATAAAGTATCTGTCCTTAGTAAATATTTCTATCGGGTCTTTAAAATTTAATTTAAATAAAGAGTGCAAATATCTTAAGATGCCCAAGAAAAAGACAATACCTGTTACGTAGAAGTTTTCACCATATTTAGATATTGAATAATCTGTAAGTAAAAGAAAAACATATGAAGTTTGTAATAATGTTGCAGAAATTGTAATTAAATAAACTAAGTTTTTTTTTGTATAAAGTGAAATAAATTTTTTGTTAGATAAATTGTTATTTATATCCATATATCTCTTTCCAAGTCCTACAGTTAATACTGAAAGAAAGGTAATTAAAATTAACCAATAAGAAAGAGTTAAATTAAAATAATAAACGGGTGTAATAACTCTTAAAATATAGAATATAGCTAAGGTACATACATCTAAAAAAAAAATTTTTTTTAAAAAAAAAGTATAAATAATATTAATTAATAAATAAGATATTATAAATATATTCAGTACGTAACTTTTTGTGAAAATAAGGTAAATTGTTATTATTGCTATTAAAATTAAAATTATAAAAATCGAATCTTTTAAAGTTATTAATCCAGAAGCTATTGGCCTATTTTTTTTTATAAGATCAAATTTGTCTGTATTTCTATCCATGATGTCATTAAAAATATAAATTGTACTAGCTGATAAAGAAAAAACAAAAAATAAAATAATCAATTCCAAAATCATTTGATGATCTGGGATTATAACTGAAAAAAAAATCGGAACTAATATCAAAAGATTTTTTATCCAATTATTAATTTTAAATAATTTTATTATTGTTAGAAATTTTGTCATGAAATTTATAAAAAACTTTTAATCACAGCCAGCAATTTTTGTCTGATTTTACTTCTGTGTATGGAGAGGTTATTTTTAAGTTTATGCTTTGTTGACAGGTAATAATAAAATGAATTACATAACATTTGAACATTCGAATATTTTGGTCTCCATGCTAGTATTTTAAAAGTATTTTGAAGGTCATAATAAAAATTCCAGCTATAAGAAAGATAATGCCAAGATGTGAGAGGTGAAAGATTTAATTTATCTAACAAAGCTAATGAAAATATACATAAATTTTTATTTATTGGAAAAACTCTTGATTTTGAATTAACTTTTTCAAAAAAAAGGTTTAAATCTTCCTTAAGTGTTCCAAACTTGTCTGTTCCAATATTAAAAATACCAGAAATCTTTTTTTCTGAAGTTTCAATACTTACATCGACTAAATCTGATAGGTCTGCAAATTGAAATAAATTATTACCATTGCCAATTATTGGTATTTTTTTGTTATCATTAACCCAATCAAATAAAATTTCAAATATACCAAGTCTGCCCTCTCCCAAAATTGGTCTTGGTCTAATTATTGAATGAGTTATATTATATTTTTGTAAATTATTTTTATTATTTAATATTTCAAGTTCTGCTAAATATTTAGACTTTCCATAAATTCCAGTTGGTTTATATAAAGAATAATTTACATTTAATTTTTCTGATTCTGGTTTTCCAAATATTGCAGAAGAACTCATATGGCTTATATGTTTAATTTCATGTTTTATTGACAATTCAATTATATTTTTTGTTCCGATAACATTTGTTTCATGAAATTTTCTTCCAGATTTTAGCAAAGGTACAAGTGCTGCATTATGATGAACACATTCCACATTTTTAAATATTTTTGATAAGTTATCTTTATCTAAGATATTAATTTTGTAGAACTCGGATATTTCTCTAATTTTTGGATCATCAATAACATCTACAGAAATTACATTGTGGCCTCTTTTGGATAATTCTTTGACTATACCAGAACCTACAAAACCACATGCACCAGTTACAAGATGTTTCATACAAAAATCTAAAAATTAAGTTTATTATTTGTTTTCATCCATTCAAAATTTCTCTTAAGACCAATTTTTAGATCAATTTTTGGTTTATAACCCAAATCTTCTTCCGCCTTATTAATTGTACAAAAGATATTTTTATTTAACTCAGTAAGAACGTGTAACTTTGAGTTGTACAAGCCAACGTTTTGAATAACGTGATCTAAATAATAGGCTATTGTACTTAATATATTTGGTAATTTAATTACTTTTTTACTAGATATAATATTAAACTGTTCACGAAGAACAACTCTTACAGTATCAATAATTTCCATTTGAGAATATGGTTTTTTATCTGCTATCCAGTAGACATTTCCATTGGCATTTTCTTTTATAGACGCGAGTATTAACCCGTAACTTAAATTTTCTGTATTTGACATGGATCTCAAATTATTACCTGAACCAACTAACGGAACCTTACCTTTATGAATCATTTCAAAAAATAAATTTTGTCTATCTGGTTGATAGGGTCCATAAAACCACATTGCTCGAATTAAAACAGTATGGATTAATTTTTTTTTTTCTATCTCTTTAACATAGTTTTCCATAAGCATTTTTGATCTTCCGTAGTTTAGGTATGGATTATAATTTGAATTTTCATGAAAGGGAGAATTTTGATTAATGTTTAAACCAAACGGTGAGTTAGAGGATAAAATTATTATTTTTTCAAGTCCAGCATTTATGGAAGCTTCACATATATTTTTTGTTCCCTTATAATTTATTTCGTACAATTCTGAAATTCTTTTTGGATGAATAATTCCAACTAAATGAAACATTGTTCCGGTCTTAAAATTTTTTGTAAAATTTTCACATTCGTTTTTGTTTCTTATATCTCCATAATAATAGTTTATTTTGTCTCCAAACAAGCTGTATAATTTATCATGTTCGGATTTTGGTATAAAAATATTAATGGAAGTTTTATCTGATAAATTCTGGGTTTCGTTATATAAATCAATACCGTTCAAAAAGGCTTTTATTAAATTTATTCCAAGCCATCCACTTGCGCCCGTTATTAGAATTTTTTTCATAAAGTTTGAATTTATTTAATTTTTTTAGAACCTATGGAATATATAACTTAAATTATCAAAAAATAATAATAAATTAATTTTAAAGTAAAAATTTATCTTATAAATATTTATTTATAAATAATTGAAAATTACACTAAAAAAACACAAATATTTTGTCTTATATGTTTTTTTAGATATTATTACTTACAGAATAAAAAAATTTTCTTCTATTAGTAAAAGCATTTAACCAAATATTAACCAGATATTTTACACCACTATTTAATTTTACTAGAAGAACTAGAAGAAAGAGAAGGAGAAAGAAAAAATAATTTAGAAAATATGATGGCTAAACTACCAGTTGATAGTATCAAAGAAATTGTTAAGATGGACATTATTAAATGTGCTATGATTGTAACTTTAATAAGATTATCTTTGAATGTACCATCAAATGACGCAAATACTGAGCCAACACCACCAATTGGTTTAGCGTATCTAGCAAGCGTATGTAAACAAAACGGTGTTACTGTTCATGGAATCGATGCATCTGGAAGAAATATAAATAAGATATTTAAAATACCTCAATATAAATTTCGAGGAAATGGATTAGAAATTAAAGAAATAATAGATTTAATTGATCCGAGCACTAAAATTATAGGTGTTGCTTCAATGTTTTCTTCTGAATGGCCTTATGTAAGAGACTGTATAAATTTATTGAAAGAAAAATTTCCCAAAACAATGATTGTAGTTGGAGGAGAACACGCTACCGCACTACCTGAGTACAATTTGCGAGATTGTAAAGGTATTGATTATATCGCGCTTGGGGAAGGGGAGCAAACTTGGGCGGAAATAATTCAAAGAAAAAAATTAAATCAGGACATAGAAAATCTTGATGGACTTGCATTTATTAAAGATGGAAAATTTGTAAAAACCAAAGCCAGAGAAAGAATTAAACATATTGATAAAATACTTTGGCCAGACTGGGAAGTATTTCCTATTGAACCTTATTTAGATAATGCTGTTGGTTTTGGTCCAGGTGCGGGGAGAAATATGCCAATTCTAGCGACCAGAGGTTGTCCATATGAGTGTACCTTTTGTTCAAATCCCGCGATGTATGGTCGTAGGTATTTTACAAGACAGGTAGATGACCTAATAAAGGAAATCAAACATTATATTGAGAAATATAAAATTACTGGTCTACAATTTTATGATTTAACTGCAATAATAAAAAAAGGCTGGATTATTGAGTTTTGTAAGGCTTTGGAACAAAACAATATTCATTTGGAATGGAGTCTTCCTTCAGGAACTAGGAGTGAAGCTCTTGATCTAGATACTTTGAAAGCACTTTCAAAAGCAAATTTACGATATCTCGTTTATGCTCCAGAAAGTGGTTCATCTGAATGTTTAACAAACATAAAAAAGAAAATTAAATTATCAAACATGGAAAAGTCTGTAAAATATGCCATAAGCCAAGGTATTACGGTAAGAACAAATCTAATTATTGGTTTTCCATATGAAACAAGATTTCAAATTTATCAAACAATATTTCAGCAATTGAAGTTTGCCTTTATGGGCGTAGAGGATATTCCAACGTATTATTTTAATGCATATCCTGGTACAGAACTATTTGATAGTTTAGTAAAAGAAAAAAAAGTTATTATAAACGATAACTTTTTTAT
>Ga0208467_1000366_pt1 | contig 12564 bp, 12 predicted proteins | sample DeeseametaMP2098_FD_184176 | JGI IMG/M metagenome (GOLD analysis project Ga0208467, IMG submission 184176) | Marine microbial communities from the Deep Pacific Ocean - MP2098 (SPAdes) | ecosystem: Environmental > Aquatic > Marine > Oceanic | place: North Pacific Ocean | collected 2011-05-26 | reverse complement strand
GAAAAAATTCTTGATAGTGTCGATGATCTTTACCGTTCAAATACGAGTTATGGTATTCTTACCTTATCAGTGACAACAAAGAATTGGCAAAGAACTCTTACGTTAGAGCAATGGTCCAAAGGAGAAGATAGGCATTTAATCAAGGTATTAAAACCAAAAAAAGAAAAAGATCTTACTACACTTCGTGTTGATAATAATGTTTGGAATTACATGCCCAAAGTTAAGCGTGTTGTTAAAATTCCTTCCTCCATGATGGCATCTTCTTGGATGGGATCACATTTTACTAATGATGACCTGGTCAAACAATCTCGTATGGTTAAAGATTATACTTTTTCTGTAACTTACGAAGGGGAAAGAGAAGGAAAAAATATTGTAGAAATTTCATGTTTTCCAAAAAAGGATGCGGCGGTTGTTTGGGGCAAAGTGGATGTTATTGTTTATCGTAATAACTATATTCCATTAAGTATAATCTATTATGATGAAGATTTACAGCTCTCGCGTACACTCTATTTTACAAATATTCAAATGATGGGCGGTAAGAAGATGCCATCTCAGATGATAATGATTCCAGTTGACGAACCAGGTGAGTCAACAGCTATTCAGTGGAAAAAAATTCATTTTGATTTAACAATTAATGATGATTTTTTTTCTTTACGTAAGCTACAACAATAGTGATTGGGAAAGGAATATGAAAATAACAAAACTCAGTTGGCGTAACTTGTGGCGTAATCCCACAAGGACCAATGTGACAATTTCAGCTGTAGCTTTATGCATTGCTGTTTTAATTATTTTTCAATCTATGATCGTGGGATTGATTGAAAAAGCTAAATTTACCACGACAAATTTAGTTATTGGTGAGGTGCAGGTTCATGCCGAGGGCTATCTTGACGATCGTTCAATATATAAATCACTACAAAATACAGAAGAAATACATTTAGTTGCAAAAGAAAATAACATCGGCTTGGTCGAACGAAGCTATGGGTTTGGATTAATTTCTTCAGGAACAAAATCGGCGGGCACGCAGTTTTGGGGAATTGACCCAGAATCAGAGCTTCAGCATTTTGATTTTGCTAACCATATTGATAAAGGAAACTTTTTAACCAATGCATCTTTAAATAAGATTGTATTAGGTAGAAAACTAGCAAGCTCAATAGCAGCGGATATAGGAACAGAATTAGTAGTGTTTGTTCAGGGCGCTGATGGCTCCTTAGGTAATGAACTTTTTTATGTTGCAGGCATCTTAAAAAATATGGCTGATAACGTTGATAGAGGGGCAGCTATGATTTTAAAAAAAGATTTTGATATCTTATTTTCTGCCAATAATTTAATTCATGAAATTGCTCTAAATTCAAAAGGAAGATTTGAATCTGAAGAAATACAAAATCTTTTATCTGCCAGAACAACAGACGTGGATGTAGAAACTTGGCAGCAACTGATGCCAACTATTGCTTTAATGACAGAAAAAATGAGTGTTTTTATGCGAACCTTTTTTAGTTTAATATTTGGTATTGCTGCAAGCCTTGGGGTAATGAACACAATGATCATGTCAACATATGATCGGATGAGAGAATTTGGCATCATTAGAGCAATTGGAACAACACCCTGGAAAATATTAAAACAGATGTCTTTAGAGGCAATATTATTGACGACTATTGCCTCAGTCATTGGTGTAGTTGTTGGATTGAGTGTAGCTTTATATTTTCAAAAATATGGATTTGATGTTAGCGGCGGTGGGAATATGTCTTTTGGGGGAGTGGTTATGGATCCAATTTGGAAGGCGAGCGTTTCTGTAGGGATTGTTTTACTACCAGTTGTGTTATTGATGTTAGTAAGTATTGTAGCATCAATATATCCAGCAAGCATTGCAGCTCGCATTAAACCCGTAGAGGCTATTCATTATAAACCATGAAATCCAAATTATTAATGATCATAAAAATTGGGTGGCTTAGTATTTGGCGCAACAAGAGACGTACATTAATTTCATTGTTTTCTATTGTAATTGGCACAGGAATCCCAACTTTTTTTGTATGTGTAGCTTGGGGATTTTATGCAGGACTTATTGATGATGTAGCACGTTTGATGGCAGGACATGTAACCTATGAACATGTGGACTATCGTAATTCACCTTCCAATGACCTTTGGGTAGATGATATCAAAGCAATTAATAAAGCTTTAAATAATAACGCTGAAGTTTTGTCGACAAAACAAATAGTAAATTTACAAGGTGTAGCTCATACAGCCAAAGGTTCTGTTGGAACAGCATTAATGGGAATAGAACCATCAAAAGAAATTGCAGTTTCTTTTTTACCGGAATCCATTGTCAAAGGAGAATATTTATCAGGAGGAGATGGTCGTTGGGTCATTGTAGGGAATAAATTAGCAGAAAGTCTCAATGTTAATGTTGGAAAAAAATTTGTTTTTACTACAAACGATGTTAAAGGCGAACTAGTTGAAGAACTGCTTCGTGTCAAAGGTATTTTTAAAACTGGATCTAAAGAAATCGATGGTCATTTTGTACAAAGTGATATTAATCTTACCAGAATGGTTGCTGGTTTAAGTAGCAATGATGTCTCACAATTGGGCATTATTGTAAAAAACCCTGATACTCACGAGCAATTACTTAAAGAGTTGCAGAAAACACTGGCAAAAAAAAATGGAGTATTTTTATCTTGGCAGAAAATAATGCCTGATGTAGCAACAATGATTCGTATGGATAGAACTGCTATTTCATCTATTATGATTTTACTGGTTGTGATTGTGCTTTTTACTATGTTTAGCACTATCCTGATGTCTACTCTTGAACGCAAAAGAGAATTTGCGTCTCTATTGGCAATTGGAACACAACAAATAGAACTAAAACTTCAAATTTTTATTGAAACAATAATATTTGGACTCATTGCTTGTCCATTAGGATCTTTGTTGGGTATTGGTTTTGCAAAATGGGCGGAAGGACACGACTTTATGGATGTAGTTGGGGGCAAGGTAGAGGATATGAGTGTAGGAGGATTTGGAATGGATACAATCATTACACCTTTGTTTTCTGTTCCTCTAATTCTACAAATTAGCTTTTTTTTCTTTTTAGCGGTTCAACTGCTAAGTATTTTACCAATATATTTAATATCACGTATTTCAATTACTGATGAATTGAGATCTGCATGAATACAGAAAAAGAAATTGTATCATTGCGTAATGTTATAAAAGATTACGGTCATGGGAAAATTATAACAAAAGCTTTGCGAGGGATTAACTTAAAAATATTTGAAGGTGATTTTTTGGCAATGATGGGTCCTTCAGGCTGTGGGAAAAGTACTCTACTAAATATCATTGGTGGTTTAGATAGGGCAACAAGTGGCGAAGTAAAATTTAATGGTAAAAACTTTAATACTCTATCAAATAAGGATTTAAGCATCATACGTCGTAATAATATTGGGTTTGTATTCCAAAATTATAATTTACTTCCTGTTTTAACTGCCTATGAAAATGCAGAATATGTGCTGATGTTACAAGAGGTACCAATTTCCCAACGAAAAGAAAAGGTTATGTATTTTTTTAAAGAAATGGGTTTAGAGGGTCTTGAACATAGGTTTCCTCGTGAACTAAGTGGGGGTCAACAACAGCGAGTTGCCATAGCTCGAGCAGTTGTTTCTGATCCTTTGTTGATATTGGCTGATGAGATAACAGCCAATGTTGATTCTGAAACGGCTCAATCTCTCTTGAAATTAATGAAAAAATTAAACGAAAATAATAAAACAACTTTTTTGTTTTCGACTCATGATCCTGCGGTAATAAAATTTGCAAAAAAAACGCTTATATTGAAAGACGGCAAAATTGCTAATGAACAAATATCTTCGGAAAATATAGAAAAATATACGAAGAGATAGCTCATGCTATTAATGTTTTTTGATAAATACATAAAAATTCTATTAATCGTGCTAGTATTTTTTCCATTTAAATCATTTGCGCAAGACTCTTCAATAGATGTTAGCGGAAGTATTCATACTGGTTATAATCTTTATGATAATTATAGTTTTGCTCCTTATTTTGACAAAAACACAACGCAAAACTTTTCATCAGTAGCCCGTATTATTATTGAAGGGGATAGCCTTGACAAATATTCATACGAACTACATGCGGTGCAAGCGTATAATTACTCCAACATTAATACCGGAATTACTGACAGAGATACATCAATGTTAGTTGTGGATTATGGTGATAATTGGATAAAAAAATCAGATCAGTCTGCCCATTACTACCTTGACCGAGCTAATGTTAAATTTGCAGTAGAAGATTTAGATATCCATTTTGGTAGGCTTGCTGTCAGTTTTGGTAAACCTTTATTTTGGAATCTTTTTGATTATTACGAAAGTCCATATCTTAATCAGGAATACAAAGCTGGCATTGACGCTCTAAGATTAGATAAAGCGATCAGCAATTTTAGTGGTGTAAATATGGTTGTTAATAAACGAAAAATATTAACCCAATCTGGAAGTTATTTGGAGAACAGTAATGTTCAATCCTATCAATGGCTGGGATTAGAAGAGGAAGTAGGTTTGCTGTTAAGAGGTTATACGACCATTAATGATACAGATTATGCATTACTGTATAAAAGGGAACCAGAAGGACACCGTATTGGAATTGAGGTTGATGGTGAAATAGGCTCTGTTAATTTTTATAATGAAATTACTTATCTTTGGAGATCAGAAAAAATTTCAATGCCGGGATCGTATCAAGGAAATTTACTCAAAAATTATTTAATGAATGTTTTGGGAATTAATTATCGTTTCAACAATAGTCTACAAATTACAGCGGAACATTTATTTAATGGAATAGGTGATTCTGATAATCTGGATGCCTCAAATGTTCGTTATAAAAATGGGGTGAGTACCTCACTAAACGATCATCTCAGTGGAGTGTCATTAAGTTACGAGTTTAATCCATTGCTGGTAGGTCAATATGATGCAAAGTTAGCTTGGGACGATTCTTCTCATCAGCACAACTTCTCATTTGTTCAATCAATAACTGACAATGTAGATTTCATAGCTGGTGGCCAGATTAATATAGGAGATAGACCTAATGGCACCAACTGGAAAAATCCAAATATACAAAGTGAATTTGGTAGGTTATCTGATACATTTTATTTAGAACTAAAATGTTATTTTTAAGTTAATGAAAAAACTATTCCGAACATATCAATTGTGTGATCAACCCGGTTGTATAACGTATCAAAAACTCAAATAAGTGTGGGTGGCCAGGAACGGAATCGAAACGCCAATGCAAGCCTTTTCAGGGCACTGCTCTCGTAACTCCTGTTACTGGGCCCGTGTAAAATCGAGCTTTTTAATTCCGCAAAATAGTCGAAATCTTTCTGGGTGTGATCAAATTGTGATCAGATATAATAATTTCATGAAAAAGTTTCTAGCGATCTTGGTTTTGGGTTTGTTTATTGCGTATAGCTTATTTGGTTTAAATAAACTTACAGTTGTTTTTTGGGCAATAGCATTATGTGTCGGATATGGTTTATTATTAGCCAGTATGAGAATATGGCAAAAAAGAAAAATAAGAAAATATCACAAAAAACATAAAACAATACCTAAAACTTATGAGGATTTGGAAAAACATCTGAAAAGTTCCATCTCAGTAATGTCCCATTCAAAAAAAAAATTAACACTACCTAATGTTACGCTTTTAGCAGTAACTTCTGTTGAAATAGAGCAACATCAAATATCATTAAAAATTTCTTCGCAAAATATCAAATTTGGAGCAATTAAGCTTATATCTTCTTTACTTCCTGAAAAAAAATATTCAGATATTGAATACGTTTCGGTAACGCCCATGGGTAGGCCTGATGCAAATCGATTCTTAATGAAGGATTTACATAAATATGTTGAAACTTCTCATTGTCTATATGTGCAAGCTGATGGTTTTGTAGTTAATGCTGATCTTTGGAAAGAAGAATTCCTTAAATTTGACTATATAGGGGCGCCTTGGCCTAATAAGATTCAGATGGATCCCAATCTTGTTGGATCTCCTGGGCTTCCTGGTCCCATTCCTATTTTAAATATGAAAGAAAATTGCGTTGGTAGTGGAGGTTTTTCTTTACGTAGTCGTAAACTGCTCAAGACTGTCGCAAAGATAAATTATGACTCGTTAAAATTTCCAATTAAAAATGAAGATTTAGTTACTTGTCACTACCTTTATAAAGAATTAATAGATAAAGGTATTCGTTTTGCACCACCAAAACTTGCAGCTCAATTTTCAATGGAATGGAACCATCTTCATCTTTATGGACAAGATGTAAATTCTATTTTTGGCTTTCATGCAAAACATATGAGAGATTATTTTTTAAAAGAATATATGCGACGTGCTCCAAGAGATGCTTGATAACAAAATTTGTTAACAGCTGTATGAAATTTTATTCTGGAAGCAAAACCATAAATTGTTCCAAGTCCCAAAATTAAATATTTTTTTTTAATTTTGTTAAAGACAGTTTTAATTAATTTTTTCTCTATATTTTAAGTAAACAAATTTAGGAAAATTAAAGTATATCATTTAATATGTGAACATGAGGTACGTGTGATATCCATTTACCTTTAGTTGAAAAATTATTTTTTTCCTTATTTAAAATTTCTTCTTTTAAATTCCAAGCACCCAAAAAACAATAGTCGGGTAAATTTTCATTAAAATACTTGTAGTCATAAATAGGAATATGCATTCCTGGAGATAGTTTATTTTGTTTAATAGGAGTAGTATCGGTAAGAAACTTAATGTACTCAGTGCCAATTCCACAGTAATTATATATTGTCGTGTTTTTTGCAGAAGCTGAATATCCACAGATTGTTTTGTTCTTATTTGTTAAAGATTTTAGAAGCTTTAATAGTTCTTCTTTTGATTTTTTGCAGCTGCTATTAAAATCAACATAAATTTTATTATTCAACAAATTCAATTTGTTTTCATAATCAAAGAAAAAATTATAATTATTAGTCTTATTGTATACGCCTTTTTTTGCAATAAAACATCTTAAGCTTCCGCCGGCTGTATTAACATGTTCTACATCAAACAATTCTAAACCAAATTTACTACAAATATTTTGCATTGAGGTTAATGAAAAAATATAAACGTGTTCGTCATAAATTTGATCATATGAAATTTTTTTAAAAACATCGATTAGATAAGGATCTTCTGTTATAAAAATGCCATCATCTGACAAAAGATTCTCTATTCCTGTAAAAACCGATTGCAAATCAGGAATATGGGAAAGTGCATTCGCTGCCAAAATAAAATCGGCTTTTTTATAATCTTTTGAAATTTTTTTAGCAACGTCAAAGCTAAAATATTCATTAAGTACGTTAATACCTTTGCTTTTGGCGATATTATAAACGTTGGTAGCTGGATCTACTCCAAGATGATTGTATCCAAGCTTACATAAATACTCAACAATGCCCCCATCATTGTTACCAATTTCGACGCAGAACTGATTTATCTTTAAATTATATTTGTTGATAAGCATCTTCGCAATATCCTTAAAGTGACTTTGCATAATTTTAGACTGTCCTGAATGATAGGCGTAATTTTGATTAAACAATATTTTTGGGTCAGGCATTTCAATTAGTTGAAATAAAGAACAATTAGTGCAAAAAGCTACTTCTAAATTATAAAAATATTCACTGTCAAAATCTTTTTTATAAATAAATCCATTCGCTATTGGCATTTTTCCAAAAGATATTATGCTTTTAATATCTTGACTGCAAAATCTACAATTGTTAGTGCGTAAAATCACAATTTTGATAAGCCTCTATATTTATATAAATTGACATCCTTTAACCTGGTATTTTTTTTATCATCACCGCTCAAATGGGTTTTGAATTTAATCAAATATACATCTTTAAGTGAAAACATGAATTATATCCAACTTTTCAAAGATTAATTTGAACAATTTTTGTTTTTATTAACATATAATCGCCAATAATTAAGTGTATCTTCAACTATTGTGTCAATATCATAAATGGGTTTCCATTTAGTCAATTTATAAAATTTTGACGGGTTACAAATAAGCCTGGGAACTTGCACTGGTCTGATATATTTTTTGTGAATCTTGTGTTTTATATTTCTTACTTTTGATTTTGAAATCAATAATTCCAAAAGATATTTATATCCATAAGTAAATTTTTTATCATTGCTGCCAATAATATATAATTCGCCAATTTTGCACTTGTTGACGGCTAACCAATAAGCTCTAACCATGTCCTTTACATGTGTAAAGTTTCTTTTATCTGTTAAAACTCCAGTCAAAACCAAGGGTTTTTGTAAATCAGCTTCAATTTTTGCTATTTGGTAAGCATACATTGGCAAACCAAAAACTTTATCACGTCTTGGACCTTCGTGATTAAATGCTCTTACACGTATTACCTTGAGTCCATAGGATCTAAAATAAACGTAAGCTATAAAATCTTGAGCTATTTTGGTAACCGCATAAGGATTGACCGGTCTTAAAATTGTTTTTTCAGTAATCGGGAGCTCTTCTTCTTTTATCTCACCATATTCTTCTCCGCTTCCTGGTAAGAGTATCAATGGATTAATGTTATTTACTAAACATGATTCAAACAAATTTACGGTCATCTTATAATTTACATCCATATATAAACTTGGGTGATCCCATGAAGGACTAACAAAACTCTGTGAAGCCATGTGAAAAATTATATCCGGTTTTATTTTTTTTAGAACATTTTGAATTGCTTTAGGGTCTAAAAGATCACAATCAAACCATTCGATTTTATTGATTATGTGCAATATATTATCTTCTTTTGAAAGATGATATCTTTTTAACCCAAAAACCTTAATATTTTTCTTCGCTAATAAAAAATCAGCAAGATGACTACCAACAAAACCAGTGATCCCGGTGATTAAAATTTTTCTCATAAATAAATCAAATTGGACAATATCCCAAAGGCACAAATAATTAATTAATAAAATTTTTTGATAAAAAAGTATTCAAAATTCTACCATAGTGATTACCTTTGTAATTTCTAATCAATTTTGTAAAATCATTTATTGTTATATATCTTTTTTTTAATGCTGCTATTTCTGGAACACCTATATATGATTTTTTTCGTTTTTCAATAGATTCGATCAGTTTTGATGCTTCGAAAATTTTTTCTGGGCTACCTGCATCAATCCAATGATTTTTTTTGTCAATTATTTCTACATTTAATGTATTATTTTTTAAATATAAATTATTTAAATCCGAAATTTCTAGCTCTCCTCTTTTTGAGAATTTTAGATTTTTTGATAATTCTACAACGTTCTTGTCATAGATATATAAACCACACACTATCAAATTTGATTTTGGCTTAACAGGTTTTTCTAAAATAGAAATTGGTCTATTTTTTTTATTTAAATTAATTACCCCATATTCATTTGGTTTTTCGTAGCGATAAGCAAATATTGTCGTTTTTTTAAAACTGTTTATATTTTTCTTTAGAAGTCGATTTACATCATTACCAAAAAAAATATGATCTCCAAGATTAAGACACACGGGTTCATTGTCAATAAATTTCTCGCCAATGATAAATGCTTGAGGTAAACCTTCGGGTTTTTTTTGAACTTTATATCTTATATTAATTCCAAGATCATCTCCATAACCAAGGAGATCTTGATATAATTTCAAATATGATGGATTTGTTATAATAAGATATTCTCTTATTCCACCGAGCATAAGTGTAGATAAAGGATAATATATCATTGGTTTATTATATATTGGCAACAAATGTTTACTTATTATTGAAGTAATTGGTTTTAGTCTTGTAGCTATACCTCCAGCTAAAATTATACCTCTTTTAACTTTCATAATATTTTTTATATGTTCAAAAATTATCTATAATTCTTGACCCAGAATTTTCTAACTTAAAACTATATCTTTCAAGTCCAAATTTTTTTAAAGATTTTTGTATTTTTTTATGATTTGTTTTTTTCGCTAATAAAAGTAGAAAACCACCATTGCCAGCTCCCAAAATTTTACCTCCTAGAGATCCTTTTTTTCTTGCTTCAGCATAACATTTGTTAATAAATCTGTTGGAAACATTATCAGCCAGTTGTTTTTTTAACTCCCAGTTTTCATCTAATAGATTGCCAATCGTATCTAAACTAATTTTTTTTGATTTAATTAAATTAATAAATTGATTTACAATATTTTTCATTGATGACAAAATATTTCTATTTTTATCATGATTTTTTTCTTGGTCAATTAGCACTGATTCTGAATTTCTATGTATGCCGGTCCAAAATAACAGCAAAGAACCGAATATTAAATTTAGATTTTTTTTTGGTATTTTTATTTTTTCTACCTTTACTTTATCATTGTCTAAAAAAAAAATTTTATTAAACCCTCCGAATGAAGCAGCATAGTGATCTTGCTTGCCTATTGGGCTGTTAAGAACTTTTATCTCTATGTGGGCCGCTTCTTCAGCCAATTTTCCCGGAGAAATTTTTTGTTTTTTAAAATTATACAGTACATTTAGCAAACCTACAGTAAAGCTACTTGAGGAACCAAGTCCAGAAAATGAGGGCACGTCAGCAATTGTGCTTATATATAATCTGTCATCAATATCGAGAAATTTTATACACTCTCTAATTATTGGATTTTTAATATTTTTTACGTGATCTACCATTTCAGTTTCTGAATAATTGAGGCGAAACTTTTCGTGAAATACTGGATTTAATTTTTTAACAGAAATATAAATATACTTATCTATGCTGGTGCTTGCTACTAAACCATAATTATTTTTTTTGTAAAAAGAACCAATATCAGTACCTCCGCCTACAAAACTAATTCTTAAAGGTGTTTTGCTAACAATCATATTTACTATATATAAAAAGCTAATGAAAAAACCAACTGTTAAGTTAATTTTTAATAATATTTTATCTTAAAAAGTTTTATATTAATTTTTTTATACAAACTTTCCCTTTTTTCTTGAAAAATCTTTGTATTCAGTCATTGTTAAAGTATCAAATATTTTTGGGTTATTATGATAAGAAATAAAAAAATTTTAGTTTTTGGCTCAAAAGGGTTTATTGGAAGCAAATTTTGTGAAAAAATATCATCTAATAATATTGTTATAAAACCTATCTTCAAAAAATCAAAATCAAATTATATTAACTTGGGTGATTTTAATTCTAAAAAAATAAATCATTTGATCAAAAAAAATAATTTTGATTATATCTTAAATTTTCATGCACATACCGATGTTAGATATTCTAATTTTAATCCTCGCTATGATTTTTTTCATAATTGTTCTTTAATCCATTCAATAATCAAAGCTCTTATAAAAAATAAAAGTAAAGCATTTTTTTTGAATTTTGGCACAGTTACACAATTAGGCTACACGCATATAAAAAATAAAATAAATCAAAATTATAAAGGAAAACCGATTACAATTTTTGATTTACATAAACAATATAACGAAGATTATATTTCAATTCATAAAAAATTATTTAATTTAAATACAACAACACTTAGATTGTCAAATGTATATGGAATAGGACGTACATACTCTAAAAATAGAGGTATTGTAAATAAAATTATTGATAGAGCAATTTCAGAAAAAAAAATTACCTTGTATGGCGATGGTAATTATGTGCGTGACTTTATATATTTAGAAGATGTAATAATGGGGATTATTTATGCTTTAAAAAACTGTAATAAACTACATAAAGATTATTATTATCTAACAACAGAAATAGGAAAAAGTTTTAATGATCTAGAAAAAATTATAAATTCTGAATTATATAAAATTTATAAATTTACTGCTAAAGTTAAGTATAAAAAATGGCCTAATACATCCATTATACTGGACAAAAGATCTTTTGTTGGTAACTCATTTTTATTTAAAAAAGTAACTGGATGGAAGCCAAAATATACTTTAAGAAGTGCCATTAGACATTATATTCATAGCAAAAAAATTACAAATAAATAAATAAACAAAATATGAAAGAAGCCATAGTCATCAAAGGTGTCATAACAGAATTAAGTGCTGCTTGGAAACTTTCTGAAAATGGTTACAGGACTAGTGTAATAGAATCTGAAAAATCATTTGGTGGGCTAGCAAAGACCATAAAAATAGGAAATTATTTTTTTGATATTGATCAAATGATCAAAATTAGATTTAATACTGCTGACACAAATATTAAACAATAATTAAGCATTTTTATGGATATAAAATACTTTTGATCATGAGTTTTCGAATAAAACAACAAATAAATTTTTTAAAGGAATATTTTTTTGATACATCAAAAAAAATAATACCAAGTATTGATCAAATTAGGAAAATAATCAAAATCAAAAATAATTTAATTATGGCACATAAAAATGGAAAAAAAATTATGGTTTTTGGTAATGGCGGAAGTGCGTCAATAGCTAGTCATTTTTCAGTTGATTTAACCAAGAATGCAAAATTACGTTGCGTAAATTATAATGAAGCTGATTTAATAACGTGTTTTTCCAATGATTATGGTTATGAAAAGTGGGTTGAGATGGCCATAAAATTTTATGGAGACAAAGGTGATATTTTA
>Ga0208467_1000364_pt1 | contig 12601 bp, 8 predicted proteins | sample DeeseametaMP2098_FD_184176 | JGI IMG/M metagenome (GOLD analysis project Ga0208467, IMG submission 184176) | Marine microbial communities from the Deep Pacific Ocean - MP2098 (SPAdes) | ecosystem: Environmental > Aquatic > Marine > Oceanic | place: North Pacific Ocean | collected 2011-05-26 | reverse complement strand
TCGAAGTCCTTACTGGCCTGGAACCAGTTAAAAAACGACCAGGCATGTACACAGAGACCGAGAGGCCGAACCATCTCATCCATGAAGTAATGGATAACAGTGTCGATGAAGCTGTCTCTGGATATGCAACCCAAATCAATGTTGTGCTCCACCCTGACGGTTCTGTATCGGTTGAAGATAATGGCAGAGGAATTCCGGTAGATATTCACCCAAAAGAAGGTGTGACCGCTGTGGAAGTTATATTAACAAAGCTTCATGCCGGCGGTAAATTCTCGAATGATTCATACCAGTTTTCAGGCGGACTGCATGGGGTTGGAGTTTCGGTTGTAAACGCCCTCTCTAGTTCATTTGAAGTCTGGATTAAGAGAGACGGCAAGCATTATTATATGGCATTCAACTCAAGTATAAAAACTGGCAATCTAGAAATAATTGGAGAGGTAGGGAAACGCAACACCGGTACCCTAATAAAATTTACTCCAAACACGAAATATTTTGACTCAGTTAAATTCTCTATCAGTCAGCTCCGTCATAATCTGCGCTCAAAGGCTGTTCTTTGTCCCGGTCTTGAAGTTAATTTCGACAATCAAATGGATAATACCAAGGACAAATGGCTTTATCAGGACGGCATTAAGGATTATCTTCAGGCTTCCCTTGATGGGCTCGACTGTTTACCCTCTTCGCCATTTGTTACTTCATTTAAATCTAAAGAAGATCAGCTAGATTGCGCCCTCACCTGGACTGAAAATAACACTAATATAACTACAGAGAGCTATGTTAATTTAATACCAACTATTGGTGGTGGCACTCATGTTAACGGTCTACGCTCAGGACTAACAGATGCGCTCAAAGAGTTTTGCGAATTTAGAAATTTAATTCCAAAAAATATTAAACTTACACCTGACGATGTGTGGCAAAAAATTGCCTTTGTATTATCAATTAAAATACTTGATCCACAATTCTCTGGACAGACAAAAGAAAGACTTTCATCTAGAGAATGCGCCTCATTTGTCTCTGGAGTTGTTAAAGATTCATTTAGTCTTTGGCTCAATCAACACACTGACATTGCAGAAAAGATTGCAGAATTAGCTATTCTTAATGCCCAGTCAAGACTTAAAAGCTCAAAGAAAGTAGTTCGCAAAAAAATCGTTAGTGGCCCTGCCCTACCGGGAAAACTCTCAGACTGCACTAGTACCGATCTTGATCAGACCGAAGTTTTTCTAGTTGAGGGTGATTCAGCTGGTGGCTCAGCTAAACAGGCAAGAGATAAAGAGTATCAAGCAATACTACCCTTAAGGGGTAAGATTCTCAATACATGGGAAGTAGACTCTGCACAGGTGCTTGAGTCGAACGAGATCCATGACATAAGCGTCGCTATCGGCCTTGAGCCTGATAGCAATGATTTGTCTGATTTGCGCTATGGAAAAATCTGTATCTTGGCTGATGCAGACTCAGACGGTGCCCATATCGCAACGCTGATATGTGCCCTTTTTGTCAAACATTTTCCTAAACTAGTTAAGGAGGGTCATGTCTACGTTGCCATGCCTCCGCTTTATAGGATTGATGCCGGAAAGCAAGTCTTTTATGCTCTTGACAACAAAGAAAAAGATGCAATTGAAAAGAGACTCGTAAAAGAAAATAAGAGACAAAAAATTCAAGTTCAAAGGTTTAAAGGTTTGGGTGAGATGAATCCAAAGCAACTAAGAGAAACAACTATGCAGCCAGACACCAGACGCCTGATACAATTAACCCTTAATAACCCCTTACAAGTAAACCAAAAAATGGACATGTTGCTCTCAAAAAAACGTGCTCCTGACAGAAAATCTTGGCTAGAAACAAAAGGCAACCTTGCCAATGTCTAAGGCAATTGTTTTGTTGTCTGGTGGACTAGACTCAACTACAACACTCGCTATAGCTAAATCAGAGGGCTTTGATTGCTATGCTCTAAGCTTTGACTATGGACAAAAACAAAGTTCCGAACTTATCTCTGCAAAAAATATAGCTAAACAGTTTGGCGTTGTTGAGCACCGAATAATGAGTATATCTCTAGCAGATATCGGTGGTTCAGCACTTACTGATTCAAACATAGATATTCCCAAATATAATGAAAGTAGTGAAATTCCTATTACATATGTGCCCGCGAGAAATACTGTATTTTTGTCATTTGCTCTTGCCTGGGCAGAGGTTTTAGAGTCGCAATCAATCTTTATCGGAGTTAATGCACTAGACTATTCAGGCTATCCTGACTGCAGGCCTGAATATATAAAGGCGTATGAAGTAATGGCTAATCTTGCAACGAAGCAATCTATTGAAGGAAACAAACTAAACATACATACTCCGCTTATCCATCTCACCAAAGCGCAAATTATCACCAAAGGCTTGAGTCTAGGAATTGACTACTCAAAGACGACAAGCTGTTACCAAGCAAATAGCGATGGCGAGGCATGCGGCGAGTGCGATGCATGCGTGTTTCGTCGCAACGGTTTTGTTGAAGTAGGCATCGAAGATCCAACAATGTATCAACAAAATAAATAAAAATTAGACCTACAAAGTGTTTATTTGACGATAAAATGATAGATTTTATCAACTAAGGAATAAACTTAAAATGAGCATTGAAGACAGAGTACGCAAGGTTGTAAGCGAACAACTAGATGTTAGCGGCGAAATTGACAATAACGCCTCTTTTATTGACGATTTGGGTGCCGACTCTCTAGATACTGTTGAACTGGTTATGTCGCTAGAAGAGGAATTTGACTGTGAAATTCCTGATGAAGAAGCAGAAAACATTACTACCATCCAGCAAGCAATAGACTACATTAATGCTAATCTATAGTTTCAAGTAAATATATTCCTGAAGGCGCTTTATTGGTTGATTAAGCGCCTTTTTTTATCCTAAAACTGATTAAACTTTATTATGAAAAATAGAAGAGTAGTAATTACAGGGTTAGGAATGGTCAGCCCAGTTGGTTTAAATGTAGATGAATCATGGAACAATATATTAAATGGTGTCTCAGGTATTGACACACTTAGTAATATTGACACAGAATTGCAGACAGTTAAGTTTGGAGGATCAGTAAAAAACTTTGATATTTCCTTATATCTCACCCCAAAAGAAGCAAAGAAAATGGATATATTTATTCATTATGGTATGGCTGCAGGGATTCAGGCAATTGAAGATAGCGGCCTAGAGATTACCGACAAAAATACAGAGAGGATAGGTGTAGCCATAGGAGCAGGTATCGGTGGCCTCCAAACTATCGAAAAAACTGCTAATCTTTATAGAGACAAAGGTCCTAGAAGAATTTCTCCATTCTTCGTGCCTTCCTCAATCATCAATATGGTGTCAGGAAACTTATCCATTAAATATGGCCTAAAGGGTCCAAATTTTGCCATCGTGACTGCTTGTACAACTGGCACTCACAATATTGGTGATGCTTCTAGAATTATTGAATATGGTGATGCAGACGTAATGGTCGCTGGCGGAACCGAAATGTCTACAACTGATTGCGGTCTGGGCGGTTTCGCTGCGGCTCGCGCACTTTCAACTCGTAATGATGATCCTCGAACAGCTTCAAGGCCATGGGATATTGATAGAGATGGATTTGTTCTCGGAGATGGCGCTGGCGTGATGGTTCTAGAAGAGTTTGAACATGCAAAAAAGAGGGGGGCTAAAATTTACGCTGAAGTTTCAGGTTATGGAATGAGTGGTGACGCTTATCATATGACATTACCTTCTGAAGGCGGAGAAGGTGCCTCTAGGTGTATGAATAATGCTCTTAATAATGCCGGGATTAACCCTAATCAAGTAAACTATATTAACGCTCACGGCACCTCCACTCCTGCTGGAGATATTGCTGAAACTAATGCTGCAAAACTTACCCTAGGATCTCATGCAAATGACATTGTTATGAGTTCAACAAAATCGATGACTGGTCATCTTTTGGGTGCCGCTGGAGGTATTGAGGCAATATTTACAGCGCTTGCAATAAGGGATCAAGTTGCACCGCCTACAATCAATATATTCAACCAAGACCCTAAATGCGACCTTGACTATGCCGCCAATCAAACCAAAGAAATGAAAATTGATCACGCAATATCAAATTCATTTGGTTTTGGTGGTACAAATGGCTCTATTGTATTGTCTAAGATAGACTAACTGTCGATTTAATTCTCGACAATCAATGTGGATGTTTCGATTGAATCGGAGCCAGACATAAGCTCTTCAAAAATGTTATAGATGCGAATTGCGCCATTCTTGACGCTATACAATGCCTGTTGTTTTTGAATGACGAGCTGCCAGCTTTCTTCGTCCGATTGGAACTTGATAGCGCCACCGATAAGGGCTAATGCAACAATCACACCTAACAAAAATTTAATCATCCTTAAAAGGCACTATTTTTTTTCATAAAATTATATTTTACCGAGTGTTTCACTTAATTATGCCATAATTCCTGAAGCCCTTAAAAGACCGATTATTTCAGGTTTTTTACCTCTAAACTTCTTATATTGCAACATGAAATCTCTACTACCTCCAATCTCAAGAATATACTCTCTGAATTGCTTGGCAGTCTTAGAGCCTATGCCGCCATTTTGAATTACAAAATCATAGGCGTCAGCAGCCAATACCTCTGCCCATTTATAGCTATAATAGCCTGCAGCATAGCCCCCACCAAAGATATGGGAAAAGGAATTCAAAAAGCGATTCTCATCAATAACAGATATCAGTGATGTTTTCTTTCTGACATCGTTTAGAACATCATAAGTGTCATTATCTGTCATATGTGTATGAATATCCCACAAAGCAAACTCGCATTGCCTTAGCATTTGTAGGCCTGACTGAAAATTCTTTGATGCGACAATTTTTTCGAATAATTCTTCAGGCAATGTTTCACCTGTTTGCCAATGACTAGAAAGACAATTGATAACTTCTTTTTCATAACAATAAAATTCCATGTACTGACTTGGCAACTCTACACCATCCCAAGGCACTCCATTTATTCCTGCAGCACAAAGGTAAGGGACTTTTGTTAAGATGTGATGTAGTGCATGGCCAAATTCGTGAAACAGGGTGACGATTTCATCGAACTCAAATAGAGCAGGTTTTCCATTCATCGGAGAATTCAAATTGCAAACCACAAAAGCAATCGGCAGGGATCCTTTGTAAGGACCTTGATAATCAGACATCCAGGCACCACCGCGCTTATTTTCTCTGGCATAAGTGTCCAAAAAAATTCTCCCAATTGCGCCACTTGTGTCAGAAAGTTCAAGTACTTTTACATCTTTATGGTAAGTTTTTTCAGATACGACAGATATGCTGATTCCATAAAGCATTTCAATGGTTGTAAATAGCCCGTTTAATACGCGTTCCTCTGGAAAATATGGAGTTAAATCAGAACGCTTGTAGCCAAACTTCTGCTGCTTAAGTTTTTCTGAGTAATAAATCAAATCCCAAGGCGCTAGCTTATGTCCTGCAAAGTCTTCAAGCTTCTCTAGCTCACCACTCGCTTGTCCTTTCGAAGACTCAATAAGTTCATTTAAAAAATCAACCACTTCGGCTGGTGAATTCACCATCTTTGACTCGACTGAAAGTTCAGCGTAATTTCTAAATCCTAGGAGCTCTGCAAGCTCACTCCTTAGATTTAGAATTTTAGTCATAACGCCTCGATTATCAAACTTTTTTGAAGTATGTCCAACATCAGAGGCTCTAGAAATATAAGCACGATAAATCTCTTCTCTCAATGACCTGTTGTTAACGTAAGTCATTACATCAATGTATACTGGAATTTGAAGATTTAAACAGTAACCTTCACTAGTCATTACCTTGGCTAATTCAGTTTCAGAATAACCACTGAGTTCTTCAGCAGTAACTGTTTTCTTCCATTCATTTGTTGACTGTAGAACGTTTTTTGAAAACTGATTGCTTAACAAGCTTAGTTCTTCCTTTATTGCCTTAAACCGCTCAAAATCCTCGCCTTCAAGAGCAACACCAGAAAGCTCAAAACTCTTTATAGATTCTTTAACGATATGTTCTTGCTGAACATTTAAGTCGCTATCTTGCAGTCTCTGGAATGCGCTATAAAGGGCTTTATTAGAGCCTATCTCACTATAATAATTTGAAATTAAGGGTAATGTTGTTTCATATTCAACATTAAATTGTTCTGAAAACATCACCGAGTTGAGATGGGAATTAACACTGGTGTGTTGTCCTAATTCATGCTCGATCTTGTCTAGCGGCTCTACAACACTCGCCCAATCACTGCCATGACTTGCACTGTTAGCTACAAGTAGACCTTTCGAGGTTATTTTATTTACATATTTTTTGAGTTTTGTCGGCTTAAAATTTGGCGATCGATTAACACTCATAATGATCAAAAATTGTAAAATGAAATAGCAACTAATTTTGCCATAAAACACTAATCACGCAAACAAATCATAAAACATTTTGCTGGAAGTTGACGCTCGATAAATTAATAGTCCTGCCGATCTTTAATTACAATCTCATAGCCTGACTCTTCCGGTTCATCATCGATCATTGCTGATGGGAAACCTTGACCTAATACTTTTATATCTGCCTCCTCCTCCAGTCTTTTAATAATGTTGGGTGACAACTCTCTCGAGCCGTATCTTTTTTCGCCATCCTTAAAGATATCAACAATCAGAGGGGCGATTTCAAGGTCTAATCCCTGACGTTGTGCTAATTCATTGAATATTCCTACATCCTTTGAGACAAGATCCATCGTAAAACTAATATCACGACTCCCGTTAAGAATAACTTGTGACTCTGTCTCATGAACAAAAGAGTTTCCAGAGGAAGCTTTAATCGCTTCATAGGTAACATTCATATCCATACCAATCAATTTCATCGTACTTAGCGCTTCAGCAATTGATGTCAAATTTACTGTAGCTAAATAATTTGTCATTACTTTTAGGATAGAGGCAGATCCAAGCCCTCCAGTATGCAAGATGCGTCGACCCATGGTGGTTAAGATAGGCAAAGCCAATTCGAAAGTACTGCGCGAGCAGCCTGCAAAAATCGATATGTTTCCTGTAGCTGCTCTATGACATCCGCCCGACACAGGGCAATCAACTGGTAGAGCGCCGATTTCCTCTACCATGGCACCAATACGACGAATTTCAGACTCATCGGTGGTACTCATTTCTAGCCATAATTTTCCTTTACTAATACCTGCAAGCACACCATCGTCAGACTCCATTACCTCTGAACACACCTTAGGGGAAGGCAGGCAAGTAATAATTACCTCGCATTGCTCAGCTATTTCTTTTGGTGAGTTGGCGCTTTTTGCGCCACATGAAATAAAATTGGCAACCAATTCTTCATCTAGATCTCTCACAGTTAGATCGTAGCCATTACGTAGCAAACTGCCAGCAAGTTTGCCGCCAGCATTTCCAAGACCAATAAAACCTACTTTCATTTCACACTCCTTTAGATAAATAAATCAATCAAACAACTCAAAACAAATTTACTAATACGTAATGAGGAAAATAATTATATTAACTTCATTAGTGTTTGAGTATTCTAGGTTAAATCTTCACTAACAGAATAAGGTTTAGAGTCCATAGAAATATGGAGTTTTTTACCTTTATATGGTGAAGCCGCCTCTACAACCTTTTTGTTAAGTTCTATACCTAAACCTGGTTTAGCTGATGGAATGATAAAGCCTTCACGCCAAATTATTGGCTCCTTTAAGATCTCTTCATAAAAACCGCCCCAGGTTTGAATACTTTCCTGAATTAAAAAGTTTGGTGAAGCGGTTGCAAGCTGAATGCTGGCTGCAGCGCCTACCGGGCCGTTATATAGATGAGGTGCAATTTGGGCATAAAATACTTCGGCAAGACTGGCGATTTTTTTTGCTTCCAGTATTCCCCCTACCCTGCCCAGATTCATTTGTATTATCGAGGCAGCGTTATTCTTTAGTATATCAAAAAACTCGTACTTTGTTGTCAACCTTTCGCCGGTTGCCACAGGGATGCTGGTTTTATTTGCAACCTCAGCCATTGCACTTGATTGGCCGGGAGGTACCGGTTCTTCAAACCATAAAGGGTCGAACTGCTCTAATCTCTTTGCCAGTCTGATTGCTGAAGCTGGCGTCATCTGACCATGAGTGCCGATCAATATATCGCAGTCATCACCTACAGCATCTTTTATTTTCCTGCAATAATTCTCACAATGCTTAAGACGAGATAGTGAAATTTGGTGACCAGAATAGGCAGAATAAGGTCCTGCAGGATCAAACTTAATTGCGGTAAAGCCTTTATCTTTGTACTCTTTAGCACATTCAACTCCAAGACCAGGATCTTCATAGTTATGTTGGCCTTTTTGGTCTACTGGATAAAGGTAAGTATATGAACGCAATTTTTCGTGAATTTTGCCTCCGATTAGCTCGTAAATAGGCTTATTTGCCGATTTGCCAATAATGTCCCAACAGGCTATCTCTAGTCCGCTCAAAACACCCATCATCGTTAAATCTGGGCGCTGCGTAAATCCACTCGAATAGCACTCTCTATATAAACGCTCTATATGGTGAGGGTCGTGACCTTTTAAGTAATGTTCGAAGGCGTCATTGATAGCTTTAACTACCACCTCTGGATGAAAAGTAGCAGCATACACTTCACCAACACCCTTAACTCCACATTTCGTTTCTAAACCCAAAAATATCCAATACATGCCACCTATATGGGGAGCTGGAGTACAGACAATATTAGTAGTTAGTTTATCGACCTGCATTTAATTAGTGATGCATCAGTTATTGGATATCTTAGCCTATTTTATTAAAGTTTTGGCATTTCACGCATAAACATGGCGCGCTCAATTTCTTTTTTAGAAGCCTCAAAATTCTCAGCCGCCAAGTGACCTGAAAAAACTGCATCTGCAATAAGTCCAGGTGCTAACGCATCACCAATTAATTCTATGTGGCGTTTAGGCGTTTCACTGCCCAGTGATGCTTGTTGTAATAGTTGCTGATAAAGTGTTATGTTTGGCAAGCGCTCTGTTACAAGAATCAATGTTTTACAGGCCAACTCTGTTGCTTCGTTGGTATATATACATCTCATCTCTAAGTTGTCGCCATTAACACTACTGATTGTTTTGTTAGAAATTATATTAACTTTCTGATTTAGTAAGGATTTTTGTACTCTTTGCTGTTCCAAGGTGGTAACTGTCCAAGGTGAGACAATACTGGCAGGAGTAACAAAAGTAACATTATGTCCTAGCGAGCTCAAATGATCAGCAATAACGCCAGCCAAATAACCCTGATCATCATCGTAAATAACTAGAGGATCTTTAATCGAATCTTGTTTTCTAATAGCATCTGTTGGGGTGAAGACTTGATTTTTCTCTAATCCAGCAATCTCTTTTCTTCGACTCCTTCCAATACCGTCAACTCTCCAGCTTGAACCTGTCGCTATAAATAGATTGTTTACATCAAGCTCGTTTATATGTGAAAGCGTAAGTTCGCTTTCTCTATATATTTCAATATTTGTTTTTTGCTGAATTTCATATACCCTGTTATCTATAACTCTCTTCCATGCAGAGAGCCCTTTAAGGTCAGATTCAAATAGGACACGACCCCCCAATTCACTAGCACCCTCGCTCAAAATAACATGGTAGCCGCGACGTGCTAACTGCATGCTACATTCAAGTCCAGCAGGTCCAGAACCAACAACTAGTGCAGTTTGTTCTATTTTTCTTGGTTTGATATTTTCAGGATGCCAGCCACGACGCCACTCTTCACCCATTGTTGGATTTTGGGTACAACGAATTGGTACCGAGAGGTTGTCGCTCGAAACACAGATATTACAGCCTATGCATTCTCTAATTTCATCTACCCTTCCTTCTTTAATTTTGTTTGGCAGAAATGGATCAGCAATGGAAGGTCTAGCGGCGCCAATTAAGTCAATTGTTTGTTGCTTTATCAATCTAACCATCAAGTCCGGCGAAGTAAGTCTGCCAACACCAACTACTGGCTTTGAAGTCAGGCTTTTTACAAACTCAATATAGGGAACTTGATATCCTTCATTGATTTCAAAACGCGATGTTTGTGAATCATTAGACCAATCAGAAACATTAACATCCCACAAATCGGGCATCTCAGCCAACAGCTCGACCACAGCCCTTCCCTCTTCATCAAACTGCATACCGTCAAGACCCTTTAGCTCATCAACAGCAAAACGAAAGGCGACTGCACAGGTATCCCCTATGGCTTCTTTAGTATCTTCTAATAGCTCCCTAGTTAGACGAACACGATTTTCGAAGCTGCCACCATACTCGTCTGCACGTGTATTGATTTCAGGCAACATAAATTGCTGCGCTAGGGACATACCGTGACCTGCATAAACATAGACAATATCAAACCCAGCCGCTTTGGCATTGATTGCGGCTTGGCGATGCCAACGCCTAAACTCAAGAATATCTTTTTTATTCATTCGTCTTGCCTGTCTTGGATAAATTAGATCTATTGATTGATCGATAGGAGATAGCGCAGGCAGTCTAGAATACAGGTTAGCCGAATGATTACCGCTATGCGTTAACTCTATCGCAGCTAGTGCTCCGTGTTTATGAACTGCGTCTGTCATTAGACGTAGTGCAGGAATATCTTTTGCATCCCATATACGCTGTTCAGCATAGGGAGATAAATCTGAAGTTGGATGTATTTCGGCCTCTTCTGTACTAACAACACCCCAACCACCTTGTGCCTTAATAGAGCGCATTGCAGCATGAGCTTGGGGACGTAAATGCCCCATACCACAACAATGAGGCACTTGATAAAAGCGATTATTAGTAGTAACAGGACCTATCTTAACGGATTCAAATAGAACGCTATATGATTGATCATTTTTCATACTAGACCTCACCCCTTGTTAACAATCTTGATAGCTTTTTAAAACCATCCATTGACAAAAAAATATTAAGAGTCCTTGATTGATCTTTTAACTTTACCTTGACGTTGAGAATTTCGCCAGTCAGGATCTATCCAAACATCAGCATTGCTTTGTGATAATGACTTGTTACCCAATATTACATCGGCCATCTTTTCAGCCACCATCAAGGTGGGTGCATTGAGGTTACCATTCGTAATACTCGGAAAAATTGAAGAATCTACCACTCTAAGTTTTTCAATGCCGATGACTTTTCCAGAGCTATTTACAACTGCTAAGGAATCGTTTTCAGAACCCATCTTGCAAGTGCATGAAGGGTGATAAGCACTCTCAACATTAGCCCTTACCCAGGCATCTATCTGGTTGTCTGTCTGTATCTCTATACCGGGACTTTCTTCGTTACCTCGATACTCATCCAGAGCGGGTTGATTTAGTATCTCTCTAGTAAGCCTGATACAGTCACGCCAATCCTGAATATCTCGCTCAGTTTCAAGGTAATTGAATAAAATGCTTGGTTTTGCTTTCGCATCGGCACTGTTAATTCTTATCCTTCCCCTGCTGGTTGGTCTATTGACACCTGCATGGACTTGATAGCCATGACCTTTCATTGCCGCCTTACCATCATAGCGCATCGCGGCTGGCAAAAAATGGTACTGAATATTTGGCCACTCAACGCCATTTCGAGATCTAATAAATCCGCAAGATTCAAAATGATTAGTCGCCCCTAAACCACTTCTAAATAACAACCATCGGGCGCCAATAAGGCCCATACTAAAATAATTCAACTTGCTATTCAGGGTGATAGGTTTTTTGCAATGATATTGAAAGTAGACCTCAAGATGATCTTGTAGATTTTCTCCCACACCAGACAACTCATGTTGCAACTCTACACCTGCATCCCTTAATACTTCTCTTGGTCCAATTCCTGACAACTGCAGTAGCTGTGGAGAGCCGATAGAGCCGGCACTAAGGATTACCTCCTTATTAGCATTCACTCTTACAATTTCATCATTTTTTTTGTATTCAACACCTGTTGCAGTTTTGTCTTTAAGTAATACACGTTCAACTAAGACACCAGAATATATAGTAAGATTCGGTCTTTTCTTTGCTTCCTCAATGTATGCGTTTGAGGCTGATGCACGGACACCATTATCGACAGTCATATGCATAGCGCCAAAACCTTCCTGTTGTTCACCGTTGTAATCATTTGTTGTAGGATATCCGGCCTCATGGCCAGCCTCTATAAAGGCTTGGTAGAGTGGATTAAATTTCATATTGTTGCCACCACAGGTGGCTACCGGACCATCACCACCGCGATAGCTATCTTCGCCATTCTGCCAACTCTCTGTACGCTTAAAATACGGCAGACAATCCTTATAAGTCCAACCAACAGCTCCCTCCTTTTCCCACCGATCAAAATCAAGGGCATGACCTCGAACATAGACCATTCCATTGATTGATGAAGAGCCTCCGATTACCTTTCCTCTTGGGCAATGCATTTTGCGATTGTCAAGGTATGGCTCTGGCTCTGTATGAAACTGCCAGGCGAATTTTTCGGTATTCATTGGGTAAGATAAAGCTGTTGGCATTTGGATAAATATATTCTTATCGCTGCCGCCAGTTTCTAGTAACAGAACTTTATGCTCTCCAGACTCTGTCAGACGGTTTGCTAAAACGCAGCCTGCTGAACCTGCACCCACAATAATAT
>Ga0208467_1000340_pt1 | contig 12871 bp, 7 predicted proteins | sample DeeseametaMP2098_FD_184176 | JGI IMG/M metagenome (GOLD analysis project Ga0208467, IMG submission 184176) | Marine microbial communities from the Deep Pacific Ocean - MP2098 (SPAdes) | ecosystem: Environmental > Aquatic > Marine > Oceanic | place: North Pacific Ocean | collected 2011-05-26 | reverse complement strand
CCGTAACTTTCCCTCAGGAGAGATAAATGAAAAAATTAACAATTATACTAACTCTTTTTGTTGGATTTGCTCAAGCATTGGATTGCCCTGCAGATTCAGCATATCATTTAGACACCCGCACTTTATTGCCGGATGGGTCACCAAACCCCAATTATGATCAAACAATAGCGACCGGTTTGTGTGCATGCCTTGGTTTTGAATCTATTTTGTCTACTTTGGGTGATTCTACAGTCATGCTGGCTGTACGAATAGTCGATAATGAACCAATACGCGGATTGCAATTGGATGTATATCATGATGCAGGTTCTGATCTTATCTACGGCGATGTTGGTGAAGTGCAAAAAGGAGAAAAACTGGAAATTGTTTACGATGAAGACGGCGAACTGATTACCAGTTCCAACGCTATGCAGCTTTTGAGCAATGAAGTTGATGACCATGTAAAAGTAATGGCATACAGTACAAACCTTGCCCGAACGGCTGGGGATAGTACAGAAGGCCATTTATTTACGATTGTCTATAAGGCCGCCAACGGTATAGAAAGTTTACCAGCGACCATTACTTTTTATTTGGATGATGTGAAACTGCCCGGAACATCCATGGCCCCGGATCTATTGAATGTTTCTTGTAGTTACCCCGATGCTGATAATGCTGTTACATTCAACACATCTGAAATGGGTATTGATGATGAAATTATACCTACAGTTTTCAGCCTTGGCCAGAACTTTCCTAATCCCTTTAACCCTACCACGCAGATCGCCTTCGACCTACCAGAACAAGCTACGGCGAAATTGGTTGTGTATAATCTAATAGGACAGCAAGTAAATGTTCTTACAGATAGACACATGAACGCTGGTCATCACGTTTTTGATTGGAACGGACTGGACTCCGGAGGAAAATTAGTTGCATCCGGTGTGTATTTTTATGAGCTTCGAGCCGGTGATTTCGTAGCCAAGAAAAAGATGCTTTTGCTGCGCTAAATAGTTTAGACTTTAACTATATATGTATAAATTCCCCTGTCCTTGAGGTCAGGGGAATTTTTTTTATGAGTAAAAAATTCACATTAATAATAATACTGTTGGTTACCATATTATTTGGGCAAGATCAATACCGTTCTGTTCAAAATGCGCAGGATGACTGGCAAGATTACAGCACATTCCAGAAGCATGAATTACTTTCGTTCTGCGACTTTCTTATTACAGAGGGATTTTATGAACGGGCATTATTAAGTCTCTTCCAATATTTGTACCGTTATCCCGGAGATAGTTTAGAAACAGCAGTTTATTATTATATAGCTCAAAGCTATGAATTTTCTGAAAACTTTGATTTAGCTGAACTTTATTATACACGGACTCAAGAAATGTCCGACAGCACTGATATGGTCTTCCGAGCCGCAGAATACCGAAAAATGTATTTATTATTAAAGGCGGAAGATTATGATCAAATCTTGAAAAAAACGAAATTATCTAAAGATCCATATGATCTCACATTTCGTGGTTATGCTTTTTTCCATAAATTGAAATGGATCGAATCAAGGCAAGCATTCCTAGCAGCAGAAGAACAATTTGATCATAAATACTATTCCAAACGATTGGCTCCCATATTCAAAGCAATTGATGCTTCAGCGAATGTACCCTTGAGAAATAAATGGCTGTCTTTAGCAGCATCATTGGTTCCTGGTGGTGGACATGCCTATTTGGAACAATGGGAATCAGCAGGCGGAATGTTGGTATCCATGATGCTTATTTCATCGATGATCTCAAATACGACACTAACACAATCAGGAAAATTATCTTTTGACCAATCGAATCAACATGTTGTTCCATTATCAAATGGTATTAAAACTGAAAATAATTCTTTTACACAGCAACGGGGATATGCACTTTCTGGGAATATAAAGTTATCTACTGAAAATGCTAAAATTCTTATACCGCCAGCGATAGTTGGATTGGGGTTTTACATAGGAAGCATTTGGAAAACATGGACGGATGTAGATGAAGCTAACCGTGCTCGCGTGGAGCGATTTGTTGGTAGAGTAACTGATAAGATAGCAATTGATCGGTTTATGGATTTTCCGGAGCCAGAACTAATTACCCAATAAAAAGTTGTAATAAATACGATATAGTTATTGACACGGTATTACTTAAAGAATTAATTTTACAGGCTTTGCGCAGCTTGTGTAAAGCGTTTTTGTTTTTTGATAATTTGGTATGCGTGACTTGTCAGTGAATTTGAGAGATAAAACGATAGTACAGAATCAAACATACAATGGAGAGTTTGATCCTGGCTCAGGACGAACGCTGGCGGCGTGCTTAACACATGCAAGTCAAGGAGAAAGGTTCCTTCGGGAAACGAGTAAACTGGCGAACGGGTGAGTAACACGTAGGTAACCTGCCCTAGAGACTGGGATAACTCCGCGAAAGCGGTGCTAATACTGGATAATGCAGCGGGTCCTTCGGGACATTGTTGTTAAAACTGGCTTCGGCTAGTACTTTAGGATGGGCCTGCGCCCGATTAGCTTGTTGGTAGGGTAACGGCCTACCAAGGCGATGATCGGTAGCTGGTCTGAGAGGATGATCAGCCACACTGGGATTGAGATACGGCCCAGACTCCTACGGGAGGCAGCAGTGGGGAATTTTGCGCAATGGGCGAAAGCCTGACGCAGCAACGCCGCGTGACCGATGAAGCTTCTCGGAGTGTAAAGGTCTGTCGTGAGGGAAGAAAAATCCGGATGTAAATAATGTTCGGACGTGACGGTACCTCACAAGAAAGCACCGGCTAACTTAGTGCCAGCAGCCGCGGTAATACTAGGGGTGCTAGCGTTGTCCGGAATCACTGGGCGTAAAGGGTCCGTAGGCGTTTTGCTAAGTTGATTGTTAAATCCATCGGCTCAACCGATGATCTGCAATCAAAACTGGCAGAATAGAGTTCGAGAGAGGAAAGTGGAATTCCTGGTGTAGCGGTGACATGCGTAGATATCAGGAGGAACACCAATGGCGAAGGCAGCTTTCTGGCTCGATACTGACGCTGAGGGACGAAAGCGTGGGGAGCGAACAGGATTAGATACCCTGGTAGTCCACGCCGTAAACGATGAGTACTTGATGATGGAGGATTCGACCCCTTCGTTGTCGTAGCTAACGCGATAAGTACTCCGCCTGGGGACTACGACCGCAAGGTTGAAACTCAAAGGAATTGACGGGGACCCGCACAAGCGGTGGAACATGTGGTTTAATTCGATGCAACGCGAAGAACCTTACCTGGGCTTGACATGTAGGTGAAAGTTCTGTGAAAGCAGAACCCTCTGCGAGCTTGCTCAAAGACACCTTCACAGGTGGTGCATGGCTGTCGTCAGCTCGTGTCGTGAGATGTTGGGTTAAGTCCCGCAACGAGCGCAACCCCTTTCCTTAGTTGCCAGCACGTTATGGTGGGGACTCTAAGGATACCGCCTGGGACAACCAGGAGGAAGGTGGGGATGATGTCAAGTCAGTATGTCCCTTATGTCCAGGGCTACACACGTGTTACAATGGCAAGTACAATGGGTCGCCAACCCGCGAGGGGGAGCTAATCCCAAAAAACTTGCCTCAGTTCAGATTGGAGTCTGCAACTCGACTCTATGAAGGAGGAATCGCTAGTAATCGTGGATCAGCACGCCACGGTGAATACGTTCCCGGGTCTTGTACACACCGCCCGTCACGCCATGGAAGTCAGCAGTACCCAAAGCCGGTGGCCTAACCTTCGGGAGGGAGCCGTTTAAGGTAAGGCTGGTAACTGGGGCGAAGTCGTAACAAGGTAGCCGTACCGGAAGGTGCGGCTGGATCACCTCCTTTCTAAGGAGTAATTCTGACATTCGTGTCGGAATATGGTCGAACTCAAATTCGACGGTCACGCATACCCTTATTTTTTGGGCTTGTAGCTCAGTTGGTTAGAGCGCATCCCTGATAAGGATGAGGTCCGTGGTTCAAATCCACGTAAGCCCACTATAGAGTAATTGTCACAAATATTTGGGGCTATAGCTCAGTTGGGAGAGCGCCTGATTTGCATTCAGGAGGTCGTCGGTTCGATCCCGGCTAGCTCCACCAAAGGTTTTTTTAAAAAGAAGAATTTTGTTCCCAAGTGGAACACAATATGTTTTTTGACAATGTGGAAATTGACGTGGTAGCGTTTCTTAACGACACAACTTTGGTAAAGTTATTAAGGGCGTACGGGGAATGCCTAGGCACATGGAGCCGATGAAGGACGTGGTAAGCTGCGATAAGCCTCGGGAAGGAGCAAACATCCTTAGATCCGGGGATTTCCGAATGGGGCAACCCAAATCGAGTCATGTCGATTAACTCCTGTCTGAATATATAGGACAGGGTGAGACAACGAGGTGAACTGACACATCTAAGTAACCTCAGGAAGAGAAACCAAAAGGGATTTCCTCAGTAGCGGCGAGCGAACGGGAATGAGCCTAAACCGCCAACGTGCCAAGCTTACAGGCGTTGCGCTGGCGGGGTTGAGGGATCGATTCAGAGTCTGCTGTAACAGGCTCGGCAAGTCAAAAAATCTGATATTAATTGAATGGTCTGGAAAGTCCAACCGTAGAAGGTGATAGTCCTGTAAATGAAAATTGACGATCTTGCTGGAATCGACACCCGAGTAACACGGGACACGAGAAATCTTGTGTGAATCTGCCGGGACCATCCGGTAAGGCTAAATACTCCCATGTGACCGATAGTGAACTAGTACCGTGAGGGAAAGGTGAAAAGTACTCCTAACGGAGAGTGAAATAGAACCTGAAACCGTATGCCTACAAGCAGTCAGAGCTCCAGTTATCTTCGGATAGCGGAGTGATGGCGTGCCTTTTGCATAATGAGCCAGTGAGTTACTCGTATATTGCAAGGTTAAGACTAAAAGGTCGGAGCCGTAGCGAAAGCAAGTCTGAATAGGGCGTTGAGTAATATGCGGTAGACCCGAAACCGAGTGATCTAGCCATGGCCAGGATGAAGTCCCGGTAACACGGGATGGAGGTCCGAACCCACCAGCGTTGAAAAGCTGGGGGATGAGCTGTGGTTAGGGGTGAAAGGCCAATCAAACTCGGAGATATCTGGTTCTCGCCGAAATGCCTTTAGGGGCAGCGTCATGTTAGTATACCGGGGGTAGAGCACTGAATGGGCTAGGGGGCCTACAAGCTTACCGACCCCAATCAAACTCCGAATACCGGTATTATAATGCATGGCAGTGAGCTCATGGGGGATAAGCTTCATGAACAAAAGGGAAAGAACCCAGACCATCAGCTAAGGTCCCAAAGTCGATGCTAAGTGATAAAGGATGTCAAATCGCCCAGACAGCTAGGAGGTTGGCTTAGAAGCAGCCATCCTTTAAAGAAAGCGTAACAGCTCACTAGTCGAGGGGTTTTGCGCCGATAATTTCCGGGACTAAGCATCGCACCGAAGCTATGGACTCTGACATTTGTATGTCAGAGTGGTAGGCGAGCGTTCCATCGACCGTCGAAGGTTGACCCGTGAGGGCAGCTGGAGGAAATGGAAATGAGTATGCTGGCATGAGTAGCGATAAAGCCTGTGAAATGCAGGCTCGCCGCAAGCCCAAGGTTTCCTGAGTAAAGTTAATCTGCTCAGGGTTAGTCGGACCCTAAGCCGAGGCCGAAAGGCGTAGGCGATGGAAAACAGGTTTAATATTCCTGTACCAGTGCAACATTGTTTGAACTAAGGGGGGACGCAGAAGTGAAAGGTCAGCCCGGTTTTGATAGTCCGGGTTTAAGTGCGTAGGGAGTCCTGGTAGGCAAATCCGCCGGGACATTAATCCTGAGACACGAATAGGAGAGCCTAGCTCATAAACTGACCCTAATCATGCTGCCAAGAAAATCCTCTATGTTAGATGCTGCGCTGACCGTACCGTAAACGGACACACGTGGGCGAGGAGAGAATCCTCAGGCGCTTGTGAGAATCCAGGTTAAGGAACTCGGCAAATTAGCCCCGTAACTTCGGGAGAAGGGGTGCCCTTATTAGGTGAAAGACTTCGCGTCTGGAGCCGAAAAGGGTCGCAGTGACCAGGCTCAATCGACTGTTTACTAAAAACACAGGTCTCTGCTAAGTCGCAAGACGACATATAGGGACTGACACCTGCCCGGTGCTGGAAGGTTAAATGGAGGGGTTAGCTTCGGCGAAGCTCTGAAATGAAGCCCCAGTAAACGGCGGCCGTAACTATAACGGTCCTAAGGTAGCGAAATTCCTTGTCGGGTAAGTTCCGACCTGCACGAATGGTGTAACGAATTGAGCACTGTCTCGACCTGGAGCACAGCGAAATTGAAGTGTCGGTGAAGATACCGGCTACCCGCGGCAGGACGAAAAGACCCCGTGAACCTTTACTACAACTTAGCATTGGATTCTGGTTCTGCATGTGCAGGATAGGTGGGAGGCTGTGAAACTTGGACGCTAGTCCGGGTGGAGCCAACCTTGAAATACCACCCTTGTATTGCTAGAACTCTAATCCCGACCCGTGAATCCGGGCGAGAGACAGTGTTAGGTGGGTAGTTTGACTGGGGCGGTCTCCTCCCAAAAGGTAACGGAGGAGCTCAAAGGTTCCCTCAGCACGGTCGGTAATCGTGCGTAGAGTGCAAAGGCATAAGGGAGCTTAACTGCGAGGTCGACGGACCGAGCAGGTGCGAAAGCAGGACTTAGTGATCTGGTGGTTCCGTATGGAAGGGCCATCACTCAACGGATAAAAGGTACTCCGGGGATAACAGGCTTATCTCCCCCAAGAGTTCACATCGACGGGGAGGTTTGGCACCTCGATGTCGGCTCATCACATCCTGGAGCTGGAGAAGGTTCCAAGGGTTGGGCTGTTCGCCCATTAAAGTGGTACGTGAGCTGGGTTTAGAACGTCGTGAGACAGTTCGGTCTCTATCCGCCGTGGGCGCAAGATATTTGAGGGAATCTGCTTCTAGTACGAGAGGACCGAAGTGGACGAACCTCTGGTGTACCAGTTGTTCCATCAGGAGCACGGCTGGGTAGCTATGTTCGGTCCGGATAAGCGCTGAAAGCATATAAGCGCGAAACCGATCCCAAGATTAGATATCTCTAACATAAGTTAATAAGGCTCGTTGTAGACTACGACGTTGATAGGCTGCAGGTGTAAGTGTAGTAATACATTCAGCTGAGCAGTACTAATAAGCCGAACGGCTTTACCAAAATTTTATCGTTATGAAACAACCCGTCAATTTCCCATAGTTTTTTTAAAAAGAATTTTCCGGTGATTATGGCACAGGGGAAACACCCGTTCCCATTTCGAACACGGCAGTTAAGCCCTGTTGCGCCGATGGTACTGCGCGGGAGACTAGCGTGGGAGAGTAGGTCGTTGCCGGGAATATTTAAAAACCCTCCTTTGTTGGAGGGTTTTTTGTTTGTGACATATATCATATAAACAATGAAATAATTTGGGTTATCGAGCATTAATCAGGTAAATTCCGTGTAGAGGTTCTTATGAAGAGACTACATAATAATATGGTGTACTGCCTGTTAATGTTCATTATGTTTTCAGGTAACAATCTCCAGGGTCAATCTACTGTCTTGGAACCGGAACCGGGTTTTACAGAATATGCAACATATTATATCAGTAGTTTTGATCTACAGACAGGAGCATCTAATTTTCAATTGTTTCGTTTCAGGCTGCATTCAGATAATTACCCTGTTTATTCAAAAATACTATTTAATGCATCCATGATTTCTCCAGCATTGGGAATTGATTCACAAACAATAATAGTTGAATTGGAAACAGGCCCCATTCAAATGAATGCAGATATCATATTAGATAATCAGGATATGTCAACGACCACTACACAATTAATAGATGTATCAGGTAATTCAGTTCCTTTAACTATAAGTATAAATGATATGATCGATCCAGCGCAGTTTGACCAAATATTAAGTTCTGTGATTACAACGGGCAGATTAGCAGATGGAACATATACGTTTGAAGTTCAAGTTTATAGTGGTTCTTCAGAAGACAATCTTACTCTTACTGATTCTGAAACTATCAATATTGTAGTTGAATCACCTTCATACATCAGTTTGGAATCACCTGGAGGTGCTCTAGAAGATACATCTTTAACTGAAATTTATAGTACATATCCATTGTTCATTTGGTCTCCGCAAATCTGTTCTCAATGCGAAGCTGAAATCAGAGTAGCCGAATATATTCGAGGTGTTCATTCATCGATTAATGAAGCAATTGAAGATGAAACAATGCTGCCTTTCGATCAATCAGCCGGGTGGGAGTTTGTTGGAAATGTTACCAGTTTTCAATATCCTGTTTCAAATGCACGTTTATTAGAACATGACAAAATTTATGTGTGGCAGATAAAAACTTCTTTGCCAACAACAGTTGGAGATGAAGAAAGTATTTCCTCAATTAATACATTTAAAATTGCTGATATAGGTGGTTCAGATTCTACTCCTTCAGGTGTGAATCCTGTTTTGCAGGTATTGGGACAAGCGTTATCATCTGATCAATTTAATTCTTTATTTGGTGCCGGTGGTTCCTTAGAAGAATTTACTCCCACAGCTAATATTACGATTAATGGTACTGCTGCAACAGAGTCAGATATTATGTATTTGATCAATCAGGTCATTAATCAAAATGCTTCAATTACTAATATTACAGTGGAAGAATAATGAATACTGCAAAACATATGTTTATTTTTCTACTGGTGTTACTTTTATTTTCACCTTTAGAAAGTGCAGCAAAAATTGCTGTCACCACTAAAGTTTCTGGGACTGTTGATTATGAACAATCTGGTAGTAGTGGATTCTCTGTTTTGAAACCAGGGACGATTTTATCAGATGGTGATAGAATAATCACGGGAAAAAATGGTTTTGCTGCTTTAATCTATATTGATGACAAGTCCATGGTAAAGATTACAGGCAATACTGAAGTAATCATTAAAGGTACACGATCAACAGGTTCAATTTCAAAAAAAGTCAATATTGATCGTGGTACACTTAGAGCGCAAGTAAATAAACAACGTAAGGGTGAATTTGTTGTACAAAGTTCTACATCTGTTGCTTCAGTAAAAGGAACTGACTTTTGGTTGATTACAGATCCTGAAACAGGAGATATACTCATTGGGTTAGAGGGCTTGGTGAATTTAACGAACTTGGCAAGCGGTGAATCAACTGATGTTGGTGCAGGTAACACAGGAACCTCATCAACTGACGGTACTGTGGAAACATCTGAAACAAACCCTGATGATATTCCATCTGATCCAGATGAAGATGATGCAACTAGCAATCAAATTGAGATTGAGATGGAAGGCCCAGATGGGGAAATAAAAACTTTATTGATTGATATACAATAAAACGTCTTCCGCTTCATAAATTACCATGAGGTAAAACTTGAAACGGATTCAATTAACCGCACTCATATTGATTTCCAATCTTCTATCAATTGGAAGTTCATATCTTTTCCATGAACCGCCAACAGGCGTTCGAGTCGGAACAGACATTTCACTTTCTGTTACACCTGTTTCAGATTATAATGTTATTGAGGCAAAAGGGTATTATAGAACTAAAGGGAATTTGAACTTTCAGGAAATGTATCTTCAGAAAAAGAATATATCCTGGAAAATGGAAATTAATGGCAGATCACTTTCTGAACAGGGATTCGAATATTGTTTCATATTTAAAATGTCTAATGGAGGAATGTTGGCTTTTCCTGAAGTAGATCCTTTGAAGAATCCACATGAAATTGTTGTGATGCCGATGATTCATTCAGCGACAAAAAGTGAAGTTGAAGAACCGTTGTTTTCAAAAAAGTCAGTTGAAACTGATATATTAATTTTATCACCCGATCCTGATTCAGAAATAAATTCTGCAGATGCAGTTATTGCAGTTAGTTTGTTTAATATTCCGGATGTTGATTCGAATAGTATCCAATTAGTTTTAGATGGTAAAGTTGTTACATCTGAAGCAGAAATTAGTGGCGGTGTTGTTACGTATATACCCAAGCGTATAAAAAAGGGAGTTCATTCAGTTCAGTTAACCTTGTCAAAGATAGATGGAACACTGATTAATCCTTTATCATGGTCATTTATCATTAAAGGAGGTTTCGCTCTTGAAACAAATGTTGACTACAGAGGTGATATTTCTGCAAGGTATTCTAATGAATATGTGGGGGAGAGTTTTTTAAATGTAAGCGAAGTAAGAGGAAATGCTGAAGTATCTGTTGAATTTGGTAAGATTAAAACAAATTTTAGGCAAACAACCAGAGATAATCCCTATAGGCAACCTTTAAACCGTTTTTCAACCGCTTTGCAATTCGGTAAATACTTGGATATTCGAATGGGAGATTTTTACAGATCAATATCTCCTTATACTTTGAATGGCAGTAGGGTGAGAGGATTAAGTATTGATATAGATCTTAAATTAGCTCGGTTAGAATTTATTCAAGGTCAATTAAATAGAACGATACAGCATCTAAATAAAACAGATGGTGCATTAATACTCCCCACAAATTCAGGTACTCTTGATACATTAGGTCAACTTTCATTTTTACTGGATAGAACAGGATACACATTTGATCGTGAGATTACTCTTGCTCGATTATCTGTTGACCTTTTTACAAAATTTCAAATGGGTGTGCATTTCATGAAAGCCAAAGATGATATTAATTCAGTTGATAAAGATATTTCTGGAGCATCTTTTAGTGTGGACAGTTCTGACATTACTGTAAATGACAGCATTTATAACATACCAGTTGGTACTTTTACTTATAATTCATTTAGTAATTCAGTAGAATCAGTAGGTGGTACCGTCAATTTTCCAAATAAGAATTGGGGTGGGAGGACACCAGAAGACAATATTGTAGTTGGTCTTAATTTTGGTACTGTATCGGATAAGAAACGGCTTAAGTTTGATTTCAGTTGGAATATAAGTTTATATAACAGAGACATCTGGAATGGACCTATGTCATTGGCAGAAATGGATACAATTATTGATGATACAGCGGATGGATTTATTGCACAATCTTATGATGAGAACGGAATCATAACTACTTCAGGAATAGATACTTTGCAAATACCTATTGATCCTATCAGTATACAAAATTTATTTATTTATAATATCAACACCACGCCACTGGTTCCTTATGATTATTTTGGAGCCGAAAAATTTCCAATAACAACCTATGTAAATATGCCATCTTCCGCATTTCATTTCCGTTTTATGGGTAATTACAGGCTCAACAAATTCACAGTACTTTACAGACAAATAGGACCGGAATTTGTATCGTTGGCAAATCCGTATTTAACGACTAATATTAGAGAGTTTGCTTTATCAAACAGGATGGCACTGATTGAAAATAAATTATTATTGAGCGCTACTTATAAATATAAAGATGATAAAATATTACGTATAGTTGAAGAACCCCTAAAAACAAATTCGTTTGTAGGCAGTTTAACATTTATGACTGGTCCCAATGCACCGACTTTTGTGGTTAATATTCAAACTATAGGAAAAAATAACAGTAAAACTGAACTAGAGAGAGTGGGTGAAGAATTGCAGGATTTACGAGAGGATTCACGAACAAATAATTCATTTTTTTCGGCAACATATCCATTCGTAACGGGCGATGTTAAACACAATCTAAATCTGAATATAAATAGTATTGTTAATCAAGATCAGTTAGCAGAAGATAGAAAAAAAGATTATTTTTACCCAAAATCTGATTCAAAAACAATTTCTCTGGCTCTCTCTACTAGCTTTTCAATCCCATTGCGTACAGTAACCAATTTCAGTCGTACATCCATTCAGGTTCCTGTGCAGGATGAATTAGGAGATATGAGCACGAATGAATTGATTTGGACATCGATAAGTGCAAATGGTAATTATGCATTCTGGAACAATAAACTTAAAGTAAATGGTGGATTAACTTACCTGTCAAATAAGGGTACAACTCCAATTTCTTTATATGGATTTAAGAGTGGAGCAGATATTAAAGTCTTAAAAGGAATGTATGCTTCTTTTTCAGGACACATTCAAATGCGAGATGATAACAGCGGATTATCATTAAATACTTCAGGGTTTTTATTTTCATTTAGATATAATTTCTAATTCAGATGGATAACATATTAAAATATTTTAAAAGCCGCTGGATTGGTTTTGTCCTAACATTATTTTCTATCCTTTTGGTTTCGTTATTACACTGGGTGGGTGTTTTTGATATAATGGAAATGAAAACGTATGATTTTCGTTTTCATCGTGTTCGAGGCCCCCTCACTGGATGGACGGCCAGGGATTCATCTTTTGCAGAAATTGGCACGGATATAGTGTTACTGGAAGTTGACGATGAAGCCTGGCGGCTAGTGCCGGAACAATGGCCGTATCCCCGTGGAACTGTTTGGGGCAAAGTGATACGCAATCTTTATCAGGCCGGTGCAAAAGTGATTGCTTTTGATATTCAATTTGATTCCCAGGAAACAAAATCTGGACAGCTGCACGATTTTATAGATGAATTAGATCAAGAAAGAATTTTAAATATGATACCCCAATATGGCGATACGCTTTTAGCCGGTGAAATAGCAAAAGCAATGCCTTCTTTAATACCTCGTCATGGGGATCAATTATTAGCTGAAGCAATAGCGGAAGCAAAAGCACACGGAACAGAAGTGGTTATCAATGTCAAGATGGTTACGGAACCCAATCGACAACCACCGCAATATATTTCATATCCCATTGATAGAATTATGGCAGTCAATCCTGAAACAGGATTAATCAATGATCAGATGGATGACGATGGTTTTTCAAGACGATATGCCATTGCAGGTTATATGGCTCATGAACCGGAAAAAGCGTATTTAACCTTGGGTATGAAAGCAGTA
>Ga0208467_1000334_pt1 | contig 13035 bp, 10 predicted proteins | sample DeeseametaMP2098_FD_184176 | JGI IMG/M metagenome (GOLD analysis project Ga0208467, IMG submission 184176) | Marine microbial communities from the Deep Pacific Ocean - MP2098 (SPAdes) | ecosystem: Environmental > Aquatic > Marine > Oceanic | place: North Pacific Ocean | collected 2011-05-26 | reverse complement strand
CAGCATTTCTTTCAAACTATTGAAGGATAAATTCTTTTGCTCTAATAGCCAGCAACATCCTTTTTTTTCATAATAAATTGCATTTTGATATTGGTGATTATCTTTGGCAAAAGGATAGGGAATGGCAACAAACGGTACTCCTAAAAATTCAAGTTCTCCGATAGTTGATGATCCACATCTTGATATTGCTAGATCGGCTTTTGATATTAATTCTACGATATTCTCGTGGAAGCTAAAAATATAATTTTCAATATTATTTTCATTATAAAAATTTTGAATTTCATTTACTTGTTTGGGTAGAGATTGTTGAATGACATTTATTCTATAACTTTTATTTATGTCCCAAATAACCTGCGGTATTTCTTCACCAAAAATTTCAGCGCCTTGGCTTCCACCCAAAATCAAAATAGTTTTTTTTGAATTTAAATTATTTTTTTCTGATAATTCATATTTTATAATTTCTTCTCTAAGAATATTTCCAACCTCAACACATTTGGTTAAATACTTATTGGGAAGATTTAGGATATTGTTCGAATTTATAAAAAGTTTACTACAAAAAGGCAAAAAATATTTATTTACTCTACCCAAAACAAGATTAGGTTCGTACAATAAAATTTTAATGTTAAGTAATTTTGCAGCCAAACAAATAGGAAAACAAACATATCCCCCAAGACCAAATACAAAATCTGGTTTTTCTTTCCTCAAGAACAAAAAAGAATTGAATAAAGCTAGAATTAGCTTTAAATAAAAAAATATTTTATTTACAAATCCTGCTCGAATTGGAAAACTGACATTAAATATTTTATATAAAGAAAAATTTTTTTTTATATATTTTGCCCCTCTTTTATCGGTAACGAATATTGTTTCATATTCTTTTTTTTTAAAAAAATTAATTAAACTTATAGAGGGAAAAACATGGCCCCCTGTACCTCCGCTACTAAACAGAATTTTTTTTTTCATAAACTATCTCGGTTTAATGGAATTTTTTTTGTTAAATTTAATATTAAACCAGCTATTATTGCGCTTCCTACAATTGATGAGCCTCCATAACTTAAAAACGGAAGAGTTATACCTGTTGTTGGCAAAAGTCTTATATTTACTCCAATATGAATAAAAGTTTGAATTAACAATAATGAAATTAAACCAACCAGTACAAGTTTCGTATATTCATCCTTTTCATCTAATAATTTATGCAACACCTTATAAGAAAAAAATAAGAAAATTATTATTAGCAGCAAAAGTAATATAGCTCCAAATTCTTCTGCGATTACGGCAAACATATAATCGGTATGAGCTTCTGGCACTCTATCTTTTAATACTCCTTCGCCTAAACCTCTGCCTGTAAAACCACCATTCTTTATTGCCTCTAGTGCTTTTTCTGACTGATAGTTTTCTCCTTTTGTTGGATCAATAAATGATTTTAGCCTAAATAAGATATATCCAAATTTATTCGGGAAAAAAAATAAGATTGAAACGAAAATTAAAACGCAGATTAAAAAAAATATAGCTAAAATTACGAAATTTATTCCTGATGAAAAAACCATAACCAACCAAGAAGAAAATAATAGAACGGATTGACCTAGATCTGGCTGAATAGCTAGAAGAAACAAAACAGCAAATAATAAAACTAATGTAAAAAAATATTTTCTATATAAATTATGAATCATTTGCGAAGAGATAATTTGTGCCAGTATGAGAATAAAAAAAGGTTTTAATATTTCAATCGGTTGAAATCTAGGTAAAAGGGGTATGTCCAACCATCTTTTTGCACCTTTAACTTCAATTCCAATAAGGGGAACTAATAATAATAGTAAGAGAGATATTATGAAAAAATATGGCAAATATGCTTTGATTATTTCTCTTTTTTGAAGAGAAATAAAAAAGATAATTATTAGTGCAATAACAACAAATACAAAATGCTTTAAAAAGAAAAAATAACTTTCCTTATTTAATTTTTCACCAATAACAGGTGATGTGGAAGAAAATGAAAAAAATAAACCTAAGAAAAAAAGGAGCAGAATTAGCGATAATATTATCTTGTCTATATTTCTCCACCAGCTTGCTAGTAAACTTCTATTTTCTCTACTAAAATCAAACATGTATTAATAAACACTTGATCTTGCCCTATAAACAAGTTCCTTAAATTTTTTTCCTCTTTCTTCAAAATTTGTAAATTGGTCAAATGATGCGGCCGCAGGGCTAAATAAAATTGTATATTTACTTTTTGTTAAACTATTTGAGTTTTTTATTTGCTTCAAGTCCTTGATAACTTTTAAAACTGCATTCTTTAAATTATTTACCACAACCAAATTCACTTTTTTTCTTAATTGTTTTCTAAAGAAAATCGTACTTTTTCCAATGATATAGGCTTTAATAATATTTTTTTTAAGCTTATTTAGAAAAAATTTATCACCTTTTTTAGGAAGTCCTCCAACAATCCAAAAAATATTTTGGTAACTTTTCAGTGATTGTGAGGATGATTCAAAATTGGTTGCCTTTGAATCGTTTATGCAAATTATTTCGTCGTTTAGCGATAATCTTTCCTGTCTGTGTGGCAATCCTTTAAATTTGTTTAAAGCTTGCAATACAACATTTAATCTTATTCTATAATTGCTTGCTATTCTAAGTACAAAAGAAATATTTTCCAAATTGTTTTGAGACAATAAATATTTATTTTTAATTTTTTTAAAAATTTTTTTTACCTTATGTTTATCAACTTTATACAACTTAGAAAAAAATTGTTTTTTCTTATAATTGCCTATAATTTTTTTCGTAAATTTATTGTTTAAATTTAAATACGAATGATCCTTGGATGATTGAAATTTTAAAATTTTTATTTTTGCATTAATATAGTTCGTCATAGTCTTGTGTCTTTCCATATGATCGGGGGAAATATTAAGTATTACAGCATGATTAGATCTAAAATGCTGTGTATATTCAAGTTGATAAGAAGAAACTTCGACAATAATAACTGCTTTTTTGTTTAACTTTTTAAGAGATAATATTGGTTCACCTATGTTCCCTACAAGATGAGTTTTGTGACCGGCTTTTTTAAAAACTGCCTCTAATAGCTTGCAGGTTGTTGATTTACCATTTGTACCAGTAACGGAGATAATTTGGTTATTTTTATTGAAATTATAAAATATATCTAAATCCGTAATTATTTTAGTTTTATTTTTTGCTAAAAAATTTTTTAGATAGCAATGTCTAATATTTATACCAGGACTGACTACAATAAAGTCAATAAAATCATTTGTTAATTTTTTTTTGAAATTTAATAAATATTTTTTTTTTATACTTTTTCGAACAAAAGAATTATCATCCCAACAATAAATTTCTGATTTAATTTTTTTTAGAAATTTTAGTGTAGCTAATCCACTTTTTGCAAATCCATAAATAAGAATTTTTTTTTTTACAAATTGTGAACTTAAGTTTTGCATTATCTCAATTTTAGAGTCGCTAATCCAATTAAAGCTAAAATTATTGAGATAATCCAAAACCTAATTACAACTGTTGATTCTGCCCAACCTTTTTTTTCAAAATGGTGGTGCAGAGGTGCCATTTGAAAAATTCTTTTTCCAGTTAATTTAAATGAAACTACCTGAATAATTACAGAGACTGTTTCTAATACGAACAAACCACCAATGATTGCTAGCACAATTTCATGTTTTGAAACAATGCCTATAGCTCCTAACGATCCCCCAAGAGACAATGATCCGGTGTCTCCCATGAAAATTTTTGCGGGAGGTGCATTGAACCACAAAAATCCAAGACAAGCACCGCATATAGCACCGCAAAATATTGAAACTTCACCAAGTTCTTTAATATACGGTATTTGAAGATAATTTGAGAAAACTGTGTTTCCTGTAACATAACAAATAAAAGCAAAGGATGCGGCCACCAATATCACAGGTACAGTTGCTAAGCCATCTAACCCATCTGTTAGATTTACAGCATTTGAAGATGCAATAATTACAAATATGTAAAACGGAATAAAAAATATTCCCATATTAAAAATTAAATTTTTAAAAAATGGAAAATATAAATTTTTCAAGTGTAAATGGTCACCAAGTTTATGCAAAAAAAATACGGCAATAAAAGCTAATAATACTTGAGCAGTAAACTTCAGTTTTGGAGAAAGGCCAGATGAATTGTGATTTCTTATTTTCAGAAAATCATCAATTGATCCCAGAATTCCAAAACTACTAGCTACAAATATTAAAAACCAAATATAAATGTTGGATAAATCTGCCCAAAGTAAGGTACTTAACAACATTCCTATTAAAATCACCACTCCTCCCATTGTTGGAGTTCCAATTTTTTTAAATATGTGGTCAGTCGGACCATCTTCTCTAATAGGTCCTGTTATTTTTTTTTGTGAAAAGTATCTTATAAATGGACCTCCAATAAAAAATACAATAATCAAAGACGTCATTAATGATAATCCTGTCCTAAATGTTAAATACCTAAATACATTTAAAAAAGAAAATTCGTTTATAAAAGATGTTAATAAACTGTATAGCATTAATTAATTTTTCTTTTTTTTAATTTTTTGCAAAAATTATTCAAGCCAGTTAAATTTGAACCTTTTATCATTACATAATCATTATCGTTTATGTAATTCCTAATTAGACTGCCAACATCACTCATTGCATTTAATATTTTACCTTTTTTGTTTTTTCTCACGAATTTGTAAGTCTCCAATATAAATTGGCCAATCACAAAAACTTTATCAATGTTACTATTATTGATATATTTTGCCAAATTTTTGTGAAAAAACTTGGTTTTTTTTCCCAATTCTAACATATCTCCCAATACAAGAATTTTTTGGGTCTTTTTTTTATCGATAGTATCAAAACGATTTATAGCCAGTCTCATTGAATGTGGATTAGCATTATAGCTTTCATCAAGTAAATAAAATTTTTTCTCAAAAATTTTAATTTTATTCATATCCCCTCTACCTTCCGGTATTTTAAAATTTAAAAAAATATTTTTTTTGCTCGATATATCTAGATTCAAATTAAATATAATTAGGCATGTTGAAAGAACATTTTGAATATAAGTGCTATTGTTATATTTGATGTTAAACAAGTAAACTTTATTATTATATGAAATAGAAACTTGATAAATATTCTTGTTTTTTCTTACATTCTTTAAATATAAATCTGCATATTTATTCAAACCAAAAGATTTTATCTGAATGTTTTTTTTCTCAGCCATCTGAGCTATATAATTAAAAAATTTATCGTCCCTATTCAGTATTAAAGTTCCTTGTGCAACTAAATTATTTATAACTTCAGATTTTGCTTCTGCAATTTCTTTTTGATTTTTAAAATTTTTTATATGTGCTGAAGAAATATTTGTTATAACTGCTATATTAGGTTTTAATATTTTTGAAAGTGAGTTTATTTCACCCTTTTTATCCATACCTAATTCAAATACGCCGTAAACATCTTTCTCTTGTAGATTAGATAAACTCAAAGGAACTCCATAATGATTGTTGAATGAAGATTTTGATGAGAAAGTATTACCAAAATTTTTTAAAACAAAACTCGTCATATCTTTTAGGGTAGTTTTTCCAGAACTTCCTGTAATACCAATGATTTTTGCTTTAGTATGTTGTCTGGTTGCTATGGCAAGATTATTAAGTGCAATCAAAGTATTTGGAACCCGAATTAATTTCTTTGAATTTATTCCTCTTGTTGATTTATTCACCACTACCTTTTCTGCTCCCTTTGCAAGGGCCTCCTTAATAAAATTATGTCCATCTTTTCTTTTTCCTTTAATTGCAAAAAATAAGGATTTGAAATTAACTTGTTTTGAATTTATGGAAACATTATTAAAACTAAAACAATTGTAATTTGAAAACACCTCAGATGTGATACACGAATGCCAAAAAGAATTAGCAGCTTGTTTTTTTTTATTAATGAAAAATTTTTTTATTTCGCTTTTATCAGAAAAATGGATTTTTTTTAAACCAAAATCTTGATATTGTTCGTGACCTTTGCCGGCTATAAGTAAGATTTCATTATAGCCAAGTTCTTTAATCGCCAACTGAATAGCAAACTTCCTGCTTTTTGTTTCTATAAAATCTATCTTAATTCCTTTTTTAATTGCTTGTCTTATACTTTTTGGATTCTCAAATCTAGGATTGTCATCTGTTAAATAAATCTTTTTACAATATTTACTTGCTATGTAGCCCATAGTAGATCTTTTGCCTTTGTCACGATCTCCTCCGCATCCAAAAACAATCGAAATATTTTTATTAAATTGAAATTTTAAATTTTTTAGAACTCTTTCTAGGGCATCTGGAGTATGTGCAAAATCAACGAATATTCGTGAATTATTTTTTAATTTTTTTATGCATTCCAATCTCCCTTTTGCAGCTTTGATATATTTTGTTTTCTTCAAGGATTTTTTAATACTAAGACCACACTTTTCTGCTAAAAGAATGGCAAAAAGCAAATTTTTTATTTGATATTGTCCAAATAGACAAGTTTTTAATTTATATGTTTTGTCATTATATGAAAATTCAATCTCCTGAAAATCATTATTGTATTTTTGATTTAATATTTTTAAGTTTCCACATCCATAACCAATAGAATTAATGTTAATTTTTTTTCTTTCACATATTTTTTTTAATTTATTAAAAAAAATATTATCTTTATCTGTAATACAGAATTTTTTTTTATTTAATAAATTATTAAATAAATAAAGTTTTGAATTTAAATAACGATCCATATTTTTATGATAGTCTAAGTGATCTCTGCTTAAATTTGTAAACACGGCAGCTTTAAAAAGAATATAATCCAATCTTTTTTGATCGAGACCATGACTCGATGCCTCTAATACCACAATATTGATTCCCCTTTTTTTTAGTCCGGAAAGACTTTTATGTAATAGCAATGGATCTGGAGATGTAAGATTAGTCGTTTTTTTAAATAAATTTGACTCTATGCCTAAAGTACCTATGGAGGCAGCATGTATCTTATTTAATTCAAATAATTGAAAAAAAAAATTTGCAACTGAAGTTTTTCCATTAGTACCTGTTACAGCAACTATATAAGAAGGTTTTTTTTTATAAAAGTTTGAACAAGCTTCAGATAAACTTTTCCTTACATCGCGCACTCTTAAAAGTGGAACCTGTAAATCTTTGAATTTGATTTTTGAGTCAACAACGATTGCAGATACTTTTTTCAAGATTGTGTTTTGAATAAATTTTGTTCCAGATATTTCATTTCCCTTAATTGCAAAAAAAATATCATTTTTTTTTGCCTTTCTGCTATCAAAACAAATGCCTTTTACATAAACTTTTTGATATTTTTTTCCTACGGACTTAAGTAGCTCGGATAAATACATTTACAATTTATTGGAAGCTTGTAAATTATTTGTGGCTAAAATTGGACCTATTTTTTCAATAATATTACCCGCAACAATCACTGTATTCCATCCGGCGGTATTGCGTGTTTCTCCTGTGAGTTTATATCCGCTAGAAAATTCATAAACAAAATCTGGAGCAGATTTTGGTTCATCCAGCATCACAAGTAATACATATTTAGGTTTACTGATTGGAAACAGGGATACAAAAGTATTTATTTTTTTTTCTTTGCTGTAAATTCCGTTGATTGCTTTGCGGGCTGTTCCGGTTTTACCTCCTACCTCATACCCTTTTTTGTCTGCAAATGACGCCGTTCCCTTTTTATTTGAAACTACCTTTCTCAACATTGAATTAATTATATTGCTCGTTTTTAATGATATAATCTGTCTTTCAGATCGTAATGAAATATTTTTTTTTAACAAAATAGTTGGATTAATTTTATATCCACCATTACCAATAATTGCATAGGCCTTTGCAAGCTGTAAAGGTGTGGTCGTTATTCCATGTCCGAATGATGCAGTTTCAAGTGTACATTTTTCCCATTTAAATAAAAGAGGTGTACCTACTTCTTCCAGCTCAAAATTAATTTTTTCGAAAAGCTCTAAGGAATCTAAAAATTCTTTATAATTTTTAACACCAATTTTTTGTGCTATTCGAATAGCGCCGATATTAGATGATCTAACCAAAATTTCTTCTGCTGTTAGGTTTTTTGGTAATTCAACATGTTCTGAGATTGGCATTCCACCACAAATTATTTGATTTTTTAAATCTTTAAATACCGTATTTGCCTTTATTGATTCAGATTCTAAACCTGCGGCCAATGTGAACGTTTTAAAAACCGAACCTAGCTCATAAACTCCTTTTGTGATTTTATTTAAATAAATTGGATCTTCTATATTGCTTCTTTTGTTTAAGTCAAAATCAGGAAGTGAAACTAAAGATAAAATTTCACCACTATCAATTTCCATAAGCAATGCAGCGCTACCTAAAGTTTGAAATATATTATTTCCGGATACTAATTCTTCTCTAATAATGTGTTGTAAGTTGGCATCTAAAGATAAAATTAGCGGATTTTTAGACTCTGTTAGTTTTTTATTAAATGATTTTTCTAATCCTGAAATACCCAAATTATCATCATCTATCTGACCTAGAACATGACTGAAAAGAGATTCATGAGGATACACTCTAAATTGTTTCCCATTTAGATCAATGGATTTATCGCCTAAAAGCCAAAGTTTTTTCCATTCTGATTCACTTAATCTTTTTTTTATATAAAAATATTTTCCTATTTCTATTTTTTTTTTTATTCTATCTATATCCATATTTGGAAAAATCATTCTTAAATTAATTAATAATTTTCCCTTATCTGTAATGAACTGGGGTTTAATCGCTGCTGAATACAATTTTATATTTCTTGCAAGTAAATTATTATTTCTATCAAGAATATCTTGTCTCTTCAAAAAAACTGAGGGTACCAATTTATTTGTAAAATAGTTTTCTTTTTTAACTGATGCTAAATAAATAATTTTAGACCCAAATATGAAGGCAACAACTAGAAAAATAAAAAAAATAAATGATACCCTGTTTAAAGATAATATAACTTCAGAGAATGTTGATTGCTGTTTATGTTCATATTTTGACGTTTCATAATCTTCGAAGAAAATGCTTCTACTTCTCCAGGGGATATGGTTATCCGAATTATTATTTTCCCCTTTTTTATTATGCATGAAAAACTATTTAAATGGTATAGTTGGGATACCAAGAAATGCTTTTATAATTTGTATTCCCGCCCATTGTTGAACTTTTTTTGAACTTATTATTTTTTTCGATTTTTGTGGGTTTCTGTTGTCAATTCTTTTTGCAGTAAGTAATTCCTCACTGTCGATCTCTTCGATAATACTAGTTTTTTTGTTGGCAAATTTGCTCGTGCTTAATTGACTAAAAGTGTGATTTTTTCTTGGTTTTTTTAAAATAACTAAATCTTTTCCCGGTTTAATTGATTTTTTTATTTGAGATTCTTTATAATACATAAAATTTTCATTGAGAAAATTTTTTGCCAAAAGAGAAATACGTTCAGGTGTCGTTAAATAATGAAAATCAAGACTTGCCTCGCCCAACTCAGTACTTAAAACATTGATTTCATTATCCAAATAAAGCAATTCCTTCTCCAGCAATCTTGTTTTGTTTTTTATCAAAGACGTAAAAATTAATCCTGATATTAAAGTTATTAGTATTAAAATGTTTCTCATAAATGTGAACCCATTCTTTCTATCTCCAAATAATTCTTGAATTTTTCTGTTAATTCTTTGGGGAAAAAATATTTTTTATTATTTCTTATTCCATAGCGTAGTCTTGCAGATCTTGATGGACGATTTATTAAAATTTCCTTCTCCAAAGGTTTTATTGATTTTTTTATCGGACAACTGAAAAGCCTTATATCTTCCTTATCCAGCTTTGGAAAATATCTTGAAGGGTTCCTGCTTTTTTCAGAATAAGTTCTAAAAAAATATTTTACTATTTTGTCTTCAAGTGAATGAAAGCTCACTATAATTAATACGGCTCCCGGATTTAATAATTTACTTGCCTCTATAAGTCCTTTGATTAATTCACTCACTTCATTATTTACAAAAATTCTTAATGCCTGAAGTGATTTAGTAGCGACATTTTTTTTGGTAAAATTATTATTTTTTTTAACTTTTTTTACGATTCTCACAAAATCATCTGTACTTAATATTTTATTATTTTTTCTTAATCTTGCTAATTGAAATGCTATTTTTTTGTGGTCCTTCTCATCTCCAAAGTATTTTAGAATGCTGGAAATTTGACTTTGATTTAACTTATTTAAAACATCATGCGCACTAAATTTATTAATGCCCATTCTCATATCGAGCGGGCCTTTTGATTCAAATGAGAAACCTCTATCTAAATTTTTAATTTGCATTAATGAAAATCCAAGATCAAAAATAATAGCTTTAATACTTACGTCTTTTTTTACAAATGAGTTTAAGGTGCTGAATTTTCCGGTATAAAATTTAAACCTATTTCTATACTGTTCTTCTAAAGCTCTAGAAAAATGTTTAACCGATTTATCTCTATCAAAAGCAATTACCTTTGTGTTCGGATATTCTAATATTGCTTTTGAATATCCTCCGGCACCAAAAGTACAGTCAATAAACGTGCCACCATGTTGAGGGGTAATAATGCTTAGTATCTGATCTAGCATCACTGAAAAATGGTCTATTTTTTTCAGTGACATGGTGGCATTCATTGTTATTATTTAATTCACCTTTCATTAATTTTTTTGTTTTCTTAAAAATGCAGGAATTTCAAAATCTTCTTCCTCATGTTCGTTAATCAAACTCTCTGATCTCTTTTGAAAATCCACTTCTTTTTGGGAGACATCAGCATCTTCTTCCTCAGTAAATAGCTGGGGTGTGGTTTCTTCTTTTTCTCCCTGGTTCACGCTTTGAGCTATATCTGTCTGCTGTTGATTTTCTTCTTGATTATTTTGTTCAGCATTTTCTATATAAGCAAGACTGTCTAAAGAGATTTCATTCAATTTATTGTCTTCAGTACCCGTGTCTAATTTATTGTCTTGGGTACCCATGTCAGCATTATTTCGTTCTGCTGGAACACTTTCTTTATCTAAGTCATGATCCATTTTTAATGCATTGGCACCATAAATAGGTGCTGAATTCAAATTATCTTCATTGCTTGCAACTTGAGCGACATTTGGATTTATTGCAGGATTCTGATAACCAGAGTTTCTATTTTGAAGTCGATGAACCATGCTAACTACAGATTTTTCTTCTGGTGATATTCCATCCAAAGAAGTGGCAACAATAGATACTCTCATTTTACCATCCAATGAACTATCTGTAATAGAACCGATTATTACCTCAGCATCAGAATCGACTTCCGCTCTTACTTTATTTACGGCTTCTTCTACTTCAAAAAGTTTTAAATCTTTTCCACCCGTAATATTTACCAAAAGTCCTTTTGCACCCTGCAAAGAATATTCGTCGATTAACGGATTGTTCAAGGCTAATTCTGCCGATTGAAGTGCTCTTTTTTCTCCTTCAGCTTCTCCTGTTCCCATCATTGCTTTGCCCATACTCTTCATAATATTTTCAACATCGGCAAAATCTAGATTGATAAGACCGGGTTTAACCATTAAGTCTGTTACGCTTTGAACTCCATGTTTTAAAACATTGTTGGATAGAACAAAAGATTCTTCTAACGTAGTATTCTCGTTTGCTACCTTAAATAAATTTTGATTAGGAATAACAATGATTGTATCAACATGTTTCCTCAGTTCTTCTAAACCCTGATTAGCCCTACGCATCCTACTAGGACCTTCGTACAGAAAAGGTAATGTGACAACTCCCACTGTTAAAATATTTAATTCTTTAGCTGCCCTGGCTATGACATGTGCCGCACCTGTGCCTGTACCGCCTCCCATGCCAGCCGTTATGAAAACCATATTGGCCCCTTGGAGAAAATTTATTATATCATTTAATGACTCATCTGCTGCAGCTTGACCAACATCTAATCTTGCGCCCGCACCCAAACCATTAGTTAAATTTGCTCCTATTTGAATTTTAGCTTTAGCTTTATTCAAATTTAAATCTTGTGCATCTGTATTAACGGCAATAAATTCCACACCTTCCAACCCAGCCTCTATCATTCCATTTATAGCGTTTCCACCCGCTCCACCAACGCCAAGAATCAAAATTCTCGGATGTAGTTCTTTAATTTCTGGTTTATTAACATTTATTGTCATCTTCCCTCCTTTGAAAATTGTGTTTCCCATTTTAGACTTGCTCTATTCAAATTAGCTTTTTTCCTAGCTTGCATTTTGAATTTTTCAAACAGTTTAGGTTCCCATATTTGAAAAGTTTTTCCTTGTCCCACAAAAAGCATTGTTTGTTTTATTTTTGCATGCTCCAACAATTTGCCAGGTATAGAAACTCTTCCCTCACCATCAAACTGGAGATTCACACTGTCTGATAAAACTGAAGTTGCGAAAATATCCCTTTTTTCCTCGAAAGGATTTAATGAATCTATTGATTCTGAAAGTTTTTCTATTCTGCTTTGAGGGCAGGCCTCTATTGAAGAATTATTAAATGAAGGATAACAAATAACTCCATTGTATCCCATGCTACTTAAATAAGATCTAAAACTAGCAGGCACTGATACCCTTCCTTTCTTGTCTAATTTGTTTTCGTGCGTAGATAAAAACATGTTTTTTTAAGTCAGCAGCACTTCGGGAAAAGTCATTATTAATTACTTGATCAAGTCCTTTTAGCACCATATTCCCCTCCTTTGGGAATTTGTGGGATAATATGGGCTATCAATCTATGATTGTCAATACATTAAAAGTGGAAATTTTGGTACGATTTGTAACAAAATTGAAGCTATACACAAGATTTGGTAATTTTGAAATTTGAATAAAGATTTAGAAAATAGATGAATATAATCTTAATCATAATAAGAACATTCAAATAAAAAGCTTAATTGATTGTGGATAAACTAGTTTGCCAGATAAACTGTAAGCCGGGTTTTGTCATTTAAACAAGTCATTTATCTAGGCTAAAAGTCTCCCTTTAGCTCAAGCAACCAACCCTGATGGCTAACCAAAGACGATTATTGTTTTA
>Ga0208467_1000332_pt1 | contig 13077 bp, 10 predicted proteins | sample DeeseametaMP2098_FD_184176 | JGI IMG/M metagenome (GOLD analysis project Ga0208467, IMG submission 184176) | Marine microbial communities from the Deep Pacific Ocean - MP2098 (SPAdes) | ecosystem: Environmental > Aquatic > Marine > Oceanic | place: North Pacific Ocean | collected 2011-05-26 | reverse complement strand
CCGCAGTACCTGGGCAAGGCTGATCAAGAAGGTCTATGAGGTGGATCCCCTGATCTGCCCCCACTGTGGCGGCCAGATGCGTTTTCTTGCAGTTATTGGGGGCTGGGCATTAATCCTAGGGATTGCCGCTTGCGTTCTTGTGGCCCTTGCAATGTGGCATTGGGAGAAGAAAAACAAAACCCTCTACAAGAGCCCTGAGGATACATACCCGTGAGGGCTGACCGAAGGAGCTGCACTCTTTCCGCTCGAACCTAGTTCGATTAGAGCCTAAGAGACTCGGGGAGATAATCATCCCACCCAAGCCACTGGTGTATTCAGGACCCTCTCCATCAAAAAAGGCGGACGACGGACCAAAGGTGCTTGTGTAGCATAGAAACGGTATCACGACCAAAAATGAGAGATGGAGATGCCCGCCCTTGACCCCGTAAAGCGCAAAGCCTTTGCGCAACTGTATGTAAGTACCGGCAACGCAACCAAGGCCGCTATCGGCGCTGGTTGCCCTGCGGGCTCGGCCGCAGTCACAGCCCATCGTTGGCTAAGGAATCCTGCCGTCCTTGCGTTACTGCGAGATGAGATCGACCTGTATCTCCGGAATCTTGCCCCCACGGCCTTGAAAGCCCTTCGCCACCTCGTGGAATGCCCTGACACACCCCCACAGACGCGTCTCGCAGCGGCTCGTGATATTCTAGATCGGGTGGGGTTTGTAGCGCCTAAGCGTTCGGAGTTGGTGGCTACCTTGACCGAAAAGTCAGTTCACCAACTGAGTCGTGCGGAATTGGAGCGGATTGCCGCCCAGCCTGCCGATGGTTTCTAGGCGGAGGTTTTCCTAAACCATTCAGCCGTCTTCCCTGTTTGGCGGGAGTGGTAGTCAAGGACCACTTCCGCTAAGGGAAGGAATGGTGATTGTTCTTCCTGCGGAAGCCTGTGCGGAAGTCCATTTCCGGCGGAAGTCGGCGGAGGAGGTAGTTCTACCTTAGGGAAATAAGCCTCCTCCGCAAGGGTTTGCGGAAGCCTGCGGAGGCTTTTACGGAAGCAGGCTTGGGCTTCCGTTATGCCTGTTGTCCGGCTCATATGCCGATCTCCCGAAACCTTGGCACTCAGATCACCTTGAGACCTTTGGTCTTGCTTCCCTTATTCACTACCTCTGACTTTAGGAAACCATTTTTGACCCATGAGTCAACATAGGACTTCGCGACCAATTTCTTGATGCCGAGCGTATCCCGCATATAGTTGACGAGATACCGGTCACTGGCGTTCGGCTCTGCTGAGAAGGTCTCCTTGGGGCTGGTGGCTGCATTGTCGAACCGGCACTTAATCTCAGCGAAGAGGTCATCAATCACATCTTGGGGAATGGTCTTTGTGCGAGCGTTAAGTTCGGTGAGTTCCCCGCTTCGGTCGATCAAGATTCCACCTACAGGGTCACGAACAAAATCCCTGACGAGATGGTCGTGGATGTCATTGGCTTTGACGATAGCGCCGTGCGCCATATCGGCGGTCCCAATGTTGCAGCCCAGAAGGTCCTCCGCATGCTCCACCTCACTCTCGCTAGCGACCCACAATGCATAGACAAAACGGGCACCGTCTACGAGCGCTGTGGCGCCCCGGATGCCTTCACGGGCGTCCATAGCCGATGCAGTACTGTTGATGGCCAATTTACGCATATGGTGAGCCACAAGGAAGGTCGTATCCAGTTTGGCGCAAGCGGCGGAGACCTCGGACCACCATAACTGACCCGCCGCATTGTCCTGATCAATCTTGGCTCGAAGGAAGGCCTGAAGGGGGTCAATCACCACCAGTACAACTTCCCCGAGTTCGTTAATCTGCTCAAGGAGTCCCGCCCATTGCGCCGTCATGGTTAAGCCCTTGTCGCCTTCTTCAAGCAGCGGTGGAGTGCCACCCGCGTCGGGTAGAGGAACTACACACAGGCGCTCGGAGACAGCCTTGCGGGCAGTTTCGTCGGCGATATTGCCAAGGCGCCGATGGATGGCATTTTGCCCATCCTCGGCCGTGAGGACGACGGCCTTGCCGTGCTTTGCTATCCTGCCGCCCAAGACCAGTTCGGTCGAAGCACTTGCTACTTTGAAAGCCAGATCAAGCAGCATGTAACTCTTGCCAATTCCGCCAAGACCGGCAAATAGGCCCGGCACACCGTGTGGGATAACCCCTTCGATGAGCCAATCAATCTCCGGTGGCGGTCCTAGGAACCTGCTGGCCATCCAGTCCGACAGGCGAAACCTAAGTGGGTTGTCTGGATCGGACTGGGTGGTCAGGTTCTTGGGACTGAGGCCTGAGATGTCAATCCCGCTCGAGTCAGGATACGCCGCTGCCGACTCTGCGATTCTTTGGAGTTCAACATCTGGAAGCGGCGCGTCGCAGCGTTCATTCTCTTGCGTCAGGACACCGTAGATCTGGCGCTCACGTAGGCCTTTGCCGCGAAGAGAACACGCTACCTTGAAGAGCGCATCATTTCTTCGGCCCTTTGGGATCGGACCATCCGGCTCTTCGGCTTCAAGAGTCCGGTGATCCATTGCCAAAAGGTCCGAGAGCCAACCCGGTGCTGGGGCTATACGGCCATCGACGAGTTCATAGGATTTGCCGTCGATCTCACTGCCCGGTCCCACCACGTAACCCCCGTCGGCACGGATATCGACCCCCAGTAACAAACTGGTCCGGTTGCGCACTGGCTGCTCTGAGTGAAAATAGAGGTGGTAGCCCCCCGACGGGGTGGTAACACGGTAACCGGCAAGGTCGGTAGATTCCGCGACGAGCCGGATGGACTCATCTCCGTCTTTACCGTCTTTCCGGTCCACATCGACCACCACAATGCCCTCGCCGGTGGCAACGCCAATGTTGGCTTGTGGTCTTGCGTCCCAAAGGCGCGCCACCGCTTCCGGATCATCCGTCGCTTGATCCTGCCAACCCTTGGCCAGAGGCACTTTTTCTTTGGGACGGAGACGAAAGACCCGAAAACCGGCTTCGGCTAGTGAGATCGCGGCTTGCTTGAGAGCGCCCTCAGTCGCTTCGGCGTGGGCCGAGATTGCTTTATTCATGGCTGCACCCCCCAATCTCGGGCCAACCTCGCCAGAACTTCAGGAAACACCTGCCGATCACGATCCATCAAGAACGCGAGGATGCCCCCGCCATAAGCGCCGCAGGCGCGGCAGCGAAAGGCGCCGGTGTTGACGTTTACCCGAAAGCGGCCACCGGCCCGGTAACCCTCGTGGAAAGGGCAGGGACCGACGTCTGCCGGGGAGATCTCGACCGTACGTGCGATTCGTTCGCTCATCGATTAATCTCTCGTCTGCTGGTCAGCAGTGCTTAACCGCTCACTCAGCCAACGGTTTTCTTCTTCGACCAGTATTCGGGTTAAGTGTCCGGTTTTGAACACTGTGATCTCCCCCTCAGCAATCCGGCGCCATATGGTTGCGGTGCTGATGCCGTGCCGCTGGGCAAATTCAGGGACACTGAGTGACATACGGCCAATGACTTCTTTTGCTTGATTCATCTAGTTCTCCTTTGGAGACGGGTGCAATTGAGCATCGATGATCGTGCCTGAGGTGATTTGTGTCGTCCCGATTTGCAAAAAAAAATGCCGGGCGCTTAGCCCGGCGTTAAGTGATTGATTTATAGTTTGTTTACGCCCTGATCACCTTGATCTCCTCTTCTTAGCCAGAATCTGGTCAAGTTTGGTGCTCCATTTCTCCAGCGCTTGTCTTACTTCTGGCTCGTAGGAGTACCGATCATAGATCGCTGTCGTGGAGTGGTCCGTATGGTTCAGTATCCGCACCAGCGTTGCCCGGTCTACACCCATCCCACTGATTTGGGTTGCGGCTGTCCGGCGTAGGTCATGTGGGGTGAAGTGGTCAAGATCGAACTGCTTGGTCAGTCGGGACAGTGCCTGAGTGATGCTGTCGGCGCGGACGTGGTGGCCCTTGGTATTTGCAAAGACCCAACCACCCGAGTTGCCACTGGCTTGTAACTCTCTCAAGATCAGGACCGCCCGGGCCGATAGTGGGATCCTATGACCCCGCCCATTCTTCGATCGCTCCGCAGGCAACGACCATACCCGATTCGCAAGGTCGATATCCTCCCACTCCATTGATACCACCTCTCCTAGGCGTTGGCCCGACACCAACAAAAACCGTAATACAGCATTCACCGCCAAAGACAGGTTGGATTGATCCAGCGCTGACACGAATGCCGAGATCTCTTCAGGATTGAGGACGCGATCCCGTTGGTTCTCCTTTGCAGGAGCCCGGGCATGTGCACAGGGAGAGTGTTCAAGCACACCACGTTCTATGGCAAAGCCAAAAAACCGTTTCAACAGTGCTAGGGTCCTGTTGGCACTGATTGGCGCCCCGCGTTTGGAGATACGGTCAATTACCGCAACGATGTCAGCACGCGTGACATCAACCATACGCATGGAGCCGATGCAAGGGATCACATCCTTATCGAGCATTCGCCGGTCCTCAGCATGGGTACGTTTGCGGGGTATTGCCCAGCGTGCCATGTAGGTCTCAGCAAAGGCTTGACAGGTTACGTTGCCTGATCCTTCTTCTTGCCTTTTAATTTCCTGCTGTGGGTCATCCCCTCGGGCAAGGGCTCGATTATGCTCAAGGTAGCGTTCACGTACCTCCTGAAGGGACATCGCCGGATAGACCCCGATGGCGACCCTGCGAATGCCAGATTTTTTCCGATACCGATACGTGAAGGTCTTGGTCCCGGCGGGACAGCGAGCAGAGGCAGGGTATATCTTTAAAACAAGATTGGGATGGCCTACGATAGTGACCTCCCGGACCTTGGCGCCTGCCTTGGCAGCCTTGATGGTTTTGTCATTTAATTTGATGGACATAAGATTCTCCGATTAAGAGCGATACTTTCAGCGATACTTTTCGCTGCGTCGGAGTGCTCTTGGTTGATACAATCTGAGACAGAGAAGGAACGTAACGCCTTGAGATTTCAGTGTATGCACCGTCTCAACACGTGTCGTCCCGCCTTAAGTAAATGCTATTTCGGCTGACTTTTAATCAGGTGGTCGCAGGTTCGATCCCTGCACGGCCCACCATTTAACACATTGATTAATCTAATAATTCATGTGTTTCTGAAGTAACCCATATCTAGCCTAATCCGTCGTGGTCGGTGCATAGACGCCGTAGAGGACGCGATCCAGGAACTCGTAGGTGGCGGCCTTGACCGTGCGTCCGTCAGCGACGGTTGCTGTCTTGGGTTTAAAGTTGTGGGCTACTCCTTCTAGGGGGTGGAACTCGTAGGTGATCCCGGCGGCTTTGGCCCCGGCCACAATGTTCTCGGCACGGGAGAACGCTGTCTCCCCAACGTCGTCGGTGCCGTGGGCGACGAACAAGGCAGCTTCACCGGGATCGATTGCAGCGCCTTCGCCGCAGGTCCGTGCAATCGCCCCGGAGTAGTCGACTACGGCGGCAATCGTCGGGTGATCGATCCCGAACTCGTCGGCGCAGTAGGCGACATGAAGGGCGGTGAAGGCTCCGGCCGACCCTCCTTTCAGGACGATCCGGTCCGTGTCGATGCGCAACTCGTTGGCTCGACCCAGGAGATAGTCGAGGGCCACCAGGGTGTCCTCCACGGCAGCAATCACAGACCGGTGGACCGCCGGAGCCGACTTTCCGCCAACTGCGTCGAAGAACCGCTGGACCCTCGGGCCAGGTAGCGGATCATCACCGGCGAGGCGGTAGTCGATGGAAGCCGCCACCCAGCCTCTTGCCGCCCAGTCCCATTGGGGCCAGCGGCTGCCTTCGGTGAAACCGCCGCCGTGGATATGAACCAACAGCGGCCGTGGGCCATCAGTTTCGGTGTCGGGAACGGCTAGGTCCAACAGGAGATCCACCTGGCCGCCATCAAGGGCCCCTCCAATGCCATAGACCACAGCCTCTTCGATGTTCACCTCGTAGAGCGCCTCAAGAGACGGTTTGAACACAGCCTCTGGGAGGGAAGTGGTGGCCGGCGGTTGTTGTTCTGAAGGTGTTGTGGTGGTGGGTTCGCAGTCGAACGGGTAGGCCAGCACACCGGGTTGGAACATGGCGTCGGGTTCGAAACACTGCCAGTAGAAGAAGACAGAGGGCTGCACCCAGTGCAGGTAGGGGTCGCCGGCGGTGGTCAGAGGGTTCTGGTCTAGCGAGCGGACCTTGAACTTGAAGGCTGAATGCGGGTTGCCCCCAACTTGGCCGGAGTAGCCGATGACCCCGCCTCTCTCGATGATAGATCCGAGCAGCGGCTGGCAGGACTCGGGATCTCTCCGTGATCCTTCTGTCGAGTTGTACTCGTAGTAGATTCGACCCGCCTCGGCACCCCCGCCGTCCCATCTCTCCTGGATCCCACAGGCGTCATTGTCGAGGTGTGCCTGGAGAAGCGGGGTTGTATAGAGGTGGTAGATACACATCACAAGCCCAGGCCAGTCGTCGTTGACCGACTCGAAACAGAGTGCGAGATCGTCAAAGGGTGCCTGATAGGAGTCTTCCGGGGTGTCTTGTCGGTACTCGGCGCTGCGGTTCTTGAACCCGACGAACCTCAAATCGAGGGGTGCGAGGATCGGTGTCTCCTTTGGCATCTTGATGTTCAGGCTGTGCTTGCCCTCATAGGGTGGCCACGAGGGTTCACCGCCATCCGTTGGGCCAAGGGTCATCATGGCCGGATTGGCCTGGGTGCCGAAGCTGATGCTGCTGTTTTGAGTTCGGAGCAGATCGTGCATGCTGTTGATGCCGGTCATGTCTGCCGGCGGGCCAGTAACCGCAGAGGCGGTACCAGCAGGGACACCCCCAAGCCCGGTCATAGCCGCAGGAACGGTGAGCGAAACTGCGGGCGAATCGGCCACAGTGCCTGCGCCGGGCGATGCACAGGCCGCCAACACGAAAGCCAGCGCCAAGCCACCCGACAGGAACCATGTTTTTCTCATATAACGATTCAACCCTCCGCCATGATGTGGACGGTGATGGAAGTGGCAATAAGGGCGACAGTCAATAAGTATTTGCCCATGATACTTCCTTTCCAAAGTTTATAATGAGTGGTAATTTCTCTCTCAGTAATATCTAAGAAGAATGCAAACCAGAAGTTACAGTTTAGATGGATTAATTAAACAATGGCATACCGATACAAAGATGTGATGCAAATCACAGTCAACGAAGGATAGGATATTGGCGGCTAATTGGGGTAGATTGTGTGTTGGTAATTGAAAACAGAAAGGATGAGGGGATAAAATGGCGGTTAGGGATGGCAGGGGTGATGTGAAACAGACAACGACAGGGTTTTGGGTCCATTGAAGGTGCAATCCCTCACATCTGCCAAAAGCAAATTCCTATCCCTAGGGAGATTTTTTAAACTAATCAAAAGGCGAACTGAAAATGCTTAGATTTTTTGCGGTGGTTGCAACAATTTTTACCTTTGGCTCTGTTTGTTCCGCTTCTGACATCCCGGAGACCAACTGGGGAGCTGTTTTTAAAGTACCTGTAGACCAAGTTGAGCAGGTGGAGCAGGGTTTCGTCGAATTTGGAAATTGGATAAAAGACACGCATCCGATGGGCGATGAGGAAAATGGATTAGACAGCTTCACGATTACTAAAGGCGCCCCAACAGAAGGTCACGTTTATTATGTCCTAGTCGAACGCTACAGGACCACTGAAGGATTACGAAATCATCAAAGTATATATAGCAGAGACGTTAACGGTGATTATGCTAGCATGTTTTCAAAACTAAGCTTTGGCATATACAGGGTATATGGCTCCGTACAGACTAAGACACTGTTCAGTATTGTTCCGTAAAGTGAAAAAATATCTGTAGAACGGCTATGTTCATGCCCAACGGACGAACTGGCCAAAAGAAAAGCCAATTGATAACACAGTCGGTGTTGGAGCGAACGATCCGCAAGGCCGCCAGCTGGCCCGCTATATGATCCACAATCCGTTTTCGTTGAAGAAGATGGAGTACCAGGCGCAGCAGGGCATGGTGCCGACTGTTAGGGGTCTGTTGTCCTCTCAGGCCTCGCTCCTCTTTTTTTCTTCCATGTGACGGCTGTTGAAGCAGATCACTAGAGTCAAGCTCTGTAATCTAGGGGTCAGCACCTTTAATCGCGAAGAAGGCAACCGCATTCCCCAGGGTTGTGCATATTTGCTTGGGCGGCTGAAGAGGCTTCTTTCGAGGTTAATTTCATCGACTACATGACCTTTTGCGATCCCCCCGCCTGCGGTTGCTGTACCAGCCGTAGTAGCGCACCAGATGCTCGCTCCGGTCCGGGACGTGCTGCAGAAGAAGTTTTAGCCAGGCGGCTCCCGGCATGATCTGGAAATTGCGTTTCAGGGTGGCATGGCAGTTATGTTTTGCCGCATCACTAACGGGTTAACAGCCGAATCATTCTGCCTTGCGCGCCTTGTGAAGCCCTATCACGCCGAAAAGAATATCCTTCTTGGAGACATTAGTATAACCAATCATTTCAAGCAATTTAGAAATTTCTTGCGATGAATAGAATTTGCGAATTGCATCAATAAAATAGCGTCTGCAGTCCAAAGCAGCGGGTCCGCTGTTGAAGATAAATGCCACCAGAGGCACGCTTATGCTCAGGTAGGCATAATAAAGTTGGGCGATGAATTTGTTTTTAGGCCGCAACATATCGCAATGATAAAAGTAACCGCCTGGCTTTAGAACCCGGTTAACTTCTGAAAATACATTGACTATCTGCAGGTGTCGTGAGGCCCACTGTAACGTGACAATATCGAAATGATTGTCAGGAAACGGCAGGCTATGTACGTCACTTATAGTGCTCTTAATCGTAAATCCCTGTTCTTGTGCGAGATGCTGGCCGACCTTTTGCATGGCAACGCTCTTGTCAATTGCCTCAACATCAAGAGTGGACTCTTTGCTTAATAGCGCTCTGCCAATCACATTGGTGCCAGCACAGACATCCAGAACTTTTTGATTGGGGCTGGTTTCGATAGTGGAGACAAAGCGGTTACGCCAATTATTCAGCAAGCCAAGGCTGGCGATAATATTGACCCGATCATAATATGCGGCTACATCAGCAAATACATCATCCAGTTTGTTTGTCCAGACATTTTCAAACATTTGTTTGCGAATAATTTCTTTGTCTAAAAATTGTTGCATGTGATCCTCTTTAATTTGTGTCTGGGGGTCTGTCAAGCAGGTGGGTGTCCGGCAAATACTCAGGTATTTTTCTGGTTTTGTGGATGCGGAGTCGGATTTGCCGAAACCCGTTTTAAGAGGCTTGATATTTCCATTTATCAGTAAGCAGAAATTGTATGCACCACTTTATTTGTGCCGTTCCGACATATTTATGAACGACATGATGGCAGGAGTTGCAAGTGATAGGAATTTGCTTTTGGCAGATGTGAGGGATTGTACCTTGAAGGGACCCTAAACCCTACCGTTGTCTGTTTCTCATCACCCCTGTCATCCCTAACCGCCATTTCATCCCCACATCTCTTCTGTTTTTTATCCACAACTCACAATTTGCCCCAAATAGCGGCTGTTTTCAAGCGTCATTACCATACGGCAACAGAGGAAAGGAATACCCAGATATCTTAAGATGTAATAGTGCCTGAAGATGCCCCGCTTATGCGGGCGGGAGTAATTAATTCAACGTTGCCAAGGCATCATTAAAGAGATTGGAAGGTCGCATTGCGGCAGCCGCTTTTTCCTCATCAGGCTGATAGTACCCACCGATATCCATCGCTTGATCCTGAACCTCATTAAGTTCCTCTATAATTACCGATTCGTTTTTGGCCAAAGTTGTGGCGCAGGGGGTAAATTGCGCGGCTAAATCGGGATCCTCGGTTTGTGTAGCCAGGGCTTGGGCCCAGTACAGGGCCAGGTAGAAATGGCTACCACGGTTATCGAGTTCATTGACCTTGCGCGAAGGCGATTTGTTTTCCTCGAGAAACTTACTGGTGGCTTCATCAAGGGTTTGGGAGAGGACAAGAGCCTTGGAGTTGCCGCTCTTGTTGCCCAGATCCTCAAGTGAAACAGCAATTGCAAGGAATTCGCCGAGCGAATCCCAGCGCAAGTGGTTTTCGGTGTTAAATTGCTGTACGTGCTTGGGGGCCGAACCGCCTGCGCCGGTTTCAAATAGGCCGCCGCCGGCGAGTAAGGGTACGATGGACAGCATCTTGGCGCTGGTGCCGAGTTCAAGGATTGGGAAGAGATCGGTGAGGTAATCGCGCAGTACGTTGCCGGTGACAGACACGGTATCAAGCCCGTCCTTGCATCGTTGACAGGTGAGGCGCGTGGCTTCCACGGGTGATAGGATTTCGATATCCAGTCCTTCAGTGTCGTGAGTGGGTAGGTATTGATTGACCTTGGTGATGAGGTTGCGGTCGTGGGCGCGGTTTTCATCCAGCCAAAAGATTGTCTTGGCTCCGGTAGTGCGGGCGCGGGTTACTGCTAGTTTTACCCAATCAATAATTGCTACATCCTTTGTCTGACACATGCGCCAGATATCGCCGGCCTCTACTTCATGGCTGAGCAGTATGTTGCTTTCACCGTCCTTGACTTGAACCGTTCCTGCGTGGGGGATCTCAAAGGTCTTGTCGTGCGATCCATATTCCTGCGCCTTCTTGGCCATGAGGCCGACATTGGAGACATTGCCCATGGTGGAAACATCAAAGGCCCCGTGGGTTTTACAGAAATCTATCGTTTCACGATACACACCTGCATAGCTTCGGTCAGGGATTACCGCTTTGGTATCACAGGGTTCACCATCGGGTCCCCACATGCGGCCGGAAGTACGGATCATGGCGGGCATGGAGGCATCGATAATGATGTCACTTGGCACATGCAGATTGGTGATGCCAAGATCTGAATTCACCATTGCCAGGGCGGGCCGCTCCGAATAAAGGGTTTCGATGTCCGTCTTGATGGCGGCTTGTTCATCAGCGGGTAATTCTTCAAGCTTGGCATAAAGATCGCCGATACCGTTATTCGGTTCGATCCCAACCGACTTCAGTGTTTCAGCATGTTTATCGAAAATGTCCGCGTAAAAAACGCTGACGCAGTGGCCAAAAATAATGGGATCACTCACCTTCATCATCGTGGCCTTCATGTGCAGTGAGAAAAGGACACCTTGTTCCTTGGCTTCGGTAATTTCCCGATCCATGAATTCACGGAGGACCTTGACACTCATGACCGCTGCATCAATTATCTCGCCTTCGAGTAACTTAAGGCCTTCCTTCAGTACGGTATTTTTGTTTTTGCCTTTCAGTTCGATACGAATCTCCCCGTCGGCACTCATCACGTGCGATTGTTCGCTGCCGTAAAAATCACCACCATCCATGTGAGCTACGTGTGATTTGGAAGCGGCCGACCACTCGCCCATGGAATGTGGATTGTTTTGCGCGTAGGTTTTAACCGGTGCTGCCACGCGACGATCCGAATTGCCTTCACGCAGAACGGGGTTTACGGCTGAACCGAGCACCTTGGCATAGCGGGAACGGATTTTTTCTTCTTCATCGTTCCCGGGTTCCTCAGGAAAATTCGGGATATTAAAACCGTGGGACTGCAATTCTTCAATTGCGCTGACCAGTTGAGGGATAGAAGCGCTAATGTTTGGCAACTTAATGATATTGGCCTCAGGTGTGGTGGCCAGTTCGCCCAGTTCGCTCAGTGCATCGGGTACACGCTGATCTTCAGTAAGGTTTTCAGGAAAATTAGCCAGTATGCGTCCAGCGAGTGAAATATCCTTCAATTCAAACTCAATACCGGAGCTTTGGGTAAAAGCACGCAGAATCGGCAACAGCGAGCGGGTTGCCAGAGCCGGGGCTTCATCAGTTTTTGTGTAAATAATCTTGGATGCGGTGGGCATGGTTGGTTCAGTCTCCGAAAAGCGAGCATAACTAACAGGTTTTCAGCTACCTGTAAACTATTGCTGATGAGCTTTGACCTCACGGGATGGTTCAGCAAAAAACTTCGCCAGTGAAACGTCTACTATTTTCCTATCGTTGCTCTTTGTTTTGAATCTCGCGGCAGCTCAACGGCCGAATATCGTGTTGATCATGGCTGAAGGGATAGGAAATTGCTTTTGGCAGATGTGAGGTTTTGGTGCCTGCAACCCTGTCATCCCTAACCGCCATTTCATCCCCTCATCTCTTCACTTTAGAATCCACAGATAAAGCATGCTCGAATTAGGGACTGTTTTCAAGCGTCAATAATGGCCCCGCGAAAAACCATCATCTCCAATTCCTACTGAGCACTCAGGGCGTAAAAATTTGAACTGGAAATCGGGTAGACTCAGGCCTTGAGGTTCGTGAACAACGCGAATCTGCCACGGGAGATGTCGTTGATGAAATGTTGGAGGTTGAAGTTGAATCAATATGCGTGGATTATCCTGTTTCTCCTCGTAATGTCGTGCGCGAGTATGACTGGCCCGGCCCTGTCCGACTCTGGGCCACCCCAGTCCTGGAATTCAGGGGTGACGGCAGGCCCTATTGCGGTCGATGACATCGGCGGAACGTCCTACGATTCAAGCTCTCGATTGCTGGTAGAGTGGCGTGCACTTCCCGAGGGCTACGATCGAGTGTCGGTGACGATCACCGATCTGACCACGCAGTCAAGCCGATCTGAGCTGAGTGACTCGGGCGCAAACAGCATGACATTGACGGGGCTGAAATCAGCCACAGGCTACGATGTCTCGGTACAGGCTTGCGTCGGTGAAGCCTGCTCATCTGGCCCCAACGGTGGATCGGCCGAAGGCGAAACCGCACAGGAGGTCTGGCAGTTGCTGGGTGACGGAGACAGCATCAATGGCCTCACCAACATCGTGTTCGACAGCAACGCCAAAATGCACGCCTTTGTCTATGGATCGGACGCTCCCCATTCCCTTCGCGGTCACATTCAACTTTACTACGGGGCCATGGGTGGTCTGGGCGGGAGCCTCTCCGTTGCGACTTCTAATCGCCCGGCCGACGCGAGCGACGACAGCAGCTACTCGGATTTCACGAGCTATGCGGGATCATCCGGTCTGATTGAGCCTGGGTTTAAGAAGCCTGGGGTTAAGAAGCCTGGGGTTAAGAAGCCTGGGGTTAAGAAGCCTGAGGTTAAGAG
>Ga0208467_1000324_pt1 | contig 13280 bp, 13 predicted proteins | sample DeeseametaMP2098_FD_184176 | JGI IMG/M metagenome (GOLD analysis project Ga0208467, IMG submission 184176) | Marine microbial communities from the Deep Pacific Ocean - MP2098 (SPAdes) | ecosystem: Environmental > Aquatic > Marine > Oceanic | place: North Pacific Ocean | collected 2011-05-26 | reverse complement strand
ATTGGATGAACCAACTTCAGCGCTTGGTGTACATCAAGCGTCCGTTGTTCTTAAATATATTGTAAAAGCCGCGACTCAAGGACTAGGTGTAATATTGATCACTCATAATGTTCACCATGCTTATCCTGTTGGAAATCGTTTCACAATTTTAAATAGAGGAAAAAGTATGGGAACATATGCAAAAAAGAAACTTTCAAGAGAAAAGTTACTTGGTATGATGGCTGGAGGGGAAGAATTGGATAAATTAGAAGTTGAACTAAAAGAGATAGACAGGGTTGGAAATGATAATAATTAAACATTATTCTTCAAGATGCAAATTGGTATAGATTTAGGAGCTACCAAAATTGAAAGTGTAGTTCTTGATGAAAATGGGTCAGAAAGTTTTCGTGAAAGAATAGAATGTCCAAAAATCTATGTCCAAACTGTTGAAGCTATTAAACAAATAGTTTTTGGGTTAGAAAAAAAATTAAACAAAAAATTAGACGTTGGTGTATGTCATCCTGGAATTCATTCCACACACACAGGTCTAGTAAAAAATGCTCCGAATTGTTATTGGATTGAAAAAAAACCACTACAAAAAGATCTTAGAGAGTCTTTGAAAAGAGAAGTTTTCTGTGAGAATGATGCAAATTGCTTTACACTATCGGAGGCAATCGATGGTTCATGTGAACACTATAAGATAGTTTTTGGGGTTATTTTAGGTTCGGGTTGCGGTGGTGGTTTAGTGGTTGACAAAAAAATTGTTGCTGGAACAAATGGTCTGGGCGGAGAATGGGGTCATAATCAATTACCTTATTTGGCTGCAAAAAGGGAAAATCTTGAAACTAATATTTTGAGGGAAAGTGAGATTGAGAGTTTTGTTTCTGGTCATGGACTTTCAAAAAATTATTATAAAAAATACGGAAAAAAATTAAAAGCTCATGAAATTTTTAAAGCATTTCGTAGACATGATATTGAAGCAGAAAAAATTATTGAAGAGTTTAAAATTAATCTTGCAATGTCTTTATCTACAATTATCAATATTCTTGACCCTGATGTATTTGTCTTTGGAGGTGGATTGTCTAACGAAATAGATTTTTTTGATGAAATTGAAAATTTGGTAAAAAAATACGTTGTGGGTAGAGAATATGAAGGAATATTTCTTAAACCGAAATACGGAGACGCTAGTGGAGTGAGAGGAGCAGCTAGATTAGGTAGAAAAGCAAATTACTAGTATTTTTCCTATAAGTTGAAGTTAAAAAAAAAATCAACAACTTTTTTCAAATAAATCAGTACTAATTTTCAAAAAAACATAAATCAATTAAAAGTTGCATAACTTTTTTTTATTATGAATTCATAATTAATGTTCCTATAATTCCCCTTTGTTAAAGTTAAACTACGATAAAAAAAGAGGAAAATATGAAGAGAATGTTAATTGCTTTAATGGTATTTGCATTAACTCCTGTTGTTTCATTTGCGGGACCAAAAATTGAAGTTCTGCATTGGTGGACATCTGGTGGTGAAGCGGCTGCACTTAAAGTATTAAAAGACGATTTTGCTGCGAATGGTGGTGAATGGATGGATATGCCTGTAACAGGTGGTGGTGGTGATGCCGCAAACGTTACACTAAAGGCAAGAATAGTTGCTGGTAATCCTCCTTCCGCTTCTCAAATCAAGGGTCCTACAATTCAAGAGTATGATCAAGAAGGTGTTGTTGCACCATATAACATTGATGCAGTGGCACAAGCTGAGGGATGGGATAATTTATTAGATCCTATGATAGCGGCAGTACACAAATGCCAAAACAATAGTGGTCCTTATTGCGCTGCTCCAGTAAACATTCACAGAATAGATTGGCTGTGGGCTAACAAATCAGTATTTGATTCTAATGGTCTTTCTATACCTACAACTTGGGATGAGTTGAATGCTGCAGCTGATACACTAAAAGCAGCAGGAATAATTCCATTTGCGCATGGCGGTCAACCTTGGCAAGATGCGACAGTATTTGAAGCAGTAGCTTTAGGTGTGGGTGGAAACAATTATTACAAAAACTGTTATGTAAAATTGGATGAAAATTGCCTTAGAAGCGAAACTACAGTTAAAGTTTTTGATCAAATGAGAAAACTGCAAGGTTATACTGACGAAGGTAGTCCAGGTAGAGACTGGAACGTAGCAACTGGTATGGTCATAGAAGGTAAAGCTGGTTTTCAAATTATGGGAGACTGGGCTAAAGGAGAATTTACAGCTGCTAACAAAACACCAGGTGTAGATTATTACTGTGCTTCAACTCCATCAAATAATGGATACTTGTACAATGTAGATAGTTTTGTTTTTTATAAAACTGACGATCCTGACAAAGTAGCAGGCCAAAAATTATTGGCTAAACTTATGATGGGTAAAAACTTCCAAAAAGTTTTTAACCTGTACAAAGGTTCAATCCCAGCTCGTTTGGATGTACCAATGGATGAATTTGATCAATGTGCAAAAACATCTAATGCTGACATTAAAACAGCCGGACAAAAAGGAGGCTTAGTTCCAAGTTTTGCTCACGGTATGGCTCAAGGCAATACAATGAAAGCTGCTCTTCAAGACGTTATTACAGAACATTTTAATTCTGATATGTCTTCAAAAGACGCTGCTAATGCCTTAGCTGATTCTGTTTTACAAAATATGTAATTAATTTTTTTATAAAAAGGCCACTTTCATTTAAGTGGCCTTTTTTTTATTTTCTTATGTTCAAGTGGTTAGAAAAAAATTTACCTAAAATTGTGTTAGCTCCAGCCGTTGGTTTAATTAGCTGGTTTATTTATGGCTTTATTCTTTGGACATTTTATATTTCATTTACAAATTCTAAAATTCTTCCAAAATATGAATTATGGGGTGTTGGGCAATACGTTAAGCTTTGGAAAACACATAAATGGCTTATAGCTGTTGATAACTTATTAATTTTTACAGTTCTTTTTTTAGTTATTTGTATTGTTATAGGAGTTATTCTAGCCATATTTCTTGATCAAAAAATTAGAGCAGAAGGTGTTCTTAGAACTATCTATCTCTATCCAATGGCTCTTTCTTTTATTGTCACAGGTACTGCATGGAAGTGGATTTTAAATCCAACTTTAGGAATTCAAAAATTATTTATTGATATGGGTTTTGAAAACTTCACTTTTGATTGGCTTGTTAACAGAGAAATGGCCATTTATACAATTGTTATAGCTGGCGTTTGGCAATCGTCGGGATTTGTTATGGCTTTATTTCTTGCTGGCCTTAGATCCATTGAGGATGAAATTGTTAAAGCAGCAAAAATCGATGGTGCAAGTTTATTTACTGTATATTGGAAAATTCTAATTCCTATGATGCGACCAGTATTTTTTACTAGTTTTGTTATTTTGGTACATATATCAATTAAAAGTTATGATTTAATAGTTGCGCTTACTCAAGGCGGGCCTGGTATTTCAACAACTATGCCAGCTCTTTTTATGACCCAAACAGCTTTTCATAAAAGCCAAGTCGCCTTATCTGCTGCAAGTGCCATAATGATGTTTATGGCTGTAGCAGCAGTTATTATTCCTTATCTTTATTCAGAATTGAGAAGAGAAAATGTCAGCTAATACTACTATAGCATCTTATAAACGACTTGAGGATCGCTCTAAAATAACAAATTTATTATTGAGATGGTTTCTTTATTTTATTTTAATACTTTTTGCTTCTTATTTTATATTTCCATTATATGTCATGCTTGTAACTGCATTTAAAACAATGCCAGAGATTAGACAAGGAAATCTTCTTACTTGGCCAAGTCAATTAAATTTTGAATCATGGGCAGTAGCTTGGGGTGGAAGAGGATATGGCGCTGGCGATACTTACTTGAGACCTTATTTTTGGAATTCAATTAAGATGGTTGTTCCAGCAGTATTTTTCTCAACTTTTATTGGAGCTATGACCGGATATGTTTTAACAAAATGGCGCTTTAAGGGTGATAGATGGGTTTTTCTATTTTTGTTATTTGGTTGTTTTATACCTTATCAATCAATACTCCTTCCAATGGCAAGGACTTTAGGTGTATTAGGTATATCAAACTCTATTTTAGGACTTATAGTGGTTCATTCTATTTACGGAATACCTTTTACTACTTTGTTTTTTAGAAATTATTATGTTTCTATTCCCAATGAATTAATTAAGGCAGCAAGAATAGATGGAGCTGGATTTTTTAAAATATTTTTTAAAATACTACTTCCTATTTCAGCACCAATTATAGTTGTAACGGTAATTTGGCAATTCACCCAAATATGGAACGATTTTTTATTTGGAGCTACTTTTTCTTTTGGTGAAGCAGCACCAATTCAAGTAGCTTTAAATAACATGGTTTTATCTAGTACTAGTGTTAAAGAATATAATGTTGATATGGCATCTGCAATTATTGCTGGGATTCCTACTCTCATTGTTTATGTACTAGCTGGCAAATATTTTATAAAGGGACTTACTTCGGGAGCTGTGAAAGGATAAAATGATAGCATTAAAAATACAGGATCTTTCAAAAAATTTTGGTAGAACCGAAGTTCTAAAAAAAATCAATCTTGAAATAAATGAGGGTGATTTTTTAGTGTTGTTAGGACCTTCTGGATGTGGAAAATCTACTTTGTTAAATATAATAGCTGGTTTGGAAACTATTGATGAGGGAACTGTTTTTATCGATAATTACAATGTAAGCAAAGTTGAACCAAAAGATAGGAATATCGCTATGGTTTTTCAGTCCTATGCACTTTATCCATCAATGAGTGTAAAAGAAAATATGATTTTTGGTCTTAAACAAGCTAAAGCATCAAAAGAAAAGATTGAAGAACAACTAAAAAAATTTTCTAATTTTTTGCATGTTGATGAATTATTAAATCGCAAACCTTCACAATTATCCGGCGGACAAAGACAGCGTGTTGCAATAGGAAGAGCTCTGGTTAGAGAACCTAGAATTTTTTTATTTGATGAACCATTATCAAATTTAGATGCAAAATTAAGAGTTGAAATGAGAAGAGAAATAAAAAAACTTCATCAAAAATTAAAAACAACAGTTGTGTATGTTACACATGATCAAACCGAGGCGATGAGCTTAGGAACAAATATAGCTATAATGAACCACGGTATTATCCAGCAATATGATACTCCAGAAAATATATATAATAAGCCAAATAATACATTTGTTGCTGATTTTATTGGGTCCCCATCAATGAATTTGATTAGCGGTCAATTGGTTAAAGAGGCTAATAATGTTTCATTTATTCCAGAAGGTTCCAACCAATCAAATAACATTACTATAAAAAATTATAATTTTGTAAAAACACAGGATGAAAATACTAAGGATGTTTATTTCGGAATTAGACCAGAGCACATACATTACAGAAAAACTGACGATACTGATATTGAAGTTAATTTAAAAACTGATCTAAACGAGTATATTGGACACGAACAAATTACAACTTTTAATTATTTCAACCAAGAAGTTTTGGGAAAATTTTCCTCAACTATAAAAATTGAAACGAACAAAGAGATGAAATTATTTTTTGATTTAAATCAAATTTCTATTTTTGATAAAAAAACAAATAACAGGATATAAATGAGTGTAAAATATTATGATCTAGAAAATAAAAGAGTTTTTATTACTGGTGGAGGATCAGGAATAGGAGCATCAATTGTAGAGCATTTTTGCGAGCAAAATTCCGAGGTTTATTTTGTAGACATCAATGGAGAAGAATCTAATAAACTGATTTCAAATATTAAAAATAAAAATTTTAAAATTCCAACTTTTATTAAATGTGATCTTTTAAATATTAAACAACTTCAAAATACAATATCAAAAATTATTTCTGACAAAGGTCCAATAAACATATTAATTAATAACGCGGCAAATGATGAAAGACATGCAATTGATGATGTTACTGAAGAATATTGGAACGAAAGAATGAATATTAATCTAAGACACTATTTCTTCACTGTTCAATCAGTTAAAAAATCAATGATTGAAAATAAAAGTGGTGCGATTGTAAATATTGGATCAGCTTCTTGGATGATTGGACAAGGAGGAATGGCAGCATATACAGCAGCTAAATCTGGCGTAGTTGGTCTTACAAGATCTTTTGCAAGAGATTTAGGAGAATTTAATATTAGAGTTAATTCTGTAGTGCCGGGATGGACTATGACTAAAAGACAAATTGAAAAATGGTTAACACCGGAATCTGAAAAAGAATTAATGAAGAATCAGTGTTTAAAACATAAATTAATGCCTTCTGATATAGCTAAAGCGGTTTTATTTTTCTCATCAGAGCAATCCTCGGGTTGCACTAATCAATCTTATGTGGTCGACAAAGGTTGGTTTTAAACGATCATAATATTTTATGAAAAAAAAGAATTTAAGAAGTAAGGAGTGGTTTGATAATCCAAATGATCCAGGTCTTACAGCACTTTATTTAGAGAGATATCTGAACTATGGTTTAAAAAAAGAAGATCTCCAATCTGGTAAACCTATAATTGGAATAGCACAATCAGGTAGTGATCTTTCACCTTGTAATAGACATTTTCAAGTTCTTAGTAAAACTATTAAAGATGGAATAAGAGAAGCTGGTGGTGTACCAATGGAATTTCCAACTCATCCAATTCAAGAAACAGGTAAAAGACCAACGGCAGCTTTAGATAGAAATTTGTCTTATCTATCTTTAGTAGAAGTTCTTTATGGTTATCCAATAGATGGAGTTATATTAACAACAGGTTGCGATAAAACTACACCCGCAGCTTTAATGGCAGCTGCAACAGTAAACATACCTTCTATTGTTTTATCAGGTGGACCAATGCTAGATGGATCTTATAAAGGCAAAAAAGCTGGTTCGGGTACTATTATATGGGAAGCTAGAAAATTACATGCAAAAGGTGAAATTAATTATGATGAATTTATGGATATGGCTGCAGCTTCAGCGCCTAGTATAGGTCATTGTAATACAATGGGAACTGCTTCATCAATGAATTCCATTGCAGAAGCACTTGGAATGTCTTTAACAGGAGGCGCAATTATACCAGCACCATATAAGGAAAGAGAAACTATTTCTTTTGAAACGGGAAAAAGAATTGTCGAAATGGTTCATGAAGATCTTAAGCCTTCAAAAATCATGACTAAGGAAGCTTTTGAAAATGCAATTTACGTTGCAAGTGCAATTGGCGCTTCAAGTAATTGTCCACCACATCTAACAGCTATTGCAAGGCATATGGGAATTGATCTTAGTATAGATAGATGGGAAAAACTTGGTCATGATATTCCTTTACTTGTTAATTGTCAGCCTGCTGGAGAATATTTAATGGAAGGTTTTTTTAAAGCAGGAGGAATTCCTGCAATCATGCAAGAATTAATGAAAAATAATAAATTACATAAAAATGTTATGACAGTTACTGGAAAAACTGTTGAAGAGAATTTGAATATCAAAATTGATATTAATGAAAGTGTTATAAAATCATTTAAAAATCCTTTGGTTGAAAATGCAGGATTTATAGTAATGAAAAGTAATTTTTTTAGCTCAGCAGTTATGAAAACCTCAGTAATTAGCGAAGAATTTAGAAAAAGATATTTAGCAAATCCAAAACATCCAAATATTTTTGAAGTACGCGCAATTGTCTTTGAAGGGCCAGAGGATTATCATAAAAGAATAAATGATGAAAATTTGAAAATTGATGAGAATTCTATTTTAATGATTAGGGGTTGTGGACCAGTAGGTTATCCGGGTTCCGCTGAAGTTGTGAACATGCAACCACCAGATAAACTTTTAAAAAAAGGAATTAATACTCTTCCAACTCTAGGGGATGGTAGGCAAAGTGGTACTTCTGAAAGTCCTTCAATTTTAAATGTATCACCAGAGTCTGCAATTGGTGGTGCTTTGTTGTTGGTAAATACAGGCGATAAAATTAAAGTAGACTTAAATAATAGCAGAATTGATCTATTAATTTCAGATGAAGAAATAGAAAATAGAAGAAAAAATGTTAAAATTCCTAAATTAAAAAACCAAACTCCATGGCAAGAAATTGCTAGAAGTTTAGTTGGGCAATTAGAAACTGGAGCTTGTTTAGAAACAGAATCTGTGTATTTAGATATAACTAATACAAAAGGAATGCCGAGGCACTCACATTAACACAAGAAATAAATGAGTAAAAGATTAGAAAATAAAAATATAGTTGTTACTGCTGCAGGACAAGGGATTGGTAGAGCAACAGCGATTGCTTTTTATAATGAAGGTGCAAACGTTATAGCAACAGATATTAATGACAAAACTTTAGAAACTTTAAATAAAGAATATTCAAATATTAAAGTTAAAAATTTAGATTCGACAAACAAAAAAGCTATTGAAGAATTTTCTGCATCGTTAGAAAGAGTAGATGTTTTATTTAATGCTGTTGGTTTTGTTCATCATGGAACTATACTTGATTGTGATGAAAAAGATTGGGATTTTTCTTTTAATGTAAATATTAAATCAATGTACTTAATGACAAAATCTATTATTCCAAAAATGATCATACAAAATAAAGGCAGTATTATTAATATTTCTTCAATTGCCTCAAGCTTAAGAGGGTTGCCAAATAGATTTGTTTATGGAACTACAAAAGCAGCCATTATTGGATTTACCAAATCTATAGCATCAGATTTTATAAAAAATAATATCAGATGTAATGCAATAGCCCCTGGAACAGTTCATACTCCTTCGTGGGAAGGAAGAGTTCAGGCAGCAAAGGATCCGGTGCAAGCAAAAAAAGATTTTATAGCGCGTCAGCCTATGGGACGTCTAGGGACACCAAAAGAAATCGCTGATCTTGCAGTTTATTTAGCAAGTGATGAGTCAAATTTTGTAACTGGTGTTACGCATGCTATTGATGGAGGAATGTCAATTTAATTAGAATATTACAAGGATAATAAAATGAAATTATTAAGATGCGGAAACAAGGGTAGTGAAAAGCCGGCTGCTCAAGATAAAAATGGCAAAATTAGAGATCTTTCCTCACATATTTCAGATCTAAATACAAAAAATATCAATTTTGAAACTTTATCTAAATTACAAAAAATTGATTTAGGAACGTTACCAGAAGTTTCAAGTTCAACAAGAATTGGTCCATGTATAAGTCAGCCTGGAAAATTTATAGGCATAGGTTTAAATTATTCCGATCATGCGGCAGAGACTGGTGCTAAACCTCCCTCTGAACCTATCGTTTTTATGAAAGCTACCAGTTGTATAATTGGACCGAATGACGACGTGATTATCCATAAAAACTCAAAAAAAACTGATTGGGAAGTAGAAATTGCTTTTGTGATTGGTAAAGAAACAAAACAAATAACGGAAAAAGAAGCTCCCAATCATATTTTTGGTTATTGTATGGTTAACGATGTAAGCGAAAGAGAATGGCAGATTGAAAAGATGGGCCAATGGGTAAAAGGTAAGTCAGCTGACAGTTTTGGTCCCATAGGCCCTTATTTAGTTACAAAAGATGAAATTTCTGATGTTCAAAAATTAAATTTAAGTTTGGATCTCAATGGTAAAAGAATGCAAACAGGAAATACAAGCAAAATGATATTTAATATAAATTTTATTCTTTCGTATTTAAGCAATTTTATGTCTCTACAGCCAGGAGATATTGTTACCACTGGAACTCCCCCTGGTGTTGGTATGGGCAAGAAACCTCAGGTATTTCTCAAATCTGGAGATGAAATGAATTTATCCATAGATCATTTGGGAAAACAACATCAAAAAGTTAAATAAATTTGTTAATCAAAGATTCAAAACCAATCTGTGTATGGAAAAACAGTTCTTTACTAGGTGAGGGAACTTTATGGGTGCCAACCTTAAATTCAATATTATTTGTAGATATAAAAAAAAAGAAAATTTTTATATTAAATATTAAAACAAAAAAAAGGAAAATATTTAAAGTAAATAAAGAAATTGGATTTGTTTCACACATTAAAGAAAATATTTTTATACTTGGATTGAAATCTGAGCTTAGAATTATAAATTTGATAAATAAAAAAGTTCTTCATTCAATAAAAATCGAGCCAAATAAAATAAATAATCGATTAAATGATGGCAAAACAGACCCTAAGGGACGGTTATGGTTTGGAACAATGGATAATTTGGAAAGAAAAAAAAGCTTCGGTTCGTTGTATTGTTTAAATAATAAATTAAAGCTTCATAAAGTAGATAGTAAATATTACATAACTAATGGACCAGCTTTTTTGAATAAAAATAATTTTTATCATACTGATACTAAAAAAAAGATAATTTACAAAATTAGAATTAATAACAAATTAAAAATTTTAAAAAAAAGTGTATTTTTAAAATTTAGAAGAGTAGATGGTTTTCCAGATGGTATGACAACGGATACGAAAAATAATTTGTGGGTATGTCATTATGCGGGAGGATGCATTTCGGTCTATAATTTAAAGGGCAAAAAAATACATAAAATTTATCTTCCTGCAAAAAATATCACCAACTGTACATTTGGTGGTTCTAAATATAATGAACTATATGTTTCAACTGCTAGAAAAGATTTAAAAATTAAGGATATAAAAAAATACCCTTTATCAGGTAGTTTATTTAAAATAAAAATGAATATTAAAGGAAAAGCTACCCAATCTTTTAAATTGTCTTAATAAAATGCACATAAGACAATCCAAAATGGATTGTCTTATGTGCATTTGAAATAAATTATTTTCCTGGTGCTTTATATTTTTCTGCGATTTTTACAGCTTGAGATGCTGGACCACTCATTTGGATGGCTTCACAAATATTAATATTCGTAAGCGCTCCGCTGGCTTCAGTAGCGAGTTTAACTCCTGCCGCTTGATCAAAGGTTCCTTCAAAAACGACTATAAAATCGTAAGATCCTCTTAATGCATCATATGAGATAAATTTAGCTCCGACGGCTTCACCAGCAGCTCGTGCAGCTTTTGATCTATCTGAAGTCGGATCTTTTAAAAAACCTTGAAATGCTTGGGCAGTGTAATTACCCATACAATAAAACTTTGCCATTTAAACACCTCCTTTTCTAATTTAATTGTACAATATTTTTATGCTTTGACGACAAAATTTTATTTAATAAAATTTTCTAAATAATCGTATAAAGTGCAAAACTTGCCTTTTGAAGCTGTAGTAGCTCTACATATTCGACCATCATCTTTGTTAATTAAATAAGGTAAAACTTCTGATATTAGGCTATCACCAAATTCTTCACTAGCTTCATTGGGTAATTCTGAAGGTAAATTATCTACAGCCATAACTGCAATGCCCTTGTTACTCAATTCAGTTTCTTTCATTGAATTGATATCAATTGAATAATAGGGTTTTGCTATCGTTGTAGATCTTATGGTAGTTGGTACACCTCCATTAATATCGCAGGTAATATCACCAATGATTTTTAGGTTCTTAAATTCATTAATTTGATTTGGATAAAATAGTTTTGGAAATTTTGGTTCCCAAAAATGACCAGTTATAAGCATATCTGCATCAAACAGGTATTTTTTTACTTTTGACTTATATTCATGAGGGTTTGAAGTAAAATCTTGAACCGAATAATCTTTACCATCATTCCGTTCAACATATTCTCTAGTCGAAATATTGCAAAAAACTCCTTCATTATATTTTTTGTTTAAATAATCATTTATTGAAACCTGTTTAATATTCGCATGTTTTAAAACTTCCATAGAACCTTTAGCAACATTTCCTCTTCCAGTTTGCAGTATTCTTAGTTTATTAAAATTTTGCTTACCGAGTAATTCTTTAATTTTTCCGTAGCTATTAATTTCAAAAGCTCTTGGAAGTGATTTTTCTTTTTGTAATTTTAGATAAAGATTAAGTGTATTGTAACAACCAACAATACCTGCGAACCTACCAAAACCAAGATATCGGTATCCCTTTCCCGATACCTCTCTTATATTTTCATAGTCAATCAAGGTAATATTTTTTTTTAAAATCTCTCTTAAAAGCTCTTTCTTATAAATAATAGCTTTGTCTTGTGTAACCTGGTTGATGTAATTTCGAACTTTAGTTGTATGTGAAAAAAATAAATAAGTTTTGTTTTCAATAAGCGCTGATATATCCACTTCCTTCACTCCAAAAATGATATCTGCGTTACTTATGTCATCTGTTATCTCAGCACCTGCATTTAAATAATCTTCATCTCTAAAACATCTTTTTTTGGAGGTTTGCACCAATATGCGTAAATTAGGAAATTTTCTAATTAACTCTTGTGTTTGATTAGGTGTGAGGGGAGTTCGATTTTCATCAATTCTCGCCTCTCTTATTATGGATAGGGTATATTTTTTGTTAATCATTAAATAGTCAGTCTATTTGAAAAAATTTAGAATTTAGTAGGTCGCCCTACCCCCGCTAATATCAAAAACTGCTCCCGTTGAAAATGAATTTTCTTCGCTAGCTAGCCACGCAACCAACGAAGCAAGCTCATCAACCTCCAAAAATCTATTTCTTGGAACTTTTGAAAGCATATAATTTATATGTTCTTTGGTCATTTGGTCAAAAATTCTTGTCTTTGCTCCAGCAGGCGTGACCACATTTACAGCTATATTTTTATCAGCAAGTTCCTTTCCAAGAGATTTGGTTAATCCAATTACTCCTGCTTTTGATGCGCTATAAGCACTTGCATTTGGATTTCCTTCTTTTCCGGCGATCGACGCTATGTTTACTATCCTTCCATAATTATTTTTTATCATATGCGGAACCACTGCTTTACAACAATAAAAAACAGAATTGAGATTTGTATTTATAATTTTTTCCCATTCATCAATTGGATAATCCCAAACTTTTGAATTTAATCCCGCAATACCAGCATTATTTATAAAAATATCAATTTTTTTTTTATCAATAATTGACTCAATATTTTTTTTAACCTCATCAAAATTTGTTATGTCAACAATTTGAGTTATAAATTTTTCATTTTTTAAATTTTCTTGAGCTTTATTAAGTTCTTCCTTGTCAATGTCCCATGCAATTACTTCTGCTCCACAATCTAGAAATTTTTTTGATATTGCGAGTCCAAAACCTTGAGCACCTCCTGTAACAACAGAAACTCTATTTTTTAAATCAAACTTGTTCATTAATTGAATTGCAATAAATAATAATTAAATTTATCACTCGTAAAATTTTTTATTGAATGTGACCATATTTTTTTAATCTAATATCACCGGTTCTTGCGTGCGCTTCCATTCCCTCGGCCCTGCCAAGTCTGGCTGCGGTAGCTCCAACGATCTTGTTAGCTTCTTTGGTCATTCTTTG
>Ga0208467_1000297_pt1 | contig 13758 bp, 12 predicted proteins | sample DeeseametaMP2098_FD_184176 | JGI IMG/M metagenome (GOLD analysis project Ga0208467, IMG submission 184176) | Marine microbial communities from the Deep Pacific Ocean - MP2098 (SPAdes) | ecosystem: Environmental > Aquatic > Marine > Oceanic | place: North Pacific Ocean | collected 2011-05-26 | reverse complement strand
CTACCTGATTGCACATAATACGCGCCAATGTAGTTTTTCCGGTACCAGACGGACCCCACAATATCATTGAATGGAGTTGCCCATTTTTTAGCGTTTTTCCGATTGGACGATTAGGTTCCAATAAGTGTCGCTGACCAACAAAGTTGTTCAATACGTTTGGCCTTAAAGTCTCTGCTAATGGCTCATAGTTGGACATTTTTATGGTAAATTTACTTTGATAATCACAACATTATCTTCCTTAATAGCCATCAATAAAACAGATAATTTCATTTTTTTTGCTAATTCAATTGCTCTCGAACTGCCCATCGCCATCATCGCAGTGGCATAAGCGTCGCTCATCGCGCTTTGTGGATGAATAACGCTTACTGATGTCAGGTCATTGTTTGCCGGCAGTCCGGTTGTTGGGTCGAATATATGAATATACTTAGCCCCCTCCCAGATAAAGAAATTACGATAATTGCCTGAGGTTGCAATCGAAGCGTCGACCAGTTCGAGGCCGATAGGAGCCTTGTTATCGGGACGCTCAACCCCAACAACCCAGTAATCGCCGTTGTTCGTTCCGGAAGCGAAAACCTCTCCGCCAATCTCAACTAAAAAATTTGTCACCCCTGACTCTTTAATGAGTCTTGCGATTTCATCTACAGCGTAACCTTTAGCTATCGCTGAGAGGTTGATATGTATGTCTTTAGTTTTCTTAGCCCTTCCTGGCTCAATCATCAAATACTGGATTGATGACTGTGCAAAGGCGTTACTGATTTCCTCCCTTTGGGGTGCCTCTGTCCTGCCACCTTTAGCGCCAAAGCCCCACAAATCTATTAACCTCCCTATACCAGGATCAAAATAGCCCTCGGTCTGGCGGTAAAGCTCTTTCGAGGTTTTCAAGATCTTGTGAAGTTCGCCTGAAACGCTAACCCAACTTCCAACACTAGCACGGTTGAGTTTCGAAAGCTCTGAATCCTCCTGCCATGTTGAAAAGATGTCATTTATCTCTACAAGTCTGTTGTCGATTAATTCCTGGCTGACACGCTTATCACCTAAAACATTAACACTATAACGCGTCCCCATACTTTCACCATTGATAACGTCAGGGTTTTCTTTTTCGAGACAACCACCGAGTAAAAAAAGTATTAAAATGAGACCGTATTTACGCATTATAATTTGTCCATGTTTTTTCGCTTTATTTGTCTTTTTCTGCTCTCGACGAGTATTTTTGCTAATTCACACAGTTTTGAGGATTTTTTAAACAATGTTCGTCAAATTGCCATCAAACAAGGCGTCTCCAAATCGACTATCGACAAGGCCTTTTTTAAACTCTCGCCAAACCTTGACATACTTGAAGCTGACGGCAAACAAGCTGAGTTTAGTCAAAATTTCTGGCACTATATCAACAAAAGGGTTAACCCAACTCGCCTAAATAATGGCTATGATACATTAAAACAAAACACCTCATTACTCAACAAAGTTTCACAAAAGTACGGCGTACCAAATTATATTTTGGTTTCGTTTTTAGGCCTTGAAAGTAATTATGGAACTTACACCGGCAAGCTAAGCCTAATTCAATCATTGGCAACTCTGGCTTTCGATCCGCGCCGTTCAGATTTTTTTACCAGAGAGCTCGTTACTCTTCTTAAGCTAATAGACAAAGGCAAAATTCCAATCGATGCAAAAGGCTCTTGGGCTGGCGCAATGGGCGCTGTTCAGTTTATGCCTTCAAATGTTCAGGCTTATGCGGTTGATGCTGACAAGGATGGTATTGTTGATTTGTGGAATAGCCAAGAAGATATTTACTCTAGTGCGGCCAACTTTCTTAAACATTTGGGCTGGAAGAAGGGACAGAAGTGGGGCCGAGAGGTTACTATCCCGAAAAACTTTGACTATCGATTAACAGGACTACAAAACAAGAAAAAAGTTACGGACTGGGGATCACTAGGGATTCGAAAAGCTAACGGCTCTGCGCTCCCTAACTCTAGCATGGAGGGATCCTTAATTGTGCCGATGGGTCATCGAGGTCCAGCCTTTTTAGTGTATCAGAACTTTAGTGTCATATTGGGATGGAACCGATCTCAACTCTATGCACTCTCTGTAGGTTATCTTGGTGACCGTATTAAAGGGCAAAGCAGGTTAAGAGCGAAACCTCTAGACGAACCATTGCTCAGCAAGGAGGACATTCTGAGCATCCAAGAGACGCTAAATATTCTAGGCTATTATGCCGGTGTAGCGGACGGAGTTTTAGGACCAAAAACGCGCGAAGCTGCGAGACAATTTCAAAGCGATATAGGCATGGTTGCAGACGGTTATGTAGGCTATGAACTCCTCCAGAAATTTCAGTGAGTGTTAAAACATACCTCGGTTTCGATGTTGGCACTAAACGAACCGGTGTTGCAATAGCGAATAGTTTGACCAATAAAACGAGCGGTATCGAGACCGTCAGGAACCACAAAGATGGCTCGACAAATTGGCAGCAAATTGACCAAATCATCAACAAACATCCACCAGATATTATTATTGTAGGTGTTCCTTATGATGAAAACAACAAAGAACAAGAGATGATCTATATTGCTCGCTCCTTCGGCCGCAAAATAAAAGACAGATTCGACATCGAGGTCGTTTTTGTTGACGAGTATTTATCCTCTTCTGAAGCAAAAAACCAATTAAAATGGCACTACGCTCACAAGAATGCCGATAGAAGTGAGGTCGATATGCGCTCTGCACAACTAATTTTGCAAACATGGCTAAATGAAACCAGACCTGATTAGTAACGACTCCCAACTCGACTCCTCTGGAAAACTGATTCATCTTTTGGGCTTAAAAGGTCTACCAATAAAGCAAATTGAAAACATTCTCGATGTTGCAAGCGGGCTTTTAGACAGCCAAGGCAACCTAAAAAAATCCAAAACCCTAGACGACATGTCTGTGGCCAATCTGTTTTTTGAGCCATCAACAAGGACACGTAATACTTTTGAAATTGCAGCCAAACGTTCAAGCGCGAATACCATTAATGTTGATCTGGCAAACTCGGCTACCAAAAAAAATGAAACCCTAACGGATACGATGCAGACCTTAAAAGCGATGCAGATTGATATGTTTGTTATCCGTCATAAGAAAAATGGACTGCCACATTATGTCGCTAAAAATATTGAAGGCGTAACTATTATAAATGCCGGTGACGGTATCAATGCCCATCCCACTCAGGCACTACTTGATATGCTTACAATACGTCAGCATAAAGGCTCCTTTGAGAATCTTTCGGTTGCAATTGTTGGCGACATCCGCCACTCTCGGGTAGCGCGTTCTGGTATCAATGCACTTAAGACCTTAGGTACAAAAGATATTCGTCTCATTGCTCCGGCTTATCTACATTACAAAGAAACCACCTCGCCAGAATTGGAGCGCTTCGATAATCTCAACAAGGGTATAAAAGGTGTCGACGTTATTATGTCGTTGAGGCTACAAAAAGAGCGCATGGTTGCAGCAGATATACCCAATGAGAAGAATTATTTTGATAATTACGGCATTACTGATAAGACATTAGCATTAGCCAAGCCAGATGCAATCGTGATGCATCCTGGGCCAGTCAATCGTGGCATTGAGATAGATTCAAGCGTCGCGGATGGGCCCCAGTCAGTCATCCTTAAACAGGTCACCAACGGCATAGCAATCAGAATGGCGACCATGCAAATATTAGCACAATCCATTTAGAGCCCATGAGCCAAACTATTAACTTTGATCTGGCAAAGGAAGCGCTTGAGCATCTAAATACAGACGATTCGATTTCCTCAGCGCACGGTATACTGTGTGGTTTTTCCTGTGTCAAACAAGACATCTCTATAGATGATTGGCTAAACGAGGTCTTGGTAAGTATAGATCTTAATAATGTCAAGGAAAAGGAATCACACCAAATTATGGCTGAAATATTCAACAGCACCACTGAGCAGCTTGCTGATCCCACACTCAATTTTTGGCCGCTATTGGCGGATGATTCTTGCTCGTTAAGTGAACAGGCAAGCTCTCTAGTGCAGTGGTGTCAAGGTTTTCTGGTTGGACTTGGATTGAGTGAAGTGCAAGGCTCAGAAGATGAAGTGATGGAAATGATAAAGGATATCAGTGAAATTGCCCAACTTGAAGTTGACCTGATGGATGACGAAGACAACGCCCAAGACCTTAACGAAATCATTGAGTTTGTTCGTATTGGAGTATTGTTCATCCAGGAAACCTTGCAGCCCTCGAAACATGATTTCATTAGTCCTGAACAGCCCCACTAAGTAACAATAATTTATCCGCGATTTAATAAAAAAATAGTCCAAATCTATCCGTTTTTTATTGTTTATAATACGGTAACTCTTCGCAACAAAATGGCGTGGAGAGTTGTCTTGAAATTTTTTTTAATTAAAGGAGGAAGAAGATGACATTAACACATTTATTTAAAGCACAAGCTCTATTTGCTTGGTTATGGGCAGTAATGTTTTGGTTTGCACCAGAAATGGCTGCTTCAGGACCAGGCTGGGCAGTAACCCCAGAGTCAGTTGCTTTTGGTCAGGTGGTATCAGTACCTATGGCTGCTATTGGTGTGATTTCATGGATGGCACCAACTTGGGCTGCTGATAATCTAAAGAAATTCGGTATGTTAATGGGTGTTTATGCTAATGCTGGTTTTGTTATTGTGCAGTTATTTCATGTATCAACTGGTGTTGCTAAATTTGATCCACTCGGAATGATCCCAACAGTAATTTTTATTGCTTTATTCCTCTGGAAATGTCGCGCTGCCGACTAGCAAGATAGTTATAAAAAAGCCGAGTTAAACGGATATTTAACTCGGCCTTAAATAAGATGGTGGCCACACCTAGAATTGAACTAGGGACACAGGGATTTTCAGTCCCTTGCTCTACCAACTGAGCTATATGGCCAAAGCGCGTAATTATACACAACGCAAATCATATCGCACTTTATTTTGTCACTTGGAGGCAGTCAATGCCTATAGGTTATCTAGGAATTTTTCAGCATCCAGGGCCGCCATACAGCCAGACCCGGCAGAGGTGACAGCTTGGCGATAAACGTAGTCGGCAACATCACCAGCCGCAAATACGCCCTCTACACTTGTCTGAGTTGCGTTGCCTGATGAACCGCTATTAACCTGAATGTATCCCTGGTTGATGACCATGTGGCCTTCGAATATCTCTGTATTTGGTTTATGGCCAATAGCGATAAAGACGCCATGCACGTCTAGCTCTTTGGTGCTGCCATCGTTACCCTTTAGGCGTAATCCGGTTACACCCATATCGTCACCCAACACCTCGTCTAGATTGTGGTCCCATTCGATAGAAATATTGCCGCTTTTCGACTTTTCCATTAACTGGTCTGCTAGAATTTTCTCCGAACGAAAGCTGTCACGGCGATGAACGATTGTCACATGCTCAGCTATATTTGACAAATACAGAGCCTCTTCAACGGCTGTATTGCCACCACCAATTACTGCCACTTTTCGGCCTCGATAAAAAAACCCATCGCAAGTTGCACAGGCTGAAACCCCTTTACCTTTAAAGGCTTCCTCGGAATCTAGACCTAGATACTTCGCTGTCGCTCCTGTTGCAATAATCACTGCATCTGCGATGTAGGTTGTATCTGAGCCTTTAAGAACAAAAGGGCGATTCGAAAAGTCCACTTCAGTGATGTAGTCGTTGATAATTTCGGTTTTAAACCTAAGCGCGTGTTCTTTCATGCGCTCCATCAAATCGGGACCTTGTAAGCCAGAGGTATCTCCAGGCCAATTATCAACATCCGTGGTAGTCATTAATTGACCACCTTGTTCTAGACCACTGACCATCACGGGATTTAGGTTCGCTCTGGCGGCATAAACTGCAGCCGAATAACCGGCAGGGCCTGAGCCAACAATCAAAACTCGACAATGTTTATTCTCACTCATTTGAAATACTTTATACTAATTAACCAATGGTAAATTATAAACTACCTTGAAAAAAAATAACAAACGAACAGCGCATTCAAGTTCAATAAATATGCGCTCTAAGATTGCCAACGAGGTCATTTTTATACTCCTTGTGACGCTTGGTGTTTATTTTCTCATCTCCTTGCTTACACACTCGCCGCTTGAAGATCCATGGTCTGGTGACGTGATACTGGCAAAACCAGTTATCAACGCTGGCGGTATATTTGGCGCATATTTGAGCGATATATCGATTTCAATTTTGGGATATGTGTCCTACCTTTTGCCGGTATCGTTGATTTGGCTTGGCTACAATTTTCATCGAGACGCTACCAAAGAAAAGCAAAGCCAACTCATATTTCTACTTCGTTTAATTGCTTTTTTTGTTATGTTGATTTTTGCAACCGCGCTATCAGCACAATACATAGCAGAACCAAGTGGTGGATATATTGGTGTGATGATGCATGAGATGTTTTTTTTGGAATACTTTGGCAAGGTTTCGACTGTCATTTATGTTGGCGTCATCATGGTTAGCTTTAGCATTGCCAGTAGTGCATCTTGGAAAAGTATCGGTAGCGCTATGTTTGGCAGATCAAAAAGAGAAACCAAGGAATTATTCAGGCAACCGATAGCGACTCAAAAAAATCGCGAAATCAATAAAAAACAGAGCCCCATAGTCGAACAAAAGGCTACAACTAAAAAGCCGACTAAGAAAAAAGCTGCAAAAGTTGAGAAGACCCAAAAGACTGAAACCAGTAATCTGTTTAAGTCAACCAGCACCACCGGTCTCCCCGATCTCTCGCTACTAAATGATGTCAACAATACTGAAATTGGTTATAGCGAGGAAGAGCTGGAGCAAATGTCTCAACAAGTTGAACTGAAACTTAAAGATTTTGGCTTTGATGTAACAATTACCGCGGTGACGCCGGGACCAGTTGTAACGCAGTTCGAAATATCACTCGCGCCGGGAGTTAAGGTTAGCCAGATTATGAACCTCAACAAGGACCTTGCCAGGGCATTGCTGGTCGAAAGTGTCAGGATTGTTGACGTCATTCCTGGAAAGCCCGTTATCGGGCTAGAGATACCGAATACAGAAAGAGAGCTGATTGGTATTAAAGAGGTCCTCTCAAGCGAGGTCTTTAGTAAATCTAAGTCAACGCTCACAATCGCGCTTGGAAAAGACATTAACGGTCTGTCTGTCATCGCAGACCTTGCAAAAACACCGCACCTTCTGGTTGGCGGTGCAACCGGAATGGGCAAGTCTATAGGACTAAATGCAATTATTCTTAGTATTTTGTACAAAGCAAAACCTGATCAGGTAAGGCTTATAATGATTGATCCAAAAATTGTGGAGCTTGCGTCTTACGCCGACATACCGCACCTACTTACCCCGGTCATCACTAACATGAACGAGGCTGCGAGTGCACTATGGTGGTGCGTCAATGAAATGGAGAGACGCTATACACTGTTGGCTAAATTTAGTGTAAGGAATATTGAATCCTTTAATAAAAAACTAATAAAGGCAAAGAAAAAAGCTAAGCCCTTGTTGGACCCTTCATTCAATGCTAAAACTGCGAAGGAGGGCGAGGTCGCTCCTGAACTGGAAACGTTACCACTGATTGTTATTGTGATCGATGAGTATGCTGATATGCTTGGTGCACTGGCACAAGAGGATCGCGCTAAGTCTAAGCGAGTTGAGGGGCTGATTGTGCGAATTGCGCAAAAAGCTCGGGCCGCTGGAATTCACCTCATTGTGGCAACACAAAGACCGAGTGTTGACGTTATTACTGGCCTGATAAAATCAAATATTCCGACCAGGATCTCGTTTAAAGTTTCCTCCAAAACCGACTCTCGAACAATCCTGGATCAGTCTGGCGCAGAGCAACTGTTGGGGATGGGCGATATGCTTTATATGACGCCCGGCATTTCACATCTGAATAGGGTCCATGGGGCATTTGTTGAAGACAATGAAATTTTCCGTGTAGTGCGTTACCTTAAAGAAAGCTCGGAGACTAACTATTTGGCTGGTGTCCTCAATCTACAACAGGAAGTCTCTAGTTCACAAGACACAGGCACTGTTTCCGGTGAGCTTGACCCGCTATATGACGAGGCAGTACAAATTGTTACCTCCACCAGAAGGGCATCAATTTCTAGCCTCCAAAGACGCATGAGGATTGGATACAATCGTGCAGCAAGAATCATCGAAGATATGGAGGCAAGTGGAATTGTAAGCTCGATGAATAGTGCAGGCAATAGAGAAGTTTTAGCGCCAGAGCCTATAGAGCCTGACGACTGATAAACACTTAGCCTACAACTGATTCAACTGCTGGTAAGAATTGTAGTAATGCTACTACTCCAACATATACAGTCATAAACAACAATCCCATTATTCCTAGGCATACTCCTACTAATTTAGGAATGTCTTTTGATTGTTGATGATTCATATTAACTGAGTTTTCTAAATAATAAACCTACAACAAATGCACCGGATAAAAATATAGCGATACAAAATGCGGTCATAAATGTTGTGTTGAATAGTATGTCCATGGCTTCCTTTTATTGCTGATGGTTAAGGGAGTCTGGCGCTGATATAAAGGACTACCAAAGGAGGAAGAATCCAATAGGATGAATCAGCGCCGAACTCTTAATGACGCCAGGGGCTAATATTCATTTTGCCCTCTCTCCCAGCAAGACAGCAAAACACGGCATTAGATTCAAGCCCAAGGCGTCACTAGGACGTATTATTGCAAGATTAAATAATATGTGTCTTGATATAAATCAAGTTTTACAAAATTTATATCTACCTCGGATATCCATATAACATCAATCAAAATGAGGTAGGTAGAGGGTGCTTTTTTGTTGGTTTTTTGTAATTATTTATCGTCGCTTTCTTCATCGAAAAGAATTCTGTTAGCGGCGCCATCCAGATCTTCATATTGGTTATTGTTGAGAGCCCAGAAAAATGCAATTAAACCAATCAAGCCGAGAGTCAATGCGATGGGAATGAGGTAAACCAACACATCCATTACAAACCCCTAATACGGTTTAATCGAAAGCTGTTCCCTATAACAACTAATGAAGAACTTGACATAGCGATGGCTGCTATTAGAGGAGTCACATAACCCATCACCGCTAAAGGTATAGCACAAATATTGTACAAAACTGCAATCATAAAGTTTTGCTTAATAAGTTTATTTGCCTTCAGAGCGACCCTCCATGACTGATATACAGGCGCCAGCTTCTCTCCTTGAAAGACTATATCGGCAGTGTTTTGTGTTATATCTATTGCTGATGATGGAGACATTGAGACACTAGCTGATGATAAAGAAGGGGCGTCATTTAGCCCATCTCCAACCATCAATATCTTTCTTCCTTTTTCTCTCATTGAATCTATATATTTACATTTATCGACAGGCGAGAGAGAAGCAAAATAGGTTGAAATTCCAATGCTTTTTGCTACCTTATTTACTACTTGCTTTGTGTCACCAGAAAGGAGCGCTGTTACCAAGCCAGCATCTTGCATCTTTCCAACCACCTCTTTTGCATCTGACCTAAGAGAGTCAATGAAATTAAAACACACTTTTTCACCATCTATATTGAGCCACAATTCAAGCGACTCTAGATCATTAATCGAGTCTTCGCCACACCATTGACGACTCCCAAGCTTCACCTCTTTGTCATCTAATAATGCCTGGACTCCCATCCCGGGGAATTCTTTCACTTTCTCTATACTAACTAATTCTTTTGAGTAAGCATTAGAGATGGCCTTGGACAATGGGTGTTTACTGTTTACAGCAAGTGAAGCTGCAATCTGAAGTTGTCTATCATTGTATTGACCATCTAGCAGTGTAGGAAGTCCTGTAGTCAATGTACCGGTCTTGTCTAAAACTACAAAGTCAATTCCGGCAAGCCTCTCTAGTGCATCTCCAGACTTTAACAGGATACCGTTCTTAAAAAGTTTGCCTCGTGCAAGCACTTGTGTGACCGGGACTGCCAGACCAAGCGCACAAGGGCAAGTAATTATTAATACAGTAATGGCATTCAGTAGCGCTAACTGCCATGCCAATCCTAACAGCCACCAGCCCAAAAAAGTCATTAACCCCATAAAATGAACGATTGGTGTATAAAGCTGTGCAGCTTTATCAGCAATCCTGACAAAGTATGCCTGTGACTTTTCTGATTGCTCCATCAACTTTACTATATCTCCAAGGAGACTGGTATCACTGGACTTCGATGCAATTATACGAATTGGCGCTGAAATATTAACCGTCCCGGCAAATACCCTGTCGTCCTCTTTGACGCTCTTGGGTATCGTCTCTCCTGTAATCAAACTAATATCGAGTTCAGAAATACCCCAGGACACTTTACCGTCTACAGGAACATTTTCACCAGCAGATACTAGTATTGTCATGCCTTCTTTTAGCTCACGTATTGGCACAACCTTCTGTTTGCCATCCTTGAGGACTGTAGCGGTTCCCTGCAGCTTTGAGAGTAATTCTTGTGCAGACTCCTTTGCCTTGCCTTTTGCTCGCACATCAAGATAGCGCCCAATCAACAAAAAGAAGAGTAGCATAACTGCAGAATCAAAATAGATATGCTCGCCATGATTTAGTGTCTCAAAAACGCTCATCGCGCTTGCCAGAATTATTGCCAGAGAAATAGGCACATCCATATTGGTATGCCTTTTTTTCAAAATTGATATAGCTGAATAAAAGAACGGTCTACCTGCATACATGATAGCTGGCAGCGCAATAACGATAGACACCCAATGTAAAAAGTCTTGCGTCGCGTTGCCCATTAATTTTGACTCTTCAGACCAAAGCCCTATAGAGATCATCATCAAATTTCCCATTGCAAATCCTGCAACGGCAAGGCAGCGTAAAAGGTATTTTTCTTGGTCGTTTGAATGATCCTTTTTAGAGCCGCCAAAAGGGACCAAATCGTAGCCAAGATTTATGACGGCATTGGCCAAAATATCTCCATATTCCTTGGCGCCTTTCCATGAATATGTCAGTCTATCTGTTGACATATTGACTCTTGCGGATAATACCCCTTCATGCTCGTAGAGCCCTCTTTCGACCCTTTGTACGCAAGCAGCGCAATGAATATTTTTTATCGACAGTGTCAGGCTATAGTGCCCAGCAGAGTCTTGCACAGCAAATACAGAGAAAAAAGGTTTCTGTTCCGGTGCCGTGCTTTTAGCCTCCTCAATATTTCCATAGGCTTCCTCACAGCCCGAACAACAGAATCTTTGTTCGGTCGATACAGGTGTATTGCAGTACAAACACCTTGTTAATTCACTATGATGCGCTTGCTTTGTTGGTATTTCTGTTGATTCCATTCTGCTACCACTCTTATATCCCACTGCCCTTTTAAGGGGAAATTCACCGCATTATTCTCATAACTCCCTTCAACATTATGATAAAGCAATACTTCAAAATCCAACCCTGATTTAGTAGCGCGAGTAATATGAGCAGCAACTTTCGCCCCTACAATTGGTTGCCCTTGCTTGTCGTTTAGTTGAAAGAAAAGTGAAGGCTGAGTAAAACCTATATCTCCATTCCAGCCGAGCATCTCTTGTTGATCGTATGCAGTTATATACTGATTATAATTTAGCCCTTTTTGGTAAGCGTTTTCAGTAATAACACCGCTATGAGTTGTTGTAGCAAGGTAAACAAAGATGCCGTCCATTATTGCTATAAACACAAAAAAAGCGACAAAATATAGCGGAATTATTCTATCTCTTTTTGACATATCACTATACATTATTCTGTCCCGCTCACAAATATACTATCCTTCTGCTTTTTGATTTTGGTTTTGACATCTTCAACATAAAAAGTGAAATTTTGGCGCAACTTTTTTTGTCTATAAGATGTCAAAAATACACGAAAATGGCCGACACTATCAGCAAATACCTTTAAATTGTCGATTCTCATAATTCCAGCGCCCGCAACCCGTACTTCTACTTTATCTAGCCCAGAAACACTAAGCGCATAACTCTTATCTTCATGGGTCTTGTTGAGAATTTTAATATCGTAGCCGTTACGAATTTTGTGGGCAGTAAGCTGCACAAACATTGGGTTGCGGTCGTGCAACACGTGGAGCTCTATAGGGGAACGAGAGGCCAGCCCGTACAACATAATGGTGGTAGCTATAAGAAGAATAGATATGTAGTAAGTTGTTCTTTTTCGTAATATATGGACACTTTCTTCTATATGTTTTTCACGTAATTTGTGCTTTAGCTCGGTATCATAGCGGACCAATCCATGAGGCAAACTTAGCTTGTCCATTACATTATTACATGCGTCGATGCACATCCCGCAAGCGATACATTCCATCTGCAGGCCGTTTCTAATATCAATCCCGGCTGGGCATACATGGACACAAATTTTACAATCTACACAATGTCCTCTGCCTTCCCAACTTGCCCCTTTTTTGTAGGCGCTTCTTGGTTCGCCACGAAACTCGTCATAACATATAATCAACGATTCCTCATCGAACATTGCTGACTGAAAACGGGCATAAGGACACATATAATTACAGACCTGTTCGCGGCCAAAACCAGCCAACAAATAGGTACTGCCGGTGAGCGCCACAATCCAGCCAGTGACTGACCATGGAACATCGAAGTTGAGTATCTGAGACATCAGAGTAGGCGCGTCATTATAATAAAAAACCCATGCGCCCCCGGTAATTAGTCCGATAAAAATCCAGGTTAGATGGGTAGCCAACTTACGCCAAAATTTATTAAAGCTAAAACTCGACTGGTCGAGCTGCATTCTTTTTTGACGGTCGCCCTGAAAGATTCTCTCAACCCAAACGAACAAATCGGTCCAGACCGTCTGCGGACATATATAGCCACACCAGGCTCGGCCAAAAAGACTAGTAACTAAAAAAAGACCTACCGCAGCAATAATCAAAAGGCCTGTAATATAGTAAACCTCTTGAGGCCATATTTCGATAAAGAAAAAGTAGCCCCTACTGTTAGGGATGTCTAGCAGTATTGCTTGGTCTGGTGCATTTAATCCACGATCCCACCTAATCCAGGGAGCAAAATAATAAATCCCCAAAGTGATGAACATTATCAACCATTTTATTTTGCGGTATTTACCCCAGACTCGTTTTGGATAAATTTTTTGCTGCTTCTCAAAAAGCTTGATTTTATTATCGCTAGGCAAACTTACTCACCGCCACCCAGAGAGTGCACGTAAACAGCGAGCTGCCTTATTGTTGCGTCATCCAAACGACCTTCCCAAGCTGGCATAACGCCATGTTGCGGGTTTTCAATTTGGCTCACTATCCCTGGATTGCTGTCCTCAACATGCAACCAAATGCTATCGGAAACATTGGCAGCGCCTAGACTTGTGTTGCCAATTCCATCCTTGCCATGGCAATACAAACACATCTGTTCGTAGCTTGTTTTTCCTTCCGCTGTATAGCGATACCCCTTCGATAAGCTCAGTATATATGCAGCAATTTTTTTCATTGTCTCTTCTCCAAGTATACCTTTAAATGCGGGCATTGTAGAGCTTCGAGTGTTTGGATTGTCGGCACGAATACCATGCTTTATCGTTAGATAAATGTTGTCTATCGAGCCTCCCCACAGCCAATCGTCATCGTTCAAATTAGGATACCCTTTAGCACCACCGGCGCCACTTCCATGGCATCCCGCACAATTTTCCTTGAAAGCTGCTTTGCCTCCTACTACTGCAAACGCGTAGAGCTTTTGATTATTCAAAATATCCTCGATTGAGGTTTTTTGAAATTGCGCTAGGTTTTCTGCACGACGAGAAAATATTTCATTTTGGCTCTCTTCTAGC
>Ga0208467_1000272_pt1 | contig 14269 bp, 20 predicted proteins | sample DeeseametaMP2098_FD_184176 | JGI IMG/M metagenome (GOLD analysis project Ga0208467, IMG submission 184176) | Marine microbial communities from the Deep Pacific Ocean - MP2098 (SPAdes) | ecosystem: Environmental > Aquatic > Marine > Oceanic | place: North Pacific Ocean | collected 2011-05-26 | reverse complement strand
ACGATTCTATTTTAACTACCTCGAAGACAATTTTGAAAGATGATCCAATGTTAAATTGTCGTATTGATGGATTACAACATTACTCTCCAAAAAGATTTGTCATTGATAAAAATCTAACCATACCTATAACATCAAAAATAATTAGAACAGCTAACAATATATCAACATATGTCTTTTACAATTTAATCGATAATAATAAATTAAAAAAATTGAGTCAGGCTAAAGTTAAAACAATAAGAATTGATCTAAAGAATAAGCATTTAGATTTTGATAAAATCATACTTTTTTTAAGAAATAAGGGATTTTACAGAGTTTTTGTAGAAGCAGGAATTAAATTTAATAATTTTTTGCTTGATAATTTTTATATAAATGATTTTTATCATTTTTACTCTGATCAATTATTTGTAAATAGAGGTTTCTATAATGCAAAAGTTTTTTTTAGCAAGATGAATAAGATGAAACGAAGCAAAAGAGAAATTGAAATCAATTTATTCCAAGATAAATTACTAAAATATTCATTAAAATAATGTTTACTGGTATAATAAAAAAAAATGGAATTGTTAAAAAAATTATATCTAATAATAAAGAAATTAAAATAGGTGTAAAAAGCAGCTTAAAACTAACAAACAAAGATTTGGGATCGTCGATTAATTGCTCTGGTGTTTGCTTGACCCTTGAAAAAATTTGCAATGGATTGTATTTTTTTCATTTAAGCAGAGAAACTTTAAGAGTCAGCAATTTTAATAACATCAAATTAAATCAGGTTATAAATCTAGAAAAATCTCTTAAGTTTGGTAATGAAATTTCAGGACATTTTGTTCAAGGACATATAGATACAATTTCAAAACTTAAAAAGAAGTGTATATATGGAAAATCTTGGTATTTATATTTTTCAATAAATAAAAGTCTTAAAAAATTTTTTAATTCTAAAAGCTCTATTGCGATAAATGGAGTCTCGTTAACTATTGCAAAGGTATTCGTAAATAGTTTTTTGGTTGTGGTAATACCTCACACTTTAAAGTTGACAAATTTAAAAAATATTAAAAATAATGATATTGTAAATATAGAAATTGATATCATTGCAAAATATATAAAAAATTTAAAAAAATAAATATGTTTACATCAATTACCAAAATCATAAAGGATGCAAAAAAAGGCAAAATGTTCATTTTGGTTGATGACGAAAATAGAGAAAACGAAGGTGATTTAGTAATTCCTGCTAATAAAGTAAAACATAAAGATATAACTTTTATGGCAAAACATGGAAGGGGTCTTATTTGCCTAGCTCTCGATTCAAAACAAGTTAAAAAATTAAATCTTCAACTTATGTCACCAACCAACCAATCTAGATCTCAAACAGCGTTTACTGTATCAATAGATGCTACAAAAAATATCACTACAGGTATTTCCGCACATGATAGAGCATATACAATAAAATCGGCAATAAAAAAGAATGCATCCAGAAAAGATATTGTAACACCTGGACATATATTTCCCTTAATATCTAAAGATGGAGGTGTATTAGTTAGAGCTGGTCACACCGAGGCTTCGGTAGATATATCAAGATTGTCAAAAAATTTGCCTTCAGCCGTTATTTGCGAAATCATGAATGACGATGGAACAATGGCTAAAGGAAAACAATTAGTAAATTTTGCAAAAAAACACAAGTTGAGTCTTGGAAAAATTGACGACCTTATATCTTATCGATTAAATCAAGAAAAATTAATAAATTTCAAAAAATCTTCAAATATTTCTATTAATAAACAAACTTATAAAATTAAAATTTTTGAAAATATACTTGATGGCTCAGAACATTTTGCACTAATCAAAGGCAATATAATTAGTAATAAAAATCCACGAGTGAGGGTTATTTCGTCAAATATAGTAAGAAATTATTTAATGGGTAATAAATTGCCAAATTTATTTAATCAAACTATTAACCACTTCAAGAAATATAAAGACTGTGTATTAGTATTTATAAGACATACAAATCTTAAATCTGTTTCGGAAACTCTAAAGGGATATAAGGATAAAAAACATTACAATAAAGATAATGATAAACTTATTAGAAACTCTGGTATTGGTTCACAAATTATAAAGGCTTTGAACATTAATAAAATGATATTAGTTACCAGATCTAAAAAGAAGGTTGTAGGTTTGGAAGGTTACGGTATAAAAATTACAAAACAGGAAATTATTAAATGAAAAAAAGAATTTGTGTAGTCCTCGCAGATTATTATCCAGATATTTCCAATATGTTAGTGGAAGGTTCATTTCGAGAATTACAGGCAGCTGAAAAACAAAATATAATTGAGATTGGTGACGACCCAATACATGTGCCAGGAATTTTTGAAATACCTGTGACAATTTCAAAACTAATAAAAGAATATGACGCTTTTGTAGCCTTAGGCTGTGTTATTAAAGGAAAAACACCACATTTCAATCTGATTTCTAAGGCAGTTATAAATGCAATAATGGATTTGTCTATTAGAAATAAAAAACCAATAGGTAATGGAATTATAACTTGCCTAAATAAAAAACAAGCTGTTGAAAGAGCTGATCCTGATAAAAAAAATAAGGGAGGAGAAGCAGTTACGGCGGTACTAGCCACCTTGGTAAACTTTTGAAAATGCATAATGAAACGTTTCAAAACCCTAGGGTTATAGTTGTTCAGAAATTATATGCTCAAGAATTTAATAAAGAATCTAAGTTAACATTCCCCAAACATAGATACAAAAAATTTATTAAAGATATTGTCTTGGGCACATTGGAAAGAAAAGAACTAATAAAAGAAACTATACAACAGCATCTTAATAAAGACTTAAGTGAAAAAAGAACAGAAAAATTATTAATTGTTTTGTTACATGCTGCTATATTTGAATTTTTATATCGCCCACAAACTTCGCTAAATATTATAATTAATGAATATTTGAATACTGCTGATTTCTTTTTAGAACAAAATCAAAAAAAATATTTAAACGCAATATTAGACAAGGTATCAAAAAAGATAAGATCATAAGTGAACGAATTTGCAGTTATAAAAAAATATTTTTCGAATTTGTCAAAAAATAACAAAGGATCCTTTGATTTATCTGATGATATATTTTTTGACTACAAAAAAAAAATAGGCATATCCATAGACAGTTTTATTGAAGGAAGACATTTTTTAAATTTTATAAATCCCAATCTTGTAATCAAAAAGGCTTTAAGGGGAGCTATCTCTGATTTAATTTGCAAAGGAATAATCCCCCAATATTATTTTATGAGTTGTTCGGGAAATAAAAAGCATCTAACCAAAGTCAATCTTGCTAAAATAAAGTTAGCTTTAAAAGAAGAACAAAAAAAATACAATATTTTCTTGGCGGGCGGAGATACATCTTATTCAAATAAATTGTCAATAACAGTTGCTGTTGTTGGATATTCTAAAAAAAATCCAGTTTTGAGAAGTGGAGCAAAAATAGAAGATGACATTTATATAACAAATACTATTGGAGATGCTTTTGTTGGGTTAAAAGTTTTAAAAGGTAGAATTAAACTCAGTAAAAAGAATAGTAATTATTTTATAAAGAAATTTTATCTTCCAACCTTACCAATTAAATTTGCAAAAAGAATTCATCTTTTTGCAAATTCTGCAATAGATATATCTGATGGCTTTTTTCAAGACTTGCAGCATATATTAACTAGATCTAATTTATCATCTAAAATATTTAAGAATAAAATTCCTATATCTAATTTTTTAAATTCTTATCTTATTAGAACAAAAAAAAATAAATTAAATTTTATCTCTAATGGTGATGACTATCAAATTTTGTTTACAGCAAGTAAAAAAATGAGACATCTAATAAAAAAAATATCCAAATCTACCTCAACAAAAGTTGAAATAGTAGGGATTGTCAAAAACAAGTCTGTATTTAGGAACGGAAAATCAACTGAGGAAAAGTTTAAATTTCCTAAAAAACTAGGCTATATGCATAATTTTTAGTCAATATTATCGTTGCCTTTGTCTTTGTTATTTGCCATCTTCCCTCTTTTAATTTTTAATTATTTTTTTCAAGACTTAGATTATGAACAATTTATCACCAGATTTTATTTTACAGCTGATAATTCTAAGTGGTTTTCTTGCACTTCTTTATGGATATATAACTCGAAAACAAATATTGAATTCTGAATCAGGCAATAAAAAAATGAAGGAAGTTTCCGAAGCAATTCAAATTGGAGCAAAGGCTTATTTAAATAGACAATATAAAACAATTTCCATAGTTGGATTGGTTGTTTTAATTATCATCACTTTCGCTTTTAGCATTTTGGTTGGAATCGGATATTTGATTGGTGCCACTTTATCTGGAACTGCTGGTTATGTTGGAATGTTGGTATCAGTTCAAGCAAATGTCAGAACGGCTGAAGCCTCGAAGAAAGGTTTATCACAAGGTCTATCTATCGCTTTTAAGTCAGGAGCTATTACAGGATTGTTAGTAGCTGGATTGGCATTATTGTCAATTTCTATTTATTATTACATTTTATTATTGTTTGGTGTTGAAGAAAGAGAATTAATTAATGCGTTGATTGCATTGGGATTTGGTGCATCTTTAATTTCAATTTTTGCAAGGTTAGGTGGTGGTATTTTTACAAAAGGTGCAGATGTGGGAGCTGATTTAGTAGGCAAAATAGAAGCGGGCATTCCAGAAGATGATCCTAGAAATCCAGCGGTCATTGCCGATAACGTTGGAGATAATGTTGGAGATTGCGCAGGGATGGCTGCTGATTTATTTGAAACTTATGCAGTTACTATAGTTGCTACAATGGTTTTATCTTCAATTTTTTTTCATGATAATTTAAACATGATGATTTATCCATTATCTATAGGTGGTGGATGTATATTGACCACAATTCTTGGTACTTTTTTTGTCAAATTAGGAAAAAGCAAGAATATTATGAACGCTCTTTATAAAGGATTTATCGCCACAGCTGTATTCTCATTAATAATTCTTTATCCAATTACTGATTATATGATTGGTCTAAATACAGAATATTTTATTGAAGATAAAATTTTTACTGGGACCGGTTTGTATGTGTGTGGAGTAATTGGTTTAATTATAACTGGCTCAATCATATATGTAACAGAATATTATACAGGTACAAATTTCAGACCTGTTCAAAGTATTGCCTCATCCTCAACCACTGGTCATGGCACCAATGTTATCCAGGGACTAGCAGTATCAATGGAAGCTGCTGCTTTGCCAGCATTAATTATCGTAGCTGGTATACTGATTACAAATTATATAGCAGGTCTTTTTGGCATAGCAATTGCAGTTACTTCAATGCTTGCTTTAGCTGGCATGGTTGTTGCTTTAGATGCTTACGGTCCAGTGACTGATAACGCTGGTGGGATAGCAGAAATGTCTAATTTGCCTAAAAAAACTAGAAAAATAACTGATGCATTAGACGCAGTTGGTAATACAACTAAAGCAGTAACCAAAGGCTATGCTATAGGATCAGCTGGTTTAGGAGCTTTAGTATTGTTTGCAGCTTATACAGAAGACATTAAATATTTCTCTACAATTGAAAAATCTGCTCTTGAAAATATTAATGTAAATTTTGAACTGTCAAATCCTTTTGTAGTTATAGGTTTATTAGTAGGTGGCATGCTACCTTATTTATTTGCTTCCATGGGAATGCAAGCCGTTGGAAGAGCGGGGGGAGCTGTTGTAATTGAAGTTAGAAGACAATTTAAAAAAATTCCAGGCATTATGAAAAGAAAGGCTAAGCCAGATTATGGAAGACTCGTAGATCTTTTAACTAAAGCTGCAATAAAAGAAATGATTGTCCCATCTCTTCTGCCTGTGCTGTCGCCAATAATTCTTTATTTTGTAATATTATCAATCGGTGGTATTGAGGCAGCTTTATCCGCTTTAGGTGCCATGTTACTTGGAGTAATTATTACAGGATTGTTCGTAGCTATTTCAATGACCGCAGGAGGTGGAGCTTGGGATAATGCAAAAAAATATATTGAAGATGGAAATTATGGTGGAAAAGGTTCAGATGCACACAAAGCCGCAGTAACTGGAGATACGGTTGGAGATCCATATAAAGATACTGCTGGACCAGCTATAAATCCAATGATTAAAATAACAAATATTGTAGCTCTTTTATTATTAGCCGTTATTGCAAGTTAATCTTTTTTTCTATTTACGGGTTTATTAATTTTTTGTCTTAAACTAGATAAAAAACTGTAAATAAATTTTTTGTCTCGCTCAATTGTATCTGTAGTAATTTTTGCAAAATTGATATTATTTATTTGGTTTTTATTATAAAAATTTTTTTTTATTAAAATTCCATATTCATCAAATTCCAAAGCCAGAACATTATTTTTACTTGTTATATTTTGACCAAATTTCAATAATTTTCCCTTGGTTCTAGTTCTTTCAATATAAATCCAAATAGAATTGTCAAAAACGGCAATCGTGGATGGATGGCCAAGAATTTTTTTAACGTCATTTTTATTAGTTTTTTTAACAATTAGATTTTTTTGTTTTATATCCAAAAAGGGAACTCCATGAGTATTAATAACTGGATTTTGACGACAATTTGATAATAATAAAAAAATTAAAATAAAAGTAATCTTATGCATTTATTTGGATCTAAAAAAAAAAATATACTTCCACTATATAATAAAATTGTTTTTTTAACTAGAGAAAGTTTTTTTTACAAAGATTTTAAATTAACTGATTCCTTTTCAAATAGAATTTATCTTATTTTTTTTCATCTTAGTTTTATCCTGATTGTTCTTAAAAATAAGGAAAATGAAAAAAATAATCAACAAGATATATTTGATTATTTCTTTAAACAAATTGAATTGAACTGCAGAGAATTGGGTTATGGTGATGTTACGGTAAATAAAAAGATGAAAAGTTTAATAAAACTATTCTATGAAATTCTAATGAAATGTGAAAATTGGAAACAATTGCAGATTGACAAGAAAAATAACTTATTATTAAATTTTTTTTCGGATAATTGTGGTAATAAAATATTAACTAACAAATTAGCAAATTATTTCGATAAATTTGTATTATTTATTGAAGATATATCTTTAAATTCAATAACAAAAGGTGTAATCAACTTTGTTTATAAGAAATAAATAATCATGGCAGTACCTAAGCGAAAAACATCTAGATCAAGAAGAAATAAAAGAAGATCTCATATAAAATTTAAATCTAAAAATGTTATTGAGGATAAAAAATCAGGTGAATATAGATTGCCTCATCATGTAGATTTGAAAACTGGTTTTTATAAAGGTAGACAGGTTTTTGAGCCAAAAGATTGATTTACCAAATATAATGAACGATAAAATTATAATTGCAGTTGATGCAATGGGGGGTGAAAATTCCCCTAAAAAGATAGTCGATGGTATTGAATTATCTTTAAAAGAAAGTAATGAAAATTATTTCAAAATTTATGGTAATAAAGATAAATTAAATTTTTTGGTAAATGATAAACCTGAAATTAAAAATTATTGCGAAATTATACATTGCGATAATTATATTAAGGATGAAGAAAGTCCTCTAAGTGCAGCCAAAAAAAATAAAAGTACCAGTATGTGGCAATCTATCGAATCTCAAAATAAAGGTAAATCACAAATTACATTGTCAGCCGGAAATACAGGTGCATTGTTAATATTATCTAGATTGATATTGAGTATGATTAATGGAATTGAAAAACCTGCTCTTGCTGGCCTTTGGCCAAATAAAATAGGCATGAACGTCGTGTTAGACTTGGGAGCCAATATTGGCTGTAACGATAAAGATTTAATCGATTTTAGTTCTATGGGAGCAGCTTTATATAAATCTCTATATCCTGAAGATAACCCAAAAATTGCATTATTAAATGTTGGGCTGGAAGAAATAAAAGGACACGAGGAAATTAAGAAAGCTTATCAACAACTTAAAGAATCGACTAAAAAAAATTTTGATTTTCATGGGTATATAGAAGGAAATCATATTATGGATGGTAACGTTAACGTTATTGTTACAGATGGTTTTACTGGCAATATTGCCCTGAAAACAGCTGAAGGAACCGCAAACTTTATTACAAAATATTTAAAGGAGAATTTAAGCAAAGGTTTATTAAATAAAATTTCCCTCTTATTTTCGTACAATGTTTTAAAAAAATTCAAAGAACAATTAGATCCAAGAAAATATAATGGAGCTATTTTATTGGGATTAAATGGACCGGTTGTAAAAAGTCATGGCTCAACTGATAGCAGGGGTCTATCTAACTCTATTAAAATGTGTAATAAAATAGTTAAAGGAAAATTAATTGAGAAAATTAAAAAGTATTTAGGCAATTAAACTTTATAATATTACCATTTATGTTTAAAAAAAATATAAATAGAAAAGTTTTAGCAAATACAATTCATCAAAATATTGGTTTTTCAAAAATTATTTCTGAAAATATAGTAAATGATATTTTTTACATAATAACATCGGGTATTAAAGAAAACAAAAAAGTTAAAATTACTTCATTTGGAACTTTTCAAAAAAGAAGAAAAAAAGAACGGATAGGCCGCAATCCAAAAACCAAAGAAAAAAAAATTATATCCGCAAGAAAAGTTATTACATTTAGAGCTTCCAAGTTGTTTAAAGATAGAATAAATCAAAAAAGTTAATTCATGGAGAAAAAATCAGAAGCATATAAAACAATCGGTGAAGTTGCTAAAATGGTTGGATTGATTGATAAAAAAAAAGGAACTTTATCTACTCACACAATTAGGTTTTGGGAAAAGGAATTTCATCAAATTAAACCAATAATTTTATCTGGTAGAAGAAGGTATTATAGCAATAAAAAAATTCATATAATCAAACTAATCAAGTTTCTTTTAAAAGATAAAGGCATGACAATTAAAGGGGTAAAAGCAATGTTAAATAACCCAAAATCATTGGCACTTGACGATATTACCAAATATAGTGTAACTAACCAATCTCTTGAGAAGGTGAAAATTAAAGATAAAATAAAAAAAATATCCAAAATTATAGATGAGCTTAAAGAATTAAAAAATGGCTAAAAAGTCTTCCTTAAAAGTTAGGTTGGTTCCAGAATCGAAACCAAATAGTCCCTATTTTTATTATGTTAAAAAACCGTCCACAGGTGAAAAAGCAAAAATTAAATTAAAAGTTAAAAAATACAACCCTGCTACACGTAAACATGAAATTTTTATTGAGAAAAAATTACCTCCTCATAGCAAATAATTATTTTTTTTTAAAATTTTTTTTCTCAAAATCAATATAAGCCCGTATTATATTTTTCCAAATTCTTTTAGTTAATTTTGGATCTATTTTTTTTGAAATGGATTTCTTTTTTATTGACGTTAAAATTTCTTTAATTCTTACTTTGTCAACTATCTGATTTTTATATCTTTTTTGTTTAAGTACACTAGTTACCAAATTTGTTCTAATTTTCATTAAGTTCAATAATTTATCGTCTAACTTATCTATTTTTTCTCTTATTAATTTTAATTTTATATTTTTCATTTAATGATTAAATTATATTTGTTTATATTTATAAATATATAGTTTTTAAAAATGCATTTAAATAAAAATCAAAATAATAAATTTATTTCACTTTGGTTATTGTTAATGACTTTTTTGGTAGCACTAATAATTATTATTGGAGGGTTAACTAGACTTACGGATTCTGGTTTATCAATAACCAAATGGGATTTATTTACGGGTATTCTTCCACCGGTGTCATCGAATGATTGGGAAAAATCTTTCTTTCTTTATAAAAAAATACCTGAATATAAATTAATAAAATCATCAATGACCTTAGATCAATTTAAAATCATCTATTGGTGGGAATATGTACACAGATTATTGGGAAGAGCAATTGTGCTCCTTTTTTTACTCCCTCTTATTTATTTAACATTTAAAAAAAAATTATCAAAAAAAAATCTTTTTTCATTTTACTTTATTTTATTCCTTATGTTGATCCAAGGTTTTGTTGGGTGGTATATGGTTAAAAGTGGCTTGCTCGATAGGGTTGATGTCAGTCAATATCGTTTGTCCTTACATTTAACGCTTGCAATTATTATTTTTTGCATATTGTTTTGGAATTATCTAAAAAATATAAGTCAAAATAATTTTGAATCAAATGTAAAAATATCTTTTTATTTGCCAGTAATATTCCTGATTATTTTGATTTTACAAATTTCATTAGGTGCGTTTGTTTCAGGCTTGCATGCTGGTCAAATATATCAAAGCTGGCCACTAATGAATCAAAATTATTTTCCAGACGATTCAATGTTTAGCGATTTATTTTCTTTAAAAGTTTTTGAAACACCTTCTCTTGCACAATTTATTCACAGAAATGTAGCTTATCTTATGTTGCTGTTTTTTCTGTTAATTTTATTTATTGTATTTAAAAATGACGAACTCTCTTATCTAAGAAAATCAGCAATTTTGGTTTTTTTATTTTTATTGTTACAACTTTTTTTAGGAATTTTAACAATTATTTTTGGTGCACAAATATTTTTTGCATCCATGCACCAGCTAGGTTCCATTGTTTTACTTACCGCTACTTTAATTTTAGTTTTTAAAAATTCTAGAATTAATTAACAGTCTTTAATTTGTGTTTCCAGAAACATTCAAAGCTTGCTTCAAGTCAGCAATAATATCGTCTGGATGTTCAATTCCCACTGACAATCTTACATAACCTGGTGTCACTCCAGCAGCTAGTAATTCTTTCTCCGTCAGCTGACTGTGTGTTGTTGTAGCCGGATGAATAGCCAAACTTCTAGCATCACCAATATTTGCGACATGATAATGTAGCTTAAGTGAGTCTATAAACTTTTTGCCCGCTTCAACTCCACCTTTTATTTCTATTCCAATAAGAGCACCATTTCCCCCTTTGAAATATTTTTTGGCTCTATTTTCTACTTCTCCCTTATAAAGAGTTGGATAAATAATCTTTTCTACATTTTTGTTTGTTTGTAAAAAATCAACAACTTTTTCAGCGTTAGAACAATGTTGTTTAAACCTTAATGGTAAAGTTTCCAAACCCTGTATATGTTGAAAGGCATTATCTGGTGACAAACAAGAACCTAAATCTCGAAGCAATACAACTCTTGCCCTCACAGCGAAGGCTACATTTGCCCCCGTTAATTCTGGAACAACTTTGCCCCACACAGCACCACCGTAACTTGGATCTGGTTCATTAAATAAAGGTTGTCTTTTTGGATCTGCTGTCCAATCAAAGTTACCTCCGTCAACTAGAATTCCCCCAATTACGGTACCGTGACCCCCTATATATTTTGTTAATGAATGTACAATTACAGCAGCTCCATGTTCAAATGGTTTACAAATGATAGGCGAAGCAGTGTTATCCATTATCAAAGGTACGTTATATTTTCTTCCAATATCCGAAACTTCTTTGATAGGAAAAGGTCTCAAATATGGATTTGGTAAGGTTTCTGCATAAAATGCCCTTGTTTTATCATCAATTAGTTTTTCAAAGTTTTTTGGATCTAAAGGATCAGCATATCTCACTTCTATCCCTTGTTTTTTTAATGTGTGGGTAAATAAATTCACAGTTCCACCGTAAAGATCTGTTGAACTGATAACGTTATCGCCTGCTTGGGCAACATTTTGTAGAGAAAATGCTGAAGCTGCTTGACCAGAACTTACCGCTAAAGCTGCCAAGCCTCCTTCCAATGCAGCAACTCTTTTTTCCAATACGTCACAGGTAGGATTCATGATCCGCGTATAAATGTTTCCGAACTCTTTTAAGGCAAAAAGATTGGCTGCGGTATTTGTATCTTTAAATTGATAGGAAGTAGTACGATATATTGGCACAGCCACTGCAGTAGTAGCTGGATCACTTCTATATTCTCCTCCATGAAGAGCTATTGTTTCTGGATTCTTTATATCTTTGGTCATTTTTTTTCTCCTTTTTTAATGATTTATATTAAAATTTGACTTTATCCACAAATATAAGTAACTAAGCCCAATTCTATGACAGAATTTGTTAAAAGCAAAGATATTAAAAATGAATGGATATTAGTCGATGCTACTAATGCAATAGTTGGAAGGCTAGCTGTATTTATATCAAAAACCATAAGGGGAAAAAATAAGTCTAAGTTCACTCCTCATATGGACCATGGTGATTTTGTGATAGTTAAAAATATAGAAAAAATTAAATTTACAGGAAATAAATTTAAAAATAAAAAATATTTTAAACATACAGGTTATCCTGGAGGAATTAAAGAAACAACACCAGAAAAATTAAGCGCAAAGAAGCCTGAAGAAATATTAAAATTAGCTGTTAAAAGAATGCTGCCTGGCGGACCTCTTGCAAAAAAACAAATGTCCAAATTAAAAATTTATAGGGGAGAGAAGCATCCTCATGAATCACAAAATCCTAAGGAAATATCCCTAGTTCAAATGAATAAAAAAAACTTACTTAGAAACTAATAATGGAAAGTAATACAAATCAAGAAAATAAAATCCCAAAAAAAACTAAGCTAGACTTTAAAGAGAGCAAGTATGCAACTGGCCGCAGAAAAAAATCTGTAGCTAGAATTTGGATAAAAAAAGGTACTGGAAAAATTTATGTAAATGGCAAAAATATGCCTGATTATTTTACAAGATTCAATCATCAAACGCTAGTTTCCCAACCCCTCGAGGTTGCAAAAAGATCTGCTGATTTTGATGTTAGATGTCTAGTCAAAGGTGGGGGTTTATCTGGACAAGCCGGAGCAATAATCCATGGCATTTCAAGAGCTTTGTTAAAATATGAACCTGATTTAAAATCTGATCTCAAAAAAGAAAAACTTACCACAAGAGATTCAAGATCTGTGGAAAGAAAAAAATACGGTCATAAAAAAGCTAGGCGAAGTTTTCAGTTTTCTAAAAGGTAATTATATTTATATTACCACCTATTTAATTTTACTGTTATATTTAAAAGATGAGCAAATATATAAATGTATCTGTTGTTGGGGCAACAGGATATATAGGTTTAGAACTTATTAAACTTCTTACAAAACATCCAAAAGTTAAAATTAAAAATATTTGTGCTCAAAGCAATATTGGTAAGCCAATGTATAAATTTGACTCTTCGTTAAAAAAAAAATCATTACCTAAAATTACCAATTTAGCTAGCATAAATTTTGATAATATAGACATAATATTTACTGCTCTCCCAAATGGTGAAGCGCAAAAAATTTCTAAAAAATTAACTTCAAAAAATAAATTAATTGATTTATCTGCAGATTTTAGATTAGAAAGTCCCAAGAATTATAAAAAATGGTACCATGCATCTCATAAATCTAAAAATTTAATTAAACATTCCATTTATTCTATTCCAGAATTGATAGATGTTAAATTAGACAAATTTAAAATTATAGCTTGTCCGGGTTGCTATCCTACTTCAATCCAACTTCCTTTAGTTCCTATTATTAAAAAAAGACTTATAAATACTAAAAATATAATAATAGATTCGAAATCCGGCTACTCGGGAGCTGGTAAAAATTTATTTAAAAAATTTAAATTTAAAAATATTTACGAGTCAATCTCAGCCTATGGCGTTTCTTCACATAGACATTTAGCTGAAATAGACCAACAGTTAAAAAAAATATCTAAAAGTAAAATTGAGGTTCAGTTTACACCCCATTTATCACCCATGTTTAGAGGTATTCTTTCTACTATTTACGTAAACTTGAACAAAAATATAACTGCAAGAAAAATTTATAAATATTTAAAAAAATACTATAAAAATAAACATTTTGTAAAATTTGCAAAATTTAATACTCCCATTGGAACTGGAGATATAATGCATACCAATTTTTGTAAAATATCCGTCTGCAATGATAGAATTAAGAATAAAGCGAAAATTTTGAGTACAATTGATAATTTAACAAAGGGTGGTTCTGGCCAAGCAATGCAAAATATGAACTTATTATGTGGATTTAACGAACGGATGGGTTTTAAATGAGAAATTATTTCATAATTTTTATTTTTATCTTTACTATTAATTGTTCTTTTAATGAAAAGGGATCCAATGTTACTGACAACAATATATCGCATAATAAAATAAATTACTCTAAAGAATATTCTTTCGAAGAATATGTAAATTTGTTATTAAATAATAATAAATCTAAGAACTATCCAGATATAAATAATATTCCGGATTAAATTTTATGAAAAAAAAAATTAATATAGCTGTAGTTGGCTTAGGAAATATTGGAAGTTATTTTTGCAATGAAATTGTAAAAAAAAAAAAA
>Ga0208467_1000271_pt1 | contig 14322 bp, 8 predicted proteins | sample DeeseametaMP2098_FD_184176 | JGI IMG/M metagenome (GOLD analysis project Ga0208467, IMG submission 184176) | Marine microbial communities from the Deep Pacific Ocean - MP2098 (SPAdes) | ecosystem: Environmental > Aquatic > Marine > Oceanic | place: North Pacific Ocean | collected 2011-05-26 | reverse complement strand
TCCATTAATGCTGGGCAACTCTGATGAGGCGGCACAATACTCAAGAGAGTGTTCCCGACTCCTGCGTCATATCGATGGAATGTCAAAGCCTGTCGTTGCCGCCATCAACGGCCTGGCACTGGGCGGTGGTTTTGAGCTGGCGATGAGATGCCATAGCCTGATCGCTCTTAAAGAGGCCTGGTTCCAGCTGCCTGAAATTACCCTGGGTATAGTTCCCGGAATCGGGGCGATGGTGGTCCCCTATCGAAAATGGCCCCATGCCGCCGACTTCTTTCATGGAATGGTTAGAAATGCTCAAAAAATGAGCTCAGAAGAGGCATTAAAAATTGGTGTTCTTGATGGCATTGCCGACAGCTACCATGAACTGATTGAGGCTTCGATTGATCGGGTTACCACTCTCTCATCTGAAATGAAGGCCATTAGCAATCAACCCGTTGAGATCGGTGAAATGCCTCCGATAAAACCACAATCAGCCTCTGGTGACCTCCTTAGCAAAGAGGTGATAGCGATTATGGAGAGTGCGATTGCCGATGCGGCACAGAAAACAACCCTTGAAGAGGCCCTTGAGGTCGGTTACATCGCCTTTGGCGCCAGTGCATGTACAGCCGCCGCCAGGGAAGGCATCAGTGCATTTCAGGAGCGGCGCCGGCCTGATTACTCCCTAACGGGCTGACTTTTTGCTGCCTGAACGGAACGTCAGAGGGAAGTTGTCTATAATGGAGGAGGGTCGCTTGTTGCCTTGCATGATCTGGTCAGGGTCTGTGTGCTCTTAAGCTTCACAACTTATCTGGTACTGCTTAAACCCTAAATAGAGCAAAACATTTCTACCCCAAGACGAATGATAAAAGAGCCTCCTCAAGATCAAGACGCATCACCCTCTGGGGTTGAAGGCGACAGTGACCATTCAGCTATCGGTGATCTCCTCTCCCGATTAACCGCTGGAGACCCGATCGCTCTCGCCCACTGCCTTACCCTTGTTGAGAAAGGGAGCGCCCCTGCTGCTCTGATCAGTGCATTAGAACCTTCTCTTGTCAATGAATCGAAAGTAATCGGCATTACCGGAACGCCGGGTGTAGGCAAATCAACCTTGACAGGGAGGCTCATCAGCGAATTTCGTTCTCATGATCTGTCGGTTGGGGTTATTGCCGTTGACCCCAGCAGCCCTCTACGGGGAGGAGCTGTTCTTGGCGATCGGATCAGAATGACAGAACATGATGGTGACTCAGGTGTCTTTATCCGTTCACTCGCATCAAGAGGCCTTTTGGGCGGGCTTGCACCTACCATCAGTTCATATATCAAGCTGATGAAAGCTTCAGGTCGGGAGATCATCATTATCGAGACCGTGGGGATTGGGCAATCGGAAATTGAGGTGTGCAAAGTGGCCGATACCACCGCCCTGATCAGTGCACCGGGAATGGGCGATGACCTGCAGACCCTAAAGGGTGGAATTCTTGAAGTGGCTGACATCCTGGTACTTAATAAATCAGATCTCCCTACCGCATCCGTCGCCTTCAATCAGCTCTCGTCAATCTCAAAAAGAGAGGGTCAACACAAGCGGGAGCTGCCCATCTTGATGACTCAGGCGACAACAGGACAGGGGGTGGCCGGGCTGGCAGAAGCGCTTCTCAACCGCTCAAGCCGCTCCAAATCCATCCTTGAACCCCCTTCCAGCGACCAGGGCAGGGTTAAACAAGCGCTCTCCCTGCTGCTCTTTGAACGTGTTCAGCGGCTCACTCCTGCAAAAGCCAGGGAGCTCCTTGAGCTGTTACAATCAGAGGAGGCTGGACTCAGCAATATACTCAGGATGTTATTAAAGACCAAGCGAGACCAGTGACAAAAAAGGCGGCACATTGCAGTGCCGCCTCAATCTCGATTCAGCTTGTCTAATTAAGCTGCTGCAACATCAGGAAGTTCAGACAAGGCCTTATCCAGTGCCTCCTGGTCGTAGTTCTCATCTGCAAGAGTTCCAGCAAAATAATCGGTGTAGGCCGCCATATCAAAGTGCCCATGACCGGAGAGGTTGAACAGTATCGTCTCGCTCTTGCCCTCCTCTTTGCATCGAAGCGCCTCATCAATCGCTGTTCGAACAGCGTGGGTGCTCTCAGGTGCCGGTACAATGCCTTCAGCCCTGGCAAACTGAACCCCAGCTTCAAAACAAGGGTTCTGGTGTACCGCTACGGCTTCAATCAGGCCAAGCTCCTTCACATGGCTCACCAGAGGTGCCATACCGTGATATCGGAGTCCACCCGCATGGAGGGGTGGAGGGATAAAGCTATTGCCCAGTGTATGCATTCTAACCAGCGGCGTGAGGTGGACCGTATCACCGAAGTCATAGGCGTAGGTACCACGAGTCAATGAAGGACAGGCGGAAGGTTCAACTGCAATAATCCGCGTGTTCTTGCCTTCACGCAGGTTCTGTCCGAGGAAGGGGAAAGCGGCTCCGGCAAAGTTACTGCCACCACCGGCACAACCGATGACAATGTCCGGATAGTCATCAGCCATATCAAACTGTGCGATCGCCTCTTGGCCGATGACAGTCTGATGGAGTAGAACGTGACTCAAAACACTCCCCAGGGCGTATTTGGTGTCATCATTGGTTGCCGCAACCTCAACAGCCTCAGAGATGGCAATACCCAGGCTCCCGGGAGAGTTGGGATCTTCTGCAAGAATTTTTCTTCCGGATTCAGTCAGATTACTGGGGCTTGCAACACAGCTTGCCCCATACATTTCCATCAGCGCACGTCGATAGGGTTTTTGATTGAAACTCACCTTCACCATAAAGACCGAGACATCGATATCAAAAAATGTGCCGGCAAGGGCCATGGATGAACCCCACTGTCCTGCGCCGGTTTCAGTGGCGATCTTCTTGACCCCTTCCTGTTGGTTAAAGAATGCCTGAGCGATCGCAGTATTGGGTTTATGGCTGCCTGCCGGGCTGACCCCTTCATATTTATAGTAGATCTTGGCTGGTGTATCGAGGGCTTTTTCCAAACGCCTGGCACGGAAGAGAGGAGAAGGCCTCCAGAGGCGATAGACATCTCTGACAGGATCAGGAATCTCAATCTCACGTTCAGCGCTCACTTCCTGAAGAATAAGGCCCATAGGGAAAAGGGGGGCAAGATCATCAGGCCCTATAGGCTGCCCGGTGCCGGGGTGCAGTGGGGGAGCGAGAGGTTCAGGCAGATCGGCAGCAATGTTGTACCACGACTTGGGAATGTGCTCTTCGTCGAGCAGGTACTTCACTGAGTCATCATTGCTTTGTGGTTTTGATTTAAAAAACATCTTAATCCTCCTTTAAAGGTCATACATTGGTGTTTTATTCCAGGATAAGTTGGTATCAGCTTTTATATTTCCCAGATCTCTTATACCGGTAGTTGCCCTACTCTGACAATACCTGAATAACTTTAGTGTTTATTGACAAGCCGCCAACGCGCCTAGAAAGACTTAAACAATAGAGCGTGCCGTTTGATCACCCTGACCCCCCTGTGCACGTTGTCTCTTGATGCCGGCGTCTGTCCCACATCCCTGACGAAAAAGAGTAATGTTCTGCTCTTGCAGAGCGGGTCGGGTTATCTCCTCGATGGCTTTTTCAATAGCATGGGAGGTCAGAGGAAATCCTTCAAGCGTTGTTGCTTTTCCAAGGACAAACAGATGGCGATGAAGTGGATTCACCTCTTCAAGTTGATCTTCAATCAGAATCACCCGGGCGATCTGCTCCTCCAGAAACGCCAATAGTTCAGGTGTATCAGGGTAGGTACTGGCTTCAGAGCTGACTGAGAATGGCAGAATTCTCGTATTGTCGATAACAGCGTATGAGAGAGAGTGAAGATAGGAGAGATGACGCTGAGCCTCCAGGAACTCAAGCCCAATCAGATAGTCAGCCTCACCCTGATCGACAAAGCCAAAAGTATTTTCTCCAAAAGTAACGCCGGCATTGACTGATCCACCTCTCTGGGAGAGACCATGCACCTCACTGGTCGACACCCTAATACCCGATCGAGTTGCAGCACTCACCAGCAAGTCAACCAGGTAGATGACGCCCTGCCCCCCGACTCCGGTTACCATTACTTTTATATCCCGGCTCATTGTCTTGGCTCGATTTTCAGGAGAGGGCGACAGGGCTGATATCAGCTGTCGCTTCTGCCCATTTGATGGCGTTGTTAGGACAAACATCAATACAGAAACCACAAGCCGTACAGGTTCCCTGATCAATCTGCACCTTCCCATTAACCTTGACCAGTGAAGGACACCCAAAGTTATCAATACAGTGGTTGCAGCGTTCACAGGGTTGATAGAGATCAAACCTTGAAATATCACCGCTCCACTGGTCAGGGCTTTGCTCCTCCCACTTCAAAGCATGGGTTGAATCCATTCCATGAGATTGTCTGCTGTTCAGGGCCTGAAGAGGCTCATCGGCTTCATATTCATACTGGTAACCCTGTAATGCCCTCCTAACCCCAATCGCTGCCTTCTTTCCACTGCCTATTGCACCGATCAGGCTCATATGGTTTCCTGAGGCGATATCACCGGCAACAAAGAGGGCGCCCGCTCTATTGCCAGAGGGGTGATCATATGAGAGCTCACTTGACGGATCTCCTGGAAGGCGGCCCTCCTTGTCGACGGTAATGCCGTGATTCCCGGTGAGTGAATCCGGATCACCACTCTGGCCGATAGCGGTTATAAGGTAGTGGCCATTGAGTGTGGTGATTGTCTTCCCGGTCAAAGTGTTCTTCAGGGTGAGAGAAAAATTCTGGTCATCCCCAGCTTCAATATTATTGACTTCACTCTCTGTAATCAGCTCAACTCCCTCTTCCAGTGCTTCAGCGATCTCTTGATCAAATGCCGGCATTGCCTCCCTGCTCTCCAGACAGGAGAGAATCACCCTGTTGTTTTGATCAATTCTTTTGGCCGTCCTGGCGGCATCAATTGCACTGTTGCCGCCGCCAATGATGATGAGCGTTGAACCAGCCCTCAGATCAATCAGCCCCAGGTTATACTGCCTGAGAAAGTCAACAGCACTGTATTTGTGATGCCGGGGAAGCGCCTTCTCAACCTGATCCAACAACAGCGATCTGCCCAGGCCGATTGCCAGGATTACCGCACCATAATCAGCTAACAGGCCATCAAGGGTGATCTCACTTCCCAGGGCATGGCCAAAGTTAAAAGTCACCCCATGGGTCGCGAGAAACTGGATCTCAGTTTCATAACCCCCTTTGTCCATCCTGAAATCGGGGATCGCAAATTTCAACAGTCCCCCGGCGGATTGCTCTTTCTCATAGAGGGTGACTGAAAACCCCTGAAGCAGAAGATCGTAAGCAGCGCTCAACCCGGCAGGACCCGCCCCGATAATTGCAACCGAATGGTGTTGTCTCTCGGTCTCTTTGATTCGCTTATCAAGCGCGGTGAAATCATTGAAGTTGTCTTCAATCGAAGAGACATACTTTTTAAGCTGCTTTACCGGCACCTTGTTGACTCCATCCCCTTCACAAGGGCGGTGACAGATATCGCCACAGGTTCGGGCGAACAGCAGGTTATCCCTGATAATGGCGAGGGAGGTGCTGTAATCACCTGCGAGAATTGAATTAAAAAACCCGTGATTACAGATATTTGCAGGACATGATTGATCTTTTGCTGGAAGATGGATGCCGGCCGCAATTTTTGCTCTTGCACGTGCAAGCCCGCTGGAAGGAGTGCACAACTGGGAACAAGGGTGTGTTTTATCAACATGATGAAAACAGGTTGAACAGTGGTTGTGATCGACAACAACCTTCATCTGGGAACGGTCCGGAAGCAGTGGAGAGTCAATCTTGATGCAGGGTGACTGAGCCACGACCACAGAGACTCCCTGGTGGCTGATGGCCTCCTTGAGGGTAGAGAACATCTGTTTGACATTGAACGGATCTACCGTGGAGACTGATTCAACTCCAACCCCCCTTACCAAGCCCTCAATTTCCACATTATGGGTCCCTTGGTGTTTGGCTGATCCGGGATGGTCCTGGCCTCCGGTCATGGCGATTGTCCGGTTGTCAAAAATAATGACCGTGATATTGGCTTTGGTATAGACCGCATTCAACAGTGCCGGAATTCCTGAATGGAAGAAGGTCCCATCTCCAACAATTGCTATCACCCCATTTGGATGTTGATGATCGATTGCTTCAGAGAGCCCCTGAGCCATTGGAATGCTCATCCCCATATGATTGACCGTATCCAGCATCTTCAGAGGCGGGAGCGCACCCAGGCCGATACACCCTATATCACCGCATAACAATGGCCCCTCATCGGTTCTGGGGATCACAAGCTTGAGCACATAGTAGGTTGCCCGGTGGGGACAGCCTACGCAGAGGGTGGGTGGGCGTTGGGGAAGATTGGAGACCAAATCATTCAGGCCCTGAAGAGGCTTCTTAATCTCTTTTAGAGAGAGGCTCATAAAATCTGAAATGACCTGGGTCATTATTGATATTGAGTACTCTCCGGTTCGCTCCAGATTAGAGAACCCTTTTCCCATGATTTTCAGATTCAAGTTGTTTTTTTGAGCGACCGACCGCACCTGGTGCTCAATCACCGGCTCCAGCTCCTCAAGAATCAGTACGTACTTAAAACCCTGTTTAAGAAAAAGCAGGACATCCTTTTCCGGAAAGGGAAAGATAAGCCCCAACTTAAGGGTTGCCACTCTCTGCTGGAGTTTGAATCTGGAGAGGACCTCTTCAAGATAGACGGCAGAGACGCCTGAACTGATGACCCCGTAGAGGTTTGAACTACTCGAGCTTGTGAGTGAATTGTTGTTCCAGAAATAGCGTTGGAATTTTTCCGAATGGACCTTATCAACAAGTTGTTGATGAGCATCTGCATTGCGTGCCGGAATATTGATCTGGACAGGCGCTCTTTTGAATGCTCCTGGTTTTTGATTGAGTTGAATACCATTATAGCCGACCGTACTTCGGGTATGAGAGACACGTGTTGTTAAGCGGACAATGACAGGGAGTTGAATCTCAGCGGAGAGAAGAAATGCCTCCTTGGTCATCTGATATGCATCTTCCGGGTGGGCAGGATTAAACAGGGGAACTGAGGCCATCCGCCCCCAATGCCTGGAATCCTGTTCATTTGAACTTGAATGACAACCTGGATCATCACAGACAATAATCACCAGAGGGGCATAAATCTTCTGATAAGCAACCGTCATCAACGCATCAGAAGCTACATTCATGCCCACATTCTTCATACAGCAAAGAGCGCTTTTATGGCCAATAGAGAATGCAATCGCTTTTTCCAGTGCTACTTTTTCATTAACACTGTATTCAAAGTAGACCGGGTAGGGAACATATTGGGGATGCAGCGTCCTATCAACCGCATCGACATCAAAACTGCTGAGGGTTGAAAATATTTCGGAGATCTCGGTAGAGGGTGTGCCCGGATAGGAGAAGACCCCCTGGACACCCGCCTCGATGGCGGCCCTGGCGGTCGCCTCATTTCCCATCACACAGACCTTGTCGGCCGATGAAGAGGAGGAGAGAAAATTGATGACCTTTCTACTCAAGAGCAACCCCCCACCCTGGTGTTGTCGGCGGTCTTAAAATGGCTGCAACAATTTCGATGATTCATAACGGTTTGTCTCTCCTCCTGTTAGAGAGTGCCGTCACTGACGGCTGCCGGTTTGAGGCTTGACAGCCCTTCCGATTCTTATCGTGCATCCCAAGCTGCCGCTCTGTAGGCGTACTCGTTTTGCAACCCTGGGAGGTGTTGGAAATTTCAACTGCTGCTGCAAAACACCAGAACGGATGAAATTAGGTTTACCTCCTGTAGGGTATTTTGTAACTCATAAATGGGGGAATTACTTTGCTTATTTTTAAATATTAGTTATAATAATAGATGTTTCTTCTAATTATTTTATATTATTTGTTAATATCGACTATATTGAGTGATGGATAACCATGATCTAAAAATAGTTGCCGCTCTCCAGAAGAATGGGCGCTTACCGATTGCCGACCTGGCAGAGAAGATTGGCCTATCGACAACCCCTTGCTGGCGTCGTGTCAGACGACTTGAAGAGAACGGGGTCATAGCGGGCTACACCGCGATCATTGATCCTGCCGCCTTTGGGATTACACTTGATGTCTTTATTGAGGTCTCCCTCGACCTTCAGCAGGCCAAGGCATTTGAAGAGGCGATCCAGGAACAGGAGGAGGTGATTGAGTGCTATGCCGTTACCGGCGGCCGGGACTATCTTCTCCATGTCATGGTGGCAGATATCGATGCCTGTGACCATTTTCTGCGCAACCAGTTAATCCACCTGCCGGGTGTAGAGCATCTGAAAACCCACCTCGCACTTAACCCGATCAAAAAAGTCAGAGGCACACCGCTGCCAAAACCAGGCTAGCTCGCCATCTGGCAACACCAACCGCTCCTGATTAAAAGTTGCCGATATTGTCGTTCTTGACTCAGCACCGATTCACAATTGTTTGTAGTTTGGAAATAGGTGCTCTTCACCTCCGAGACACTTCATTTTCTCGCCAAGACCTGGCCTTTGATTATACCTTAGACCCGATCAACTCATATTGATGTGATACGATTGCTTCTATTACTCAAACCCCCAAAATCCCGCGAATGGCCCGTCGCTACCTCACAAAATCGCGCTTTCAAATGGCTTCGGAGTGTCCGGCCAAACTCTACTACGTTCGTAAATCAGATTACGCTAACCAAAGCCTGGGAAATACATTCCTGCTGTCACTCGCAGAAGGCGGCTTTCAGGTAGGAGAACTCGCCAAGTGCTACCACCCAGGAGGCGAAGAAGTATCAGCCCTTGATTATGAATCAGCTGAAAAGGAAACCGACAGGCTGATTCAAGAGCAAAACATCATCCTTTTCGAGCCGGCTATTCGACACCACAACCTGTTTATCCGCGTCGATGTGTTGATCAAGCGGGGAGCTACGTTGGAACTGATTGAGGTTAAGGCTAAATCTTTTGATTGCCTTGAGGATAGCCCCTTTGAGAACAACGATGGTTCGATTTCCTCGGGCTGGAGGCCGTACCTCTATGACGTCGCTTTTCAGACCTATGTGCTCCAGCACGCGATGCCAAGATATACAGTGAGGCCAAGCCTTATGCTGATCAACAAGCATGCCGTTTGTCCGACTGCGGGACTTCACCAAAAGTTTCAGGTTGCCAGAGATGAGAATAATCACAAAGGCATCAGGGTTTCAAACGACCTTTGCGCCGAAGACCTGGACCCGCCGCTATTGATCAAGGTTTCTGTTGGCGAACAAGTGGATCGCATTCTTTCCGGCACTGACCCTGACGGCCCGACTGATTTTGACAAGTACGTCAAAACATTGGCGAGGGCTTACGAAAAAGATCAGAAGATCCCCTCCCCCCTCGGGGCCCACTGTGGCAGATGTGAGTTCGTATTAGGCAAAGATGACGCCAGCCATAACTTGAAGAGTGGACTTCATGAGTGTTGGGCTGAAAGTCTTGGCTGGGGGGAGGCAGACTTCAGTGAGCCCACGGTGCTTAATCTCTGGCGCTACCGCAAGAAGGACGCGCGAATATCTGAAGGACGCCTGAAACTGCTGGATCTTCGAAAATCAGATATTGGTGTAAAGCCCAGGAAAACCCCTGGGCTTTCCACAACAGAACGCCAATGGCTACAGGTGACGAAAGCAAAGAACAAAGATCAATCCCCGTGGATTGATGCACCGGGCCTGCAGAAGGAAATCTCCTCCTGGCGCTTTCCCTTGCACTTCATTGATTTTGAGACCAGTACGGTGGCATTGCCTTTTAACAAGGGAAGACATCCTTATGAAGGCGTAGCTTTTCAGTTCTCACATCATAAGATCGACAAAGCCGGAACGATCAGCCATGCCGGTGAGTACCTCAATACCGGCCGAGGAATCTTTCCAAACTATGCGTTCGTCCGAGAACTGAAACGCCAACTGGAAGAAGATGATGGAACTATCTTCCGGTACGCCGCTCATGAAAACACATACCTGTGCCTCATTCATTTTCAGTTGCGTACGGATCCCGCTCCTCCTGAAGACAGCGATGAATTGATGACCTTCATCCGGAGCATTACCCGCTCTGGCCGACGGAATGAACAGCAATGGTTGGGCGATCGCTGCATGGTCGATATGCTTGATCTGGTAAAACGCTATTACTACCTGCCTGAAACAAACGGCTCTAACTCCCTAAAAGCCGTGTTGCCTGCGACCTTGAATGCTTCCGTAGCTGTACAGGAAAAATATTCGCTGCCGATCTACGGCGCACAGGGTGGTATCGAAAGCCTGAATTTCCGGGACTGGGTCTGGGTGCAAAGGAAAAACGGCAAGATTGTTGATCCCTACAAATTGTTACCGCCAGTGTTCAGTGACAACAACTTCGAATCTGGAGATTTGATCAGCACCAATCCCGAACTACGCGGCGGTGGTGACGCGTTGATCGCGTATGCCAAAACCCAGTACGAAGAGATGGGGGAAGTGGAACGTGACTTGATTTTCCAAGCCCTCAAAAAATACTGTGAACTGGATACATTCGCAATGGTGTTGCTCTACGAGGGATGGGTCGATCTAATTCAACAGGATTAACGATCAATCTCCTCTTCTCTGTCATCATTTACCTGCTGATGGCTCAAGGCTCCGCATCTGCCAAAAGAAAAAGGACATCCGGGTCTAGATATCCTTTGTAGTTGGTAGTGATTCAAAGATTCAGCTAGAAAGATCCGCTCTTCGTTCATACACCTCATCACCATTGATCAGTTTGCTCATCATCCATAACAACACACCAAAAATAACAAGCGCGAACTTTCGTTCAGCAGACGAGCCTGACTCTTTGTCGAATATTTTCCCAACAAGCCCTATTGCACAGATCGCCGCCAATACGGCTGCCATCACCTTAAATATGCCGACGATGACCCCGAGAAAAAGACCGTTGTGCTTAATCGATAAAACAAATGCCATTACGCACGAAATCAACCCTAATACTCCGCCTATACCTACCACGATTGATGAAAGTGAGTCATCAAGAACCTCCTGCCCCTCCGGCACCAAGGTCGCTGCGATAAGGAATGCGATTGTTGGGATTAAGAATATGCATACCGTCCACAACAGGTCTTTTCCATCAGCAAAAACAACGACACGATTAGTCATTCCCGCAACGACTAATGCTACAAACGAACCCCCGATCCCCCAAAGTATCAAGGTAATTTGTTGTTCCGGAGTAACACCTGGCATCGTGAACAGATCACCGAAATTAATTGCCGCGTTACAAATTTGGGGGAAAGCAAACAACGGCACAAGTAAAATTACTCTACTGATAAATTTCTCTCCTTCTCTTCTTGCCGAATTTGAGGTCACTAAACACCTGTTTTCTTTTCGGCCGCTTGGAAACGACTCGTCGAACCTTGGGTTTTCCTGCACTCTTTGACCTAACCGTAACAACTTTTCTTCGACTCGAAGTTTATACTTTTGTCATATTTTACTGTTTAAGTTCCTTTTCTTTATGGGCTGGTTATTTGCTATTCGCCAGATAAACCCATTCACTATCTATCCCGTAGGGTGTTGTTCTCATTGAACACTGTCAAAGGCTCTAGATTGGCTGTTATAAATGAGCTCTCGTTATATGCCAGCGGTCGATCCATATCATCAATCAGGAGGTACATCCCAATTAGGATATACACCACCAGGATTGCAGTTAAGAACCCAGTCAATCCAGGCACTACAAGAACTATGGCTGTAGTGTAGGCAAAAGTTACATGCCGTAGAAAGTTTTCGTAAGCAGGCGGAACAGTCCCAGTGACTCTGTGCAGCACGTAAGCGACATCACGAGTAAAGCCCGCAATATTTGGCCCCCCGATCGAGGATCGCACGAATACCGCAGCAAGATCATCCGAAATCAACCTCATTTCTGCAACGTCTTCCTTCGTCGGATTGTGTATGGTCTTCTCAAACATGAAAGCCCAATTATCTAACTCCCTTCTAATTGATTTCTCATTGCGCATAAGTCGCAACGCCCCCACGATTCGGCAAATTGCATCTTCTATCGAGTACATACGGCTATTGACTAAGCGTAGTTTTGTCCCAAGCAGGACAGCTAGGGCGAAACCGACTACACCCAGGACCACTCCCAGATCACTAATCTCTGGCCACCACTGTTGCTCCTCAAGAACCAATACCAGCGCCTTAAAACTGATAGCCACAGCGACATATGGCATGAGTTGGCCGTTGAACCCGGCGAAGATGCCGTCCGTGCTTACTGTTCTAAGTACTCGGCCGACTCGGAAGATTCGTAGTACGCGAACCCAACTGGTGCTGTCGGCAAGTGGAAAAAACAACCCCACCAGGCCAGGAACCACAGCGACCACATCGACAAATCCGTAAAAACTAAAAAGATATTTGAACTTGTCTCTATATACGATCAATCTGAGTAACAAATCTACAGAGAAGAAGAACAGGATGAGATTTTCAACCGATACAAAAATCACACTGTACTGTTGCACCAGAGAGGGGTTTTTTGCGGCCAACGCGACCTGGAAGACTGTTAAAAAAATCAGTACCAGACTTAACAAAGCGTATATCTTACCACCTTGAGTGATCGGATGATCAAGGAATTGGACACTTCGTTCCTGAAAATCAGCCCACCTGTTGTTGCTCGCTTTCATATCTCTACATAGGACTTATGAGACAGGCCTTTTGTTGTTCCTTTCAATTCAGGATTGTTTGTAGTCTGGCGATAGGTACTCTTCGCAAAGTTCTTCCACCCGACTCCGGTCATCAGTATCGTGTGCATTGCTGTCGAAGGTTTTGAAAGAGGCTTTTTCTGCGCTGTAGACGATCTTGAGCCGTTTACGGTAGTTCTCATCAGTCATCATATCGGCTGACGCTCTAATAGCCTCCATAATCGCATCTTTATTATTTTCATACGCCTCAAAGGTAGGTATCCATAAACTGTAGCCCTGATGATAGCGTACAGAACTGTATTTTTCTCTCTGAAACTTTCCCGCTCCACACTCAACTCCTTGGATATTCGGCACTCGATAGTCTGTTCGATGATGCTTCGTGAGACCCAGTCCTGATCCTTTTTTATTGAAACTTTTTCCAGAATAAAAAAACCCAAAAAATACGTGATTGTTAAGATAGACAGACCAGTCTTTATGGCATTTCTCGGTAGCGTTTGGAAACTCGTTTTTGATTGTGTCATGCAAGTCATTAACTAACTTTAGTTCTTCATCCGATGCGCCATTAGTTTGTTTCTTATCGACTAACCACATCTCAAAGTTTTCGAGTTCACGGCGCTTACCCTTGCCGGCTCGCTCGGGCAAAGTGATTTGTGACTCGTCTGTTGTATTCACACTAGTAACAGCGGTTTCTCCCAAGACGTCGGCGATCACATCTCCCAGATTCTCATCAAACTCTTGCAGTAGGTCGTCCTTAATGAAGTTGAGCAACCGGGAAATATCGGTAACACGATTACGATAGCGTAGATTGTGGTAACAAATCCGGTAAAGACATTGCTCCCATTCCTCATCAAAATCTGGCCCGGAGTCTATGGCGTCCTTGAGATTTCTCTCGAATTTCTCTTTCTCTGCCTCTTCCTTTCTCTGGGTTACTTCAAATGCGGTCGCATCGTCCCATCGCCTAAAATCAGTTTTTCTCACCAAAAGATTGTATATCTCTGGATAGGCGATCTGTAGGCACACTAGGTTGAAAAGCAGGAGTTTTCGGGTGTCACCGCTTGTCAGAGCCTCTGCTGAGTCTTCCGAGGGACTCGGATTCTGGTCAGGGTTTTCGAATAAACCGATAAGGGCAAGCGAATTAATTAGCCGTTTTACCGATCTGGGATTGCCGCCAATGGTTCTAAGAATTATGTTCTCAATGAGGTTGCCTTCGATCTCGTGATCGACAAAACCAATCCTTTGCAGCAGGTCATTGACATACATTCCGATGTTGTATTGTCCCATCGGCATCATGAAAGGAAGTTGGATGATCTTGTCAAAGAAAGCTCGGAACTCCCATTCATTCTCCGCGGTGCGCTTGCCGAATTTACCTTCTAGACCCTTGATGACAACCTGATAGTCAATGGCAAGAACGAACACACAACCAGGGACATTGAATATATTCTTCAACAACTCGAGAATCCTGACCGCATCCCGAGGCTCTATCCGATCCAGATCATCCACGTAAATGACAATTTTCTGGTAAGGGTTTGTTGGCCTTTCCCGAACCTCCTCCGAGAGCCCAATAAGTTGCTGGCGTAACTGTTTGATGGTGTTTTCGTCAGTACCCAGCAATTCCTCAGTAACCTCACCTGCCTTGCCTCCCAGCACGGTGGTAACT
>Ga0208467_1000247_pt1 | contig 14758 bp, 14 predicted proteins | sample DeeseametaMP2098_FD_184176 | JGI IMG/M metagenome (GOLD analysis project Ga0208467, IMG submission 184176) | Marine microbial communities from the Deep Pacific Ocean - MP2098 (SPAdes) | ecosystem: Environmental > Aquatic > Marine > Oceanic | place: North Pacific Ocean | collected 2011-05-26 | reverse complement strand
TTTACGTGTTCGGAATGGGCGTATTTTTGGACGTGAAAAAGTGTCGCTTCAGAATCTTGATGAAAATGAGGCTCCCGTTTTTGCTTCAGTGATCTCCCGTTTTTACATGGATACGGATTTTTTGCCAAAGGAAATTACTGTTTCCGTTTTGCCTGAAGGCCAGGATGAATTGGAGGAATGGCTTTCTGATAAGAAAGGGAGTAAGGTGATCATTCGCCAGCCGCAAAGAGGTGAAAAAGCAAAGGAAGTGCGCATGTCCTACCAAAATGCCAAACTGCTTTTGGGTGAATGGCTGATCAATCGAAAGAAACGGAGAGAACTGGTTCCAAAAATGGTGAACCAACTCCAAGAGGACCTTCAGCTCAAAGCACCCCCAAGGCGAATTGAGGCATTTGATATCTCCCATCTGGGTGGAACAAATACTGTAGCTTCTTTGGTATGTTTTGTTGACGGGAAGCCAAAAAAGTCCGAATATCGGAAATTCAAAGTGAAAACAGTTTCCGCTATTGATGACTTTGCATCTATGCGGGAAGTGGTGCACCGCAGGTATTTGCGCCAAAAGAAAGAAAAAGGCAGTTTACCTGACCTGATTTTGATAGATGGCGGCAAAGGTCAATTGAGCATGGCCGTGTCTGCCCTGCGGGAACTTGGATTGGACTATGTTCCCATTGTTGGTTTGGCAAAGCGATTGGAAGAAGTATTTGTGCCGGGGCAGTCTGAAGCACAATCCATTCATAAGCAATCACCAGGACTAATTCTACTTCGACGTATTCGCGATGAAGCTCATCGCTTTGCAATTACATTCCAGCGCAGCAAGCGTAAAGATAGCTTAACATCCCTATTTAATGACATTGATGGAATGGGGCCAAAACGTGTTCAAAAACTCCTGCAGTCCTTTGATTCTACGGAAACAATCGCCAAATCAACTCAAAAAGATATTTCCACGAAAACGGGTATCCCGGAAAAACTAGCTGAAGAGATTATTAAAATAGCTATATCTACCCTTAAGTAATCACCGTTTAAGAATCGTTTCTTGTGTGAGCTCCAAATCACACTTATGCACTACATATTTATCTTAAATTCATGACTGCAATGCGTAATATATTTATAACAATCTTTCTACTGTCTGGCATTTTTGCCCAAGATTACGAATCCAAATATGTATTAGTGAAACTGGATCGTGACGTTAATAAGAGTGAATTCAGGGCAGTATTGGATCCGGCTAAATATGTAATAGAAAAAACAGTTGTCCGACGGCTGGGCATTTATAGAATTCAAATCATTAAACATCAATTAACTGCTCCTATGGCTGTTGAGGAATTACGCAACTATCCCTGGGTAGAAAAAGCACAATTAGATCATAAGGTGACACCAAGACAAACATTTCCTGATGATAATGAATTTTCCGGACAGTGGGATAAGCATAATACCGGCCAAAACGGCGGCACCCCTGACGCCGACATCGATGCCCCGGAAGCCTGGGACATCACAACTGGTGGTGTCAATGCACTTGGAGACACAATCGTTGTAGCTGTAGTGGATGGTGGTATGATGCTGACTCATACAGATCTTGTGCCGAATCTCTGGACGAATTACAATGAGATTCCCGGCAATAATATTGATGATGACAATAACGGTTATATTGACGATATTCATGGCTGGGATGCCTATTCCAGTGATGGGAGTATTCCTGGTGATGGTCACGGGACACATGTTGGCGGTATTATTGGTGCCAAAGGAAATAACGGTAGTATGGTCACTGGTGTGAACTGGGATGTGAAGATAATGGCCATAGCAGGTTCATCAAGCAATACATCCACTGTACTTGAGGCATATGGATATGCTCTTGATCAGCGGGCCATGTATGATTCAACCAATGGCGCTCTAGGTGCATTTGTAGTGGCTACAAACAGTAGTTTCGGTATTGATTTCGCCGATTGCAATTCCGGTAATTATATCTTGTGGAACGATATGTACGATGCCATGGGTGAATATGGTATCTTAAGCGCTGCAGCCACCATGAACAATAATTCCAACGTGGACAATACTGGAGATGTGCCCACGGGTTGTGTGAGTGATTATATGATCGCAGTGACGAACACAACCAGGAATGATGTCAAAAATTCAGGTGCAGCTTATGGTGCTACCATGATCGATCTGGGAGCACCCGGAACCAGCGTGCTGTCCACGTATACCGGTGGTGGAACAAGTACTTTAACCGGTTCATCCATGGCCTCCCCGCAAGTAGCAGGGGCAGTAGGCTTTATGCATGCAGCCATGAGCGCTGGCTTTGCCAATTATTTTAAAGCAAACCGTGCAGATGGCGGTGTGCTGATTAAACAGATGATTTTGGACGGTACAGACCCATTACCGTCTTTGGATGGTATAACCGTGAGCGGCGGTCGCTTGAATATTTACAATACTGCTGTACTGGTACAGGAATATTTAGCTGGCGACTCACTGGATCCAAATCCAGTTTTCAATTTGCAGGCAGATACGACGGAGTGGTACGAGGTTACTTTGACATGGGAGGATCCCACGACGCTATTCGGCGGCGATCCAATAACAGATTTTGTTATCGATATCAGCCGTGATGGTATTTTCCATACTAATATTCCTGCTGGTTTGGAATTATTTACGGATTATGGTCTTTTAAGCGAAGTTCCTTATCAATATTCTTTTGTGACGCGTTTAACAGATAATGATTCGACAAGCGCTCCAGTATCTATTTCAGTCATTCCAATTGGTGGAGATTGTTTGCGCGGAGATGTAAATAAGGATCAGATTATCAATATACTTGATGCAATCAATATTTTATTTTTCGTATTGGAATATGAAGAGGCCACAGTTGAAGATATTTGTGCAGCCGATATGGACTACGATAATGAATTGACAGTTGCGGATGTTTTACGCATGGTGGATATTATACTGGGTCGGCCATAACAATTAAGGTTGTTGATCCTCGGCTATTAGATTGTTAATTTTTTCAATCATAGCCTTGTATTCTTTTTCATCAAATAACCGTGTCAAGAAAACGATTTTCCCTGTTTTATCCAATACGATATTTCGGGTTACACCAGCTTCTTTATGTGCAAATAATTGAAAGACCGCTGAACCTGGATCTAATGCAATGGGATAGGTGACCTTCATTTCTTCAATAAAGGGCTTAACCACTTCCAGCGGTTCATCCTTATCAATTCCGATCAAAATGAATTCTTTTTCTTTGAATTGTTGCCAAACGTCTTTTTCTAAGTGGGGCATTTCCTTGCGGCAAACAGAGCACCAACTGGCGGTAAACTGCAGGACAGCTATTTTACCTTTCAGATCTTTTTTAGAGATCGTTGTCCCATCTACCATTTGTAAAGTGAAATCCGGGCAATCATCACCAACCTTTACAATATAACCTCGATCTTCCGGTTCAACAGCATTAAGAAATGACAGAAAAATTATTATACCTATAATTAGTTTATTCATTCTATGAATCCCTCTTTTTTCATCCATTCATCAGATATGAATTTGGAAAGATAATTCCGTACTCCATCGGGGAGTAAAACAAGGCATTTTTGCCCGGCCTGGAGATCTTTTGCTTTTTCCAGTGCAGCATACAGGGCAGAACCGCTGGAACCTCCACAAAGTAGGCCTTCTTCCCGTATAAGTCTCCGGGCGAGAACAAATGATTCCTTATCAGCAGTTTTAACATATTCATCAACCAAATTATTATCCAACACATCTGGGAAAAAATCATATCCAATTCCTTCTACTTGGTAAGGATATATATCATCACCACCTCCGAGGATCGAACCATATGGATCCGCTCCTACAATTTTGATACCGGGAATTTTCTCTTTCAATTTTTTTGCTACGCCTGTTATAGTTCCGCCGGTGCCCACACCCATAACGCACATATCGAGATTGGTGCCAAAATCAGCCAGTATTTCTTCTGCTGTACCTTCGTAATGGGCATCGGGATTATCAGGGTTGGAATATTGGTCTAAAATATGCGAATTGGGAATCTCTTCATGAAGCCTTTTGGAAACGCCAATATGGCTTTCCGGGGCATCCCAGGCCGCCTCGGTGGGTGTGCGGACAATTTCTGCGCCCAATGCTTCCAGGACGACTTGTTTTTCCATGCTCATCTTTTCGGGCATTACAATAATGCAGCGGTATCCTTTAACAGCAGCTGCCAAGGCAAGGCCGATCCCGGTATTACCTGATGTAGGTTCAATGATCGTATCACCTGCTTTAAGGCGTCCGGATTTTTCAGCATTTTCCATCATGCGGTAGCCTATACGGTCTTTTACTGATCCACCGGCATTAAAATACTCGCATTTGGCATACAATTCGCAATTAAGTTCCTTACCTATACTATTCAGTTTTACTATCGGAGTATTTCCTATTGCATGTAAAATATTGTCTAAAATCATTGGAGTCCTTTCAACAAATCTATTAAAACCGGTAAGTTAATGGGTCAAAACTTAATGTAAATATTTACGGAGAAAAGAAATGAATCTGTTAAAAGATAAAATTTGTATAGTTACAGGCGGCGGCCGCGCAATTGGCAGAGCAACTGCTGAAAAATTCGTAAACGAAGGTGCGGTGGTTTATATCGCAGAATTTGACGAAAGTACAGGTTCAGCTGCCGCCGATGATTTGGGTGAACAATGCTCATTCATAAAAGCAGATGTCAGTGATGCGGAAAGTGTGAAATCTATGATCGAGAAAGTGAAAAATGATCACGGTCGTATTGATGTGATTGTCAATAACGCGGGAATTCTACAGGATCAAACATTGGAAAAAATGGAAGAAGATCAATTTGATCAAGTGATTCAAGTGAATATGCGGGGAGTATTTTTATGTACAAAATATGCAGCAGAAGTCATGAGAGAACAAGGTAGGGGTGTCATCTTGAATGCTTCTTCGGTTGTTGCTCGCTTTGGTAATTTCGGCCAGACAAACTATGTTGCAGCAAAAGCCGGCCTGGAAGGCATGACAAAAGTCTGGGCCCGGGAATTAGGAAAACATGGCATTCGTGTAAATGCGGTGGCACCCGGTTTCATCCACACGGATATGACAGCCCAAATGCCGGAAAAGATTATCAAAATGATGGGGGACAAAGTTCCGTTAAAACGCTGGGGCCAGCCGGAAGATGTGGCCAATCTTTATTGTTTTTTAGCCAGTGATGAAGCAAGCTATATCAGCGGAGCAATTTTACCTATTGATGGAGGAGTGGTGGTTTAAAACCATTTAACATATTTGTACAAAAAAAGCCCCTTTATTCAAAGGGGCTTTTTATATGAAAGAAGGAACCGTTACGAAATTTTGACTTCATAACCTTTTGGTTTTACTTCTTCTGCTTTAGGCACTTCTACTGAAAGTATTCCGTCTTTAAAGCTTGCAGTAATTTTATCTTCCAGGACTGTTTCCGGAAGATGAAATGAGCGCTGAAAACTGCCGTAACCTCTTTCGCGGCGATGATATGAGCCATTATCTTCTTTATTTTCAAAAGCACGCTCACCGTTGATCTCCAGCCTACCGTCATTTACATTCACTTTGACGTCCTTCTTTTTGAGTCCCGGTAGGTCTGCAATGATGGTATATGCATCATCTGTTTCCCGGATGTCTACGGATGGCTGCCAATTCGTATTTCGAGTGGTAGCCGGTAAATTCCAGCCATCATTGAAAAAGTCATCCAGCATGCGATCAACACCTGTTAAGAAATGCCTGTTTGGGTTCCATTTTACGAGTGTCATAATAATCTCCTTTTTGTTAGTTAAATAATTTTCACTTCTACTGGTTCAATCACCATGCCAAAGTCAGACTAGTGCCATATTGATCTCAACTATTGCACATCTGTCAGACCTAATGGAACCAATTGTCATACAGGTCTGTAAATATTGCAGAAACAAAGCGCCCTGTCATTTCATTCCTTGCTATGATAAAAATCATTAGAATGAAAAAAGTATTTTTGTTCATCACAAATTAATAGGTGTAATTTTGAATTCACTTTTAATGAAAAAATAGACATTATGAGTAAACTAGCATTATTTGGCGGAAATCCTGTCCGTACTAAACCATTCCCTGAATGGCCTCGACCAACATCCGAATTGGGTGAAAGTGTCCTAAAAACGCTGCAAAATGAGAACTGGGGTGTGGGCAGCGATGCTATCTCACGCTTTGAAGACGCATTTGCGGCATTTCATGACGCAAAGTATTGTATAAGTACTAGTTCAGGTACAACAGCCTTGTGGGTGTCTCTAAAAGCAGCTGGCGTAAAAGCAGGGGATGAAGTCATTATTCCGGCGTATACATTCATTGCAACTGCATCTGCAGTTCTAATGGCGAATGCCGTTCCTGTGTTTGTGGATATTGATGAGAAAACTTTGAATATGGATCCGGAATTAATCGAAGCAGCCATTACAGAAAAGACAAAAGTCATCATGCCGGTTCATATTGCAGGAAATCCAGCGAACTTGGACAAGATATGTGCTATTGGAAAACAGCATGATGTAGCAATAGTTGAAGATGCTGCACAAGCGCATGGTGCGCAGTGGAATGATAAAAAAGTCGGCGCAATCGGAAAAGGCGGAATTTTCAGCTTTCAGACATCAAAAAATATGTCTGCAGGAGAAGGCGGCGCCATAATTACAAATGATGATGATTTTAAAGAAGCATGTTTTTCTTATCATAATTGCGGCCGTGTGAGCGGAGGAGAGTGGTACGAGCATCAGCATCTCGGCGGCAATTTTAGATTAAATGCATTAGCAGCTTCCATGCTGATGCCTCAATTGGATTCAATTGGGACAGATATGGATCTCCGCGACACAAACAAGCAAAGACTTGATGATACCTTGGCAGAAATAGATGGTATTGACTTGACTGGCTCTTACGAACAAACTACAAGATCAGCTCAACATTTATATATAGTAAAGTACAAAAAGGATGCATTCAATGGAATCCATAGGGATGTATTTTTTAAAGCAATGCAAGTGGAAGGTGTCTATACATATGCAGGCTACAGTCCTCTTTATAGAGAGAAATTGTTTGTGACTGACCCGGATGAATATCCATGGCTGAAAAACCGTGATTATGCATCATTATCACTGCCGGTTACAGAACGAATTTGTGATGAAGAATCTGTTTGGCTGCAGCAAAGTCATTTATTAGGTAATGAAGATGATATTCAGGATATAGTGGATGCGTTTATAAAAGTAACAACTGCTTTAAAAAACGAACCGGAGTTATTTAGATAAACGAAGCAAACAGTTCATCGTATACTGTCGCCATTTTACTCCAATCATATTGCTCGGCAATGGATCTCATATTTGTTTTTCGAGCTGAATCAATTCTTGTAATAACCAAACACAACTTATCATATAGATCATTTTCATTTTTGTAAATATGATCATCGTGCATTTCAACAGGAAGCAGTTCCGGATAGGTGAGTCTATTGGGCAGCAAAGGATACGTATTACAATAGATTGCTTCCATTATGCTAATTCCAAAAAAGTCCTGGATATTGGTCACAGGTATTATATCTGCTTTCCATAGCCATTGGGTATAATCAGAAAAATTTTCACAATAATCAAAATGTAGGATCTGATCTTTTAGCTTCCTTTGAGCCTCATCAAAAATGGATGGTGTAGTTTTAAAATTTTCACCTAATACAACTAATTTGAAATCAACACCGTTATTATTCAGTTTAAACAATGTCTTAAAAAAGCTTTCAGGATTCTTATCATATTCCCAGCGATGATTCCATAAAATAAGAGGTGATCCGTCATAACTCGTTTTATGTGCATCGAATGCAAGGAGATCGAGTCCTAATGGCAATACACTGCTTTTGTCTTCAATTATCTTTATTGAATTCAGTTCATTATTGTCTGGGAAATGCTTTAATAGTTTCTCTGATTCTTCAATAAACGACTTCTGATGATAACGAGAGTTAAATAAAACATGGTCAGCTGTTAACGCGGAGCTATAGTTAATAAATCCATATTGTTTATTGCGATCCTTTTGGACATCTCTATCAGTGGGAGACCAAGGATAGGATAACTGATTTTCATGGAAATAGATTGCAGTGGGGGTTGTTGAAGTTCGATTACGTGTTAAACTTAAAAAAGTAGTCAGATCCAACATGTCAGTGGACAGAATTAAGTCTGGAGTTAAATCTGACTGATTAAAGAGTCTTGCCAATGTTACAGCACCGCCATGCATACGCCATTTCCAAAATTGGCCTTTCATCTCCAAGATGTCAATATTATGTTGACTATTCTTTTGATAGTTTTTTGCCCATGATCTATGGGAGCCTGTAAAATAGGGATCAATGAGGAGAATATTCATAAATTATGAAATAAAATTAAAACGAGTATCGTAAGCACTTAATATATTACGATAACGATGTTCATGTGCTCGGGACTGGAGTCCCTGCCTGCCGGCAGGCAGGGAACCAGCAATCAAAAGGTCTGATAATCTAACCATTCCCGACCAATTCCGGATTTTAAGAATCGTTCTCTAGTAATTGCTTCGACACGAGTGTTAAACTCTTCATGATGAACTAAATGCCATGGTATAAACGCTTTTGTTGATTTTACTTTTCCGTAATTATGATCATTCAGTCGGTCTGGTATATTTTTGCAATGTCCTATATAACGATTGAAATTATTATGATTTCGAAGTACATATACATAATACATAAAATTTGTGCTCGGGACTGGAGTCGAACCAGCATGCCTGTTAGAGCACACGGACCTGAACCGTGCGTGTCTACCAATTTCACCACCCGAGCATAATAAATGCGGAGCAGTTTAATTGAATCTGTTAATTTTTTGCAAGGTTTAAACTTGTAACGCCATAACTAATTTTCCTATTTTAGCCAACGAAATTTGGACATGGATATCAAGGTTGTTGCACGAAATAAAAAAGCGTTCCACGATTACCACATTATTGATCGCTATGAAGCGGGAATTGAATTGCTGGGCAGCGAGGTAAAAAGCCTGCGCGAAGGCAGCTCAAACATCAAAGAATCATTTGTGATTATTCGAGAGGGCCAAGCGTTTCTAATGGGTATGCATATCGCACCCTATTCGCATACGGGAATAGAAGGACATGACCCCTTGCGCAAGCGGCGATTACTTTTGCATAAGCGTGAAATAAGTAAATTGCATAGCGGCACAGCAGAAAAAGGGCATACCATCGTTCCCTTATCTCTATATTTTGATAAAAATGGAAAAGCGAAAACAGAAATTGCTACCGTAAAAGGTAAAAGACAATATGACAAAAGAGAAGCGTTGAAGACAAAAGCAATCAAACGAGACACTGAACGAGAAATGAGTAGAAGAAGATGAGTTTTTTATCAGTAAATAAACAAATGGAATTGATCCGTCGCGGTGCGGAAGAAATTATTCCAGAAAATGAACTATTAAAGAAGCTTGAGACGTCTAAAGAGAATAACGAACCTCTTATTATTAAACTCGGGTGCGATCCCAGTCGACCGGATTTGCATATTGGCCATGGAGTCGTCTTACGTAAACTGCGCCATTTTCAAGATTTAGGTCACCAGGCAGTACTCATTATTGGTGATTTTACAGCCATGATTGGTGATCCATCCGGACGCAATAAAACGCGTCCCAGTTTGACGCTGGAAGAAGCAAAAGCAAACGCTGATACGTATATTGAACAATCTAAAGTAATACTTGATATTGATTCGCTTAAGATAGTATATAATTCGGAATGGCTTAATGCAAAGAATTTCAGTGATGTGGTTGAACTGGCCAGTAAATATACTGTTGCCCGCATGCTGGAAAGGGATGATTTCACAAAACGATATCAGTCAGAAACACCCATTTCACTCCATGAATTTTTATATCCATTAGCCCAAGGTATGGATTCTGTTGAATTGAAGGCGGATCTGGAATTGGGAGGTACAGATCAGAAATTTAATCTTCTTGTTGGACGTGATCTCCAGCGTGAATACGGTCAAGCACCGCAATGCATCGTTACACTACCTTTATTAGAAGGGACGGATGGTGTAGAGAAAATGTCCAAAACATACGGTAATGAAATTGGTTTGCTGGATTCTCCCGAGGAAAAATATGGGAAAACCATGTCTATTTCTGACGATATGATTGTCAAATACTTTAGGTTAGCCGCCGATGCGGATGATGATAAAGTTGAATCAGTCGAAAAGATTCTTGCCGACGGTAAAACAAATCCCCGTGATGTGAAAAGGGAACTGGGCAGAGCAATTGTTGAATTATATCATGGAGCAGATGCAGCGCAAGCTGCCGAGCAGCATTTTGACAAGATCATTGTCCAAAAAGATATTCCTGATGAAATGGATGAATTTGAACTCAATTCTGATCAATTACTTGTGGAAGTAATCGCAAATGCCGATTTAACCAAGAGTAAAGGTGAAGCTCGTCGCCTAATCAAGCAAAATGCTGTAAAGTTGGATGGCGAAACATGCAGTGATATCAACCATAAGTTATCTGTCGGTGAAGAGGTTGTAATTAAGGTTGGTAAACGGCGATTTATAAAGGTTAAATAATGAAACAGTTTAAATGGCTGCCTTTGGCAGCTTTTTTATTTTATAGTTGTTCAGGTCCAAGAATTCCAGAAAATCCGCGTTTAGTGGTGTTTTTGGCTGTGGATCAACTACCAGGTGAATTAATGCAAAGAATTGAATCAGAATTCACAGGCGGATTTAAGTGGTTATTGGACCACGGCGTGGATTTCCGCAATGCCCACCAAGAGCATGGGTATACTGTAACTGGAACAGGGTATTTTGTTCTTGGAACTGGTCGATATCCGGGACCAGCAGGCGTATTGGGTAATTCTTGGTATGTTCGAGAATTAAATAAAACGGTGAATTGCGTTGAAGATTCCACAGCTAAACCTATTGGTGGTTTTGGAAAGGCTCGTTCCTATAATCAAACTGATGCTACGGCTATCGGCGATTGGATGAAAAAACGTAATTCAAAATCAAAAGTGTATACTGTAGCCGCAAAAGATAGAGCATCAGTGTTTCTTGGTGGGAAAAATGCAGATTTGCCTATTTATTATAATTGGAAAGATACCTTCTTAACGTCTGATTATTATACGGATAAATTACCCGTGTGGTTATCAGAAATAAATCAATCATTGGATGTGAATGCTTATAGAGATTCTGTTTGGAGCCATTTAAGGGAAATGGACATCTATGATCGGCTTTGTACAGATGATGATTTTGTTGGAGAAGTAGATTCATTTAACAAGGAATATTCACCTACCTTACCCAAAAGTTTAAGCAGTATAGATATAGAAAAAACTGGGGATTATTTGGTTTCCATGCCATGGTTTGAAAAAATAGTTTTAAATATAGCTATGACAGCAATTGAAAAAGAAGAGTTAGGTAAAGATAATATCGTTGATCTTTTAGGCATTGGTTTTTCAAGCGCTGACTGGATCGGCCACGATCACGGACCTCATTCTCACGAAGTATTGGACTATTTCCTTCGTTTAGATCAATATTTAATGAAATTTATAAATGATCTGGATAAAAGCATTGGACTTGAAAATGTGATTTTTGTAATGAGTTCTGATCATGGCGTGGGTCCGCTCCCGGAATATTTACGATCGATAGGAATTGATTCAGAACGTCTGGATAGACCCGCATTCAAGGAGAAAATTAAACATATTGAAAAATGGTCCAGAAATCGAATCAAGTTTTCTGGGAATGGATTTTATTTTCCTGTGGATTATAATGCTGATCAAAAGGTTAAAACTCTGGCGAAGATTCAACTAGAATTAGAAAATATTAACGCTATCGAAAAAGTGATGACCCGTGAAGAAATATTAGATTTAGGTGGAAATGACCCCTTTTGTAGACGAATGAGGAATATGATTCATCCAACGAAAAGTCCGGATGTTTTTATAGTCTTGAGAGAATATTACAGCGAACGATTTCCTTTGGGTACAACTCATGGGACACCCTACGATTATGATACCCACGTTCCTATAGTCTTTTCCCATAAATCATTTAAATCTCAAAAAATAACTCGTGCAGTTGCTACTGTCGATATTGCCCCAACAATTGCACGATTAGTCGGCGCTGAAATTCCAATAGAAGTGGATGGGAACGTATTAGAAGAAATATTTAAATGATTCAACTCCAATCTATCAGTAAATATTTTGAGGAAGTGACGGCAGTCGATCATGTTTCATTCAGAATAGAAAAAGGTGATATATATGGTTTACTCGGTCCCAACGGTGCTGGGAAAACCACAGCCATTCGTATGTTGATGGGCATCCTTGAACCGGACGAGGGCGAGATCATTTGGAACGGACATACCATTAGTCGAGAAAACAGGGTGAATTTTGGTTATTTACCGGAGGAGCGGGGATTGTATCAAAAACAGAAGCTAAAGGAAACGCTCCAGTATTTTGGACGCTTACGAAGAGTGAGCGGAAAAGAGTTGAACTCGGAAATTGATATGTGGTTGGAGCGTTTTGACTTTTCTGATTCCGCCGGCCGCAAGATTGAAGAATTATCCAAGGGTAATCAACAGAAAGTACAGTTTATCCTGGCGCTTTTGCATAAACCTGATTTCATCATTTTAGACGAACCATTTACGGGGCTTGACCCCATTAATCAGGTTTTGCTCAAGGACATTATTCAGGAAAAGCGGGAAGAGGGAGTTACTTTTATTTTTTCCACTCACCAGATGGAACAGGTGGAGCGTTTGTGTACAAATATTTGCCTGATTAATAAGGGAAAAATATTGATAGAAGGGCCATTATCAGCTGTAAAAGAAAAGCATAGAAAAAATGCAGTCACAGTGAAATATGAAGGTGAATTGAAAAACGATAACTTGGAACAATTTATTCCTGAATTTCAAAACGATAACTGTGAATTGTCAGGTGTATTAAAAACACCCACAACTGATTTCCTGGATTGGCTGAATAAACAAGTAGAAATCATTTCTTTCACACAGAGTACTCCAACACTTGAGCAAATTTTTATCGAAGAGGTTCATTCCGCAATATGAATCGTATTCTCAATATTCTGAAATGGGAATTCATGGTGCGTTTTCGTTCCAAGATCTTCCTCATATCATTATTCATGCCGCTGATTCTCGTGGTGTTCAGCATTGTACCTGCTATGCTTATGGAAAAAGGCGGTGATTCAGAAGTCAAGGTTGGCATTGTTAACCATGCCAGACATATCACCACTGATTTCAAGCTAAATATTGAACGTAAATATCGGCTGGATGATGAAAAACCAAAATACTGGTTTTTTGATTATGAAAATTTTGATGAAGCAAAAGCAGGATTACTTAAAAAAACGTTGGATGTAGTCATGGTGATTCCCGCCGGGATAATGGATACGGCAAATGCCGAATTTTACGCCCGTTCCTTGAGCAATTTCAAGGTGATGGATGAATTGAGAAATACACTTTCACATACGGTTATTTTAATGCGCATGTCAGAACAGGGCGTGGCTGTAGAAATGGCTGAATCTATCAGCAAGCGGGTCAGAATGGATTCATTTGAAATCAATAAGGAAGGGGAATTAACTGAAGGAAATGAATTGATGGTTTTTTTAGGTCCATTCTTGTTTGTATTTCTACTGGTTATGGCTGTGTTTATCAATGGCCAATTATTACTCCGCAGCGTTATTGAAGAGCGCACCAACCGCATGGTAGAAATTTTATTATCCACTGTTTCAGCCCGGGAACTCATGACCGGGAAGATCCTTGGTTTAGGCCTTTTGGGTATGGTGCAGATTCTTTTTTACCTTGCCATGGGTATTGTTTTTGGAATGGTAAAAGGTATCGAAATCGTCCGCTTTGACGAATTACCTATTTTATTTATGTATTTCTTAACGGGATATTTTTTCTTTGCTGCTATTTATGCCACGCTGGGCACATTATTCGATAATGAGCAGGACGCACAACAGTCCATGAGTATCGTTTCCCTAATAGCAATGGTGCCACTCATGGGATCATTTTATTTCATGGCTAATCCAACGGCGTTAGTTACGAAAATATTATCTTTCGTTCCACCCATGACACCTTTTATGATGATTTTACGCATCAGCAGCGATGCGGCCGAACCTTGGGAAGTTGCCGCAACAATTGTGCTGATGATCTTATCTGTTTGGGGTATGATGACGCTCGCCGGGAAGATTTTCCGCACCGCATTGCTCATGTATGGCAAGCGAGCTACATTGCCGGAAATCTGGCGTTGGATCAGGGCTTGATTAATATAATAACTGACATTTAGTAAATATTTATTTAACCGCAATTCATAAAAGCTCTAAATTGACCGGCTTTATTTTTAAAATTCAAGACACATTTGGAGTAATAAATGTCAAACAGCTTACACGAATTTACAGATTCGAATTTTGATGCAGAGGTAGTTAAATCCGACCAGCCAGTTTTAGTTGATTTTTGGGCGGAATGGTGTGGCCCCTGCAAAATGATAGGACCGGTAGTTGAAGAGATTGCCGGTGATTATGCTGGAAAAGTAAAAGTCGGTAAAGTGAATGTGGATAACAACAACCAGACATCCATGCAATACCGCATAACCAGCATTCCCAACCTGCTTATTTTTAAGGACGGCGGCGTGGTGGATTCCATTGCTGGCGCTGTTCCCAAGCAGGAAATAACAAAACGATTAGACGCAGTTCTTTAACCGAAGACTGTATTAAACCTACTAACTAACAGTTATATGAATCGTAAGGTCATTATCATCGGATCCGGACCGGCCGGATTGACGG
>Ga0208467_1000245_pt1 | contig 14804 bp, 14 predicted proteins | sample DeeseametaMP2098_FD_184176 | JGI IMG/M metagenome (GOLD analysis project Ga0208467, IMG submission 184176) | Marine microbial communities from the Deep Pacific Ocean - MP2098 (SPAdes) | ecosystem: Environmental > Aquatic > Marine > Oceanic | place: North Pacific Ocean | collected 2011-05-26 | reverse complement strand
AAGGTTCAGAAGGATCAGAAGGATCAGAAGGATCAGAAGGATCAGAAGGGTCAGAAGGTTCAGAAGGTTCAGAAGGTTCAGAAGGTTCAGAAGGATCAGAGGGTTCTGGTGGTTCATCATCGACCACAACCTATAGTGGCACAGTAGTTGGAGAGCTGACCATCAATCCCTACAATATCGTTCTGAATGATGATTTTCCAATCCGCTTTGATATCTCTTCGAATGATCAGGTTACGGTCTATGTGGATGATCTCTCACCGGTTACTGTGCCACTACAGGGTTCTGGCTTCAGTTATACTGTTACCCGGTCCTTTACCGGGTTAGGTGCAGCGACCTGCAGCTCGACAGTGAGCGGGAGTGGAACCCTGAGCAGTGACCAGATAGTGGGCAGCTTGAGTGGCAGCCCCACTTGTTCAGATGGCCTTAGCGGTACAGTATCAGGCAGCTACACTGCCTCCAGGTCATAGAGTGTACTCCAGCAGGGTTGAGTTCTCGTTGTAGTATGGTTGTTCCATCATCCAAGAGCTTTAATCCAGTCACCTGGGTCGCTTCACGCCCCCCTTTCGGCAGCCTCTATGCGCTCGCCAAGCATCTTGAAGTGACCTATCCGAGTGCGCTCTCTTGGGTAAAGAACAGGGCATTTCCAGCAAAACGAGTTGCTGAAATTGTTGAGCTGACGGGATGTGCACCCTACATCCTCTCTCCCAATACCCACCCTCAGTGGATGTTTGAGAAACAGATATATACTGAGCCATCAAGAAAGGAGTTGAATGCTTTTTCCAAACTGCAAAGCGAGGCAAAAAAAGGGAGGGCCAACGATTTGCAGGAACTCAAGCGTCTGTTAAAGAAATACGGTCCTGAACTTTCAGAAAAATAGAGGTCCCCCTTCCTGAGTGCAAATCTCTTGCGGACGCTGGCCGAGGAATTGTCCCATCCTTATCTGAATCGGTATGATCTGGACATATTTTGGTCAAGAGCAATTATCCTGATGACGTTATTGATGACCGCATTCATGATAGGTTTTCTCGGTTCAATCCACTGTGTTGGGATGTGTGGCGGAATTGTTGGTCTTTTGGGAACTGGTATCCAAGAAAGAGGAGGCAGATCACTCTACCGTCATCTTCCCATGTGGATCGGCTATAACTGTGGGCGGTTGCTCAGCTATACCCTTGCAGGGGGTCTTGCCGGTGTACTTGGGGTTTTTGCCCTCTCCCTCTTTACTCCTCATCGCGCCCAAACTCTGGGGCTTATGTTTGCAGGTAGTTTTATGGTGTTACTGGGCCTCTACCTTACTGGGTGGTGGAGTGGAATTCAGTGGCTTGAACGAATCGGAGGAGAGGTCTGGAAATTAATTGAACCTTTGGGAAGACGTTATATTCGGCCTCAAAAAGCGGGTCAGGCTGTTGTTCTTGGAATGGTATGGGGTTGGCTGCCGTGTGGCCTGGTCTATTCTGCACTGGCATTATCATTGTCAGCCGGATCGATTGTTGGAGGGGCTCTGGTGATGGTTGCATTTGGGGTGGGCACCTTGCCGATGCTGTTAGCCATGGGGGTATCGGCAGACCGGTTGTTGGTTGTTCAGCAAAATAGCCGTTTTCGGTTACTTGCTGGTGTGCTTGTTATCTCTATGGGCCTTCTGACCATTTTTGGATTGATTCATCCCATTCATCCCGGTTCTATCGCTACGGTTCACTCCCATTAAACAAAAGAAAGTCGATCCCCCCTTAAGATTTAATATTCCTTAATAGTGAGGAGGTGGGGGTTCACTTTGGGCGGACGAATAATCTGATGACAAGAGTGCTTTAATTCTCTCTTGAGTGTGACGGAGTTGCTCTTGCAAATCTATCATCTCCAATTGGAGATCGGCGACAACTTTATTGAGAGTCTGTATATGGTCTTCCTGAAAGGAAATACGGGATTCAAGGTCTGCTATATGTTGTTCTGACATTTTTATGGGTATCTTGATGGTTAAGCGTTATCACTGATTGATTCGAGTTCTTCCCAGCGCGAATAGGCCAGATTGAGTTTATCATCGACTTCAGCAAGTCGGGAGGTGGCTTCAGAAACCTTGTTGTCAGAGTGTTGATAAAACTCAGGGTCAGCCAGGCGCTCCTGCAGAAGAGATTGCTCATTCTCAAGTTCATTAATATGGCCGGGGAGTGCATCAAGCTCCCTTTGATCTATGTAACTGAGTTTCTTTGAGGGTTGCTTTAATCGTGGCCTGGAGTGTTTTGGAGAGCTTGATTGCGGTTTACCGATGGGAGGTAGAGCCGGTCGCTGCCGGATCCAGTCCTCATAACCCCCAACATACTCATTTACTTTTTCGGGCTGATCGAAAACCAGGGTGCTGGTAACGGTATTGTCAAGAAAACGCCTGTCATGGCTAACCAGAAGCAGGGTGCCACGATAATCAAGAATGAGTTCTTCAAGCAATTCCAGTGTTTCAATATCAAGATCATTGGTGGGCTCGTCAAGGACCAGTGCATTGGCAGGTCGGGCAAATAACATCGCCAACAATAAGCGGTTGCGCTCCCCCCCAGAGAGAGAGCTCACAGGACTTCTTGCTCGTTGTGGAGTGAAAAGGAAATCCTGAAGGTAGCTGATGACATGCCTGGTTTTCCCATTGATAGTGACATGGTCAATCCCGCGGCCGATGTTCTCCTGAACTGTTTTTTCCTCATCAAGCTGAGTGCGAAGTTGGTCAAAATAGGCGAGTTCAATGTTGGCGCCCGTCCGGACTTTTCCGGACGTAGGAGGAAACGCACCTGTAAGGACGCCAAGCAGAGTTGATTTACCAATACCATTTGGACCAATAATCCCTACGCGGTCACCACGCTGGATGAGAATCGACATCTCTTTGAATATGACGTTATCTCCCCAGGCATACCCGCTATTGAGACATTCAACAAAGAGACGACTGTGCTGGTTGCCCTCCTGCAGCTGCATTTTTGCACTGCCCGGCCGGTCTCGTCGTAAACGACGCTGGTCTCTAAGTTCAAACAGTTTATTCACTCGACCCTGGTTACGTTTGCGTCTGGCCTGGACGCCTTTCCTAATCCAAACCTCCTCTTCGGCCAGTTTTTTATCAAAGCGTGCCTGAGCCTGCTCTTCGGCCTTGAAAAGCGCTTCTCGTCGTCTTAAGTAGTTATTAAAATCACCTGGCCAGTCAGTGAGCTTGCCGCGGTCAAGATGGAGAATTCGAGTGGCTATTTTTTCTGCAAGAGTACGGTCATGGGTTATAAAGAGAACTGTTCCGCGAAAATCGACCAGAAAATCCTGAAGCCATTCAATCGAGTCGATATCGAGATGATTTGTGGGCTCATCGAGAAGAAGAAGGTCCGGCTCCACCACGAGTGCCCGGGCAAGGAGAGCACGCCGTTTCATTCCGCCAGAGAGTTCTGAAAATTGGCCCTCAACATCGAGGCTGAAGCGTGAGGCCACTTTCTCAATTCTATGGTCAATAACCCAGCCATCGTGACTGTCGAGTTCATGCTGAGCTTTTATCAGGGCATTACTGTCGAGAGGAGTGCTGCTTGAGATGACCCGGTGATAGCGGGAGAGCAGTTTTCCAATAGGGCCTAATCCGCCAGCGATAACATCATAGACAGAGTCATTCAGGTCACTGGGTATCTCCTGTTCAAGCGAGGTGAGCTTAAGGTTGTCGCTGTACTCAATCGTGCCGTCATCGGGTGTGATTTGTTGAGCAAGAATCTTGAGCAGTGTGGATTTTCCACAGCCATTTCTTCCCACCAGGCAGGTGCACTCACCTTGCTCGATTGTGAGGTTAACACCGACCAGGAGAGCATGATCCCCAAAGGCATGGTGTAGGTCATTTGCACGTAACAGAGGCATAGAAAAAATATTGCAAAAACAGAATGGGCGGACTATACCGCGCTCTTGATAGAGGATGAAGCAGTGCTGATTGAAATATCACCATAATTCCGACTCAGGCATAGCTGCTCAAGCGGGATCCAGGGAGGAAGAGTTAGCGGCTGGAAACCGAATTGCTTGATGCGATTTTCGAAATCAGAGTGTCGATACCACTGCTGTTGGCGATCGGGGAGTAGCTATTCCGATAGGTAATAATCAGACTGATGCCATCAATAGAGACGTCATAAATCTTCCACTTCTTTGATTTGTTCTGTTTCAGAGCATAACGGATTGAGAGTTTTTGGTTTTCACTAAGCAGGACATCAGTGGTTACCTGTATTCGGCCCTTGCTTTGTGATTTGGCGGGGTGATGGTGAATTTTTCCTCCCTCATAGTTAACCAGTGCAGTCCCATAGGTCCTGATCAGCAGGTTGCGAAATTCAGCAACAAATCGGTGTTGTTGTTGGAGGCTGGCCCGCTTCCAGTTCCTTCCAAGGACCAGTCGAGACATGCGCTCAAAATCGAAGTAAGGTGAGAGCACTTTCTCAATCTCAAGAGATAACTGATTTGGGTTCTTGTCTGGAGAAGCCTGGTTGCTGATGATGAGAGAAGTGACATCGGAAGTTGCTTTTTGTACCACCTCTTGTGGTGACAGATCAGCATAGGCAGAAGCACCTCCAAACAAAGATGACAAAAGGAGCGACAGCAAGAATTGACAGATGGGTTTGTTTTTGATCATTATTATATGATGTGCTGATTTAAATTTACTCTATTCTTGCAGTGAAAGAGGGCTATCCCAAGTGATGAAAGTGTAGATAAAGTGGTAATTGAATGATGTGATGTTAATCACACTCATTGGGCCATTGATGGCCATTGTGTGATCAGCTGCCAGCTTAGCTGGAGAGAGGGTTTACTTTTCTTCGATGGGGAGCGCTGGTTTGTTCGTCCGAACTCTGTTTGTCAGTGAGGGTGTGAAAGGGAGCTTGCTGAAGATCTGTCGCACTTTTTGACGCCATCACGTGTTTGTAATTGGTGGTATTGTATCTGGAATCTCCCAGTCTCAATATGTGGGATTGATTAAAGGTTCTTGTAAGAGCCATTCTCGCTTTTGCCGATAATGGAGGGGATATGAAAGGTTTTGGGCTGTTGCTGGTGCTTATCGCGCTTGCTGTTGGGGGATATCTGGTGGTTAAGGAGTACCAACCCGGTTCTGCAGGCGGGGCAAGCAAGATCAATTCAATTAAAAGAGCCGGGGATGCCGCCGAGCAGGCTCGCCAGGCCACTCAGAAAATGGACAAGGCCGTGCAGCAGGCGACAGGGGGCAGCCAGTAACTCATTTTCTCTCTTGACTGTTCTCTTAATGTTCTCTACTCTTGAGTGAGAACATTAGGAGAACATATTAATGACCATTCTTACCCGGGCTCAGCGCCGCACCCTTGATTTTCTCTCCCGTTTTATTGGTGAACGGGGAGAAGCTCCTCTTCTTGATGAGATCGCCAGAGGCATCGGAATCCACTCCCGGGGGGTCGTCCATCGCTACCTGAAAGCCCTTGAAGAGGCGGGGTTGATTCGTATTCACCCCCGGCGCCATCGGGGTATTGAACTGATGGGGGGCAGGGAGAGTTCTCTGGCTCTCCCCCTGGCGGGCAGGATAGCCGCCGGTCAGCCCATTGAGGCGATAGAGGGGCAGGAGGAGATCAGTCTCGCTGACTTCTTTCTCGGTCCCGGACGCTTTGCCCTGCGGGTAACCGGTGATTCGATGGTCGAGGCAGGCATTCTTGATGGTGATACGGTGATCGTTAAGGTCTGCCAGACTGCCGAGGAGGAGGCCATTGTGGTGGCGCTTATTGATGGAGAGGAGGCCACCCTGAAGCGGCTCAAACGGGAGCGTGACGGTTCTATCACCCTGCTGCCGGAAAACCGGGCGTTGAAGCCGATGCACTACCCGGCGGAGCGGGTTGCCATTCAGGGGGTGGTGGTTGGGCAGATGCGCCGGTATGAGGGGTAGGCAAAAGGATCCGGGCTAACTATGTGTGGCGGCGTACTCTATCTTCTCGATGGGAGGACAGTAAGAACCTACTTCCCCAATCCCAAGGCGCAGCTTCCCGTAGTGAGGCGTGGTGGCACCTCGATGGCCGTCCCCTGGGGGCGGCGCAAGCAGCAGCCGGGGAGGCTCCCTCTTGGGGGGTGGGCCCGGCTTGACTCTATCCACAGCGGTCGTTGGGATCGCTGGTTTCCACGTCCGGTGAAGATCCGGGTGCTCGCTTTCATGGAGAAGGATATCGAGGGGACCAGCCACTGGTTTGATCTGGTAGAGGGCCAGTGGATACAGGGATTGCTCGCCCATGATGGTGATCAACAACGGATCTATGTGGTGACCATCAAGCCGGAGATGGAGGGAGCCGTCCATGATCGCTGGCCACGAATTCTCTCCGGCTAGGGTGATAAAGAGGGATAAAAGGAGAGGGGGGTGGTGGCAACGGGCTATTGTTCTTGTCGATATGAACGCCTTTTTTGCCTCCATTGAACAGCTTAAAAACCCGGAGTGGCGGGGACGTCCAGTGGCCATTACCAATGGTCGGGTTGGCACCACTATCATTACCTGCTCCTATGAGGCTCGGGCTTATGGGGTCAGGACCGGGATGCGCCTCAGGGTGGCACGAGAGCACTGCCCGGAGCTGATCCAGGCACCCTCCCGTCCTGAGATATACGCCCGGATCTCCTCCCGGATCATGCGCTCACTGGAAGAGATCACCCCTGAAGTGGAGGTCTTTTCAGTGGATGAGGCCTTTCTTGATATCACCTCGGTACAGCGTCTTCACGGTAGCCCGGTGGAGATTGCAAGGAGGGTGAAGCGACAGGTGCTGGCGGCTTCCGGTATTCCCTGTTCTGTGGGTCTCTCCGGAGACAAGACCACGGCCAAATATGCCGCCAAGCTCAACAAGCCGGATGGCTTTACTGTTATCCCTCCCTGGGAGGCAAAAGAGAGATTGGAGGAGGTTCCGGTCACCGAACTGTGTGGAATCAACCGGGGTGTGGGGGATTTTCTTGCTGCCCATGGTGTAACCCGTTGTGGTCAGATGGGCCGTCTTCCCGTCTCTGTGCTGGCGGCCCGTTTTGGAAATCTCGGGCGGCGGATCTGGTTGATGTGCCAGGGCGAAGATCCGGAGCCCATTATCACCCGGGTGTCTTCTCCCAAGACCATTGGCCATGGCAAGGTGGTGCCGCCGGGAACCACCGATCGCCAGACCATTGAGACCTTTCTCCACCACATGAGTGAGAAGGTGGCGGCCCGCCTGCGGCGTCATCGTATGGAGGCCCGCCGGCTCTTTATCGGGGTGCGCAGTGATCAGGGGTGGATTGGGATCAAGCAGCGGCTGGAGAGGCCGACAGATGATGGTCAGGTGCTGTTTTACTGGTGTCGCCACTTTCTTGACCGGCAGTGGCGGGGGGAACCTCTGCACCAGGTGCAGGTGACGGCACTCTCTCTGGCTCCTGTCGGAATGCAGCAGAGCCTGTTTGATCTCTCCGGAACACGCCGGATGGCGCTCAACAGCGTTCAGGATCAGATCAATGGCCGCTATGGTGAGTTTGCTATCGCTCCAGCTGCGCTCCTTAAGCGTTCACAGATGCCCAATGTGATCGCCCCCTCATGGAAGCCGGAGGGAGTGCGGGAGACGGTGTTGTAGTTAGGGGTGATATTTCGGAAACATAGAACACTTCTTCTCCTGGGATCTCCTCCCAACCTACCGGCATTAAAAAGTGAAGATCGAAGGTTAATTTCCATTTTCAGTTTTAGGGCAGGTTACAATCTCATCTCGATAAATAACTGATGAGGGCATGTGATGAGTAGTGAACCGATACCCATGGTTGAGGTTTGGCGTGGAGATCGGGTTGAATCACTCCATCGGGGGCATGCGGTGGTCACAGACGCCAGGGGAGGAATCAACGCCTCCTTCGGTGATCCTGGAAGGGTGATCTACCCACGCTCCTCCTGCAAGATGGTCCAGGCCCTTCCTTTGATCGAGACCGGAGCGGCCGATGCCTTTGGTCTTGGCAGTGAAGAACTGGCGCTCGCTTGTGCCTCCCACCAGGGGTCAGCCCTCCATGTCACCGCGGTAAGCCGATGGCTTGACCGGCTGGGGTTGGGCGAAGCCGATCTCAGGTGTGGCCCCCAGAAGCCCGCAGACGGGAAGACCGCACACCAGCGAGCATCGAGAGGAGACCCTGTTGGCCAGCTTCACAACAACTGCTCAGGGAAGCATGCCGGTTTTCTCACCCTGAACCGCCATCTTGGGGGCGGGCCTGAATATATTGAGCCGGACCATCCGGTTCAGCTTCTGGTGCGTGACGCTTTCGAGGGGATGACCGGAGAAGAGATCTCCGGGATAGCCATCGATGGCTGTTCCGCCCCCAATTTCGCCACCTCACTGAAGAGCCTGGCCACCGCCATGGCGAGAATGGCCGATCGCTCTCAACTGAGCCCCCGGCGTGCCAGTGCCGCCGAGCAGCTTCTATCGGCGATGGCCGATCATCCCCAGCTGATTGGGGGTACCGGAAGGGCCTGTACCGAACTGGGGACGGCTCTTGAGGGACGCAGTATCGTGAAGGTCGGTGCCGAGGGAGTTTTTGTAGCCATTCTCCAAGAGAGCGGGCTTGGGGTTGCCCTTAAGATCGAAGATGGGGGGAGACGTGCCGCAGAGGCGGCAATAGCCGGGCTTCTGGTCAGGTTGGGTGAACTCACAGAAGAGCATCCGGCTATTCAGAAGAGGCTCTATGCCCCCATTCTCAATCGTCGGCAGATCAGTACCGGGATGCTTCGCCCCCATGAGGAGTTCTATCAGGGGGGGTGTTCCCTGCTCTGATCGATGCTCACTGATCAGACCGAAGGGAGTGTGGATTGTGGTCATCAACAGCGGCTGCGATGGATCGGTCTAAACTGCTCTCACTCACGCATATCGTGCTGGAACATCTCTCCAATGGGTTTTTCTGCAAGCACTCTCCTCGCCTTGGCGTAGGCGGGGTCATGGGCGAATATAAGGCAGCCGTTACACCCCTTTCCGCAACAGCCATCAATCCCCAGCTGGGGACCGCGTCGCGGGGCCTCTTTGGGGTTGCTCTCCATGGTTTTGAGGTATTCTGAACGTCTTTTTGTGAGTACATTCTGGCCAAATCGTCCAAGCTCAACATTGAGGGCGGTTTTGTCCATCCCCATGCGGCTCTTGTCGACAGGGTTGAGGTGCCGCTCCTTACGAAGGACAGTTCCCACCGGCAGTACATCAGATGCACGCTCTGGGCCAAGACGGTCGAAGACAGAGTAGGGGATATAGAAGTATTGATCTGTTCCACCGTGGACCACCTCACGGACCTCACCGCCAGCGGCCAGGGTGAAGTCATAGAGCCGAAGCAGAATGGGTTGGGTCCAGATCGGAGAGACAAACTCAACAACCTCGCCGGCGATCAGTCTGTTACGCGGCGCTATGACAATACCCTCTGCATCCCTGGTGTGAATAATCCCCGCAAACTCTGAGGTGGAGAGTGAGGCATCGCTGTGATAGTTGTGCCCGAGGTCGGTCAGCCGACCCTCATGAAAGGCGAGGGTATAGCCCCGGTTGGGAAGGGCGTTGAGCTCGTTCATATAAGGGGCGGGATTCCAGCTCTCCGGGTCTCGGTACCAGGCATCGATCGCCATTCGGTAAGCTCGTGTGGTGATCGCCACATAGTAAAGACTCTTGTTGCGCCCCTCGATTTTAAGCGAGTCAATACCAATGCTGAGCAACTCATCAAGCTTCGGCATCAGGCAGAGGTCCTTGGAGTTCATGATGTAGGAGCCGCGGCGGTCTTCAACGATGGGAAGCAGTTCACCCGGACGACACTCCTCTTCAAGAAAAAAATCAAAGAGGTCCTCGTTCTCCTGGTTGATCTCAAGTTCCTTGAGCGTACCATCCTTAAGCTGGAAGTGGACCTTGTAGGTCCATCGACAGCTGTTGGCGCAGTTTCCCTGGTTGGCGCCTCTCTCCGCCATGAAGTTGGAGAGCAGGCAGCGGCCGGAGTAGGTCATGCACATGGAGCCGTGGACAAAGGCCTCCAGCGCGATATCGGGGCAGTGTTCTCTGATCTCTCTTAGCTCCTTGAAGCTTACCTCCCTGGCAAGAACACACAGAGCAGCACCCTGTCTCTCCCAGAACTTGACGGAGAGCCAGGAGCAGACATTGGCCTGGGTGGAGATGTGGAGGGGGAGTTCGGGAGCCTGTTCCTGGACCAATTGGAAGATCCCGGGGTCGGCGACAATCACCCCATCCGGCTGGACCTCCTTCAGGGTCTCAAGAGCTTGGGGCAGGCGCTCGATATCATCGTTATGAGAGAAGAGATTGAGAGTGAGGTAGACCTTGCGTCCCCGCGCATGGGCATAAACGATCCCCTCTGCCACCTCCTCCAGGGTGAACTCGGAGCGACTGCGTAGAGAGAGGTCGGGGGTGCCCAGATAGACCGCATCGGCACCGTAGTCGATGGCCGCCTTGAGTTTCTCAGGCGATCCTGCCGGAGCGAGGAGCTCGGCACGGGGAAGTTTGGTCGAAGGCTGGGTCATTACGCGATTTGCTCTTTTTGATTCTGTTCAGATGTCATCCCGTTGAGTCCAGTAGAGTAGTCACATTGTCACCTGAATTGAACTACTTTCCTCTCTCTTCAGATCACTTGATATGGCGAAGGCAAACCCAATCGTTATTCAAAGACATTTGCTTGTTCATAACGCAAAGAGAAAAAAGCAAGAAATAAGAGTAATGATCGAATATTACACTTTGATTAACAAAGATAATGGTGGGCGGTACTGGGATCGAACCAGTGACCCCTGCCGTGTGAAGGCAGTGCTCTCCCGCTGAGCTAACCGCCCTGAAAAACAACCATTTAAGTTAACCTTTTATCACTTATCCGCATAGATATTTCAAGCGATATCATGGTTCAATTTTACCATACAGTTGGAGGATTATGAGTCTCATTACGCTGTAATTACGCACGGCCCCGCTCCGGCGAGGATTTTTGTTTTGTATCCCCCAATCATATGCAGGACGGGCAAGGCGGCATCTAACAGATCCGCACCAAACGCATCTGGCCACTACAGTGGGGCATATAAGAGAATCCACCTTGTAGACCTTCTTGATCAGCCTTACCGAAGTAATGCAGGCAGCTTTTAAATTATCATTTTCATTAGTGATCATTAAGTTGTAAAGAAATCAAATACATTTGCAATACGTGAAGATGGCTGATCTTTATAAAATTCTGTGTAGGAACATTTTGAGCATGAAACAGAAGCATACTTTTTATTTTGCACATTAAAAATTTTAGTCCAAAAGCTTCCTGCTACTCGCATTTCGCCTATTTCATATTCTTTTTGTTTGCATTTTGGGCACACCCAATTTTCATGTTGCATAATCTGGATCCTTTGTTTTTAAGGTTGTTTAAATAAATTTTTAATTAATGTTATTTCTGGGAATAGTATACTTAAGGGATGGGAATTTGCATCTCTGCAGATGCAGAGTCTTGGGCCTTCAGCAGACCTCTTTACAAATCATTCCTTGCCACCGCCGCCGGCAAGCCGGCATCAAATAGGCCCGCGCCAAAGCCACAAGAAACGGTAAATGAGACGATCCCGGTAAACTTCAGATTTCACACCACCGTCTTTTACATTAAAATCGGCCGCTAAACTTGATTTCAGGATAGCCCATGACCGTCCGTACCCGATTTGCCCCGAGCCCTACGGGCCACCTCCATATTGGTGGTATCCGTACCGCACTCTACTCCTGGCTTGAGGCCCGACGACAGGGTGGTCAGTTTATTCTCAGGGTAGAGGACACCGACCAGGAACGCTCCACCCAGGCTGCTACAGAGGTCATCCTGGAGGGCATGCACTGGCTTGGTCTTGATCCTGATGAGGGCCCCTTTTTCCAGAGCCAGCGCTTCGACCGCTATCGTCAGGTCACTGAGCAGATGCTTGATCAAGGAAAGGCCTACCACTGCTGGTGTTCTCAGGATGAGGTTAACCAGATGCGTGAGGAGCAGCGCAGAAGGGGTGAGAAACCCCGTTATGACCGCCGCTGTCGCGACAATCCCAATCCGCGCCCAGGTGTTGAGCCGGTTGTCCGTTTTCGCAACCCCATCGACGGCAGCGTAGTGATCGATGATCTGATCAAGGGGAGGGTGGTGATCAGCAATGAGGAGATGGATGATCTGGTCATCGCCCGCGGCGATGGTTCCCCGACCTATAATTTTGCTGTAGTGGTGGATGATCTTGATATGAAGATCACCCATGTCATTCGCGGGGATGACCACTTTCTCAACACTCCTCGACAGATCAACATCTTCCACGCCCTTGATGCGCCCTTGCCCGCATTTGCCCATGTGCCGATGATTCTGGGTGATGATGGCCAGAAGCTCTCAAAACGCCATGGGGCGCTCAGCGTGCTGGAGTATCGTCGCGAGGGCTTTCTACCAGAAGCCATTCTCAACTATCTGGTGCGTCTTGGCTGGTCTCACGGCGATCAGGAGATCTTCTCCATTGAAGAGATGACCTCACTGTTCAATATTGGGGCAGTCAACAAGGCGGCCTCTGCATTCAATACTGAGAAGTTGATGTGGCTCAACCAGCACTACATCAAATCGACCCCTCCCGAGAAGCTGGCACTGCTGCTCAAGCCCCTCTTTGAAGAGCGAGGTGTCGATACCTCGATAGGACCGGCTCTGGCCGAGGTGGCCGAGGCTAACCATGAGCGGGCAAAGTCCCTGGTTGAGATGGTAGAGAAGTCGGGCTACTTGTTTGAGGATTTTGGTGAGTATGACCCCAAAGCAGCACAAAAACAGTTAAAGGCGGGCATTCGTCAGCCGCTTGCTTCACTGCGCCAGGCACTTGCCGGTCTGGGTCCGTGGGAGAGAGAGCCCATTCATGAGGTCGTGACCACTGTTCTTGAAGAGTTTGATCTTAAGTTTGGGAAACTCGCCCAGCCGGTACGGGTGGCATTGACCGGTTCTACCGTTTCCCCCCCAATCGATATCACCCTGGTTCTGGTGGGTCGCCAGCGGTCACTCGACAGGCTTGACAGAGCGCTGGCTTATATCGATGGGATTGAATCAAATTCTTGACCAGATCCAAAAAAAACCTTACATTACGCGCCCTTCGGGGCCGTAGCTCAGTTGGGAGAGCGCTACAATGGCATTGTAGAGGTCGTCGGTTCGATCCCGTCCGGCTCCACCAGATTTACCGACTTTTTTGTGATGATTAAAGATATGTCCCCATCGTCTAGTCGGCCTAGGACACCGCCCTTTCACGGCGGCAACAGGGGTTCGAATCCCCTTGGGGACGCCAAATGCGACTGAGGGAGACTTTTAGACTGCAACTGTTTGAAAATAAAAGCGGTTTTTGTGGTTCTAAAAGTCTCCCCTTCGCAATAAATTTTCTCTGGAAAAATGAAAGTTTGGAACCGTTGCTTTAGGTTCAGATCGCCATTAGCCCACAGCTCGGCAATGTTCCCCAAGATATATTTGCAGTACTCGACACAGGCTTCAATATCATCTGCTTCAATTTTTCCATCATTCAGCTCGATGGTTTTAATCATAATCTCGCTTTTTATGTCTTGGGCTTTCTGCTTATAGGTTTCTTCGTCAAAGGTCTTGTCAATGACAAGCTCCTCAACTCTCTTGCGCTTTTCCTCAAGCTGTTTCAATTCACCTTTCACCCGTGAAAACTCCTTAACGCTCTCCTGATGCCTTGTTTTCCAAACATCCAATACGACTTGCTCAAATAGGTCCAAAACCTTTCTGTCTGGCTGATACTCTTTAAGAAAAGTGTAAAAATTGCCCTCTAATTGACCTTTCTTGAGGTTCAGAGAGCATCCCTTCGTCTTGCACCTATAATATGCGTATTTTACCCCTTTGCGCCCTGTGGACCAGCCACCAGTTAATTTGTTTTCACATTTTGGACATCTGATGAAGTTACGGAGGGGAAAATCGGGATGATTTCTGATCTTTGTGACAACACGGGGTTTCTTGCCATCCAATATCATCTGGACCTTAAAAAAAGTCTCCTTGCTGACGAGGGGCTTATGAATGGCATCTACAACTTCATCCAGCCAATCATGCTTAATGAGGCTGGCATATAGGTGATTCCTCAAAATTCGATTGATAAGGCTACGGGTCAACCCTTTGAAACCTTTCTTTTTTACAATAGCGACGATGTCGATCTGCTTATAAAGCCCCGTCTCTGCAAGTGAAAAGATTTCAGTGATATATGGCGCATCTTCATTAGGGTAGAGGAGCGGCTTGTTATATACATCCCGTATTCTTTTATAGCCATGAGGGGCTTTCCAGCACCAACGGCCCAGCTTGAGAGCCTTAATCATTCCCTGAGTAGTGCGTTCGCTTTTTACATCGTTTTCATATTGTGCAAATGAGCCGATGATGTTCCGCATCAACTTCCCAACAGAGGTATCCTCATTATTCTCTGTTGCGGACAGAACCCGTATGCCAAGACGAGCAAAGTTTTTGCACAGTTCCATTTGATCGGACAGGTTACGAGCAAACCTATCAAATTTCCATACGATTAAAGCGGAAATATCTTTTTTATTCTCAATGGAGTATTTGATTATTTTTTGAAGTTCCGTCCTGTCTTGCGTTTTGGCACTTTCGCCACGCTCAACAAAAACCTTGTCAATTTCATACCCATTATTGATCGCAAACTTACGGCAATCGTCCTCCTGCGCCTCTAAGCTGTAACCTTTGTCAGCCTGTTCTTTCGTACTGACTCTGCAATAGATTATAATCTTCATATTACATGCTATCTTTCAGCCTGACTTATCTCGAACCACTTGATCCATCCCTGAATTATAGCTGCAAAGCTCTAATCAGACAAGTAATTACATATATCAAACAAATAGTTAAAGAAT
>Ga0208467_1000243_pt1 | contig 14849 bp, 8 predicted proteins | sample DeeseametaMP2098_FD_184176 | JGI IMG/M metagenome (GOLD analysis project Ga0208467, IMG submission 184176) | Marine microbial communities from the Deep Pacific Ocean - MP2098 (SPAdes) | ecosystem: Environmental > Aquatic > Marine > Oceanic | place: North Pacific Ocean | collected 2011-05-26 | reverse complement strand
CAACCTTTTATTACTTAAGATTTCTTTAATTGCCTTAATTGTGAATGCAATATCACTTCCACAATTCATAGAAATTATCTCGCCATTCTGGATTTTGATTTTCTATATCTACTGGCTTATATATTCGAAAAATAAAGCAGCCTACATTGTTGCTTTACTGCTAGGCTTAATATTAGATATATCACAAGGAGACATCTTAGGACAGAATGCACTTGCATTGATATTAAGTAGCGCTGTAATTCTAAGAGTAAAAAAATCATTCTATGTTTCAAATATAACGACACAGCAAATCTATACTCTCATGGCCTCTCTTGTTTATTTGGTCGCATTATTGATAACCCAAATCACTATACTGGGCATTAATTTTGATTGGCTTATATTGTTTGCTCCAATTACCAGCTCCATCATTTGGCCTTTTGTTCGTTTTCTTCTAGCAAAGCTTAAACACTAAACACCCAAAATGGAAAAGATTTCCAATATAAAAAAAGAAAGGAAAGTCTTAAAAAATCGTGTCATTCTAGCATCTGGATTTATGCTTGTAATGCTCTTTCTAGTGATTTCAAGAATGTACAACCTCCAAATCACCCAGCACAAACATTTCACTGAAGAGGCCCTAGGCAACCAGATGCAAATCCTTCCAGTGACTCCCGTTAGAGGGGATATCTTGGATCGAAACGGCAAGTTTTTAGCTACCAACAAGCTTTCCTATAGATTGACAATTACTCCTGAAAAAGTTGACAACCTTAATGACATCTTTATTGAGCTACAATTGTTAGAGCTTATCAATGATGATGATATCGAGCAATTCAACAAGAACATGGTGCGATATAAAAAATTTCACAGCATTCCAATAAAATTTAGCTTGTCTGAAGAGGATGTTGCAATTATTCTTGCTGGGGAACAGTTACTGGGTGTCGACATAGAACCATATTTTCATCGCATTTATCCTTACGGAAAATCAAGCTCACACTTGATAGGATATGTTTCATCGATGAGTCAAAAAGACAAAGATGGTTACGATAAAGAAAACTATACTGGCACTGCTTTTGTAGGTAAATCAGGCATTGAAAAATACTACGAAAATCTTTTGCATGGCCAGTCTGGTAAAAAACAAATTGAAAGAAACGTTGCAGGAAGAGTGATCGACACTCAAATCATTGAAGCTGCAATTCCAGGTCAAGATGTCTACCTAAATGTCGATCTCGATTTGCAATTAGAAGCCGAATTATTACTGGAAAATAAGCGCGGGGCTCTGGCGCTCATTAATGTCAAAAATGGAGCGGTTATTGCCCTTGTTAGTACTCCAACATTTAATCCTAACTGGTTTTCTGATGGTATTTCAGTTAAACAATATCAACAACTTACACAGAATCAGGATATGCCTCTTTTTGATCGAAGCATAAAGGGTCTTTATCCTCCAGGATCTACAATCAAACCAATGATAGCCTTAGCCGGGTTAGAACTTAACAAAATATCAATTACCGATAGCGTTTTCTGTCCAGGTTATTACAAACTAGCAGATTATTCAAGAAAATTTAATGACTGGAAAAAATATGGCCATGGTCATGTAGAAGTAACAGAAGCGATTGCTCAATCGTGCGATGTTTTTTTTTACGACTTAGCGTATAAATTGGGCATTGATAATATCCATCATAGCCTTAGTTATTTCCAGTTTGGCAAGGAAACGGGGGTCGATTTGCCCGGTGAGTTGAGCGGTATATTACCGTCCAGAGAGTGGAAAAAAATTAACAAGAACGAGCCATGGTATCGCGGTGAAACCTTAAATATAGGTATAGGCCAGGGTTTTTTTAATGCAAGTCCGCTTCAACTTGCCGTAGCAACCGCAGCTATTGCTAACAGAGGTAAATTACTAAAACCACAAGTCTTGATGCGCACGCAAACAAAAAATGGCGATACCTATGAAGAAGATAATAATCCTGCACGTCAAATACCTATTAAGAATATTAATAACTGGGAAATCATCATCGAGGGTATGAAACAGACCATCTATGGGAAACTGGGTACAGGACGACGACTGAACCTTGATTTAGACTATACACTTGCAGGAAAAACAGGTACAGCGCAAGTTTTTGGACTCGATCCTGAAGAAGAGTATATCGCTGAAAAATATGAAGAAAAGTTAAGAGACCACGCCCTATTCATAGCATTTGCACCCATTGAAGATCCCAAGGTGGCTGTGGCCATAATAGTTGAAAATGCTGGCAGTGGAAGCTCTAAGGCGGCGCCAATAGCTAAATCGCTGTTGGACGTTTATTTTAGTAAAAATCCTCCTATACCTAATCCAGTGACTGAATAAAAATTAGCCGCTAGAATCCAGCTTTGCATAAAAATTCTTTCTAAACTCTTCAAACAAATTATTTTCAATCGCCTCCCTCATTGACCTCATCAACTCTAGATAGTAATGCAGATTGTGAAGAGTATTTAAGCGTGAACCAATAATTTCATTAGTTTTTTGAAGATGGTGAAGATAAGCCCTTGAATAGTTGAGGCAAGTTGAACAGGTGCAATCCTGGTCAAGAGGTTTGGTATCTTTTTTGTACTTTGCGTTACGGATTTTAATCACACCGACTGAAGTAAACAGATACCCATTTCTCGCATTCCTGGTTGGCATCACACAGTCGAACATATCTATCCCGAGCGAGACCCCTTCGACCAGATCTGATGGAGTGCCGACTCCCATAAGATAGCGGGGCTTATTGGTTGGCATTTTTTCGGGTAGATAGTTCAAAATTCGTGCCATTTCCTCTTTGGGTTCGCCTACAGATAAACCACCAATAGCATAACCATCGAAATTCATCTCCACCAAAGATTCAATTGACTGTAAGCGAAGATCTTCGTGCATACCGCCCTGAACAATTCCGAAGAGTTGATTGCTATTATTAAGTCTCTGGTGTTCATTTTGAGATCTTTTTGCCCACCTAAGCGACAACTGCATTGATTGATCAACGACACTCTTTTCACTCGGGTAAGGCGTACATTCATCAAAAATCATTACAATATCTGATCCAAGTTTTTGTTGGATTTGAATTGACTCTTCTGGACCCATAAATATCTTTGAGCCATCCTTTGGTGAACGAAAGAAAACGCCCTTCTCTGTAATCTTTCTAACTTCCCCCAAACTAAAGACTTGAAAACCACCAGAGTCGGTTAATATCGGGCCTTGCCAATTTATAAAGTTATGTAAATCGCCGTGAGCCTCAATAATTTCTATGCTAGGTGTTATAGATAAATGAAATGTATTGCCAAGGATGATTTCTGCACCGAGATTCTTTACTTCATCAATGGTCATTGCTTTTATCGCGCCATAGGTACCAACAGGCATAAAGGCAGGTGTGTTTACTTGGCCACGACTAAGAGTGATTTTTCCAAGACGAGCTTTGCCGTCTGTATTAATTATTTCGTATTTCATAAAAAAATTAATTGCTTTTATTTTTCTTAAATTTCTTCCAAAAAAGCCTTGTTTATTTGGTCTGAATTAAAGCCTCTCGAGCGCAAAAAACGTTTCTGCTTTGCTTTCTCCTTGTAATCTACTGGAATATTCATGCCGAACTTTTTTCTTCTAACCTCTTTGACTAGCTCAAACCAATCGTAAATAGACAAATCGAAATCCTTGATCCCTCTATCCTTAAGTTCAACAGCAATTAATATTGGGCCCTTTCCCTGGCCGTAACGCATATGAATGAATGACTCTGAAAAGCGTTCGTCACTTTGATATTTTTGCTCAATCAAAAGAGATATAGAGTCAACAATATCTTTATCACTAAATTCTTTTTGTTGGAGTTTTCTTGATAATTCTAGTTGCGAATGTTCGCGCCTAATAAGCATATTAAGCGCAGCCCGATAACATTTATGTTGTTGGGTCTGATTCTTCATCGCTACTCATTAATTTTTCACGAATTTTTACTTCAATTTTTTGACAAATTTCAGAATTGTCTTTTAAATAATCTCTGGCATTATCTTTGCCTTGACCTATTCTTTCTCCGTCAACACTGTACCAGGCACCTGCCTTTTCTACCAAACCAAGTTCCACACCAAGATCAATCACCTCGCTCTCTCTTGAGATGCCTTGGTTATAAAGTATCTGAAATTCTGCCTTTTTAAAGGGTGGGGCAACTTTGTTTTTTAGAACCTTGACTCGAGTCTCGTTACCTAGTATTTCATCACCTTTTTTAATAGCTCCAATTCTACGAATATCTAAGCGAACTGATGCATAAAACTTCAGAGCGTTTCCTCCAGTAGTTGTTTCCGGGTTTCCAAACATAACGCCAATCTTCATACGAAGTTGATTAATAAAGATTACCATGGTGTTGGTTTTTTTAATATTTGAAGTTAGTTTTCTTAAAGCCTGAGACATCAGTCTCGCCTGTAAACCCATATGGGAAGAGCCCATTTCTCCTTCAATCTCAGCCTTTGGTGTTAAGGCAGCAACAGAGTCTATTACTACAATGTCGACTCCACCAGAACGAACCAACATATCTGTAATCTCTAATGCCTGCTCTCCTGTATCAGGCTGTGATATCAGTAAATCATCCGTATCCACTCCTAAACGCTTTGCGTAAGCAGGGTCGAGCGCGTGTTCTGCATCAATAAAAGCGGGAGTTCCTCCGAGTTTTTGCATTTCAGCAATTACATGAAGCGCTAAGGTTGTTTTGCCAGAAGATTCTGGTCCATAAATCTCGACAACTCTTCCTCTTGGCAAACCTCCAATCCCTAGGGCTATATCAAGACTAAGACTTCCTGTAGATACGGCTTCAATGTCTGTTCTAGATTCTTCATCACCCAAAAACATTACTGAACCTTTGCCAAATTGTTTTTCGATTTGACCAAGCGCTACTTTTAGTGCTTGTTTTTTCTGTTCATCCACGCCGTTCTCCCGAGTAAAATGTTTGATAATTTAATGCAATTATTATAATGACTTTCTCACATCAAGATTCACAATGTATGGCCCTCGCACTGAAACTTTCAATGAAGGGACGATCAACTGTTGGAGCAAACCCAATGGTTGGTTGTGTGATTACCCGAGATGGCAAAATTATTGCACAGGATTACCATCAAGAGTATGGAAATGCTCACGCTGAAGTAAACGCGCTAAATCAAATTAAACTCCAAGCAAAAGATACGATAATGTATGTGACTTTAGAACCGTGCTCGCACTATGGCAAAACCCCTCCTTGTACAAAATCAATCATCAAATCAGGTGTAAAAAAAGTTATTGTAGCAATGCTTGACCCCAACCCTTTGAGTTATGGAAAAGGAGCTGATTTACTCAAAGACGCGGGCATTGAAGTTGATGTCGGACTATTGGAGAATGAAGCTAGAGAACTCAACAGGGGATTCGTTAAAAGAATGTTAACCGGCTTACCATTCGTTACATCAAAAATTGCGATGAGTCTTGATGGTAAAACCGCAATGAGTAGCGGTGAAAGTAAATGGATTACCTCTGAACAATCAAGAAACGATGTTCAAAAATTACGTTGCAATAATCAGGCAATTATGACAGGCTCAGGCACCGTCATTAAAGACAATCCCAGCTTAACGGTTAGGCTTAATGACTCTAAAATAAGTCCTTTAAGGGTTGTTATAGATAGCGGCGACAAAATAACAAATCAAGAACTTAATATATTTTCTTCTGATACCTCAACTCTTGTTCTTAATAGCAATAATTCAAGCGTGTTATCAAATGGCAAAATAGATCTCAAGGCTGTTTTAATTAAACTCGGAGGGATGGGTATTAATAACCTATTGGTTGAAGCTGGAAGCGGATTGAATGGCGCTATGTTAGATGCAGGACTTATTGATGAGTATATTATCTATACTGCACCAATAATTTTGGGAAGTGATGCACAATCAATGTTTCAAATTCCACTAACTAAAATGACTGAAAAAATTTATCTTGATATTGCTGAAATTCGAAATATCGGTGAAGATATTAAAATTAAGGCTATACCTCGATGAGTACATTATTAAACAAACGAATTTTACTAGGAGTTAGTGGCTCAATTGCGGCCTATAAGTCCCCTGATATTGTTAGACGGCTGCAAGATTTGGATGCCGAAGTGAGAGTAATTATTACTCAAGGTGGCGCGGAGTTTGTTAGCGAAAGATCGCTTCAGACTGTCTCAAAAAATAAAGTTCATTCTAACCTTTGGGATTCCGAAGCTGAACTTGCAATGGGACATATTGAACTTGCAAAATGGGCTGATGTAGTACTAATTGCTCCAGCTTCTGCCAATACAATAGCTAAACTGTGCCATGGCAAAGCTGATGATTTACTTTCAACAGTTATCCTTGCAACTAGTGCATTTGTTATGATTGCTCCCGCTATGAATCAACAAATGTATGGTTCAATAGCAATGAAAGACAATTTAGATTTACTAATAAATCGCCATGTAAAGATTATTAAACCTGACCATGGTGATCAAGCTTGTGGCGATGTAGGTGAAGGAAGGCTTGCTGATTCTAGCTCGATTGCGCAACAAGTGGCAGAGATTTTCGAAAACTCAAATCTTGGAGGAAAAAGAGTTTTGATTACCGTCGGAGCGACAATTGAGTCGATTGATCCCGTTCGTTTTATATCTAACCATAGTAGCGGGAAAATGGGAATGGCTCTTGCTTCAGCCTGCATTCAAGCGGGAGCTGAAACAACTATTGTTGTTGGCTCAATTTCTACCGAAGATGAAAAAAGAGCTAAATGTATTTATGTTACAAGTGCTGATGAGATGCATGACGCTGTTATGGATAACGTAGATAACCAAGACCTATTTATTAGTTGTGCAGCTGTTGCAGATTATAGGCCATCAAAAGTTAGCGTAAACAAATTAAAAAAAGGTAATGACAAGGAAATTATTGAATTAGTTCTTAATAGAGATATTTTGTATGATGTTTGTCATTTAAATAAAAAGCCAATCTGTATTGGTTTTGCAGCAGAAACTGAAAACTGCATAAAAAATGCAAAACAAAAACTTAAAAACAAGAATTGTGATGCAGTTATTTTAAACGATGTTTCTGATCCAAATATTGGACTTAAATCTGACGAAAATGAAGTTTACTTTATAACTAAAAACGGTTCTGAAATAATTAAAAAAAATAGTAAAACAATTATTGCAGAAAAAATTATCAAAAAAATTTCAAAAATTTTTTTTTGTTGAAGTAAAGTGGCTTTAAATCAAGGCTTTTAAGACTTACCCACAAAACTGTGGAAAACTCTGGTGATATCTCCTTTTTTTATATCTTAATTCGCGCTAGAATAACGATTTTTATAGTTTTGACTAATAATTAATCATAACTAATTTTTCTTTATAAATCAATAGGTTATGTTATATTTCTTGAAATCATTCATAACAACAATATTAATTAATTACAAAAATTTAAAAGTGGCGGATAACTTTTAGTGTTTTCCCCATAAAATAAGGCAATTCAAGCTTAATTTCTTAATTTTTTTTATAATGCTAGCGTTATTATTATTTGTATGAAAATTTAGAAAATAAATACTCAATATTGTATGTGTTTTGTCGCAAATTAATGCGCCTTATCTTACTCTAAATGTTACAAAATTAAACGATAATTAAAATCTGTCAATAATTTGCTTTTAGTGTTAACAATTTAGTACTGTATTTTGCAATTGTCTTGTCCAATTAGTTGTTCAAGCTTATCGAGAAGCTCTCTTTTAATTGTTACACAATATTTGGACTCTAACGGAAACCTAGCAGATGCTTTTTTTGAACGATATTGAATCATGACTGGGCACTTTCCAGGGAATTTTTTTATAAGTTCAGCAAGATTTATATAATTTAATTGTTGGCTATCGTCTAAAGATAAATGTAAAAATTTAGCATATTTTGTTTGCTCTTTTTCTACTGGTTCAATACGCTCAACAACTACCTGCCATTGATCTCGAAAATCTTTTCTAACTTTACCTGTAACTACAACTACTTCATCAAGCACTAGTCGATCGCTGTTCGCGCTCATAGCTTTTGTAAACAAAACCGCATTTATTTTTCTAGTATTGTCTTCTATTACAATTCTAGCCATTGAACCTTGCTGTGTATTTCTATATTCAATTTCTGAAATTAAAGCTAAAACTCTTACCTTGCGATTATTTCTAAAAACAATTTTGTGAGGAAGAGTGCAAACTATCGACCTTAAATCAGCTTTATATTCATCTGTTGGATGATGATGAAGGTAATAACCCATAACACTCTTCTCAAACATCAGCATTTTCTTGAAAGTTAAATAAACGCCATTTATGTATTTTTTCTCATAATCTATGTGACTTTCAACATCAGAAAACAATCCAGCTTGGCCCCTAGAAAAGTCATTTTGTCTTTGTTCAGCCTGTTTTGTGGCGCTTGGATAGGTGCTTATTAGTGTTACTCTGTCAACACCAAAAACATCGAAAGCGCCGCTATATATGAGTGCTTCGATAGTTCTTCGATTAATATATCTTCTCTCTATACGTAAACAAAAATCAAAAATATCTTGATAAACTCCATTTTTTTCGCGCTCATCCATCATAGCTTTGACGAATGCTTCACCAACACCTTTTATTGCACCCAAACCATAGAGTATTGATTTGTTGTCAGTGATACTAAATTCATAATCTGATTGGCATATATTTGGCGGAAAAATTTTAAGTCCTATTTTTTTACATTCACTAATTGTGAAAGCTATGCGGTCAGTATCATCCATTACTCCAGATAAAACTGCAGCCATAAAAGGAGCTGGGAAATGCGTCTTAAGCCATGCTGTTTGATAAGAGATATATGCGTAGGCTACTGAATGAGATTTGTTGAAACCATAGCCTGAAAAAGTGTCAATAAGATCAAATATTTCGTTTGCTTTTTTTTCCTTTATCTCTTTTATAGCGGCACCATCTACAAAGACCTGGCGCTGCTTGGCCATCTCTTCAGGCTTCTTCTTACCCATAGCTCTGCGCAATAAATCAGCTCCACCAAGAGAGTATCCGGCCATCACCTGAGCCGATTTCATAACTTGTTCTTGGTAAAGAAAAATACCATTAGTCGGTCTAAGTATCTCTTCTAGCATAGGGTGAGGATATTTCACCCTTGCACCATGCTTAACATCAATGTAGTCATCAACCATCCCAGCATCCAAAGGTCCAGGCCTATAAAGAGCTAGCATTGCAACAATATCTTCAAAACAGTCAGCTTGAAGTTTTTTTAAATATCCACGCATACCTTCTGACTCAAGTTGAAAAACTCCAGTTGTGTCACAACGTTGCAATAATTTATATACCTCGGGGTCGTCAAGTTTTAGCTTGTCAATATCTATCAATTTATCGCTAAGTTTTTTTCGTCTGATTATTTTTACTGCCTTATCGATTACTGTTAGGTTTGACAATCCTAAAAAATCAAACTTTACCAGTCCTACTGCTTCAACATCATCTTTGTCAAACTGAGAAACAACTACGTCTTCTTCATTAGGTCCTTTATATACCGGACAAAAGTCACTTATCTTGCTTGGCGCTATAACCACACCTCCTGCATGAGTTCCTACGTTTCGAATTAAGCCCTCTAATTCTTGAGAAAAGTCAATAAGAGTGGTGACGCTTTCTTCAGTGTCATAGCGTGATTTGAGTTCCGGAGAGTCATCCAAAGCCTTATCAAGAGTTATTTTAAGTTCATTTGGTATGAGTTTAGAAAGTGTGTCACAAAAGCCGTAATGGTGTCCCAACACTCGACCTACATCTCTGACCACTCCTTTTGCCGCCATGGTTCCGTAAGTTATTATTTGAGACACTTTTTCGGTGCCGTACTTACTGGCTACATATGCAATTACTTCATCACGTCTATCTGTACAAAAATCAATATCAAAGTCTGGCATCGAGACACGTTCTGGATTTAGGAAGCGTTCAAATAATAGTTCATGTTCGATTGGATCTACATTGGTTATCGATAATGACCAGGCAACTAATGAACCTGCCCCAGAGCCCCTGCCAGGTCCGACCGGAATACCGTTTTCTTTAGCCCACTGAATAAAATCAGAAACAATTAAAAAGTAGCCAGGAAAATTCATCTCCAATATTACTGACAATTCAAAATCTAGCCTCTTAAAGTATAATTCTTCATCTACAGAAAGGCCCTTAATTCTTTCTCTAAGCCCCTTTTCTGACTCCTCTTTGAAGTACTTAGCAATGGACAATCCTTGTGGCGTAGGGAATACAGGTAAATAATTTTTCTCAAACAATTCAAAGTGCAGATTACATCTCTTTGAGATTTCCACAGTATTTATCAACAAGGATGGAAAATCAGCAAAAAGTTTAAGCATTTCATCTGCACTCTTTAAAAACTGTGACTCAGTAAAGCGCCTTAAACGACGAGCGTCATCCAATAAACCACCCTCTGCAATACAAATTCTTGCTTCATGTGCCTGATAGTCATTTTTGTATAAAAATTGGACGTCATTGGTTGCCACGACAGGAATATCTAAAGCCAATCCCAGATCAACCGTTAGGTGGAGTTGTTGTTCATCGTCAACCCTATCTGTTCTCTGAGCCGCCATATAATATCGATTGCCAAAAATTGACTTCCAGTTGAGTGCTTTTTTTTCAGCAAGCTTCAACTCGTTAGCTAAAAGCAATTGAGATATATCGGAGTCAATTGCTTTTGAAATCATAATCAAGCCTTCATTATGTGAAAATAATTCTTGTTCATTTATCGATGGACCCTCAAAACTTTGCTGACCGAGAAAGCCTTTTGAAATAATTTCAGATAGATTGAGATAACCTTGATGGTTTTGACACAACAAAATAACATCATAGCTACCCGACTTAGAAGTCAAAGATAAATTAGCTCCCAAAATAGGCTTAACGCCTAATGCAATAGATTGTTGATAAAACTTTATAGCAGAGAATAAACTAAAATCATCTGTAAGAGCAACACTATTCATACCTAACTCTTTAACTCTTTTTATGAGTTTTGGTACACGAATTAAACTATTCTTTACAGAATATTCGCTTTGGCAATGCAAATGGACAAAACTTGATGGCGCCATACTAGAGAGAAAAAATGACTTGATTTAAGCTTTATTTTACAAAATAAAGTTCCCTAAAAATCTTGATTAGTATAAATCAAGATTTTTTATTGCTTTTGGTGAGTAATTAATTCAAATTAATGAATCTATGACAATATTATTTTAAATATTTTCAGCAGCCTTAATGATTGCTTGCGCCTTATCCATTGTTTCTTGCCATTCAGATTCTGGCACAGAGTCATACACTATACCTGCACCCGCTTGTATATAAAGGATTTTATCTTTGATAATTGCTGTTCGAATTGCTATAGCTAAATCCATACCTCCGTGCCAGGATAAATTTCCAATAGCGCCCGAATATATATTTCTTTTTACAGGTTCGATTTCATCAATGATTTCCATCGCTCTTACTTTTGGCGCTCCACTAAGTGTTCCAGCAGGAAATGTTGCTTTTAAAACGTCAATAGAATTCATGCCATCCTGAAGCTCACACTCTACATTTGAAACAATATGCATAACATGAGAATATCGTTCAATAAACATCTTATCAGTAAGATTGACGCTTCCCGTTTTTGCAATTCTGCCGAGGTCGTTACGCCCCAAATCAATTAACATTAAATGTTCAGCAATTTCTTTCTTGTCTTCAAGTAAATCTTTTTCTAACTGGATATCTTCTTCTATAGTTTTTCCTCGAGGACGGGTTCCGGCAATTGGCCTCACTGTAGCAATATTGTTGCTATCTACACGAGTCAGTATTTCAGGAGAAGATCCAACTACAAACACATCATCCAAATTCAAATAATACATATAAGGTGAAGGATTAAGTATTCTTAACTGCCTATATAGATCAATTGGATTGACATTAAATTTGCAACTCAAGCGTTGAGATGGGACAACCTGCATAACATCTCCAGCTATTATATAACTCTGAATTTGTTTGACAGAATTCTTAAATTTTTCTTGGCCAAAACTTGATACAAAGTCACTCGATTTTATTTTCGACTTTGTGACTGGCTCTTGTTGTAGTGGTTTATTAATACTTTTTTCAATCTGATCAAGCTTTTCTATAGCATCTTCATAATTTTTTTCTGCTGGATTAATATGAGTAATTATGTGTACTTTACTTGACAAGTTATCAAAAACTAAAAGGTCATTTGATACCATCAACAAAATATCTGCGACATCTAATTCGTCAGGCTTATTTATATTCTTTAGCTTAGGTTCAATATATCGAATAATTTCATAACCAAAATAACCTACAAATCCTCCATTAAAGTCTGGAAAGTTTTCTAATTTGGGAACATTGAATTGATTTTGGTACTGACCGATCCATTCTAAGGGGTCACTGACTTCATGCTGTTCTATCAAAGTGCCATTTTTTTCAATGCTGATTTTGTAGTTATATACCTTAATTACGGTTTCAGCAGCAAGGCCTATAAATGAATAACGACCCCATTTTTCACCACCTTGGACAGACTCTAAGAAATAACTATAGGAATTATTACCAAGCTTTAAGTAAAGCGCTAATGCAGTATCAGTATCAACAACTATCTCTCTAAAGATAGGTATATGATTAAAACCTTGTTTAACTAAGTTGGTAAACTGTGATTTTTCCATGGGTGCATTTTAACTTACCCAAACGTAACAGGTTTGATTTAGTTGATTTATATGCTCAATATACTTATAGCAACGACATCTCAATAATATATCTTAAGATGCCGCTACATTAAATAAGATTATTCCTGCTCCTGGGCCGCAACTTCACTCAACTGACTTGACAGCTCTTGTTCGGCCTCTGTGACCTGCATTCTCTCCTCAGCACGACGCCTTCTGGCTTCTTCGTGCTCCCTATAACCTGTACCAGCAGGAATTAGACGTCCTACAATCACATTTTCTTTGAGTCCCTTGAGGTCATCAACACGTCCTGTAATTGAAGCTTCAGTCAAAACCCTGGTAGTTTCTTGGAATGAAGCAGCCGAAATAAACGATTCGGTTGACAACGATGCTTTGGTAATACCCATCAATAATCTCTGGTATTTTATTTCTTCTTTGCCTTGCGCTTTAAACTGTTTGTTGGCTTCAATTACATGCGCATATTCAGCAGTCTCACCGTTGACATATGCAGAATCACCATTATCAAGTATTTCTACTTTTCTTAGCATCTGTTTAACGATGACCTCAATATGTTTATCGGAAATCTTAACACCCTGAAGACGGTATACGTTTTGGACTTCTCTGACAATATAATTTGACAATGTTTCAACACCGAGCAAACGTAAAACGTCATGAGGGTTGGATGGTCCATCAGAAATTATGTCGCCTTTTTCAACAGTTTCACCATCAAAAACGTTAATTGCACGCCATTGATGAATCATCATCTCAGTTACTTCACCATCTTCACTTGTAATTAGCAGACGCTCCTTTGATTTAGTTGGCTTACCAAAACTCACAACACCTACAGATTCCGCAAGGATTGCATGATCTTTTGCCTTACGAGCTTCAAAAAGATCTGCAACACGCGGCAGGCCTCCAGTTATGTCACTTGTTTTAGAGACAGCTCTAGGAATCTTGGCAAGGATTTCTCCTGCCTCAATCAATTGTCCATCTTCTAAATTAATCTTTACACCAGATGGTAAGTAATGTGTAGATAAGATATTATTCTTTCTCTTTTTATCAACTAACTTTAACATTGGCTTCATATCTTTAGCAGATGCAGGCCTCTCCCCCTCTTCAATCATTTCAAAGAAACTCAAACCTGTCAGTGGATCTGAATTTCTCAAAACAGTTACACCTTCAGAAAAATCAACAAAAACCACGCGACTAGAGTTCTCAGCAATAATTGGATGAGTATGAGGATCCCAATCCGCAATTTTATCTTGTGCTTTAACTTTGCCGCCATCTTTAAAATGAACCATTGCGCCATATGGTATCTTGTAGCGCTCTTTTTCTTGCCCAACTTTATTTCGAATAGATGCTGCCGATGACCTTGAAACGACAACCAAATCACCATTAGAATTGGTAATAGATTTCATATTTTCGAAATGAACAATACCATCTGTATTGATAATAATGCTATTAGCTGCTGTTGAAGCACTTGCGGCACCACCAATATGGAAAGTTCTCATTGTTAATTGAGTCCCAGGCTCACCAATTGACTGGGCTGCAATTACACCAATCGCCTCACCAACTCCTATCATATGACCTCTTGCCATATCATTTCCGTAGCAAGATGCACAGACACCATAACTCGTTTCACAAGTAATCGCAGAGCGGACTTTAATCGATTCGATTCCCATTTCATCAATCTGATCTGAATCATTTAATGAAATTAAGTGGTCCTTTGGTAAGTAAACTTTATCAGTGTTTGGCAAAATTACATCTTCTGCTACTATTCTACCTAGTACAGCATCGCCAAGTGTTTGTACTACTTTTCCGCCATCAATTGCAGCCTTCATAATCAAACCATGCTCTGTTTCACAATTCTCCTCTGTGATTACTAGGTCTTGGCCAACATCAACCAATCTTCTTGTTAGATAGCCTGAATTTGCAGTTTTCAAAGCTGTATCAGCCAAACCTTTTCTTGCGCCGTGTGTTGAAATAAAGTATTGCATATTATTCAAACCTTCACGGAAATTACTGGTAATTGGCGTTTCAATAATAGATCCATCAGGTTTCGCCATCAAACCACGCATACCTGCCAGCTGTCTAATCTGTGCCGGTGAACCTCTAGCTCCAGAATCAGCCATCATATAGATAGAATTAAATGATGGATTTCTCTGAGTATTACCTTCAGCATCAACCATATCCTCGTATCCAACTTTATCCATCATCGCTTT
>Ga0208467_1000230_pt1 | contig 15475 bp, 19 predicted proteins | sample DeeseametaMP2098_FD_184176 | JGI IMG/M metagenome (GOLD analysis project Ga0208467, IMG submission 184176) | Marine microbial communities from the Deep Pacific Ocean - MP2098 (SPAdes) | ecosystem: Environmental > Aquatic > Marine > Oceanic | place: North Pacific Ocean | collected 2011-05-26 | reverse complement strand
GGCACTAGGAAATACTGGCGAAAACCCTGCTGTTGGCTGTATAATTGTTAAAAATAATGAATTAATTAGTTTAGCGCATACTAATTTTAAAGGTCGACCACATGCTGAAAGAATAGCCTTATCAAATAAAAAAATTAACTTTAAAGGTTCGTTGCTATACTCAACTCTTGAACCTTGCAGTCACTATGGAAAAACATCGCCATGTACTGATATTATTAAAAAACAAAATATCAAAACGGTATATTTTTCTAAATTTGATCCCGATAGGAGAAGTTTTAAAAAAGCAAAGAAAAAATTAAATAAATATAATATTAAAACATTTGAAAACGTAGATAAATATGTGAGAGATAGCTTCTATAAAGATTTCGACATTAGGAAAAAAACTAACAATATTTTTATTTCATCAAAATTAGCCACCTCAAAAGATTTATTTATTTCCGATAAGTATAACAAATGGATAACAAACATTCATTCAAGAGCCAGGGTACATTTATTGCGTGCAAATCATGATTCTATTTTAACTACCTCGAAAACTATTTTGAAAGATGATCCAATGTTAAATTGTCGTATTGATGGATTACAAAAGTGCTCACCAAAAAGATTTGTTATTGATAAAAACCTAACCATACCCATGACATCAAAAATAATTAAAACAGCTAACAAAATATCAACATATATCTTTTACAATTTAGTCGATAATAATAAATTAAAAAAATTGAGTCAGGTTAAAGTTAAAACAATAAGAATCGATCTAAAGAATAAGCATTTAGATTTTAATAAAATCGTCCTTTATTTAAGAAACAAAGGATTTTACAGAGTCTTTGTGGAAGCAGGAATTAAATTTAACAATTTTTTGCTTGATAATTACTATATAAATGATTTTTATCATTTTTACTCCGATCAATTATTTGGAAATAGAGGTTTGTATAATGCAAAATTTTTTTTTAACAAGATGAACAAGATAAAACGAAGCAAAAGAGAAATTGAAATCAATTTATTCCAAGATAAATTGCTAAAATATTCATTAAAATAATGTTTACCGGTATAATAAAAAAAAGAGGAATTGTTAAAAAAATTATATCTAATAAAAAAGAAATTAAGATAGGAGTAAAAAGTAGCTTAAAACTAACAAATAAAGATTTAGGATCATCGATTAATTGTTCTGGTGTTTGTTTGACCCTCGAAAAAATTCACAAGGGACTTTATTTTTTTCATTTAACTATAGAAACTCTTAGGGTCACCAATTTTAAAAGCATCAAGTTAAATCAAATTATAAATCTAGAAAAATCTCTTAAGTTTGGAAATGAAATTTCAGGACATTTTGTTCAGGGACATATTGATACAATTTCAAAGCTTAAAAAAAAGTGTATATATGGAAAATCCTGGTATTTATATTTTTCAATAAATAGAAGCCTTAAAAAATTTTTAAATTCTAAAGGCTCTGTTGCAATAAATGGAGTTTCATTAACAATTGCAAAGGTATTCGTAAATAGTTTTTTGGTTGTGGTAATCCCTCACACATTAAAGTTGACAAATTTAAAAAATATTAAAAATAATGATATTGTTAATATAGAAATTGATATCATTGCAAAATATATAGAAAACTTAAAAAAATAAGTATGTTTACATCAATTAACAAAATCATAAAGGACGCAAAAAAAGGAAAAATGTTTATTTTGGTTGATGACGAAAATAGGGAAAATGAGGGTGATTTAGTAATTCCTGCTAATAAAGTAAATCATAAAGATATAACTTTTATGGCAAAATATGGAAGGGGTCTTATTTGCCTAGCTCTCGATTCAAAACAAGTTAAAAAATTGAATCTTCAACTTATGTCACCAACTAACCAATCTAGATCACAAACAGCTTTTACTGTATCAATAGATGCTACAAAAAATATCACCACAGGTATTTCTGCACATGATAGAGCTTATACGATAAAAACGGCTATAAAAAAATACGCATCCAAAAAAGATATTGTGTCACCTGGACATATTTTTCCCTTGATATCTAAAGATGGAGGTGTTTTAGTTAGAGCTGGTCATACCGAGGCTTCGGTAGATATATCAAGGTTGTCAAAAAATTCACCTTCAGCCGTTATTTGCGAAATCATGAATGATAATGGAACAATGGCTAAAGGAAAACAATTAGTAAATTTTGCAAAAAAACACAAGTTGAGTCTTGGAAAAATTGATGACCTTATATCTTTTCGATTAAATCAAGAAAAATTAATAAATTTTAAAAAATCTTCAAATATCTCAATTAATAAACAAACTTATAAAATTAAGGTTTTTGAAAATATACTTGATGGTTCGGAACATTTTGCACTAATTAAGGGCAATATAATTAGAAATAAAAATCCACGGGTGAGGGTTATTTCATCAAATATAGTAAAAAATTATTTAATGGGTGATAAATTCCCAAATTTATTTAATCAAACTATTAGCTACTTCAAGAAATATAAAGACTGTGTATTAATATTTATAAGACATGCAAATCTTAAATCTGTTTCGGAAACCCTAAGGGGATATAAGGATAAAAAATTTTACAGTAAAGGTAATGATAAACTTATTAGAAACTCTGGTATTGGTTCACAAATTATAAAGGCTTTAAATATCAAAAAAATGATATTAGTTACTAGATCTAAAAAGAAGGTTATAGGATTAGAAGGTTACGGTATAAAAATTACAAAGCAAGAAATAATAAAATGAAAAATTATAAAGTATTAATAGTTACAGCAAATTATTATCCTGAGATATCAGGGGAATTAAAAAAACGTGCTAAAAAAGTTAAGAAAGCCCACACAGATCATGAAGAAATCACAGTTCCTGGCATTTTTGAAATACCAGTTGTAATATCAAGAAATATAGACTCCTATGATGGTTTCGTTGCACTGGGTTGTGTCATAAAAGGCAAAACTCCCCATTTTAAATTAATTTCTAAAGCTGTAACAAGTGCAATAATGAACTTATCAATTACTCATAAAAAACCTATTGGAAATGGAATACTTACCTGTCTGAACAAAAGACAAGCTTTGAGAAGATTAGACAAAGGTGCAGAAGCTTCAAGTGCCATTGAACAAATTTTTATTAATGAGTCTATACTTAAATCAAATAAAAGCTGAAAAAAATGAAACAAAATGAAGCCCCTAGAAATCCTAGAGTTATTGTTGTTCAAAAATTGTACGCACAAGAATTAAATAAAAAATCAGAATTAACCTTTCCTAAGCATAGGTATAAAAAGTTTATAAAGGATATTGTGTTAGGTACTTTGGAAAGAAAAGAACTAATAGAAGAAACTATACATCAGCATCTTAGTAAAGATTTAAGTAAAAAACGAACGGAAAAGTTATTAATTGTTTTGTTAAATGCCGCTATATTTGAATTTTTATATCGTCCACAAACCTCGCTAAATATTATAATTAATGAATATTTAAATACTTCTGATTTCTTTTTAGAACAAAGTCAAAAAAAATACTTAAATGCAATATTAGATAAGGTATCAAAAAAGATAAGATCATAAGTGGACGAATTTGCAGTTATAAAAAAATATTTTTCAGATTTATCAAAAAATAACAAAGGATCTTTTGATTTGTCTGATGATATATTTTTTGACTACAAAAAAAAAATAGGCATATCAATAGATACTTATGTTGAAGGAACACATTTTTTAAATTTTAGAAATCCTAAACTTGTAATAAAAAAGGTTTTAAGAGGAGCCATCTCAGATTTAATTTGCAAAGGAATAACTCCTAAATATTATTTTATGAGTTGTTCGGGAAACAAAAAACATCTAACTCAAATCAATCTTAGTAAAATAAAATTAGCATTAAAACAAGAACAAAGAAAATATAATATCTTTTTAGCTGGCGGAGACACATCTTACTCGAATAGATTATCAATAACTGTTTCTGTAATTGGATATTCTAAAAAAAACCCAGTTTTGAGAATTGGCGCAAAAGCAAATGATGATATTTATATAACTAATACAATCGGAGATGCTTTTATTGGATTAAAACTCTTAAAAGGTAAAATTAAACTTAATAAAAAGAATAGTAATTATTTTGTAAGGAGATTCTATCTTCCAACTTTAGCAATAAAATTTTCAAAAAAAATTCACCTTTTTGCAAATTCTGCTATAGATATATCTGATGGTTTTTTTCAAGACTTACAACATATATTATCTGGATCCAATTTATCATCTAAAATATTTAAGAATAAAATTCCTATATCTAGATATTTAAATTCTTATCTTATTAGAACAAAAAAAAATAAAATAAATTTTATCTCTAATGGTGATGACTACCAAATTTTGTTTACAGCAAGTAAAAAAATGAGATATCTAATAAAAAAAATATCCAAATCTACTTCTACAAAAGTTTCAATAGTAGGGATTGTTAAAAACAAATCTATACCTAAGAACAAAAAACCAACTGAGGAAAAGTTTAAATATCCTAAAAAACTAGGCTATACACATAATTTTTAGTCAATATTATCGTTGCCTTTGCCTTTGTTATTTGGCATGTTCCGATTTTTAATTTTTGATTATTTTTTTTCAAGATTTAGATTATGAATAATTTATCGCCAAATTTTATTTTACTACTTATAATTTTAAGTGGTTTTCTTGCACTTCTTTATGGATATATAACGCGAAAGCAAATATTGAATGCTGAATCAGGTAATAAAAAAATGAAAGAAGTAGCGGAAGCAATCCAAATTGGAGCAAGGGCTTATTTGAATAGACAATATAAAACAATTTCCATAGTTGGATTGGTTGTCTTAATTATCATCACTTTTGCTTTTAGTATTTTAGTTGGAATTGGATATTTAATTGGTGCTACTTTATCTGGAACTGCTGGTTATGTTGGAATGTTGGTATCAGTTCAAGCAAATGTCAGAACGGCAGAAGCCTCGAAGAAAGGTTTATCACAGGGCCTATCTATCGCTTTCAAGTCAGGAGCTATCACAGGTTTATTAGTAGCTGGATTGGCTTTATTATCAATTTCTATTTATTACTACATTTTATTATTGTTTGGTGTTGAAGAAAGAGAATTAATTAATGCTTTGATTGCATTGGGATTTGGTGCGTCTTTAATTTCAATTTTTGCAAGGTTGGGTGGTGGTATTTTTACAAAAGGTGCAGATGTGGGAGCTGATTTAGTAGGCAAAATAGAAGCAGGCATTCCAGAAGATGATCCTAGAAATCCAGCGGTCATTGCCGATAATGTTGGAGATAATGTTGGAGATTGTGCAGGAATGGCTGCTGATTTATTCGAAACTTATGCAGTTACTATAGTAGCTACAATGGTTTTATCTTCAATTTTCTTTCATGATAATTTATACATGATGATTTATCCGTTATCTATAGGTGCCGGATGTATATTGACCACAATTCTTGGTACTTTTTTTGTCAAATTAGGAAAAAGCAAGAAAATTATGAACGCACTTTACAAAGGATTTATCGCCACAGCTGTATTGTCATTATTAATTCTTTATCCAATTACTGATTATATAATTGGTCTAAATACAGAATATTTTATTAAAGATAAAATTTTTACTGGAACGGGTTTGTATGTGTGTGGAGTTATTGGTTTAATCATAACTGGCTCAATCATATATGTAACAGAATACTATACAGGTACAAATTTCAGACCTGTTCAAAGTATTGCCTCATCATCAACTACTGGTCATGGCACCAATGTTATCCAGGGACTAGCGGTGTCAATGGAAGCTGCTGCTTTACCAGCATTAATTATCGTAGCTGGTATACTGGTCACAAATTATATTGCAGGTCTTTTTGGCATAGCAATTGCAGTTACATCAATGCTTGCTTTAGCAGGCATGGTTGTTGCCTTAGATGCTTATGGTCCAGTGACTGATAACGCTGGTGGGATAGCAGAAATGTCTAATTTGCCCAAGAAAACTAGAAAAACTACTGATGCTTTAGATGCCGTTGGAAATACAACTAAAGCAGTAACCAAAGGTTATGCTATAGGATCAGCCGGTTTGGGAGCTTTAGTATTGTTTACAGCTTATACAGAAGATATCAAATATTTCTCTACAATTCAAAGATCTGCTCTTGAAAATATTAATGTAAATTTTGAACTGTCAAACCCTTTTGTAGTTATAGGTTTATTAGTAGGTGGCATGCTACCTTATTTATTTGCTTCCATGGGAATGCAAGCTGTTGGCAGAGCTGGGGGAGCTGTTGTAATTGAAGTTAGAAGGCAATTTAAAAAAATTCCTGGCATTATGAAAAGAAAGACCAAACCAGATTATGGAAGACTCGTGGATCTTTTAACTAAAGCTGCAATAAAAGAAATGATTGTACCATCTCTCCTACCTGTGTTGTCGCCAATAATTCTCTATTTTGTAATATTCTCAATCGCTGGTATTGAAGCAGCTTTATCCGCTGTAGGTGCCATGTTACTTGGGGTAATTATTACAGGGTTGTTTGTAGCTATTTCAATGACTGCAGGTGGCGGGGCTTGGGATAATGCCAAAAAGTATATTGAAGATGGAAATTATGGTGGAAAAGGTTCAGATGCACACAAAGCCGCAGTAACAGGAGATACGGTTGGAGATCCATATAAAGATACTGCTGGGCCAGCTATAAATCCAATGATTAAAATAACAAATATTGTAGCTCTTTTATTATTAGCCGTTATTGCAAGTTAATCTTTCTATTTATTTACAGGCTTATTAATTTTTTGTCTTAAACTAGATAAAAAACTATAAATAAAGTTTTTTTCACGAGTAATGGTATCAGTAGTATTTTTTGTGAAATTGATTTTATTTATTTGGTTTTTGTTATAAAAATCTTTTTTTATTAAAATTCCATATTCATCAAATTCCAAAGCTAAAACATTATTTTTACTTGTTACATTTTGGCCAAATTTCAATAATTTACCCCTAGTTCTAGTTCTTTCAATGTAAATCCAAATGGAATTATCAAAAATGGCAACTGTAGATGGATGACCAAGAATTTTTTTAACGTCATTTTTATTATTTTTTTTAATAATTAAGTTTTTTTGTTTTATATCTAAAAAAGGAATTCCATGAGTATTAATAACTGGATTTCGATGACAATTTGATAATAATAAAAAAATTAAAATAATAATAATCTTATGCATTTTTTTGAATCTAAAAAAAAAAATATACTTCCTTTATACAATAAAATTGTTTTTTTAACTAGAAAAAGTTTTTTTTACAAAGATTTTAAATTAACTGATTCTTTTTCAAATAGAATTTATCTTATTTTTTTTCATCTTAGTTTTATCCTGATTGTTCTTAAAAATAAGGAAAGTAAAAAAAATAATCAACAAGATATATTTGATTTTTTCTTTAAACATATTGAATTAAGCTGCAGAGAATTGGGTTATGGTGATGTTACCGTAAATAAAAAAATGAAAAGTTTAATAAAACTATTTTATGATATTCTAATGCAATGTGAAAATTGGAAACAATTGCAAATCGATAATAAAAATAGCTTATTATTAAATTTTTTTTCGAATAATTATGACAATAAAATTTTAACTAATAAATTAGTAAATTATTTCGATAAATTCGCATTATTTATTGAAGATATATCTTTAAATTCAATAACAAAAGGTGTATTCAACTTTGTTTATAAGGAATAAATAATCATGGCAGTACCTAAGCGGAAAACATCTAGATCAAGAAAAAATAAAAGAAGATCTCATATTAAATTTGTATCCAAAAATGTTATTGAGGACAAAAAGTCAGGTGAATATAGATTGCCACATCATGTAGATTTGAAAACTGGATTTTACAAAGGCAGACAGGTTTTTGAACCAAAAGATTGATTCACCAAATATAATGAACAATAAAATTATAATTGCAGTTGATGCAATGGGAGGTGAGGATTCCCCTAATAAGATAGTCGATGGTATTGAATTATCTTTAAAAGAAAGTAATGAAAATTTTTTCAGACTTTACGGTAATAAAGATAAATTAAATTTTTTAGTAAATAAAAAACCTGAAATCAAAAATTATTGTGAAATTATTCATTGCGATAATCATATCGAGGATGAAGAAAGTCCTCTAAGCGCAGCCAAAAAAAGTAAAAGCACTAGCATGTGGCAATCTATCGAATCGCAAAATAAAGGTAAATCACAAATTACATTGTCAGCTGGAAATACAGGTGCATTATTAATACTATCTAGATTAATATTGAGCATGATTGATGGAATTGAAAAACCTGCTCTTGCTGGTCTTTGGCCAAACAAAATAGGTACGAATGTTGTGTTAGACTTGGGAGCCAATATTGAGTGTAACGATAAAGATTTAATTGATTTTAGTTCTATGGGAGCCGCTTTATATAAATCACTATATCCTGTAGATAATCCAAGAATTGCTTTATTAAATGTTGGGCTGGAAGAAATAAAAGGACACGAGGAAATTAAGAAAGCTTATCAGCATCTTAGGGAATGGACTAAAAAAAATTTTGAATTTCATGGGTATATCGAAGGAAATCATATTATGGATGGTAACGTTAACGTTATTGTTACTGATGGCTTTACCGGCAATATCGCTTTGAAAACAGCTGAAGGAACGGCAAACTTTATTGCAAAATATTTAAAGGAAAATTTAAGCAAAGGTTTATTAAATAAAGTTTCCCTCTTATTTTCGTACAATGTTTTAAAAGAATTTAAAGAACAATTAGATCCAAGAAAATATAATGGAGCAATTTTATTGGGATTAAGCGGGCCAGTTGTAAAAAGTCATGGCTCAACTGATAGCAGAGGTCTAGCTAACTCTATTAAAATGTGTAATAAAATAGTTAAAGGAAAATTAATTGAGAAAATTAAAAAATATTTAAGCAATTAAACATTATAATATTACCATTTATGTTTAAAAAAAATTTAAATAGAAAAGTACTGGCAAATATAATTCATCAAAATATTGGTTTTTCAAAGATTATTTCTGAAAATATAGTAAATGATATTTTTTACATAATAATATCGGCTTTTAAGGAAAACGATAAAGTTAAAATTACATCATTTGGAACTTTTCAAAAAAGAAGAAAAAATGAGCGAATAGGCCGTAATCCAAAAACTAAAGAAATAAAAATTATATCAGCAAGAAAAGTTATTACATTTAGAGCTTCCAAGTTATTTAAAGATAGAATAAATCAAAAAATTTAATTCATGGAAAAAGAATCAGAAGCATATAAAACTATCGGCGAAGTTGCTAAAATAGTCGGATTAATTAATAAAAAAAAAGGAACTTTATCTACTCATACAATTAGATTTTGGGAAAAGGAATTTCGTCAAATTAAACCAAAAATTTTATCTGGTAAAAGAAGGTATTATAGCAATAAGGAAATTCATATAATCAAATTAATCAAGTTCCTTTTAAAAGAGAAGGGCATGACAATTAAGGGGGTTAAAGCAATGTTAAATAATCCAAAATCACTGACACTTGACGATACAACCAAATATAGTGTAACTAACCAATCTTTTAAGAAAGAGAAAATTAAAGGAAAGATAAGAAAAATATCCAAAATTATAGACGAACTTAAAGAATTGAAAAATGGCTAAAAAGTCCTCCATAAAAGTTAGGTTAGTTCCAGAATCGAAACCAAATAGTCCCTATTTTTATTATGTTAAAAAACCCTCCATGGGTGAAAAAGCAAAAATTAAATTAAAAGTTAAAAAATATAACCCAGCTACACGTAAACATGAAATTTTTGTTGAGAAAAAATTACCCCCACATAGCAAATAATTACTTTTTCCTAAAATTTCTTTTCTCAAAATCAATATAAGCCCGTATCATATTTTTCCAAATTTTTTTAGTTAATTTTGGATCTATTTTTCTTGAAATAGATTTCTTTTTTATTAACTTTAAAATTTCTTTAATTCTTGCTTTATCAATTATCTGATTTTTATATCTTTTTTGTTTTAATACTCCAGTTACCAAATTCGTTCTGATTTTTATTAAGTTCAATAATTCATCGTCTAACTTATCTATTTTCTGTCTTATTAATTTTAATTTTAAATTCTTCATTTAATGATTAAATTATATTTATTTATGTTTATAAATATATAGTCTTTAAAGATGTATTTAAATAAAAATCAAAATAATAAATTTATTTCAATTTGGTTATTATTTATAATTTTTTTGGTAGCATTAATAATTATTATTGGAGGGTTAACTAGGCTTACAGATTCTGGTTTATCAATAACCAAATGGAATTTGTTTACAGGTATTTTTCCTCCCATGTCACTGGATGATTGGGAAAAATCTTTCTTTCTTTATAAAAAAATACCTGAATATAAATTAATAAACTCATCGATGACCATGGATCAATTTAAAATTATTTATTGGTGGGAATATCTACACAGATTATTGGGCAGGGCAATTGGGCTTATTTTTATGCTTCCTCTTATTTATTTAACATTTAAAAAAAAGCTATCAAAAAAAAATCTTTTTTCATTTTACTTTATTTTATTTCTTATGTTGCTCCAAGGTTTTATTGGATGGTATATGGTTAAAAGTGGTTTGGTCGATAGGACAGATGTTAGTCAATATCGTTTGTCCTTACATTTGACAATTGCAATTATTATTTTCTGTTTATTGTTTTGGAATTATCTAAAAAATGTAAGCCAAGATAATTTTGAATCAAATATAAAGATATCTTTTTATTTGCCAGTAATTTTTTTGATTATTTTGATTTTACAAATTTCATTAGGTGCGTTTGTTTCTGGTTTGGATGCTGGTCAAATATATCAAAGCTGGCCACTAATGAATCGGAGTTATTTTCCAGACGATTCAATGTTTAGTGATTTATTTTCTTTAAAAGTTTTTGAAACACCTTCTCTTGTACAATTTATTCACAGAAATGTAGCTTATATTATGTTGATGTTTTTTTTGGTTATTTTATTTATTGTATTTAAAAATGATGATCTTACTTATCTAAGAAAATCAGCCATTTCGGTTTTTTTATTTTTATTGTTACAATCTTTTTTAGGAATTTTAACAATTATTTTTGCTGCACAAATATTTCTTGCATCCATGCACCAGCTAGGTTCTATTGTCTTACTAACCGCTACTTTAATTTTAGTTTTTAAAAATTCTAGAATTAACTAACAGTCTTTAACTTGCGTTTTCAGAAGCATCCAAAGCTTGCTTCAAGTCAGCAATAATATCATCTGGATGTTCAATTCCCACAGACAATCTTACATAACCTGGTGTCACTCCAGCAGCCAATAATTCTTTCTCCGTCAGCTGACTGTGTGTTGTTGTAGCCGGATGAATAGCCAAACTTCTAGCATCTCCAATATTTGCAACATGATAATGAAGCTTAAGCGAGTCTATAAACTTTTTGCCCGCTTCAACTCCACCTTTTATTTCTATTCCAACAAGAGCACCGTTTCCCCCTTTGAAATATTTTTTGGCTCTATTTTCTACTTCTCCCCTATAAAGGGTTGGATAAATAATCTTTTCTACATTTTTGTTTGTTTGTAAAAAATCAACAACTTTTTCAGCGTTAGAACAATGTTGTTTAAACCTTAATGGTAAAGTTTCCAAACCCTGTATATGTTGAAAAGCATTATCGGGTGATAAACACGAACCTAAATCTCGAAGCAATACAACTCTTGCCCTCACAGCAAAGGCTACATTTGCCCCCGTTAATTCTGGAACAACTTTGCCCCACACAGCACCACCGTAACTTGGATCTGGTTCATTAAATAAAGGTTGTCTTTTTGGATCTGCTGTCCAGTCAAAGTTACCTCCGTCAACTAGAATTCCCCCAATTACGGTACCGTGACCCCCTATATATTTTGTTAACGAATGTACAATTACAGCAGCCCCATGTTCAAATGGTTTACAAATGATAGGCGAAGCAGTGTTATCCATTATTAAAGGCACGTTATATTTTCTTCCAATATCCGAAACTTCTTTGATAGGAAAAGTTCTCAAATATGGATTGGGCAATGTTTCAGCATAAATAGCTCTTGTTTTATCATCAATAAGCTTTTCAAAATTTTTTGGATTTATAGGATCGGCATATCTTACTTCTATTCCTTGTTTTTTTAATGTGTGGGTAAACAAATTCACAGTTCCACCGTAAAGATCTGTTGAACTGATAACGTTGTCACCTGCTTGAGCAACATTTTGTAAAGAAAATGCTGAAGCTGCTTGACCAGAACTTACTGCTAAAGCTGCCAAACCTCCTTCCAATGCAGCAACTCTTTTTTCCAATGCGTCACAGGTAGGATTCATGATCCGCGTATAAATGTTTCCGAACTCTTTTAAGGCAAAAAGATTGGCTGCGGTATTTGTATCTTTAAATTGATATGAAGTAGTACGGTATATTGGCACAGCCACTGCAGTGGTAGCTGGATCACTTCTATATTCACCTCCATGAAGAGCAATTGTTTCTGGATTTTTTATATCTTTGGTCATTCTTTTTCTCCTTTTTTTTAGTGATTTGTATTAAAAATTTGACTTTATCCATAAATATAAGTAACTAAGCCCAATTCTATGACAGAATTTGTTAAAACTAAAGATATTAAAAGTGAATGGATATTGCTCGATGCTACTGATGCAATAGTTGGTAGACTAGCTGTATTTATATCAAAAACCATAAGGGGAAAAAATAAGTCTAAATTCACTCCTCATATGGACCATGGTGATTTTGTAATAGTTAAAAATATAGAAAAAATTAAATTTACAGGGAATAAATTTAAAAATAAAAAATATTTTAAACATACAGGTTATCCTGGAGGAATTAAAGAAACAACCCCCGAAAAATTAAGCGCAAAGAAGCCTGAAGAAATATTGAAATTAGCTGTTAAAAGAATGTTGCCTGGCGGACCTCTTGCAAAAAAACAAATGTCCAAATTAAAAATTTATAGGGGAGAGAAGCATCCTCACGAATCACAAAATCCTAAGGAAATATCCCTAGTTCAAATGAATAAAAAAAACTTACTTAGAAACCAATAATGGAAATCAATACAAATCTAGAAAATAAAATTCCAAAAAAAATTAAGCTAGACTTTAAAGAGAGTAAGTATGCAACTGGTCGCAGAAAAAAATCTGTAGCTAGAATTTGGATAAAAAAAGGTACTGGAAAAATTTATGTAAATGGCAAAAATATGCCTGATTATTTCACAAGATTCAATCATCAAACGCTAGTTTTACAACCTCTCGAGGTTGCAAAAAGATCTGCTGATTTTGATGTTAGATGCCTAGTCAAAGGTGGTGGTTTATCTGGACAAGCCGGAGCAATAATCCATGGTATTTCAAGAGCTTTGTTAAAATATGAACCAGAATTAAAATCTGATCTCAAAAAAGAAAAACTTACCACAAGAGATTCAAGGTCTGTGGAAAGAAAAAAATACGGTCATAAAAAAGCTAGACGAAGTTTTCAGTTTTCTAAAAGGTAATTATATTTATATTACCACCTATTTAATTTTACTGTTATATTCAAAAGATGAGCAAATATATAAATGTAGCTGTTGTTGGCGCAACAGGATACATAGGCCTAGAACTTATTAAACTTCTTATAAAACATCCAAAAGTTAAAATAAAAAATATTTGTGCTCAAAGTTCTATTGGTAAATCAATATATAAATTCGACTCTTCATTAAAAAAAAAATCATTACCTAAAATTACTAGTTTAGCTAACATTAATTTTGACAATATAGATATATTATTTACTGCACTCCCAAATGGTGAGGCACAAAAAATTTCTAAAAAACTAACTTCAAAAAATAAATTAATTGATTTATCAGCAGATTTTAGATTAGAAAACCCCAAGAACTACAAAAAATGGTACAATACAACTCATAAATCTAAAAATTTAATTAAACGTTCCATTTATTCTATTCCAGAATTGATAGATAAAAAATTAGACAAATTTAAAATTATAGCTTGCCCGGGTTGCTATCCTACTTCAATCCAACTTCCTTTAGTTCCTATTATTAAAAAAAGACTTATAAATACCAATAATATAATAATAGATTCGAAATCCGGCTACTCAGGAGCTGGTAAAAATTTATTTAAAAAATTTAAATTTAAAAATATTTACGAGTCAATCTCGGCCTATGGGATTTCCTCACATAGACATTTAGCTGAAATCGACCAACAGTTAAAAAGAATATCTAAAAATAAAATCGAGGTTCAGTTTACGCCCCATTTATCACCCATGTTTAGAGGTATTCTTTCTACTATTTACGTAAACTTGAACAAAAATATAAATGCAAGAAGAATTTATAAATGTTTAAAAAAATACTATAAAAACAAATATTTTATCAAATTTGCAAAATTTGGTACTCCAATTGGAACTGGAGATATAATGAATACCAATTTTTGTAAAATATCTGTCTGCAATGATAGAAAGAATAATAAAGCGATAATTTTGAGTGCAATTGATAATTTAATAAAGGGTGGTTCGGGTCAGGCAATGCAAAATATGAATTTATTGTGTGGATTTAACGAACAGATGGGTTTCAAATGAAAAATTATTTCATAATTTTTGTTTTTATCTTTATTGTTAATTGCTCATCTAATGAAAAAGGACTCAATGCTGATAGCAACAATATAACGCATAATAAAATAAATTCCTCTAAAGAATATTCTTTCGAAGAATATGTAAATTTGTTATTAAATAATAATAAATCTAAAAGCTATCCAGATATAAATAATATTCCGGATTAAATATTATGAAAAAAAAAATTAATATAGCTGTAGTTGGCTTAGGAAATATTGGAAGTTATTTTTGCAATGAAATTGTAAAGAAAAAAAAAGATATTTTACTTAAAACAGGAAAAAATTTAAATTTATTATATGTTTCTGCAAAAAATAAAAATAAAAAAAGACCATTTAAATTTAAAAACAAACAGTGGATTCATAAACCCTTAAATATTGCAAATAATCCTAAGGTAGATATTGTTGTTGAGTTAATTGGTGGATCAGATGGTTTGGCAAAAAAAGTTGTTATTTCTTCTCTAAAAAATAAAAAACACGTAATTACTGCTAATAAAGCATTGATAGCAAAACATGGTAATTATATTTCATATTTGGCTGAGAAAAATAAAGTTAATTTTGAATACGAGGCATCAGTTGCGTCAGGAATTCCAATAATTAGATGTATTAAGGAAGGGTTAATTTCAAACAAAATATCTAAATTAATAGGAATTTTAAACGGCACCTCAAACTATATTTTATCTAGGATGGAACAAACTGGAAAAAATTTTAATGAAATATTAAAAGATGCAAAAAAATTTGGATATGCTGAAAGTAATCCAAAATCTGATTTAAATGGCGACGATGTAGGTTCTAAGATTAAAATATTGTCCTCTTTATGTTTTCATACACCAATCTCAAGAAATAATATTTTAATTGACGGAATTTATAACATTGAAAACAAAGATATCATCAATGCAAAAAAATTAGGTTATAGAATAAAATTATTGGGAATTACTGAAATGATAAACAAAAATATT
>Ga0208467_1000226_pt1 | contig 15690 bp, 13 predicted proteins | sample DeeseametaMP2098_FD_184176 | JGI IMG/M metagenome (GOLD analysis project Ga0208467, IMG submission 184176) | Marine microbial communities from the Deep Pacific Ocean - MP2098 (SPAdes) | ecosystem: Environmental > Aquatic > Marine > Oceanic | place: North Pacific Ocean | collected 2011-05-26 | reverse complement strand
AGAAGGAGTATCTTGGGGTCTGTTAGCGGGAATTATAGGTGTAATGCTTACGGAAAGTATCGGTCAAAGTCTATTTGGCGGTGCTCTTCCTTGGGGTAGATGGCCTTGGACAATGCATTCGGCATTCTGGGGTATCTTCTTTAACTTATTGGTAGCAATACCTGTTTCTGCAAATACTCAGGACAAAAAAGCTCTTGCACATAGAATGAAATATCATGATTTCCTAAAGGCTCATGCTGGACTTCCAAAAAGTAAGGAAAGTCTAAGACCTGCTGCTTGGATAATTACCATAGCTTGGTTATTCTTCGGAATTGGACCAGGAGCAGTAATAGGAAATGATATTTTTGGATCACCAAATGATGCAACTACGTGGACGTTTGGTATGCCATCTATTTGGGCTTGGCACATTTTATTCTGGTTATTAGGAGTTGGAATGATGTGGTTCCTTGCTTACAAAATGGAAATGTCAACACTACCGAAAAAATCTGTTAGTGCCCTCGTAGAAGATATTGGGGACACAGCAAGATAAATATCATTTTAGATTTTTTATATATGAAGGGCGAGTTCATCTCGCCCTTCTTTTTTTGAAAGCTAAATTTTAGAAAAGTAAATAAACACTGGTATTATTGGTGTCCTCACACGACCTCGAACCGTGAACCTACTGATTACAAATTTGTAAGTCCAAACATATCTACTCAAATAATCCTTGATTCTAAAGGATAGTAAATTAAATTCTGCTGTCATCAAAGATTATGAAAAACTACTAACGAACATTTGATATATAATAGTTTTTAAAGGATGTTGGTTCTGATAGGCTAAAAAAAATAATTTCTAGATATGAGTTATTTAAATACACTCTTGATATAAAAGGAGATATTTGTGAGTGTGGGGTATTTAAAGGTTCCGGATTTTTTACTTGGGTTAAGCTTATGAAAATTTTTAAACCAAATAGCGATTCTAAAGTTATTGGATTTGATTTTTTTGAAACTAACAGATCCATCAATTTTAAGTTTAAAAAGGACAAAGAAGTTTTTAATGATCACAAAGATAATTTCATTTCTCAAAAGGAATTAAAAAATAAATGTTTAAACTGGGGTTTTAAAAATATTGCTCTTCATGCTGGGAATATAGCAGATACTTCCAAGGTTTATATGACTCAAAATATTGGTGGGAGAATTTCACTACTTTATCTGGACGTTGATAATTATGAAGGCACAATGGCAGTGCTTAAAAATCTTTATCCAATTTTAACAAAAGGAGGTGTTGTTGCGTTTGATAATTACTATAATCATAATCATGGAGAACATGTAGCTGTAGATGAATTTTTTAAAGACAAAAAAGTAAATATTAAATCTTTTCCCTGGGATAATAGTTCAATGGCATATTTTATAAAAAATAATGAGCAAAAAAGTTAAAATAATAAATGCCGATATTGCAATAGATGGTAGAGGAGAATTATTATTTTGTAATGATTTTAATATGTATAATATTAAAAGATTTTACCAAATAACAAATTTTAAAAATCCATTCGTTAGAGCTTGGCACGGTCATAAATTTGAAGATAAATATATTATTGTTTCTAAAGGTGCCGCACTATTAGCTGTTGTTAAAATCGATAATTGGAAAAAACCAAAAAAAAACATTAAAATTAAAAAGTTTGTTTTAAATGACAAAAAGCCAAAATTGATATTTATTCCTGGTGGACACGCCCATGGATATAAAACCCTTTTGAGCAACACAAGAATAATTGTTTTTTCAACTGCTACACTGTCGCAAAGTATAAAAGATGATTATAGGTTTGATGCATATTATTGGAATCCTTGGGTTGAAAAAGAAAGGTAATTTAATATCCGACAGTTATGAATAAACCTCTAACGCTTAATAAAACTGACACAATTGGATCAGCGTTTAAATTGTTAAACGGGCAATTTGGAATGATTGTTTGTATTTTGTCGAATAATAAAGTTTTAACCGGCGTAGTAACGGAAGGTGACCTAAGAAGAGCAATACTTAAAGGATTTTCCATAGATACAAAATTAGAAGAAGTTCAGAATATTAACCCATTTTACGTTTATGAAAGCGAATTAAATACAAAAAAAATTGTTAAGAGCAGAATCAATCTTGCAATAGACTCCCAACTATCAATTTGTCCTGTAGTAGATAAAAATAAAAGATTATTAAATATATTAAATGAGGAAGCCTTAACAGAAATTTTGCAAAATCAAGATTATAAAATTGATTTTTCTAATGAAAAAAAACCGCATATTCTAGTTGTTGGAGGAGCGGGTTATATCGGCTCAGTTCTAACATCACATCTTTTAAAAAAAGGTCTGAGAGTTAAAGTTGTAGATAAAATGTTATATGGAAAAGAATCGGTTAAAGAATTCCTTGGTAATGAAAATTTTTCTTTAATTGAAAAAGATATTTGTGATTTATCAGTACAAGTTGAAATTATAAAAAATATTGACTGCGTTGTATTTCTTGCTGAAATAGTTGGAGATCCTTCTTGTCACGCAAAACCCGAGGATGCTTTAAAGACAAATTATCTTGCGGTTAGCTCTATGGCTAATCTTTGTTCACATATGAATATTAACAGATTTATCTATACTTCTTCCTGTAGTGTTTATGGTTCAAATGAAAAATCAAACGATTTGTTAGAAGAAGATTCTGCTTTAAATCCAATTTCTCATTATGCAAGAATTAAAACAATGACTGAAAAAGTTCTTTTTACACAACCAAATACACTTTTTTCACCGACAATTTTAAGATTGGCAACAGTTTGCGGACCATCGTTTAGGCATAGGTTCGACTTGGTTGCAAATACCTTCGCTCGAAATGCATTTTTTAACAATAAAATAAATGTTCACGGTGGAAATCAATCGAGACCAAATATACATGTTGATGATGTGGCCGCTGCTATAGTTAAGATTATAGATTCGCCATTGGAAAAAGTTAAAAAACAGATATTTAATCTTTGCAATAATTCACAAAATTTTTCAATTATTGAACTTGCAAAGATAACGCGATCCATTTTCCCAAATTGCAAAATTATAATTGATGATAAAGTTGATGATCAACGCAATTATAGAGTGAGTTCAAAAAAAATAAAAAATGCAATAAATTTTGAAGCAAGCAAAACCGTCATAGATGTTTTTAATGAATTTAAAAAGATTTTTGAAGAAAAAAAAATTTCTAATGTTTATCAAAAAAAATTCAGTAATTTTGCTACATTGAGTAATGAAAAATTGTAGTATAAAAACAAATAGATTTTTACCTTATAGTCGACAAAATATTGATGAGAGTGATATTGAGAAAGTGCGTAGGGTTTTAACTGAAGATTTTATAACACAAGGGCCAAGAATTGAACGTTTCGAAAAAAAATTTGCTAAATATGTTGGTGCTAAATTTGCTGTAGCATGTGCCACAGGGACAGCAGCTTTACATCTTTCTTGCCAAGCTTTGAAATTAGGACCAGGTATGAATTTAATTACATCCCCAATTACATTTGTTGCCTCTGCCAATTGTGCTCAATTTGTTGGTGCCGACACCTGTTTTGCTGATATAGATCTAAAGGACCATTGTATTTCAGTAGAAGATTTAGAAAAAAAACTAAAAAATAGAAAAATCGACATTATAGTTGTGGTGCATATGTCTGGACATCCAGCAAATTTAGAAGCAATTTTTGAATTAAAAAAAAAATTTGGTTTTAAAATTATCGAAGATGCGTGTCATGCACTAGGAGCCCATTATAAAAAAAAAAAAATAGGATCATGTACCTATTCAGATGTATCAACTTTTAGTTTTCATCCAGTAAAAGCAATTACAACTGGTGAAGGTGGAATGATTACAACAAACAACAAAGAAATCTATAATAGTCTACTAAAATTTAGAACTCATGGAATACACAAAAATGCGAATTTTTTCGTAAATAAGGATATGGCTTTTGATAATAATAAAAACGTAAATGTTTGGTATTATGAAATGTCAAAATTAGGTTTAAATTATAGGATTACTGATATTCAATCAGTTCTTGGTGAGAGTCAGTTAAGAAAAATTGACAAATTCATTGATATGAGAAGAAAAATAGCAAAGATTTACAATATAGGTTTTGCTAAAAATGATTTAATAACAACCCCCTTAGAATCTTCAAATGTAATGCATGCTTATCATTTGTATACAATACTAATTGATTTTGAAAAATTGAATAAAAATAGAAACCAGGTCATGCAAGAGCTTAGGGCTAAAAATATTGGTACACAGGTATTATATATACCAGTGCATTTACAACCATATTATTCGAAAAAATATGGTTTTAAAAAGGGAGATTTTCCAGCTGCAGAAAAATATTATCAGAGTTGTTTAAGTATACCAATTTTTCCACATTTAAAAGAATATGAAGTAAATTATGTGATAAATAAAATTAATTTAATCATTTCAAAAAGAAAATAAAATATATAACGTTGGCTGAGAAATTAAAAATTCTTTAAGCATAATTGAATTGATTGAAATTTTTTTAAGCTGAAACAATTTGGTAGAAAAGCGTGTTATCCAGAAGAGATTAGAGATAAAAATATTAGTGATTATCAAGAAATAATAGTTGAAAAGCATGGTTAAAAAACAATATAAAAGATGTTTTCGTCAAGATGATTGGATGGACCCTCTTTATTTGAATCTACTATTAACTGAAGAAGAAGAATTAATTAAAAAAACAGCAAGTGATTATTGCAATTCAAAATTGTTACCTAGGGTTATAAAAGACAATAAAAAATGTTTCTTTGATAAAAAAATTTATCTAGAATTTGGTTCATTAGGTTTTTTGGGAAGTACTATAAACGGTTATGGGGCTGCCAAGACTTCTAATGTTGCATATGGTTTAGTCGCGAAAGAATTTGAATCAATTGATAGCAGTTATCGTTCGGCTATATCGGTCCAATCTTCTTTAGTAATTCACCCAATATATTATTTTGGTTCAGATGAGCAAAAACAAAATTATTTGCCTGAACTTATTAACGGTAGTTTAGTCGGATGTTTTGGGCTAACTGAAAGTGAGGCAGGATCTGATCCATCTTCTATGAAAACAAATTTTATTGAAGTATCTGACGGATATATAATTAATGGAATCAAAAATTGGATTACTAATGCTCATATAGCTGATGTTTTTATTATTTGGGCTTTAAGTAAAGAAAAAAAAGTTCATGGATTTATTGTTAATAGAAAATCAAAAGGCTTGACTACTTCTATGATAGAAAAGGCAAGTTTAAAAATAAGCCCCACAGGCCAGATAATTTTAAATAATGTTAAAGTTCCAAAGAACAACATTTTACCCAGCACACAAGGTTGGAAGTCTGTTTATTCATGTCTAAACAAAGCTCGGTATGGAATTGCGTGGGGAGTAATGGGAGCAGCGGAATCATCATGGTTAATTGCTAAAAATTATGCAGAAAATAGAGTTATGTTTAATAAGCAACTAGCTGTCAAACAATTGATTCAAAAAAAATTAGCAAATATGCAAACTGAAATTTCGCTTGGTCTTAGCGCTTGCTTCCATATCGGAAGAGCTATGGATGAGAATAAAGATACAAAAATAGCTATTGGTATGTTGAAGAGAAATAATTGCAATAAAGCTCTTAGAATTGTTAGGGACGCAAGAGATATGTTAGGTGCTAACGGTCTTTTAGATGAGTATCATATTATCCGACACTTAATTAATCTTGAAGCAGTTAATACATATGAGGGAACAGCGGATATTCACGCTTTAATTCTTGGTAAATTTCAGACAAAAATTGATGCATTTTAGAAGCAGTTGGTAATAAATAAATTAATATATTTATGCTAGGTAAAAAAAATATTCTTTTGGTTTCTATATTATTTATTTTAACCGGGATTTTCTTAAGATTATATCAATTAAATTTTGAAAACTATTGGCTTGATGAACTGGTTGATTTTTGGGTTGCGGATCCCAATATCACTCTTCATACTACATTTCTTAGAAGGGAACTTGTTGATGATCAGACTCCTTATTTATTTCAGCTATTTTTAAAAGTTTATTTAAAATTTTTTGGTTATGATCCTGAAATAGGTAGGCAGGTGCCACTTATTTTTGGCATACTATCAATTCCCCTTGTAGCTATTCTTTCTTACCAAGTAGCAAAAAATAACTCATTTTTACTAACAATTTTATTAGTCAGCATAAACATATATTTAATTAAGTATTCTCAAGAGACAAGAACGTATACTCTTGTTTTTTTATTAAGCACAATAAATTTGATTTTTTATTATAAAATAATATTACCAAATTTAACTAATTTTAAAAAAATATATATATTTTCCCTATTTATTATTTTTTCTGTTTTAAGTTTAATGGCACATCCTTTTGTATTTATTATTTTTTTTTCGCAAATTGCCCATTCTGCTTACTCGTTTTTCGTGTTCAGAGAAAAAAATTTTTTGTTTCTTTTATCAATTCCATTTATTTTAATTATATACCTAATAATAAATTATAATTATCTAATTTCTCAACTTTCTTACAATGAATATTTTTTAGAACATGAAAATTGGAAATTTTATTACAATTATTATTTTTCAAGATTTTTTGGATCAAAAATTATGGGATTGATTTATTTATCTACATTAATTTTTTTAATAATTCGCTTTAGAAAGATGATATTGTTTAGATCTAATAATTATTTACCACTTGTATTTATTTTGTTTTTTTCCTATTTAATTCCTTTGTTTTATGCGTTGTTGAAAACTCCGATTCTTACTGACAGATATATTATATTTGTTTTAATACCTATTTTAATACTTATATCAGCTTTAATTTTTGAAATTGGCAACAAAAAATTAAAAATTTTTCTATTTATAAGTATTTTAATTCCAACTATTGTAAATAATTATATTGAAATTCATTTTAGGAAAAATACAAAACCCGAATTTACCAAACTCCTTGATAAATTAGAAAAACATGAAACAAAAAATTTAACTTTTTATGCACCCAAAGTAATTGACGAGATCATCGTAAATTATATTTCGTCTGTCGACGTATTTAAAAATAATAATTTTAAGATTCTTAATATTGATAATATTTTTTCTGACACAAAAATGTTATGGGTTATTTGTTACGAACCTGTTGTGGGTTATAATTGTAATATTTCAAATGATAAACGAAAAAATTGGGTTTTAAATGAAACTAAAAAACTACACCTATTAAACGCTCGACTTTATGGGATAAGAAATTAGAATGATTTCATCTTTTTTATTTGATGTAAATGGTGGAATATAATTGATGCGCTATTTGAAATATTGAGACTTCCAACATTCTTATTTATATTTATTTTGAGCAAAAAATCTGAATTTTTTTTTGTTTGATATTTTAAACCATAACCTTCTGAACCAAATAGCAAAACATTATTTCCATCCCAATTATGTTTTAAAAAATCATTTTTACATTGAGAATCAAAAGCACTTATCCAAAAGTTTTTTGATTTTAAATATTTTAAAGTTGTATTAATATTAGACACTTCGAATATTTTCAACAACTCTATGCATCCACTAGCGCTTTTATAAAGAAGTTTGCTTCGAGCAGGATAAGATCTTTTAACAACGATTATTCCATCGATATCAAATGATGATGCGCTTCTTATTATTGACCCAATATTTCTAGGGTCAGTAACTCCTTCAATAGCAGCAAAAGTAATAAATTTTTTTTCCGAATTCTGTGTTAAATATTCTTTTATGTTGGCTTCTTCTAATGGTATAATTTCAGCAATTAAACCTTGATGGGTAATTTGATCTTTCGAGCACAATCTGTCCAATTCTTTATTGGTTTTATATAAAATTTTTATGTTTTTTAATAAATGCTTATTTTGATTTTCACTATTTAGTTTCTTTTTTGATTCTTCAGTTAAGAACACTCTCAGGACTTTTCTGTTTGGATTTTTTAATGCTTCAGTGACAGCATGTTTGCCTGCAATTAAAAAGGATGATTTTATCATGATATTTCAATTATTTTTTCACTAATATCATACTTTTTTCAGTAAAATCACTTATTGCATTTATTTAAGAACATGCATATAAAACCTTGTTGTTGAAAGCTTTATTGAAAAGGGGTTACCCCTGTAAGATTGGAGGGGTACCAAAGCGGTCAAATGGGGCGGGCTGTAAACCCGTTGACTTCGGTCTTCGAAGGTTCGAATCCTTCCCCCTCCACCATTCAAGAAAGTTTAATGCAACGAGCGAGTGTGATACGTTTGGAATGATGCGGGTGTAGTTCAATGGTAGAACACCAGCCTTCCAAGCTGGTCGTGAGGGTTCGATTCCCTTCACCCGCTCCAACTTAGATGTGAAAATAAAAGGCATGAATTATTGAGGTATTAAAAATGGCAGAGAAAAAGAAATTTGAAAGAACAAAACCGCATGCAAATGTAGGTACGATTGGTCATGTGGATCATGGGAAAACAACATTAACTGCAGCTATAACAAAAATTTTGGCAGAAAAGGGTGGTGCAGAATTTATTGCCTATGATCAAATTGATAAAGCACCAGAGGAAAAAGAGAGAGGAATAACGATAGCCACCGCTCATGTAGAATATGAAACTGATAAGAGACATTATGCCCATGTAGATTGCCCAGGACATGCCGATTATGTAAAAAATATGATTACAGGTGCAGCCCAAATGGATGGAGCGATTTTAGTTGTTAGCGCTGCTGATGGACCGATGCCACAGACAAGAGAGCACATTTTATTGGCAAGACAAGTTGGTGTTCCTGCAATTGTAGTTTATTTAAATAAAATTGATCAGGTTGAAGATCAAGAGTTGGTTGCTTTGGTTGAAGAAGAGATTAGAGAATTATTAACTTCTTATAAATTTCCGGGAGACAAAATTCCTATAATTAAAGGTTCTGCGCTAGCCGCAGTTGAAGGAAAAGATGAAGCAACTGGAAAAAATTCAATTCTTGAATTAATGAAAGCAATTGATGAGCACATCCCTCAACCTCAAAGACCAAAGGATAAACCTTTTTTAATGCCTGTTGAAGATGTTTTTTCTATATCTGGACGCGGAACAGTTGTAACCGGACGTGTTGAACAAGGAGTAGTTAAAACTGGAGAGGAATTAGAGATTGTTGGAATTAGAGATACAAAAAAAACTGTTTGTACTGGAGTTGAAATGTTCAGAAAACTTTTGGATACAGGGGAAGCGGGTGACAATATAGGTGCTTTGTTAAGGGGAATTGAAAGAGAAGATGTTGAAAGAGGACAAGTATTAGCTAAACCCGGATCCGTAACTCCACACACTAAATTTGAAGCTCAAGCATATGTTTTGAAAAAAGAAGAAGGCGGAAGACACACTCCATTTTTTACAAAATATAGACCACAGTTTTATTTCAGAACAACCGATGTCACAGGAGAGGTTGAACTTGCGAAAGGTACTGAAATGATAATGCCCGGTGATGATGCAGTATTTACAGTTAAATTAATTACACCAATTGCAATGAATGAAAAATTGAATTTTGCAATCCGTGAGGGTGGTAAAACTGTTGGAGCTGGCGTGGTAACTAAAATTTTAGAGTAAAACTCTTTAGGAGTGTAGCTCAATTGGTAGAGCGCCGGTCTCCAAAACCGGAGGTTGGGGGTTCGATCCCCTCCGCTCCTGCCAAATTAGGAAAATAGTATGATTAACCCATTTAAGTTTATTCAAGGAGTTAAGAATGAAGCCTTTAGAGTTTCTTGGCCAACAGGAAAAGAAACACTAACGGGTGCGTTAATGGTTGTTTTGTTAGCTATAGTTGCTGCCATATTTTTTTTAATTTTAGATCAAATACTCAAATTTTTATTGAATTTTACATTAACTATAAGTTTTTAAATTATGAAAAATTGGTATATTGTCCAGTCGTATTCTAACTTTGAAAAGAAGGTTGCAGACTTAATTAAAAAAGAAGCCATAAAAGCGAAATTAGAGGATAAGATTGGTGAGGTGCTTGTACCCACTCACGAGGTAACTGAGGTTAGAAGGGGTAAGCGAGTTCAAAGAAAAAAAAAATATTTTCCAGGATATGTTTTGATTAAAATGGATATGGATAACCAGTTATATCATTTAATAAAGAATATAAAAAAAGTGACTGGTTTTTTGGGTCAAAAAGGAAATCCACTTCCTGTTTCTGAAAAAGAAATAGAAAAAATTAAAGGACAAATTAAAGATGGAGTAGTTCAAACAAAATCTCTTATAACTTACAATATTGGTGAAAAAGTTCAGGTTATTGATGGTCCCTTCGCCTCATTTAATGGTCTTATTGAAGAGACTGATGAAGAGAAATCAAGACTTAAGGTTTCGGTTATGATTTTTGGAAGACCAACGCCTGTAGAATTGGAATTTAATCAGGTTGAAAAAGTACAGTAATGGCAAAAAAAGAAATTAAAGAATACGTAAAACTTCAAATCAAAGGAGGGCAAGCTAATCCGGCTCCACCAGTCGGCCCAGCTTTGGGACAAAGAGGAATTAACATTATGGAATTTTGTAAAGCATTTAATGAGAAAACAAAAAATTTCATGGGCAATCCTGTGCCAGTTGTCATAACAGTTTACAAAGATAAAAAATTTGATTTTATTATCAAATCACCACCAGCTTCTCATTTCATTAAACAAGCGGCAAAGTTAAAGAGTGGCTCTAAAGAACCAGGAAGAATTATTACAGGCTCAATAACAATGAAGCAAGCGGAACAAATAGCTAAAGAAAAAATGAAAGATCTTAACGCCATAGACTTAAAAGAAGCTACTAAAATTATATGTGGCTCTGCACGTTCTATGGGTATTGAAATTAAGGAATAAATTTAATGATTTCTAAAAGATATAAAACATTACCTCAAGAAACTAGAATTTTAAAACATGATAAAATTGAAAATTTGTTAAAAATTATTAAAAAAAATTGTACGGCAAAATTTAATGAATCGGTTGACGTTCATTTCCGACTTAATTTAAAACAAAAAAAAAGCGAATCAAACATAAGGACTATTCTTAATTTACCGATAGCAAAAAACAAAAAAGTTAGAGTCGCAGTTATTTGTGAAGAAGAAAAATTAGAGGAAGCGAAAAAAAGCGGTGCTGATGTTATTGGCTCTGATGATTTGATTAATAATATTTCTTCTGGAAAAATCAATTTTGAAAAACTTGTATCAACTCCTAAAATGATGATCAAATTAAGTAAGCTTGGAAAAATACTAGGCCCAAAGGGATTAATGCCAAACCCAAAACTTGGAACTGTTACAAATGATATTATTAAATCGGTTAAAGATATAAAGTCGGGACAACTTGAAATAAAAAATGATAAGGATGGGAATATTTCTTTATCGATAGGAAATAAAAATATTTCGGATGACAATTTAATCAAGAATTTCAATGCTGTTCTTGACGTTATTTCTAAAGAAAAACCCTCAGGAGTAAAAGGTAATTTTATTAAAAGTGCATTTGTTACTTCTACAATGGGGATATCTTATAAACTTAAACTTAACAAGAGTATTTGATTTTATGATGAACAAAGAACAAAAAAAGAATTACATCATCGAAATGAAAAAATTTTTTGAAACAAGTGATTCAGTATTAGTAACTCACTATCAAGGTTTAAGCGTTAACCAATTAGATATGTTGCGAGCTGAAATGAGGAAACATGGCATAATGTTTAAAATTACTAAAAATAGAATTACAAAATTAGCTTTAAAAGATACAAAATGTAAAGATATTGCTGACATGTTTTCCGGACCAACTGCGATAGCACTATCTCAAGATGCAATTTCTTCTGCAAAAATATTGACGAAATTTTCAAAAGAGAATCAAAATTTAAAGATTCTCGGCGGACTAATGGGGGAGGAGTTTCTTAAACTAGAAGATGTACTGAAAATAGCCACTCTACCAACATTAAACGAAGGTAGAGCCAAAATTGCTAGTATTTTACAATCCCCGGCACAAAAATTATTAAGTATTTTACTTGCGCCAGGCTCAAAAATTGCTATTTTGGCGCTCGAAAAAAGCAAACAATCAACATAGAAAATTTATGGCCGATTTAAATAAGATTATCGAAGATTTATCAAAGTTAACAGTAGTAGAAGCTGCTGAACTTTCAAAGCAATTAGAAGAAAAGTGGGGGGTGACTGCGGCAACAACTGCTGTTAGCGCACCTGTTTCGAGTGGAGCCGCAGCACCAGCGGAGGAGCAAAGTGAATTCACAATTATACTTACTTCAGCTGGAGATAAAAAAATTAACGTCATAAAAGAAATTAGAACATTTACAACATTAGGTTTAAAAGAAGCTAAAGATTTAGTGGAAGGTGCACCTAAAGAAGTGAAGTCAGGCGTTGATAAGAAAGAAGCAGAAGAAATTAAGAAAAAATTAGAAGCTGCTGGAGCCAAAGTAGAATTAAAATAACAAAATTTTTAAATCTGATTTTTAAGAATCGGATTCAATAAATGCAATTATCGTTTACTGAGAAAAAGAATATCAGAAAAAATTTTGGGAAGTTAAAAGAGACTTTATCAATTCCAAATTTAATAGAAGTCCAAAAAAATTCCTATAATGAATTTTTAAACTTAAACGACAAAAATGATAAAAACTTTATACAAAAAGGTCTAGCTAGAGTTTTTAAAGACATATTTCCTATAGAAGATTTAGCAGAAAAAGCGACATTAGAATTTGTTTCTTATCGATTGGAAAAACCAAAATACAGTGTAGAAGAATGTATTCAGAGAGATTTAACTTATTCATCAGCTTTAAAACCTATTTTAAGACTAGTAATTTACGAAATTGATCACGAAAATAATACAAAAGAAATATTGTCTGCTAAAGAACAAGAAGTTTACATGGGAGAAATCCCAATGATGACACCTAGCGGAACATTTATAGTTAATGGAGTACAAAGAGTTGTTGTGAATCAAATGCATAGAAGTCCAGGGGTTTTCTTTGATCATGACAAGGGAAAAACACACTCTAGTGGCAAATTATTATTTAATTGTAGGGTAATTCCAAATAGAGGGTCTTGGTTAGATTTTGAATATGATATAAAGGATTTATTGTATTTCAAAATAGATAGAAAAAGAAAATTGTTTGTGTCAACTTTGTTACAAGCATTGAATTATAATAAAAAAGAAATAGCTGAGTTGTTCTATGAAAGTGAAAAATTTGAATACAATTCTAAATTAACTAAATGGAAAACAACATTTAAACCAGAAAACTACAAATTTAAAAAAATTTCAGAAGAAATAATTGATGCAAAGACTAATAAGATAGTTGTTAAATTGGGATCTAGAACTAATTTGTCAAAAGCACAAAAGCTTTATGACAATGGATTAAAAGATATTTATGTTTCAAACGACGCAATTTATGGAAGATTTTTGCAGAACAGTATAAGTTTGGACTCTGAAGAAAATATTTCCGTAGGAACGGAAATCACTGAAGAAATTTTAGCTAAAATTATAGAAAATAATATAAAAACGATCCAAATTTCCAATACTAACACCATTAACAAAGGACCTTATTTGCTTAAAACCATATTGGCAGATAAAAATAATACTAAAGAAGAAGCAATTACCGATATTTATAAAATTTTAAGACCAGGAGAACCTCCTACTCTTGAAATTGCAAACCAAATCTTTCAAAATCTATTTTTTGGTTCGGAACGTTATGATTTGTCAGATGTTGGAAGAGTAAAAATTAATTCAAGATTAAATTTAAATTGTTCAGACAAAATAACTATACTTAGAAACGAAGATATTATTGCAATTATTAAACTTATGTTAGATCTTCGTGATGGTAAAGATGAGGTTGACGATATTGATCATTTAGGTAACAGACGAGTTAGATCTGTGGGGGAATTAGTTGAAAATCAATCACGCATTGGCATATATAGGATGGAAAGAGCAATCAAAGAAAAAATGTCTATTATAGAGATCGAGTCAGCGATGCCACAAGATCTTATTAACGCAAAACCATTAACGTTGGCTTTAAAAGATTTTTTTGGAACTTCTCAACTTTCGCAATTTATGGATCAAACTAATCCATTGTCTGAAATAACTCATAAGAGAAGAGTTTCAGCTCTTGGTCCAGGAGGATTGACAAGAGAGAGAGCGGGATTTGAAGTAAGAGATGTGCACCCAACACACTACGGAAGAATTTGTCCCATTGAAACACCTGAAGGACCAAATATTGGACTGATTAATAGTTTATCAACATATTCAAGAATTAATAAATATGGCTTTATTGAAAGCCCATACAAAAAGGTTGTTGATGCTAAAGTTCTTGACAAAATAGATTATTTATCAGCTATGGATGAATCAAAATATACCATAGCGCAAGCAAATTCTCAGATTGATAATCATGGAAATTTTTTGGAAGATTTAGTTTCATGTAGAAAATCTTTAAATTTTGTTTTGTCCAAACCAGAAAATATTGACTATATAGATGTATCACCAAAACAACTTGTATCCGTAGCTGCATCTTTGATTCCTTTCTTAGAAAATGACGATGCAAACAGAGCTTTAATGGGTTCAAATATGATGAGACAAGCAGTACCTTTAATTAAACCGGAGGCCCCCTTGGTGGGTACAGGCATTGAAAAAGATGTTGCTCTTGATTCAGGAGTAACAATAGTTGCAAAAAGAAATGGTGTGGTTGATAAAATTGATGGAAAAAGAATAGTTGTAAAAGTTGCCTCCGAGAAGGATCTAAGTAAATCAGGAGTTGATATCTACAACTTATTAAAATTTCAAAGATCAAACCAAAATACTTGCATTAATCAAAAACCATTAGTCAGAGTTGGTGATTTGGTTGCCGAAGGAGATATAATTGCAGACGGTCCATCTACAAAATTGGGGGAGCTTGCATTAGGAAGAAATGTTACCGTAGCATTTATGCCTTGGCTTGGGTATAATTTTGAAGATTCAATTCTAATTTCTGAAAGATGTGTGACTGACGATGTGTTTACATCAATTCATATTGAAGAATATGAATTGATGGCAAGAGACACAAAATTAGGAACGGAAGAAATAACAAGAGATATTCCAAATGTAAGTGATGAAGTATTAAAAAATTTAGACGAGTCTGGAATTGTTTATATTGGAGCTGAAGTTAAACCTAATGATATTTTAGCAGGAAAGGTTACGCCAAAAGGTGATACTCCAACTGGACCAGAAGAAAAACTTTTAAGATCTATCTTTGGTGAAAAAGCAATTGATGTTATCGATACATCTTTACGTCTACCATTGGGAAGTGATGGGGTTGTTGTAGATGTCAAGGTGTTTAATAGGTTTGGCGTAGAAAAAGATGAAAGATCTGTAGCAATTGAAAGAAATGAAATAGAGATGATTCAAGAAGATAAAGTAGTTGAAGAGGAGATCTTAGAAAGAAATACGATACAAAGAGCCATTCAAATAATTAAAGATTCAGCGCTTAAAGAGCAATTTGAAAACTTTAAACCAAATGAAAAAATTGAAGAAAAAAAAATAGAACAAATGAAATTAAACGATTTATTTAAGTTATCACTAAAGGATAATTCTAAAAATGAGAGTCTTTTAACGTTAATAGAACAATATAAAAAAGTTAAAATGGATATTAAAGAAAGATTTGAAGATAAAGTTGAAAAAATTAGACAAGGAGATGAATTATTGCCAAGCGTTATGAAAATGGTAAAAGTTTTTGTTGCAGTAAA
>Ga0208467_1000179_pt1 | contig 17943 bp, 16 predicted proteins | sample DeeseametaMP2098_FD_184176 | JGI IMG/M metagenome (GOLD analysis project Ga0208467, IMG submission 184176) | Marine microbial communities from the Deep Pacific Ocean - MP2098 (SPAdes) | ecosystem: Environmental > Aquatic > Marine > Oceanic | place: North Pacific Ocean | collected 2011-05-26 | reverse complement strand
AGGATACTTTGATTCAAATCAATTCCCCTACCACCAACCACGAGGAATGTTGAGGGGTTAATTATATTTTCTAACAAGCTCTGCTGCATTTTGTATATAATCCCTACTCCAAAGATGAACGTTCAGGAGGCAGTAATACAATTGATACACTTCTGAATAATTCATAAAGTCTTTACTAAGCTGATTGTATTCAACATAGTATTGATAAAAATCCCTACTGACATACTTGAACCACCCAAGATAGGCGATTTCCATTTCATAATGCGCATAGTAGATCCCTGGATCAATGAGCCCCACAAGCTTGCCGTTATGCAAAAGAATGTTGCCCTCCCATAAATCACCGTGAATAAGGGATGGCTGCGGGTTATCTGGGATAAGATTATTCAAATTTTTTAATAGTCTTTCTATTCCTCTGTTTATTTCATCGGGCATCGGATTGGTTGCATTGATTAATTCAAAAATCATGTTCAGTCTCTTATTCGCATAGAAATTTACCCATGATTTTTCAAAGCTTGAGGGCTGTCTTAACCCACCAATGGGTGTATCAAATTCAAAACCAAACTGATCATTCTTTATCTGGTGAATTCTTGCTAACTGACAAGCTAGATCTTGTTCGGATTTTTCATCTTTGACTTTATTGTGCTCGATGAATTCCATTACAAGAAGATTGTCCTTTAGATACAAAACTTTAGGAAAATGATTTGGGAACTTCTCGTTCATAAATTCCAGACATTTTCCTTCATAAAATATTGAATTATAAGCATCACTGCTCTTTACAAGTTCTTTAACAACATATTGACTGTTATCATCTAATGTAACTTTCTTACAACACACCCCGAAAGAATTGGAAAGAGAAACTTGGTTTCGTATTTCTCTGTCTTTAAACAAATGGATCGCCTTCAGGATATTTAAGTCTAGCACTGCTTAATTGTTTTACCCTGCCGCAGAAGCTGCTTGACCGGAAGAAACAGCTAAAGCGGCCATCCCACCCTCCAATGATGCCATTCTTTCTTCCAGAACGGCATTTGTTGGATTCATAATTCGCGTATAAATATTTCCTAATTCCTTCAAGGCAAATAAATTGCCTGCATGCTCAGCATTATCAAACTGATAACTCGTTGTTTGATAAATAGGGACGGCAACAGAGTTTGTCGCGCTATCCTTTCTGTAGGTGCTCCCATGCAATGCTATTGTTTCAGGATGTTTGGATGTCGTTGGCATTATTTCCTCTCTTTCATTTAAATCACGCTGCACATAGTTTTGTTCTTTAGGAGGAGAAACATATGATTTGTGCAGCGTGAACTGGGTGTTAATGATTACGTGTTATTTTCAAGCGGTCTGGCAGGATCTGCCGTCCATTCAACCATGGAACCATCATAATTCTTGACATTTTCATGACCAAGAATTTCACTAAGGGCAAACCAAGGCACGGTCGCCCAATGTCCAGTGTTGCAAAAAACAATTTCTCCTTCTTTGGATTCTATGCCTGCTTCTTTAACCAATTGCGCTAAAACAGCTGAATCTAAAAAAAAGGTTGTATCGCCCTCTATCAAAGTTTGCTGTTGCAGATTGAATGAGCCAGGGATGGTCCCTGCCGCCAAAGCTTTACCGCTTTTAGATTTTCCTAAAAACTGTTCTAATGGCCTGGCATCCACCAGAATAGATTCGTTATTTGCTAAAGCATTGACTACATCTTCTGTCGTTGCAAGATGCTTCGGCTGGAAGTCAGCTTTAAATATTTCCGCTTTAGGATTGACGGCGCCAGTTTCAATTTGGGTCGGCAGCTTTCCTAGCCAAGCAGCATAACCGCCGTCAAGAATGGAAACTTCATTGTGACCAAGTACTTTAAAAGTCCAGTAGACTCTGGCCGCACTGCCGAAATCAGTCGAGCTCACTCCGCCAGGAACAACAATGACATGGCTGTCATTACCAATGCCTAGACCTCCAATTAAAACCTCAAGATCCTTAAGAGGTGGGAGTTTGCCTACAATTCCATCAATAGTTGTACGCCAACCATCTTCCAGATAATTGCTGTAAACAGCTGTGGGGATATGATTAGCTTCAAAAGCATCCTTTGAGCCTCCATCAATTTTATTCCGTATGTCCAATACAATCAATTTCTCATTACTTAAGTTATTTTTTAACCAATCAACACTAACCAAAGGTTCTGCGGCATATGATTTCAGGGTAAAAAATAAGCTAAAAGCAATAGTAACTATAATTGCAACTAATTTATCTTTGTTTAACATTTTTTCCTTTCTACGATATGCTTTGTTTGCGAAAGATACCGCAAGCCGAAAGGGATGATTTATGATCATCTCTTTAGCTGAATTTATGATTCGCCCGCAATCTGACTATCAAATCGGCGAATATCCCGTCTATAGAATAATTTTCTAAATATTCAAATATTTTTTATGATATTTATCATTATTTTCTATATATATAGTAATATATAGAATATTTTTCTAAAGTTATTGAATACAATATAATTACATTTTACTATCAACTAGCGAGAAAAGAGAAGGTGTAACAAGATTTGTTAGATCTTATCAACGGCGCTTTGGTGGATTGGCCTGATCGTCGTGATTATGTGGTTGTTCTTTTAGAGCGGCCACATAACCAACTATTAAAATTTAGTGCCCAAACTAAGAATTATTTCCCTGCCTGGTTCGGGGTAAGCGTTATATGCCCCAAGTGTGCTGGAACTCGCTACTGCATAGTTATGATACTTATCATCAAAAATATTATTGATTGATAAGGTGGAAAAAAATTTGCCAAATTTAGAAGCAATACTCATATTAGCTATAATATAGCTTGGAATTTTAGTATCTTGAAAGTTTTCATCATCACTCTCCATTCTCATATCATCCTGATATTTTATTGATGGAGTAATTCTCGTAAAATCTGAAACCTTCCATTCAAGACCAGTATCTAAAGAGTATTGTGGAACAAGAGGGACATCATTTCCTTTAAAATCTGTTGCATAAGTTCCTTGATCTCCTGAAATGTATTTAGCTTTTGCGAATGTAAAATTATTCGTCAAATTAATTTCATCCGATATTTTATTTCTTGTATGCAACTCAACACCGTATCTTCTCGTAGAACTCATATTAATATTTTCAAAAGCGTCAGTATCATATGCAAGCTCATTTTTACCCTCAATGATATATGTTGATATGTTAGAAGAAAAATCATCAGATAAAAATTTTGAACCTATTTCAAAATCTTTAGTTGTTTGAGTGTTCAGCTCTAAAGAGGTACCGCCAGATCCTCCAATCCTATCATCAATATTTGGATACCTAAATCCATTTCCTAATCTTCCATAAATAATTGTATTTTCATTAACTGTGTGATCCAAACCAATGTTAACTGCATAATTTGTTTCTTGATCAGAAAGAGTTTTGTGCTCTTCTTGCCAACCAGCATAATCAGGTGCGTTGGTATCTAAATAATCTCCTATTGTTATAGTATTTCTTTGTAATCTTAATCCTGTTCCTAAAGTTGTAGTATTTGTTAGATATATAGACTGTTGAGCATATGCGGATTGAGTTGCTTGCCAAGCATCATACACATGCAAAGGAATGGCATTTTTAGTTTCTTTTCGATGAGACTTATAGTCTGCATATTGAAGATCTAAACCATAGGTTGATTTTGAAATTTTTCCAAACAAATTTGTTAGATGATTAATTCTTGGCGTAAACTGATAATTCGTTAAGGATGTATCGCTGTAGGAAGGATAATTAGTAGATTGTAAATCTGAAAATGAATCCTTTAATCTAAAACTGCTATTTAAAATAAAAGTCATATAATCATTTAATTTATAATCCCCGCCATAAAGAAATGAACCTCCTACGCTATTAATGTAATCATCAGGAGTATCAGAGCCCCTTCTATCAGTGAAAAGTTGATCTTGGTTTCTATCACTTGGTGTGCTCATAATTTGTTCATTAAAACTTATGGCAAAAAAATGATCGCCTTTTTTTCCGGGACATCTTAGTTCAGAGGTTAAATTATTTTGTTGTTGTTCATTTTCATCCCTGTATCCATCTGTTTCGCTGTGATTAAAATATGTACTAAGAGAATAATTATCTAATTTTTGAGAATTATTCCAAACAAGTTCTTGGTTGTTAAAGGTACCAGTTTTTAAAATTACTTCATTTATATTTTTTTTACTAATTTCTGGATTTGTAATAATATTTATTGCTCCTCCTATCGCTCCATCACCGTAGAGTACGGATGCTGCACTGCCCTTAAAAATCTCTATTCTATCTATGCTTTTCATGGGTATGCTGGGGAAATCAATTTCAGACATGTCTATATTATTTAAACGCTGACCATTAATTAATATCAGCACATTGCTTTTTGCTTGCGCCCCCATACCTCTGATATCCAAAGTTGTTTCGCTTCCTGATGAATTTGATCCGTATATGCTTCTGCTTTTTATCCCGCTCTCTAGATCAAGAATGTCGTGAATTGGAGTGTTTTCGTATTCTTCTAAATCTTTTCGATCAATAATAATATTAGATGACCCTGAAATAGGTGTGGAAATCGTCTTAGACAAAGGTTCGTAAACAGGAATGTATACTGTTACTTCTAAAGGTACTGCACTGGTACAAAATAAAATTAAAAATAAGAATAATTTGTATTTTATATAATCCATTTACCTCCGCCCACCCAATTTTAGATTTTAATCTAATTTTTTTGCAATTTATTTTTTAATATTTTTTAAATATTCAGATTCTTGCTAATAAATTAGAGATTAAATGATTAGTTTTTTTATTTACTGCCTCTAGATATTTAATTGAAAATGTTAACAGACCAGTAAATAAGCACGTGCTAATTAGAGTATTCTTAAAGAATGGTATGGCTAAAGTATAACAAGTAATTAAACCTTCAATTGTTTTGGGATAGTAATCCCATATCATCCATTCAGCAAAGTTTGTCGTAATGAAGAACCACACACTACCGCCTACGGCCATAATTCCTAACCTTACGTAATTTTTACGCATAGGTGCAATCAAAGCTATTGCGAGAATAGAAGAATATATTACAAATTGATAAGAGTAAAAGCCAATTATAACATCGCTTATAAACATTGCCACAATAGGTACCGCCATACCAAACCACCTATCTTTTATAAGCATTGGGGCCATAATGGCAGATGCTAATATTGGTGTAAAATTTGGCGGATGAGGAATAATTCTAGACAGTGCAAGAATTACTCCAAAAAATAAAAGATAAAAAAATTTATTATACATTGCTTATTCCTCGAGCATTTTTATACGTAAAGGGTTTCCGGCCTTAAAACTTAGTGTTAATTACCGTTGCGGGTACAGGCAATGAATCAAACATTGTTTCCCCTTTAATACGCGTAGTTTGATTATAAATTATATAAATAATATTTCAATGATAGATTTGATATAAGAAACATTGAATGAAAAATCATACAAAAAAAAATAAAAATATCATTGAAGGAAGATGGTGGAAAATTAATAACAACATAAAAACTAGTATTACCGCAAAATATGACAAGATAAAAGATTGGGTTATGGATCCCAAGGGTTACTTTCTAATTAAAATTGATACAGAGAAAAATTTAATAAGGGTTGCTTACTGTATTTTTTCTAAACTAAATAAGGATCCCATTCACGATATGATAGCTGAAGTTACAGGTAAAACAGCTTTAGAAATAGTTAACACACTTATAAAAAAAAATTTCATTTCAACTTTACAACATGCCGCTGATATGGGCATAGAACTACATAAAGCTGAATTAGCTTTGAAATATAACTTTAAATATATCCAAGATAAAGACTTAGAAATTTAATATTTTTTAAGAATTTCCTATAAAAAAATAATTGAGGTTAAATATTTTTTGACATTAATTTTTTTTCATATATATACGAAATCGATTTCGTATGAATTTAAAAAAATTTGCAAAAAAAATAGGAGTTAATCCCTCCACGGTTTCAAGAGCTCTTAATAATTATCCTGATATAAGTTTAAGGACTAAAGAAACAATCAATAATTTAGCAATAAAATACAATTATTCAGCTAATACAGCTGCTAGTACAATTGGATCAATTAAAATTAAATCAAACCAAAGAATACTTATAGCAGATAAGATAAGTGAAGAAGCTCTTAAAATTTTTAAAAAGAAAAAGATTGCAATTGATCAAAAATACAATCTCAATGAAGATCAATTAGCTATAATCATCAAAAATTATGACGGCATCATTATTAGATCTTCCACAAAAGTTACTAAAAAAATAATTCTTTCTTCAAAGAAATTAAAAATAATTGCAAGAGCGGGAGTTGGCGTAGATAACGTCAATGTTAAATCCGCCACAGCGAAGGGTATTGTGGTGATGAATTCTCCTCAAAGCACCTCTAGAACGACAGCAGAACATGCCATCAGTCTTTTATTCAGTTTGGCTAGAAAAATACCCTTTGCGCATTTAAGTTTGATGTCCAAGAGCTGGAATAAAAACCAATTCAAAGGATTGGAAATTAAGAATAAAATTATAGGTGTAATTGGCTGTGGCAACATTGGTTCAAATGTTGTTATGATTGCAAAAGCACTGGGGCTAAATGTCTTAGTTTATGATCCTTTTCTAAGTTCGGATAAAATAGAAGACATAGATGCCGAAAAAGTCTCTCTCGATGAATTATTAAAAATAAGCGATTTCGTATCTCTACACTTGCCGTTAATGGAGAGTACGAAAAATATTATTGATGCAAAGAAATTAAAAATAATGAAAAAATCCTCTTACATTATTAATACTGCAAGAGGTGGTTTGATTAATGAGAAAGATTTATTTCGAGCACTAGTAGATAAAAGTATTGCTGGAGCTGCACTCGATGTTTTTGAAAATGAACCTCTCAAAAATTCTCCTTTTTTTGAACTTGATAATATTATTCTAACTCCTCATTTAGGAGCTTCTACGAGAGAAGCGCAGGATAATGCTGCAATTCAAATAGCGGAACAAATGTCCGCTTTTTTTAATAATGGAAGCATCATCAATTCAATAAATATGACGTCTGTATCTGGACAGGAAAAGAGAAGCCTAGAGCCCTATCTAGATCTTTGTAATAAGTTAGGAAGTTTTGCCGGTCAATTAACTGAGACAGCAGTTAAGGCTATCACGATTGAATTAGAGGGCACTGCGGCAATGCTGAACAAAGATTTATTAACTCGCTCCCTTGTAAATAATTTTTTAGGCTCATTTATTGATAATATTAATTCTATTAACGCCATTGATGTTGCTAAAGATAGAAATATCAGAGTTTCAACATTAATTAATAATCAAACCAGTGAATATAATTCCTTAATTAGATTAATGATCACAACTGAAAGAAGAACCCGGTCACTAGCTGGATCAATTTTTGGGGGGAAATCAAGAATTGTTGAAATCAAGGGCATTAATATTGATGCGGAATTAGGTAATTTTAATATTTACATTACAAATGAGGATAAGGTTGGTGTCATAAGTGAGATAACCAATATTCTTGCAGAAAATAATATCAACATAGCAACTTTTAATCTTGGCAGGGTAACTGAGGACGGGGATGCTGTTTCACTGATACAGACTGATCAACTTTGCAGTGAGAATGTCATAGAAAAACTACGTAAAATTAAAAATGTTAATCAGGTGAAATCTATTGTTTTTTAATGACAAAAAACAATTTTTCAAAAAAAATTTTAACAATTGTCTTAAGCTCCAAAGATAAGCAGCTTTTTCAAAAAAGTAACGATGTAATAATCAATTATTTAAATAGCTTGGATATTACTGCGTTTAAAAAAAATTCACTTGATGAGTATATGGCGTGCGATTATATTTTCACTGATGAGAAGGATCTAATCAGCCATAAAGCTGTGTTTCGTCGTTTAGGAAACATGCCCATTGATTTTTGTTTGCAATATCAAGCGACAAGAAAAAAAAAATTATTATTAGCGGATATGGATGGCACAATAATAGAAAATGAAACTTTAAATGATATTGCTCGTTTCTTAGGAAAAGGGGATCAAGTTAAAAAAATAACAGATTTGGGAAAAAAGGGACGATTGGATTTTTCAACATCATTGGCTAACAGAGTTGGGTTATTAAAAGGGTTGAAGATAAATTCTTTAGAAGAAGCAAAAAAAAACGTAACTTTTATTAAGGGGGCTTCTAGTATATTTTCCTCATTGTCAAAAAATAATATTAAAACAGTGCTTGTCACTGGGGGTTTCAAGCCAATCAGTACGTTTGTGAAAGATAAGTTAAAGATTGACGATGAAATTTCTAATACCTTTGGAATTGAAGGAGATAGATTTAATGGAAAAGTGTATGGATCTGTTGTGGATGCAAGTTACAAAGAAATAATTTTAAAACGTTATAAGGAAAAAATAAAATTAGATAGCAGTGAGGTTGTGGCAATAGGAGATGCTGCTAATGATTTAAATATGTTATTATCAGCAGGGTTGGCCATTGCATACAAAGCAACTGATGTGGTTAGAGCTAATATTGATAATCAAATTAACTATACAGATCTAACCAGTGTTTTATATTTTCTTGGCATTAAAAGTAATAAAAAATGAAAACTGAATTTGAACGAATCAAAAGATTGCCGCCCTATATTTTTTCTGAAATTAACAATCTAAAAGCAGAATTACGAATAAAAGGAAAGGACATTGTTGATTTAGGCATGGGCAATCCTGACATGCCAACACCTAAACATATACGAGATAAGCTGAAGGAAACAATTGATAAACCGGGAACTGGAAGATATTCTTCAAGCAAAGGAATTGTCGGATTGCGTAAAGCTCATGCAAATTATTATAAAAAAAGATTTAATGTACCTCTTGATTTCAATAAGGAAGTTATAGTTACGTTAGGTTCAAAGGAAGGGTTGGCAAACTTAGCTCAGGCAATAACTTCAAAAGGTGATAAAATCATCTGCCCTAATCCTTCATATCCTATTCATCCATACGGATTTGCTATTGCAGGAGCAAAATTACAACACATCAAAACAATCAATGACAACGGCACATTTGATCCAAATTTATATCTTGAACAAATCAAAAATACACTTAGCAATAATCACAATAAGGTAAAAGCGATAATAGTATCCTTTCCTTCAAATCCAACAGCACAAGTCGTCGATTTAAATTTTTATAAAAAATTGGTAAGTATTGCCATTAAAAATGAGGCTTACATCTTATCAGATCTCGCATATGCAGAAATATATTATGACGATAATCCACCGCCATCAATATTGCAGGTTGATAATGCAAAGGACGTAGCTGTGGAATTTACTTCTATGTCAAAAACTTTTGCAATGGCAGGTTGGCGGATAGGATTTGCTGCTGGAAATGTAAAACTTATTGAATCTCTCACTCGTATAAAATCTTATTTGGATTACGGAGCATTCACGCCAATACAAGTGGCTGCGGCTTCTGCATTAAATGGGCCGCAGGATTGCGTAAATGAAATCAGAGAAACATATCAAAAAAGACGAGACGTGCTAATTGAATCAATGCGAAGAATTGGCTGGGACATCCCAAAGCCTTCAGCCAGCATGTTTGCTTGGGCGCCCATACCAGAGCCTTATAAGAACAAAGGATCTATGAAATTTGCAAAGGAATTGATGATTAAAGCTGATGTAGCTGTTGCACCAGGCATTGCATTTGGAGAATTTGGGGAAGGGTTTGTTAGAATTGGATTGGTAGAAAATGTTCAAAGAATAAGACAGGCGGTAAGAAATATAAAAGAATATTTCAAATTAAATAATTAGTAGAAGTAAGAGTACCTATTCGGGATCCAATTATAAGAAGACAAAAGAGTTCAAAGATACTCTTGAATATCTATGCAAAACTTAATGCAGAAAAGATCACAAGAAGATTAGCCTAATCATTATGTTTGCTTCAAAAAAATTTGTTTTAGGGTTGTTTTTATTTTGATTGTTAAGGTGAAATTAAATTTTTCTTATAGTTAATGATTTAGAAAATTATTCTAAATAACACCAATTTATAAAAATATATTCTATATTATACAAACAATTATTGAATAGTTAGAAAATTATTCTAATTAATAAGAGTTTTTTGTAGAAATAAATGAAATATTTTTTATTAGGATAAAAATGGAATATTTTCCAATATTTATGAAACTGACCAAACGTAGAATACTTGTTTGTGGTGCCAATCATATCTCCGTCTTTAAAATCAGGTTGTTACTAAAAACATCAGCAGAAATTTCCGTTTTTGGCACACCAATTGATGATCAGATTGAGCAATGGTCGATGGCGGGCTTAGTCCAATATGCAAGTCGGTCGTTAAAAGAAGATGACTGCTATAATGCTGCATTTGCCTATGTTAGTTTGAAAGATCAAACGGAGCGTGATGCAACTCTGAATATCTTGGCGAATGCAAGGATTCCCTATTGTGTGATTGATGATAAAGCTCGCTCTGATTTCATTACGCCCGCTATTATTGATCGTGATCCGATTACACTTGCTATCGGTAGCGAGGGAACATCGCCCTTGCTAGTACGTCGTATCAAGGCGCAAGTTGAGGATATGTTGCCGCAACAGACAGGTCTTTTGGCGCGTGTAGCTGGTGCATTTCGGCATCATGTTTCTCGGTTGCCAAATGGTTGTGCCCGTCGACGTTTCTGGACTAAATTTTTTACGCAAATTGTGCCTCACATTCCTTCGCAGTCAAACACGCAAGATCAAGAAAAAGCGCTTGAATTAGAATTGCAAAATTTGTTGAGGATCGAAACAAATTCCAAGGCTTCAATCTATCCAGTGCAGTTTGTCAGTGCTGGGCCTGGCGATCCAGATTTGTTGACCCGCAAGGCAGCCAAGGTGTTGCATGATGGGGATATTATTTTATATGACAGATTAGTCACACCTGAAATTTTAGAGTTATGTCGTCGCGAGGCGGATCTCATTGAGGTGGGTAAATCTGGTTTTGGAGCAAGCTGGGCTCAAGAAGAGATAAATACATTGCTGGTATCTAAGGCCAGAACCGGACAAAGAGTCATCCGCCTGAAATCTGGTGATGCCGGCATATTCGGACGACTTGATGAAGAAATAGAAGCGCTTCATCAAGCTGATCTGCCCTTTGAGATCATACCTGGCATAACAGCCGCAGCCGCAGCCGCAGCCGATATGGGTGTCTCATTGACACGGCGCGGACGCAATGGACAAGTGCGTCTATTGACTGGCTACGATATCAATGGATTTGCTGATTATGATTGGCAGTCGCTTGCGTTAGATGGCTCGGTGGCGGTTATTTATATGGGTGTGAGGGCGGCTTTCTATATTCAAGAAAAATTACTCATACATGGTGCATCTGACGATATGCCAATCACGATTGGGCAGAATGTTAGTTGTCAAAATGATAATATCTGGGTTTCCTCTAGTGCGTCAAGATTAGTGGATGATTGTCGGCATTATGGAATTACAGGAACTGCAATATTGATGCTGGGATTACATCCGCATAATCAACGGGCCGCACTTCTCACTAAGAAACCGATAGATTCAATGCATAATTTAAATAAAGATCTGCTCAATGACGGAGTATTTTCAAAACAATCTGTTGATAGCGTAACATCTGGGATGGAATCTATGGAGGCTTCGTAGCATGCAACAGGTTTTGACCGCGAGCCATTTAATTAGTGGAGAAGTAATTTACCTATCGTCCGACAAAAAATGGGTTGATCACCTGGCAAAGGCGGTTGTTTTTGACAATCAGGAAGAGGCTGAAAATGCTCGAACCTATGCGGATTCACTGGCAGATGAGCTGGTAGATGCCCACTTGATAGATGTAGTGCTTGCTTCGGACAGCGCGCCGAAGCCCAAATCCTATCGAGAGCAGATTCGCGCCTCTGGCCCCACAAACTATTTTCACGGTAAGCAGGAAGATACAGGATAGAGATAATGTATCGCTACAATGAATTTGATAAAAATTTTGTGCTTTCACGTGTGCGTGAATTCAAAGAACAGATACAACGTCGGATTGATGGCGTACTAACAGAAAATGAATTCAAACCTTTTCGTCTTCAAAATGGTCTGTATCTCCAACTTCATGCCTATATGTTGAGGGTGGCGATTCCTTACGGTACGTTAAGCGGCAATCAGATGCGGCAACTAGCATTAGTGGCCGAGAAATATGATAGGGGGTATGGTCATTTCACAACTCGCCAGAATATTCAATATAATTGGATAAATCTACCTGATGTTGTTGACGTACTGACTGATCTGGCTGAAGTTGAAATGCATGCCATTCAGACGTCAGGTAATTGTATTCGCAATATAACAGCTGATCATTTCGCTGGCGCAGTAGCAGATGAAATTGAAGACCCGCGACTTACAGCTGAATTACTACGACAATGGTCTTCTGGACATCCGGAATATGCGTTTCTGCCACGCAAGTTTAAAATTGCCGTCTCTGGCTCTCCTCACGACAGAGCCGTCATCGCATTTAATGATATTGGTCTTTGTTTGGTGCGCAATGATGAAGAAGAGATAGGGTACAAGATCTATATCGGTGGGGGACTTGGACGGACACCGCGCATCGGTCGCGTGTTGACAGAGTTCGTGCCAAAAACTCATTTGCTAGGTTTTATTGATTCCATCTTACATGTCTATAATCGGCTTGGACGCCGTGATAATATATACAAAGCTCGGATCAAGATATTGGTTGATGAACTTGGCCTTGATGAAGCAAGACGGCAGATTTATGAGCATTTTGAGTCCATCAAAGACAGCTTGGCCTCACCACCTGCGGACTTAATGACTGCTATTTCTGATGGTTTTGCTCCTCCTGATTTTTCTGCTGCCGAGGCCTATGATCTGGAGTCAGATTTTTCATTATCTACCACTTTCAAGAACTGGGCAGAAACCAACCTTACTTCCCACCGCAACCCGAATCATGTGATTGTATCTGTTTCGTTGAAAAAACCGGGCGCAACTCCGGGTGACGCGTCTTCTGACCAAATGCGAATTTTGGCAGATTTAGCTGAGAAGTATGCCTACAATGAATTACATGTTAGTCATGAGCAGAATATTATCTTACCGCATGTGCCGAAACAGCATGTTCTAACTATTTACAACATATTAAATGATGCCGATCTGGCAGCAGCGAATATCGGTTTGGTGTCCGATATTATCGCTTGTCCGGGAATGGATTATTGCTCGCTAGCGACAGCTAGATCCATACCTATTGCCAAACAAATTGCAGTCCGTATAGATGAGTTGAAAACCGAACGCGACATAGGTCCATTAAAAATAAAGATATCAGGTTGCATCAATGCGTGTGGGCATCATCACGTCGGCCATATCGGTATTTTAGGATTGGATAGAGCAGGTGTTGAAAACTATCAAATCACCCTTGGTGGTGACGGAACCGAAGTTGCCCAGCTTGGTGAACGTACTGGGCCAGGTTTTCCTGCAGATAAGTTGATTCCAGCCATAGAGACTATTATTGGTGTTTATTTGACTAATCGTCAACAACGTGAAGAAACATTCCTAGATTATTACCGGCGCGCTGGCATGGGCCCGTTTAAGGAAGCCTTATATCAAAATACAGCACGCGCTGCTTAGTATATGCTTTTCATTATTTATATTAAAGATTAAACATGTCAGAATGGACTATTATTACCAATAAAGGGTTTAGCAGTGATGAATGGGAAGGACGCCCTGTGATTGAACCAGCGGACATCCTATCAAGTAAGGTTGAAATAGAACATATAGAAAAATCGCAACTGAAGCTTGAAAATGATTTTCAAGTTGAAACACTCAAACCGTTTTTAAACTATCTCAACGCGATTTCAATCAATTTTCCATTACATGATGGTCGTGGATTTAGCCTTGCCAGGCGGTTACGCCAACTTGGCTATCAAGGCATTTTGCGGTTAGTGGGTCATGTGGTAGTTGATCATTACCGACACGCAATTCAGTCCGGTTTTGATCAGATTGCCATTTCATCTGAACTCGCTAAGCGCATACCTGAGTCCCACTGGAAACAGCAAATACACGCATCCAAGTACAGCTATCAAGCAAAGCTGCGGCAAAATGGATATGACAAGTCGATGAATGGCTTTCAGATCAAAACGGTAAACAACATTCAAAATTCAAACCTGGCTACCTTAGCATTTGGAAATGTAAAAGTTACAAAAGTTCTACACTGGACAGACCAGTTATTTTCCTTCCGCGTTGAAAGGCCAAAAAATTTTCGTTTTCGATCTGGACAGTTTGCCATGATCGGTTTGCCTGGAAATAATGGTAAACCCATATTTCGAGCCTATTCAATTTCCAGTCCTAGTTGGGATGATGAACTTGAATTCTATTCTATCATCATACCTGATGGGTCGCTGACATCTTTGTTGCAGCATATCAGTGTGAGCGACAATGTTATTTTGCAGCCTAAAGCAACTGGAACTTTAGTGTTGGATGCGCTACGCCCAGGCAAAAGGCTATTTATGTTTGCATCTGGCACAGGTATTGCTCCTTTTGCCTCGTTGATCAGGGATCCGGAAACCTATGAAAAATTTGAGAAGATTATCATCACCCATGGCTGTCGCGAGATAAAAGATTTAAATTATGGAAAGAGCATCGTAGATGCTATTGGCAAAGATCCTTTGATAGGTGAATTCGCTGCTGACAAGCTGTTTTATTGTCCAACGGTGACTAGAGAAGAGTTCCATACCAAAGGCAGAATAACTGATCTGTTGGAGACGGGCCAGTTTTTTCAAAACTTTCATCTGGCAGCATTCAGTCCTGATACAGATCGTGCCATGATTTGCGGTTCCATAGAATTTAATGATAACATTAAGACAATTTTAGGTGATGTTGGATTAAATGAGGGATCTAACAACCATCCTGCTGAATTCGTTCAGGAAAAAGCTTTTGTGGGCTATAGTAACAAAGACATCAGCGGCCCATCAGGGTTGTTTTAGACTTCAAAATAATAAAGTCCTGTGAAATACATACAAAAAATTGATAAATTTTGCATTAGTATCAAAAAACTAAAAAATGAATTCTCTAAATTCGATTAGAATCCTATCACGCAGAAGTGATTTGGCTATTATACAGGCAAAACAAGTGGGACATGCATTGATTAACAAATTTCCCAACATATCAATTGAATACATTACAAAAAAAACAGAGGGGGATATAGATTTAACGACTCCTCTTTCTAAGATGACTGCATCCGGTGTTTTTACTGATGATTTGCGAAATGATTTGATAAAGAATAAATGTGACTTAGCTGTTCATTCATGGAAAGATTTACCTCTTGATCTTGGAAAAGATACTTTTATTGCTGGGACTCTTCGAAGAGAAGATCAAAGAGATATTTTGTTTGTCAATAAAGAAAAAATTTCAACAATTATTGAATCAAAAAAAATAAATGTATTATCTTCATCCCCAAGACGAGAATATAATCTTACGTCTTTTATCCCCGTATATTTTCCATTTAGTTGTTGCAATGTTAAATTTCATAATATTAGAGGCAATGTTCCAATACGTTTTAAAAAATTTTTAGATGGTGAGGGTGATGCTTTAGTCGTGGCCAAAGCTGCTATTGATCGATTGATAACGAATCCATTTTCAGAGTTTCAAGATTTATCTAAACAGATAAAGTCATACATATCAAAATGTCTATGGATGATTTTACCACTATCTCATAATCCAACTGCGCCTGGTCAAGGTGCTTTGGGTTTGGAAATAAGGAAAAATGATAAAACATTAAATAAAGCTATACTTTCTATTACAGAGCCACTCGATATGAAATGTGTAGATTGGGAGAGGCAAGTTCTAAAAAAATATAATGGAGGATGTCATCAAAAAATAGGTGTAAGTTTTTTTCCAACTCACCATGGCATCATTAATTCTAAAAAAGGAGAGACAGATGAGAATAAACCATTTTATGAATGGGGATTTCATCGTACTAATAATATTAAACATCCAAGGGTGAAGATTAGTGAGATATTTCCAAACGATTTAGAAAAATACAAATTTTTTTACAGAGAAGAAATTTCTGAAAATGTTAATAAGGTAAACCAAATAGTTAATCATTGTATTTGGGTTTCAAGAAAATCAGCTATTCCTAAAAAGGTAAAACTGTCTTCTACCAATGTTGTTTGGACTAGTGGGATTAAAACTTGGAAATCTCTTGCAAAAAGAGGCATATGGGTAAATGGAACAGCTGATGGAATCGGTGAAGATATGAGTCCAAATATTTTATCACTTGCACGTTTACCATGGATTAAACTAACTCATGAAGCTGCACCTAAAACCGCAATCAAAAACACACTTTCTACTTACCGATTGAAAGAATTGCCTATTTCTTTCAATTTAAAGAATAAAAAATATTTTTATTGGATGAGTTTTTCAGCTTTTAATCTTGCCTCAAAAAGAGAACCAACAATATTGGATGCAAATCATGCCTGTGGACCTGGTAATACCTATAATGAAATTAAAAAAATGATAAAAGATCCAACGAAATTAGATATTTATTTGTCTTATGAAGATTGGAAAAGGAGCATAATTGATGGGCCATAAACTATTACGTCTTAAAAAAAATGATATTTTGCGAAACATGTGTTCCGAAACTAGTTTTTTAACAGATCAATTAATACAACCAATCTTTGTTAGCGAAAAGTCTATTTCAAAAAAAGTAATTCCAGGAATTCCAGACAATTATGTTTTGAATCTTGATAATGCAATTACACAAATTAAAAGTGACTTAACAAGTAGTTGCCGCAATTTTATTCTTTTTTTAGTGCCAAGTGATAAAAAAGATTTTGATTTTGATTTAACATTTCATAAAAAAGTAATAGCAACTTTAAAAAAAAATTTTAAAGATGAAATTTTTTTATGGGCTGATGTTTGTCTATGTTCACTTACTTCACATGGGCATTGTTGTTTATTTGATAAAAAAAATAATATTGACATCAATAATACTCTTTCATCTCTCTCTCAAATTGCGGTTACGTATGCTGATGCTGGAATCGATGGAATTTCTCCTAGTGATATGATGGATGGTAGAACAGCAATGATAAGAAAATCATTAGATGAAAACCATCATCAATATATTCCCATAATGAGTTATAGTTCAAAGTTTGCAAGTAATTTTTATGGACCTTTTAGACATGCTGCTGATTCAACGCCAGCATTTGGAAATAGAAAACAATATCAACTAGATTATAGAAATAAAAATGAGGCATTAAGGGCGTCTTATCGGTGTAGTCAAGAAGGAGCTGATTTATTAATGGTAAAACCAGGTCAATATTCATTAGATTTAATAGATCCAATTAAGAAAAAAACCGGATTAATGGTAGGAGCTTATCAAGTAAGTGGTGAATATGCGGGCATATCTCTCCTAGCTAAAGAAAATCTTCTAAAATTTAATGATGCCTTGTCTGAAAGTTGGCATGTCATGAAAAGGGCAGGAGCTCAGTTTATTATTTCATATGGGGCAAGAAAATCAAAAGAGTTGGGATTAAATGAGAAGTAAGATTTTTGAATCTGCAACAATTTCAGAAAAATGGCAGTTTTTTTTAGTGTTTTCCTTTTTTATCCACTGTATTAGTTTTTTACTATGATAAGTGGAAAAGGAAGAAGTTTAGCTAAAACAATAACTTGGCGAATACTTGCAACATCTGATACATTTCTAATATCTTGGATTATTACAAGCAAATTGACTTGGGCAGGTATGATTGCAGGCATAGAAGTGATAACAAAAATGATTTTATATTATTTACATGAAAGAGGTTGGACAAAAATACAATGGGGTAAAATTGAATGAGTGGCAAAGGAAGAGAAGGGAAAGCCATTTCCTTAGGATTGCAATGGATGAAACGTTGGAAGTAATATGAAAGACGCTACAAAAATATTTGCGGACCTTACTCGCAAAGAAATTGAAGATAAAGAAAAAACTAAGTGCATTAAATG
>Ga0208467_1000175_pt1 | contig 18188 bp, 16 predicted proteins | sample DeeseametaMP2098_FD_184176 | JGI IMG/M metagenome (GOLD analysis project Ga0208467, IMG submission 184176) | Marine microbial communities from the Deep Pacific Ocean - MP2098 (SPAdes) | ecosystem: Environmental > Aquatic > Marine > Oceanic | place: North Pacific Ocean | collected 2011-05-26 | reverse complement strand
TTTATCTTTTGTAATTAAGTCTATCACTCTTCCCTTTTCTATTTTTATAACAGTTACTGGAACAGATATTCCTATAGGAAAAAATTCTCTGCTCATTCCAATTTTTGTTCCAATTAAACCAATATTTGTCATTTGTTACCTTATATCTTTATTTCAACATCCACTCCAGAAGCTAAATCCAATTTCATTAATGCTTCAATAGTTTGGGGTGTCGGTTCTTCAATATCGATCAATCTTTTATGTGTTCTTGTTTCAAATTGTTCTCTACTTTTTTTATCAATATGTGGGGATCTTAGGACGGTATATCTTTCTATTTTTGTTGGTAGTGGAATAGGACCTTTAATGTTGGCACCTGTTCTTTTTACAGTATTTACTATATCAAGTGTCGATTGATCTAAAATTTTATTGTCGTATGCTCTAAGTTTAATTCTAATATTTTGTTTTTCCATCATTTATGCCATTTTTTTTGTTACTTCTTCCTGAACATTTTGAGGTACTTTTTCATAATGATCAAAAAACATTGAATATTGAGCTCTTCCTTGTGACATTGATCTTAAACTATTTACATAACCAAACATATTTGCAAGAGGTACCATAGCTGTTATCACTGTTACATTACCTCGAGATTCGGTCCCCTCAATATGGCCCCTTCGGCTATTTAAATCGCCAATGACATCTCCCATATAATTTTCTGGTGTAACAATTTCTACTCTCATAATCGGTTCAAGAAGTTTTAAAGAAGCCCTTGTGCATACTTCTTTAAAACAATGTCTTGACGCTATTTCAAAAGCCAAAACACTTGAATCTACATCGTGATGTAAACCATCAACTATAGTTACTTTGTAATCAATAATTGGAAATCCAGCTAAAATTCCTGAATCTGAAACACTCTCTATTCCTTTTTCCACTCCTGGTATAAATTCTTTTGGAATAGATCCGCCCTTAATCTTGTTTTCAACTTCTCTACCTTTTCCTGGCTCTAGAGGTTCTATTGCAAGTCTAACTCTTGCAAATTGTCCAGCGCCACCACTTTGTTTTTTATGAATATAATCAAATTCGGCATTACCCAAAATTGTTTCTCTATAGGCTACTTGTGGTGCGCCAATATTTGCCTCTACTTTAAATTCTCTTTTCATTCGATCAACTATAATATCTAAATGCAATTCTCCCATACCCTTTATGATTGTTTGACCAGATTCTTCATCAGATGACACTCTAAAAGACGGATCTTCCCTTGCCAATCTTCCTAAAGCTTCCCCCATCTTTTCTTGGTCTGCATTAGTTTTTGGTTCAACCGCAATCTCAAGAACTGGATCTGGAAATTCCATAGGTTCTAGTACAATTGGATTATCTTCATCAGATAAAGTGTGTCCAGTTATTGTATATTTTAATCCTGCTAATGCCACAATATCACCTGTATTAACTTCTTTTACATCTTCTCTATTATTAGCGTGCATAAGCAACATCCTGCCAACTCTCTCCTCCTTATCTTTAGTAGTATTATAAATTCCAGTGCCTGATTTTAATGTGCCTGAATATATTCTAATAAAAGTTAAAGTTCCCACAAAAGGATCGGTTGCAACTTTAAATGCTAGAGCTGATAACGGTTCTTTGTCATCAAATTTTCTTTCAATTTCATCTTTTGAATTAGGTTTTGTTCCATTGATTGACCCTATATCTTTGGGGCTTGGTAAAAAGTCTACCACAGCATCCAATAAAGGTTGCACACCCTTATTTTTAAATGCTGAGCCAGTTAATACTGGTACAAAATCAAATTTTAAACCACCTTTCCTAATACAGGATATCAAATCAGACTCTGATATTTCCTTTCCATTTAGATAATCGTCCATCAATTTTTCATCTTGCTCTACGGCTGTTTCCATTAATTCTTTCCTATATTTTTTAGCCTGTTCCTGTAACTCATTTGGTATTTCTGCATATTCAAATTCCGCTCCTAACTTTTCTTCTTTCCATAAAACTGCTTTCATTTTAACTAAATCAACTACACCTTTGAATGAGGACTCTATTCCCACCGGAATTTGCATAACTAATGGTTTTGAACCTAAGCGATCTTTTATCATTTCAACGCATCTAAAATAATCTGCTCCAGTTCTATCAAGCTTATTTACAAAACAGATTCGTGGAACCTTATATTTATCTGCTTGTCTCCAAACTGCTTCTGATTGAGGTTCTACCCCAGCAACACCATCAAATACAGCAACGGCACCATCTAATACCTTTAAAGATCTTTCTACTTCAATGGTAAAATCAATATGCCCAGGAGTATCAATAATATTAATTTTATGATCTCTCCAATAACAAGTTGTAGCTGCTGAAGTAATCGTAATACCCCTTTCTTGTTCCTGTTCCATCCAATCCATTGTTGCAGCACCATCATGAACTTCCCCGATTTTATGACTCTTGCCCGTATAATATAGAATTCTTTCTGTTGTGGTTGTCTTTCCGGCATCAATATGAGCCATGATCCCAATATTTCTATATTTATCTAAAGTGTGCGTTCTAGCCATAATTGATTACCATCTAAAATGTGCAAAGGCTTTATTTGACTCGGCCATTCTGTGCATATCTTCTTTTTTTTTTATTGCTGAACCCCTACCCTGATATGCGTCATAGAGTTCAAAACAAATTTTATCGGACATATTTTTATCTTTTCTTTTTTTGGAAGCATTAACCAACCATCGAATTGCCAACGCCTTCGATCTTTTTTGTTTGACCTCAACGGGGACTTGATACGTTGCCCCACCAACTCTTCTTGATCTCACTTCAATAGTAGGTTTAATATTATTTATTGCTGCGTCAAAAATTTTAATTGGCTCTTCTTTTGCTTTTGATTGCAATTTATTTAAAGCATCATAAACAATTTTTTCAGCGATTGTTTTTTTTCCATCGTACATTATTGAATTCATTAATTTTAATATTAGATCAGATTTATATTTTGCATCTTTTAAAAAAATTCTCTTTGGTGCTCTTCTTTTTCTAGACATAAATTCTATTATTTTGGTCTCTTTGCTCCATACTTTGATCTTTGTTGTTTACGATTTATAACTCCCTGTGTGTCTAGATTTCCTCTTAATATGTGATATCTAACTCCAGGCAAATCCTTAACTCGACCTCCCCTAATTAATACAACAGAGTGTTCTTGTAAATTATGCCCTTCTCCTGGAATATAACAAGTTATCTCATGTCCATTGGACAATCTTACTCTCGCAACTTTTCTTAATGCTGAATTAGGTTTTTTGGGTGTTGTTGTATATACTTTGATACATACACCTTTTTTTTGTGGTGAACGTTCTAATGCAGGAACTTTATTCCTGTATTTCGGTTTAATCCTTGGTTTTTTTGTCAATTGGTTAATTGTTGGCATAACTTAATATAATTTTTGGATGAAAAAAGTATGAATAGATCAACAGTTCGTGGCAGCGTCTAAGGCTAATCAACCTTACTTCCAACCATAAAATTTTTGGTAAATTACTAATTGAATGGTAAATTGTCAATAATTAATAACACAAAGACAAACTATTATTCAGCTGTTATTGGCTGTTCAGCAACTTTTTCTACTGCTTTTTCAGAAAGATATTTTTTGTCTTTTTCTTTTGCTAAATAACTCCATTTATTCTTAAGCCTACCTGTGCCAGCTGGCACCAATCGGCCTACTATTACATTTTCCTTTAAACCTTTTAATTTATCTATTTTACCTTTTATTGCCGCATCAGTTAAAACTCTAGTAGTTTCTTGGAACGATGCTGCAGAAATAAATGAATTTGTCTGCAAAGAAGCTTTGGTTATACCCAAGAGAACTCTTTCTACGATAGCTGGTTTTTTCCTATTTTTTATTAAATTTTCGTTCTCTTCTTCTAATTCATTTTTATCTATTATTTCTTGTTTTAAATATTTTGAATCTCCGGGATCTTTAATTTCCACCTTTTTCAGCATTTGTCTTACAATTGTTTCGATGTGTTTATCATTGATTACTACGCCTTGTAATCGATAAACTTCTTGAACTTCATTTACAAAATAATCTGTCAATTGTTCTACACCCAAAATCTTCAAAATATCGTGTGGAGCTGGACTACCGTCTAGTAAATATTCACCCTTTTTAATATTTTCTCCTTCATTAAAATTAATATGTTTTCCTTTTGGAATTAAATAATTTGAAACTTCTCCATCTTTTGACTGAATTGATATTTTTAACTTACCTCTCACTTCCTTACCAAAAATTACGCTACCATCATTTTCGGCAATAATTGCACTTTCTTTTGGTTTCCTTGCCTCAAATAATTCTGCCACTCTTGGTAACCCTCCGGTTATATCTTTTGTTTTTGAAGTTTCTTTTGGCAATCTTGCGATCACATCTCCAGCTAAAATATGCTGGCCATCTTTGACTGATAAAATTGAATCCGGAACCAAATAATATCTAGCTTCATTCTCATCCGCTTTTTTAATTACATTACCTTTTTCATCCCTTAAAGTTATCCTAGGTTTCAAATCTGTATTCTTAGATTGCGATCTCCAATCAACAACTGATTTTGAAGAGATTCCCGTTGCATCATCAACGGTCTCAGCTAATGATACTCCATCTATTAAGTCAACGTAGTTTGCTATGCCGCTTTTTTCAGCTATCACCGGCATTGTATAAGGGTCCCATTCGCAAATTTTATTTCCCTTTTTGATTATTTCATCATTTTGATAGAAAAGTTTTGCTCCATAAGGTATTTTGTAAAGTGCTATTTGTTGTCCATTATCATCTTCTATTGCCAACTGTGTATTTCTACCCATAACAACCTGGTTTTTTTTGGAATCTTCTAATAAATTTTTATTAATTATTTTTAAAATGCCGCCTGTTTTAGCGACAACTTGAAAGTCTTGTTTAATTTGAGCTGTTCCACCTACGTGAAATGTTCTCATAGTTAACTGTGTTCCTGGTTCACCGATTGATTGAGCAGCTATCATTCCAATTGCTTCTCCTAAAGTTACCAATTTACCTCTTGAAAGATCTCTTCCATAGCAAGTAGCACATATTCCTTCCTTAGATTCACATGTGACTACTGAAAAAACTTTAATTGATTTTACTCCAGCTGAATCAATTTTTTCGCATGCCTCCTCATCTATCATTTCTTTTCTCTTAATCAAAATTTTTCCATTAATTGGATTTTTGATATCTTCTGCAGACATTCTACCCAACGCTCGCTCAGATAAACTAACTAAAATATTGCCTCCTTCAATAATTTCCGAAAGAACAATACTTAGGTTGGTTCCACAATAATCTATCGTTACTGACAAATCTTGAGCTACATCACAAAGTCTTCTTGTTAAATAACCTGAATTTGCTGTTTTAAGTGCAGTATCAGCCAAGCCTTTTCTAGCACCATGGGTAGAATTAAAATATTCAAGAGCAGTTAATCCTTCTTTAAAATTTGAAACAATTGGTGTTTCAATAATTTCTCCAGAAGGTTTTGCAATTAGTCCACGCATACCAGCCAGTTGTTTCATTTGAGCAGCCGAACCTCTCGCGCCAGAGTCTGCCATCATAAACACCGAGTTTAAATTGTTAGTTTTGTTATCTAAGTCATTTTTATTAGTGGAAGAAATTTTCTTCATCATCTCTGCTGCTACTAGATCGGTACATTTTGACCAAGCATCAACTACCTTATTGTATTTTTCTCCTCTGGTAATTAATCCTTCAGCATATTGGTTTTCATATTCTTCAATCTTTTTTTTGGTATCATTTACTAAAGTTTGTTTTTTTTCAGGAATAATTAAATCATCTTTTCCAAATGATATACCGGACATAAATGCATATTTGAAACCAAGATCCTTTATTTTATCGCAAAAAATTACCGTACTTTTTTGCCCACAGAATCTGAAAACTAAATCAATAATTTCCGAGACTTGTTTTTTTGCTAATATTCTATCAACTAGAGAAAATTTAATGTTTAGATTATTTGGTAAGATGTTAGCTAATAAAAATCTTCCAGCTGTACTCGTATATTTTTCGTTTACAATTTTTCCTTTTTCGTTAATCGTTTCAAATCTCGAAATTATTCTAGAATGAACATTTATTGCATTACATTCTAAAGATTGTTCAATTTCAGAACTATCTACAAAATAACCCTCTATTTTATCAGTATTAATTGGTGCTTGAGATAAATAATATATCCCTAATATCATATCTTGGCTCGGCACAATAATTGGTTTTCCATTAGATGGGCTTAGAATATTATTAGTGGACATCATTAAAATTCTTGCTTCAAGTTGAGCCTCTAGGCTTAATGGAATATGAACAGCCATTTGATCGCCATCGAAATCTGCGTTAAATGCAGAACATACAAGTGGGTGCAATTCAATTGCATTTCCTTCAATCAATTTAGCCTCAAAAGCCTGAATTCCCAGTCTATGTAACGTTGGAGCTCTATTTAATAATATTGGATGTTCTCTAATAATGTGTTCCAAGGCATCCCACACTTCATCTTTTTCTTTTTCAACAATTTTTTTAGCTTGTTTTATTGTTGTAGACAAACCCATTTTATCCAACCTCGCGTATAAAAATGGTTTGAATAATTCTAGTGCCATTTTTTTTGGTAAGCCACATTGGTGAAGTTTTAATTCAGGACCAACTACAATTACTGACCTTCCAGAATAATCTACTCTTTTTCCTAACAAATTTTGTCTAAATCTACCATATTTGCCCTTTAACATTTCTGATAAAGATTTTAATGGTCTTTTTCCTGTCCCAGTTATAACTCTGCCTCTTCGGCCGTTGTCAAATAATGCATCAACCGATTCTTGCAACATTCTTTTTTCGTTTCTTATTATTATATCTGGAGATTTTAAATCAATAAGCCTTTTTAATCTGTTATTTCTATTTATAACCCTTCTGTATAAATCATTTAAATCAGATGTGGCAAATCTACCCCCGTCTAATGGAACCAAAGGTCTTAATTCTGGAGGGATTACAGATATGGTTGTTAATATCATCCATTCTGGCTTACCGTTTGAATCTATAAAATTGTCTATTAACTTTAATCTTTTAATTGCCCGTTCCTCAGCAACTTTTGATTTTAATTGTTTTACTTGTTCAGAAAGTTTTTCTCTTTCATCTTTTAAATTTAGAGACCTGAGTATTTCTAGTATTGCTTCAGCTCCAATACCAGCTGTAAAAGCATCTTCACCAAATTTGTTTTGATTATCGGTCAGTTCATCCTCGGTCAATAACTGATTTTTTTTAAGTGTTGTTAAACCCGGTTCAGTAACAATAAAACTCTCAAAATATAATACTTTTTCTACTTCTTTTAATTTCATGTCGATTGCTAGAGAAATTCTGCTTGGTAATGATTTTAAAAACCAAATGTGAGCAACTGGTGTAGCTAAATTAATGTGACCCATTCTTTCACGTCTTACGTTAGACTTTGTGACTTCCACTCCGCATTTTTCACAAATGATTCCTCTAAATTTCATTCTTTTATATTTGCCACACAAACATTCATAGTCTTTAATTGGTCCAAATATTCTACAACAAAATAATCCGTCTTTTTCGGGTTTAAAAGTTCTGTAATTAATTGTTTCAGGTTTTTTAATTTCTCCAAAAGACCAAGATTTAATTTTTTCAGGACTAGCCAAACTAATTCTAATGCTACTAAAATTTTCTTCTATAGGAGGTTTGTTCTTAAATAAATCCGTCAACTCTTTTTTCATAATTTATTTTAATTCAATATTTAATCCTAATGACTTAATTTCTTTAGTTAGCACGTTGAAAGACTCGGGGACACCTGATTGAAAATTTTCCTCCCCTTTAACTATCGTTTCATATATTTTAACTCTTCCAGCTACATCATCAGATTTGACAGTTAGTATTTCTTGTAAGGTATAAGAAGCTCCATATGCTTCTAAAGCCCAAACTTCCATTTCACCAAATCTTTGACCTCCAAGTTGAGCTTTTCCTCCTAAGGGTTGTTGGGTTACCAAACTATATGGTCCCGTTGATCGAGCGTGTATTTTGTCTTCCACAAGATGATGCAATTTTAACATATAAATAGTACCCACCGTTACAGGTCTTTCGAATTTTTTCCCTGTTCTTCCATCCCATAATATTGTTTGTCCAGATGTAGGTAAATTAGCTAGCTTGAGCATATCAGTTACATTTTTTTCCTTAGCTCCATCAAATACCGGAGTAGATATTGGAACTCCTTTAATTAAATTTTCACAAAGATCATTAAACTCGATTGATGATAAATTTTTAATAGCTATATCGTAAAAATCCTTTCCATAAATTGATTTCAGCAAGGAAATAACGCCCTCACTGATGTTTGTTTTGTTTCTATTTTTGTTAATTAATTTTTTTAGATTTTCACCTAATTCAGAACAACTCCAACCAATGTGGGTTTCTAAAATTTGCCCAACATTCATTCTACTTGGAACCCCTAGCGGATTTAGAACTATATCTACAGGTTTACCGTTTTCCATATACGGCATATCTTCAACTGGAACTATCTTGCTAATGACTCCTTTGTTTCCGTGCCTTCCTGACATTTTGTCACCAGGTCTCAGACGCCTCTTTACTGCAACAAAAACTTTTACCATTTTCATAACACTTGGCAATAAATCGTCTCCTTGTCTAATTTTTTCAACTTTATCTTCAAATCTTTCTTTAATATCCATTTTAACTTTTTTATATTGTTCTATTAACGTTAAAAGACTCTCATTTTTAGAATTATCCTTTAGTGATAACTTAAATAAATCGCTTAAATTCATTTGTTCTATTTTTTTTTCTTCAATTTTTTCACCTGGTTTAAAGTTTTCAAATTGCTCTTTTAGCGCTGAATGTTTAATTATTTGAGTAGTTCTTTGTATCGTATTTCTTTCTAAGATCTCTTCTTCAACTACCTTATCTTCTTGGATCATCTCTATTTCATTTCTTTCAATTGCTATAGATCTTTCATCTTTTTCTACGCCGTGCCTATTAAACACCTTGACATCTACAACAACCCCTTCACTTCCCAGTGGTAGACGTAAAGATGTATCGATAACATCAATCGCTTTTTCACCAAAGATAGATCTTAAAAGTTTTTCTTCTGGTCCAGTTGGAGTATCACCTTTTGGTGTAACCTTTCCTGCTAAAATATCATTAGGTTTAACTTCAGCTCCAATATAAACTATCCCAGACTCATCTAAATTTTTTAATACTTCCTCACTTACATTTGGAATATCTCTCGTTATTTCTTCCGTTCCTAATTTTGTGTCTCTTGCCATCAACTCATATTCTTCAATATGAATTGATGTAAATACATCGTCAGTCACACATCTTTCGGAAATTAGAATTGAATCTTCAAAATTATACCCAAGCCAAGGCATAAATGCTACGGTAACATTTCTTCCTAATGCAAGCTCACCCAATTTTGTAGATGGACCGTCTGCAATTATATCTCCTTCGGAAACCAAATCACCGACTCTGACTAATGGTTTTTGATTAATACAAGTATTTTGGTTTGATCTTTGAAATTTTAATAAATTGTAAATATCAACTCCTGATTTACTTAGATCCTTCTCGGAGATAACTTTTACAACTATTCTTTTTCCATCGATTTTATCAACCACACCACTTCTTCTTGCAACAATTGTTACTCCTGAATCAAGTGCAACATCTTTTTCAATGCCTGTACCCACTAAGGGAGCCTCCGGTTTAATTAAAGGTACCGCTTGTCTCATCATATTTGAACCCATTAAAGCTCTGTTTGCATCGTCATTTTCTAAGAAAGGAATCAAAGATGCAGCAACGGATACAAGTTGTTTTGGTGATACATCAATATAATCAATATTTTCTGGTTTAGACAAAATAAAATTTAGAGATTTTCTACAGGACACTAAATCTTCCAAAAAACGTCCATGATTATCAATCAGAGAGTTTGCTTGCGCTATGGTATATTTTGATTCCTCCATAGCTGATAAGTGATCTATTTTGTCAAGAACTTTAGCATCAACAACCTTTTTATATGGGCTTTCAATAAAACCATATTTATTAATTCTTGAATATGTTGATAAACTACTAATCAATCCAATGTTTGGTCCCTCAGGTGTTTCGATGGGACAAATTCTTCCGTAGTGTGTTGGGTGGACATCTCTCACTTCAAATCCCGCTCTCTCTCTTGTCAATCCTCCTGGACCAAGAGCTGAAACTCGTCTCTTATGAGTTATTTCAGACAATGGATTAGTTTGATCCATAAATTGCGAAAGTTGAGAAGTTCCAAAAAAATCTTTTAAAGCTAACGTTAATGGTTTTGCGTTAATGAGATCTTGTGGCATCGCTGACTCAATCTCTAGAATAGACATTTTTTCTTTAATTGCTCTTTCCATTCTGTATATGCCAATGCGTGATTGATTTTCAACTAATTCCCCCACAGATCTAACTCGTCTGTTACCTAAATGATCAATATCGTCAACCTCATTTTTTCCATCACGAAGATCTAACATAAGTTTAATAATTGCAATAATGTCTTCGTTCCTAAGTATAGTTATTTTGTCTGAACAATTTAAATTTAATCTTGAATTAATCTTTACTCTTCCTACATCGGACAAATCATAACGTTCTGAGCCAAAAAATAAATTTTGAAAGATTTGATTTGCAATTTCAAGAGTAGGAGGTTCTCCTGGCCTTAAAATTTTATAAATATCGGTAATTGCTTCTTCTTTAGTATTATTTTTATCTGCCAATATAGTTTTAAGCAAATAAGGTCCTTTGTTAATGGTGTTAGTATTGGAAATTTGGATAGTTTTTATATTATTTTCTATAATTTTAGCTAAAATTTCTTCATTGATTTCCGTTCCTACGGAAATATTTTTCTCAGAGTCCAAAATTATATTATTATGCAAAAATCTTTCATAAATTGCGTCGTTTGAAACATAAATATGTTTTAATCCATTGTCATAAAGTTTTTGTGCTTGTAACAAATTAGTTCTAGATCCCAATTTAACAACTACCTTATTAGTCTTTGCATCAATTATTTCTTCTGAAATTTTTTTAAATTTATAGATTTCTGGGTTAAATATTGTTTTCCATTTATTTAATTTAGAATTGTATTCAAATTTTTCACTTTCATAGAACAAATCAGCTATTTCTTTTTTATTATAATTCAATGCTTGTAATAAAGTTGACACAAGCAATTTTCTTTTTCTATCTATTCTGAAATACAATAAATCCTTTATATCGTATTCAAAATCTAACCAAGACCCTCTATTTGGAATTACCCTACAATTAAATAATAATTTGCCACTAGAGTGAGTTTTTCCCTTGTCATGATCAAAGAAAACCCCTGGGCTTCTATGCATTTGATTGACGACGACCCTTTGTACTCCATTAACTATAAATGTTCCGCTAGGTGTCATCATTGGAATTTCTCCCATGTAAACTTCTTGTTCTTTAGCAGACAATATTTCTTTTGTATTATTTTCGTGGTCAATTTCGTAAATTACCAGTCTTAAAATAGGTTTTAAAGCTGATGAATAGGTTAAATCTCTCTGAATACATTCTTCTACACCGTATTTTGGTTTTTCCAATCGATAGGAAACAAATTCTAATGTCGCTTTTTCTGCTAAATCTTCTATGGGAAATATGTCTTTAAAAACTCTAGCTAGGCCTTTTTGTACAAAGTTTTTATCATTTTCGTCGTCTAAGTTTAAAAATTCATTATAGGAATTTTTTTGGACTTCTATTAAATTTGGAATTGATAAAGTCTCTTTTAACTTTCCAAAATTTTTTCTGATATTCTTTTTCTCAGTAAACGATAGTTGCATTTATTGAATCTGACTCTTAAAAATCAGATTTAAAAATTTTGTTATTTTAATTCTACTTTAGCTCCAACGGCTTCTAATTTTTTCTTAATTTCTTCTGCTTCTTTCTTATTAACACCTGACTTTACTTCTTTGGGTGCGGCTTCCACTAAATCTTTTGCTTCTTTTAAACCTAATGTTGTAAATGTTCTAATTTCTTTTATTACGTTAATTTTTTTATCTCCAGCTGAAGTAAGCATAATTGTAAATTCATTTTGTTCCTCCGCTGGCGCTGCTGCTCCACCCGAAACAGGTGCAGTGACAGCAGTTGTTGCCGCAGTCACTCCCCACTTTTCTTCTAATTGCTTTGAAAGTTCAGCTGCTTCTACTACTGTTAATTTTGATAGGTCTTCGATAATCTTATTTAAATCGGCCATAAATTTTCTAAGTTGATTGTTTGCTTTTTTCGAGCGCCAAAATAGCAATTTTTGAGCCTGGCGCAAGTAAAATACTTAATAATTTTTGTGCTGGAGATTGTAAAATACTAGCAATTTTAGCTCTAGCTTCGTTTAATGTTGGTAGAGTGGCTATTTTCAGTACATCTTCTAGTTTAAGAACTTCCTCGCCCATTATTCCTCCAAGAATCTTTAAGTTTTGATTCTCTTTTGAAAATTTTGTTAATATTTTTGCCGAAGAAATTGCATCCTGTGATAGAGCTACCGCAGTTGGTCCAGAAAACAAGTCAGCAATATCCTTACATTTTGTTTCTTTTAAAGCTAATTTTGTAATTCTATTTTTAGTAATTTTAAACATTATACCATGTTTTCTCATTTCAGCTCGCAACAAATCTAATTGATTAACACTTAAACCCTGATAGTGGGTTACTAATACTGAATCATTTGCTTCAAAAAAATTTTTCATCTCGCTGATATAATTCTTTTTTTGTTCTTTGTTCATCATAAAATTAAATACTCTTGTTCAGTTTAAGTTTATAAGATATTCCCATTGTAGAGGTAATAAATGCACTTTTAACAAAATTTCCTTTTACTCCTGAAGGTTTTTCTTTAGAAATAACATCAAGGACAGCATTGAAATTCTTGATTAAATTTTCATCCGAAACACTTTTATTTCCTATCGATAAAGCAATATTCCCATCCTTATCATTTTTTATTTCAAGTTGTCCCGATTTTATATCTTTCACTGATTTAATAATTTCATTTGTAACAGTTCCAAGTTTTGGGTTTGGCATTAATCCTTTTGGGCCTAAGATTTTTCCAAGCTTACCTAATTTGGTCATCATTTTAGGAGTTGATACAAGTTTTTCAAAATTGATTTTTCCAGCAGAAATATTATTAATCAAATCATCAGAACCAATAACATCAGCAGCGCTTTTTTTTGCTTCCTCTAATTTTTCTTCTTCACAAATAACTGCAACTCTAATTTTTTTATTTTTTGCCACCGGTAAATTAAGAACGGTCCTTATGTTTGCTTCGCTTTTTTTTTGTTTTAGATTAAGTCGGAAATGAACGTCAACTGATTCATCAAATTTTGCCGTACAATTTTTTTTAACAATTTTTAACAAATTTTCAATCTTATCATGTTTTAACATTCTGGTTTCTTGGGGTAATGCTTTATATCTTTTAGAAATCATTAAATTTACTCCTTAACTTCAATACCCATAGAACGTGCAGAACCACATATAATTTTAGTAGCTTCTTTTAAGTCTATGGCATTAAGATCTTTCATTTTCTCTTTAGCTATTTGTTCCGCTTGCTTCATTGTTATTGAGCCTGTAATAATTCTTCCTGGCTCTTTAGATCCACTCTTTAACTTTGCCGCTTGTTTAATGAAGTGAGAAGCTGGTGGTGATTTGATGATAAAGTCAAATTTTTTATCTCTGTAAACTGTTATGACAACCGGCACAGGATTACCCATAAAATTTTTTGTTTTCTCATTAAATGCCTTACAAAATTCCATAATATTAATTCCTCTTTGTCCAAGAGCTGGACCAACTGGTGGGGCCGGATTAGCTTGACCTCCTTTGATTTGAAGTTTTACATATTCTTTAATTTCTTTTTTCGCCATTACTGTACTTTTTCAACCTGATTAAATTCCAATTCTAGAGGCGTTGGTCTGCCAAAAATCATAACCGAAACCTTAAGTCTTGATTTCTCCTCGTCAGCCTCTTCAACAAAACCATTAAATGACGCAAACGGACCATCAATAACCTGGACCTTTTCGCCAATATTGTAGCTTATAAAAGATTTTGTTTGAACTACTCCATCTTTAATTTGCCCTTTAATTTTTTGTATTTCTTTTTCAGAAACAGGAAGTGGATTTCCTTTTTGACCCAAAAAACCACTAACTTTTTTTATATTCTTTATTAAATGATATAACTGGTTATCCATATCCATTTTAACCAAAATATATCCTGGAAAATATTTTTTTTTCCTTTGGACTCGCTTACCTCTTCTAACCTCAGTTACCTCATGAGTGGGTATAAGTACCTCTTCAATCTTATCCTCTAATTTTGCCTTTATGGCTTCTTTTTTAATTGCGTCTGCAACCTTCTTTTCAAAGCTAGAATATGACTGTACAATATACCAATTTTTCATAATTTAAAAACTTATAGTTAATGTAAAATTCAAAAGAAATTTGAGTATTTGGTCTAAAATTAAAAAAAATATAGCAGCAACTATAGCCAACAAGACAACCATTACTGCTCCTGTTAGTGTTTCCTTTCCTGTAGGCCAAGAAACTCTAAAAGCTTCGTTCTTAACTCCTTGAATAAACTTAAATGGGTTAATCATACTATTTCCTTAATTTGGCAGGAGCGGAGGGGATCGAACCCACAACCTCCGGTTTTGGAGACCGGTGCTCTACCAATTGAGCTACACTCCTAAAGAGTTTTACTCTAAAATTTTAGTTACCACACCTGCTCCAACAGTTTTGCCGCCTTCACGAATTGCAAAATTTAATTTTTCATTCATTGCAATAGGTGTAATTAATTTAACTGTGAATTTTGCGTCATCGCCAGGCATTACCATTTCTGTACCTTTTGCTAGCTCAACCTCCCCTGTAACATCGGTTGTTCTGAAATAAAACTGTGGTCTATATTTTGAAAAAAATGGAGTGTGTCTTCCGCCTTCTTCTTTTTTCAAAACATATGATTGAGCTTCAAATTTAGTGTGTGGTGTTACGGAACCTGGTTGAGCTAATACCTGTCCTCTTTCAACATCTTCTCTTTCAACTCCTCTTAATAAAACTCCAATATTATCTCCGGCTTCCCCTGTATCTAAAATTTTTCTAAACATTTCTACGCCAGTGCAAACCGTTTTTTTAGTTTCTCTGATCCCGACTATTTCAAGTTCTCCACCAGTTTTAACAATTCCTTGTTCTACACGTCCTGTAGCAACAGTTCCTCGACCAGATATGGTAAAAATATCTTCAACAGGCATTAAGAAAGGTTTATCTTTTGGTCTTTGAGGTTGGGGAATATGCTCATCAATTGCTTTCAATAATTCAAGAATTGAATTTTTTCCTGTAGCTTCATCTTTTCCTTCAACAGCAGCTAAGGCAGATCCTTTGACGATTGGAATTTTATCTCCAGGAAATTTATAAGATGTTAATAATTCTCTGATTTCTTCTTCGACTAAACCAACTAATTCTTTGTCTTTAACTTGATCTATTTTATTTAAATAAACAACAATAGCTTTAACTCCAACTTGATTCGCTAATAGAATGTGTTCTCTAGTTTGGGGCATTGGTCCATCAGTTGCACTAACAACTAAAATTGCTCCATCCATTTGTGCAGCTCCAGTTATCATATTTTTTACATAATCAGCATGTCCTGGACAATCTACATGAGCATAATGCCTCTTATCTGTTTCGTATTCTACGTGAGCAGTTGCTATAGTTATTCCTCTCTCTTTTTCCTCTGGTGCTTTATCAATTTGATCATACGCAATAAATTCTGCACCACCTTTTTCTGCTAAAATTTTTGTTATAGCTGCAGTTAATGTAGTTTTCCCATGATCCACATGACCAATTGTACCTACATTTGCATGTGGTTTTGTTCTTTCAAATTTCTTTTTCTCTGCCATTTTAAATACCTCAATAATTCATGTCTTTTTTTTACATCTAATTTGGAGCGGGTGAAGGGAATCGAACCCTCACGACCAGCTTGGAAGGCTGGTGTTCTACCATTGAACTACACCCGCGTCATTCCAAACGCATCACACTCACTCGTTGCATTAAACTTTCTTGAATGGTGGAGGGGGAAGGATTCGAACCTTCGAAGACCGAAGTCAACGGGTTTACAGCCCGCCCCATTTGACCACTTTGGTACCCCTCCATACTTACACAGGGGTAACCCCCTTTCAAAAAAGCTTTCAACAACAACGTTTTATATGCATGTTCTTAAATAAAAGCAATAAATGATTTTAATGAAAAAAGTATGATATTAGTGAAAAAATAATTGAAATATCATGATAAAATCATCTTTTCTAATTGCAGGCAAGCATGCTGTCACTGAAGCATTAAAAAATCCAAACAGAAAAGTTCTAGGAGTGTTCTTAACCGAAGAATCAAAAAAAAAACTAAATAGTGAAAATCAAAATAAGCATTTATTAAAAAACACAAAAATTATATATAAAACTAATAAAGAATTGGACAGATTATGCTCGAAAGATCAAATTTCTCATCAGGGGTTAATTGCTGAAGTTATACCCTTGGAAGAAGCCAATATAAAAAAATATTTAATACAAAATTCGGAAAAAAAAAGTATTACTTTTGCTGCTATTGAAGGAGTTACTGACCCTAGAAATATCGGATCAATAATAAGAAGTGCGTCATCATTTGATATCGATGGAATAATAGTTGTGAAAAGATCCTATCCTGGTCAAAGTAAACTTCTTTACAAAAGTGCTAGTGGATGCATAGAATTATTAAATATATTTGAAGTGCCTAATATTAATACAACTTTAAAATATTTAAAATCAAAAAATTTTTGGATAAGTGGCTTTGATTCTCAAAGTAAAAATGATTTTTTAAAACATAATTGGGATGGAAATAATGTTTTGCTATTTGGTTCAGAAGGTTATGGATTAAAATATCAAACAAAAAAAAATTCAGATTTTTTGCTCAGAATAAATATAAATAAGAATGTTGAAAGCCTCAATATTTCAAATAGTGCATCAATTATATTTCACCATTTACATCAAATAAAAAAGATAAAATCATTCTAATTTCTTATCCCATAAAGTTGAGCACTTAATAAATGTAGTTTTTTAGTTTCGTATAAAGTCCAACTTTTTTGTATATCAGTCGGAATATTGCAATTATAATTCATGGTCGGTTCGTAACAAATTACCCATAACTTATTTATATCAGAAGAAATATTATCAATATTGATAATCTTAAAATTATTATTTTTAAATACTTTGACAGATAAAATATAATTTTCGATGATCTCGTCAATTACTTTGGGTGCATAAAAAGTTAAATTTTTTGTTTCATGTTTTTCTAAATTACCAAGGAGCTTGGTAAATTTGGGTTTTGTATTTTTTCTAAATTGAATTTCAATATAATTGTTTATGATGGTTGGAATTAAAATACTTATAAGTAAGAAAATTTTTAATTTTTTGTTATCAATTTTAAAGATTAAAGCTGATATAAGTATAAAAATTGGTATTAAAACAAACATAATATATCTGTCGGTAAGTACTGGGACCTTAAAAAATTTTAAAATTTTCATATTGAAAGCAAAAAAAATTTAATAAAAAATTTATATGAAACGGCAATCCCCAAGCGTGCGCCGGGTTCGAGGTCTAAGTTCACGGTACCCGTCACTTGTACTGTTTTGGGTAATGTAAAGTGTTGTGATTGAGGACTGATGATTTAGGGCCAGCTCTCTTTCTTACATTGTGGTCACATAGGTGATGTTATAAATTCTTTAACAATCGTCAAAGAACTTTCAAAAACTCATAAATGCAATTATTATATACAGGCAAACAAACCTTTGGCACCAAACGCCAGACATTATAAACGTTTTGGAGATTATGTTTTTCTTACTGATACAAATGTAGATATGTTGATGCCATTGCTTGTAAATCAACATTATATACAGAAAGTAGACAAATATACAAATCAAGAAATAGATATTGATTTTAATTTGATTAGAGAAATGCCAACAAATTTTAACCTTGATTGTATTGGATGTTATTCTCATCTTACTGGAGTGCACGCAGATTTATCGATTGCAAATATATATGTAGAGCCTCATAAAATTATTAAAAATAAAGTAGTCATTATTCGTAGTCTTGAAAGGAAGAGTCCTCTTGTTAGTTGAAATTTCTCAAAAAATACAATAACTTACTTTTTATTGGAATGAATGACGAATATGAAGA
>Ga0208467_1000166_pt1 | contig 18580 bp, 21 predicted proteins | sample DeeseametaMP2098_FD_184176 | JGI IMG/M metagenome (GOLD analysis project Ga0208467, IMG submission 184176) | Marine microbial communities from the Deep Pacific Ocean - MP2098 (SPAdes) | ecosystem: Environmental > Aquatic > Marine > Oceanic | place: North Pacific Ocean | collected 2011-05-26 | reverse complement strand
GGCGACCAAGCTGATTTAGACCAGATAGATGCAATTATAGATAAACCAAACACCCTATTGATGCAAGATGACGCTCATGGTTTTGGTATCTTTGAACCTAACATCCCAAATCAATCAATCTACATGGCGACTTTAGGAAAGGCTGCAGGCCTAATGGGCGCTTTTGTTTCTGGTGAGGAAGATTTTATTGAATTCTTGATTCAAAAATCGCGCCCATATATCTATACCACGGCTATCTCTCCAGCCATCTGCGTAGCGGCAGTTAAAAGCCTGGAATTGATTAAAAAAGGCGAACAAAAAGAAAAGCTCTTTAGCAATATAAATTATTTCAGGAGTTGTGCTGATTCATTGAAACTTGAATTTGAGCATTCACAGAGTGCCATCCAGCCATTAATTGTTGGCTCAAGCGATAAGGCGCTGAACTACAGTTCCAGACTTTTTCAAGCCGGTTTTTTTGTAAGCGCAATTCGTCCTCCAACTGTTCCTCCGAATACTGCCCGTCTGCGCTTTACATTGTCGGCCAACCACAACTTTCAACAGATTGAGTCACTCCTTCAAAATGTCAAAGATATTATGGCATAAGACTACAGGTAGGGGGCCAAACCTGGTACTACTTCATGGCTGGGGCTTTAGTAGTGAAATCTTTCAAAGCCTTGTGGAAAGATATAAACAAAGCTACCGCATTACTGTTATTGATTTGCCTGGCCACGGAAAAAGTAGTGATGTCGATGGAGGTATAGACGATTGGTGTGCTGAAATTATTAAACTGATTCCTGACAAATCTACCCTTTTGGGCTGGTCGCTGGGAGGTTTACTAAGCATTTATATTGCCAGTAAAGTAACAATCGAACACTTAGTTCTGGTAGCCACAACACCCAATTTAGTAAACAAAAATAATTGGAAGATAGGTATGAAGAATGAGGTATTTCATCAGTTCGCTAGCAATTTGAAAAGCGACAGCACCAAGAACCTAAAACGTTTCGTTAATTTGCAGAGTAAAAACAAAACCCAAGTAAAGCAGCTTTATGAAGCTATCCAGAAATACCCGCCCTCAGAGAGCGCACTCAGTATAGGCCTGGACATTTTGCTAAATTCTGACCTACGAGAGATATATAAATCAATTAATATTCCAAAAAGTGCAATACTGGGAACTCTCGATACCCTTGTTCCAGATACCATTGAAGATTGGTATAAAGACAACAATACAAAAACCTATACCTTACGTTCTGGCCACTTGCCATTTCTTGATGAAAAATTTGAATTACCAAAACAAGTTTGAGCTAGGCAGTTAAAAGCTGAAAAGGATGTTGTTTTGGTATAATTTCATTAATCTTTTTTCCTGAGCAATTAATGAGTGCATTAGTTGGTGTAATTATGGGCTCCAAGTCCGACTGGCCTACGATGAAGAACGCCATAGATATGTTGGAAGAATTTGGCGTCCCATACGAAGTCAAAGTGGTCTCCGCTCATCGCACGCCTGATTTAATGTTTGAATATGCCGAGACTGCTCAAGAGCGCGGACTTGAGGTTATTATTGCTGGCGCAGGAGGTTCGGCTCATTTACCCGGAATGGTTGCTGCTAAAACAATCGTTCCCGTGCTAGGAGTCCCCGTTCAGTCTCGAGCCTTGAGCGGCAAAGATTCACTTCTTTCAATTGTACAAATGCCTGGCGGAATTCCTGTCGGCACTTTAGCAATCGGAGAGGCTGGAGCAAAAAATGCAGGAATACTAGCTGCACAAATTGTTGGCAACCACAACAAAAAGATAAGAGACAAGGTGGCCAAATTCAGATCAGAACAAACAAAAGATGTTCTAGATAACCCCAACCCTAAAGAATAACTTATGAAAATTGGCGTTCTTGGGTCTGGCCAATTAGGGAGAATGCTTGCCATAGCTGCATATCCCCTAGGCCATCAAATGTCTTTTCTTGCTAACTCAAACAAGGAGCCTTGTAGTTATTTAGGAGTTTCATATATAAGCGACGAAAACAGTAATGCACTCGATGATTTAGCCAACACTACTGATGTAGTTACCTATGAAAGCGAAAATACAGATGTCAATATAGTTGAAGATATTAACAAAAAAACGACTGTCCTTCCGGGAATTAAATCTTTGTATATTGGTCAACATCGTGGCAGAGAAAAAGCTCTATTTAATAAACTGAATATCCCTTGTGCACCTCACCAAATGGTTAATTCTGTTAAAGAACTAAATAAGGCGGTAGACAAAATCGGCTTGCCTGCAATTTTAAAAACAGCGACTGAAGGTTATGACGGCAAGGGTCAGTTTGTTGTCAACTCAAAAACTCAGATTGAAGAAGCATGGAACAGCATGAATGGAGTCGAATCAATTCTAGAAGGGTTCGTTGACTTTAAAAGGGAGCTCTCACTTATCGCTGTTCGAGGGGTAGATAACAGCCATGTTTATTACCCGCTTGTAGAGAACACTCACCATAATGGAATATTAAGAGTCACCATAGCGCCTGCACAAAATGTTAGTTCAAAACTGCAAAAAAAAGCTGAACAATATATGCGATCTTTACTTGATGAGATGGATCATGTTGGTGTTTTAACTATTGAGGCATTTGAAACTACCGATAATTTAGTTGTTAATGAAATAGCACCAAGAGTTCATAATTCTGGTCATTGGACTATAGAAGGTGCACATACCTCACAATTTGAAAACCATATTAGAGCAATTACAAAATCACCACTAGGAGATACAGATTGCGTTCATAGGTTCTGCGCAATGATTAACATAATCGGTGAACACGGCGCTATAGATAAAGTTCTTGAAGTAAAAAACGCCCATCTTCATCTATACGGCAAAGATGAACGCAAGGACAGAAAACTTGGCCATATAACACTCACCGCTGATACAATTAACGATTTAGAGAAATCTCTAGTCGCCTTAGAAGACTTTATGCCTTAACATTTATTAGCTGTCATTAATATGGAGCAAGCTTTCTTCAAAACGATTTGCTAACTCCTCTTCATAAAATTGATGAGCTAACTTTGACTCAAACTCATAGGCAACTGATTCACTAACACTCTCTCCATTTAGAAATTGACTTACATGAATCATTTCATGACAAAGAGTGACGATAAAGACTCTCCTTTCTAGCGAATCTTCAATTTCAATATTAAATTTAGCATTACCTTCATAATCAGTCCAAGCGAGAGCATTACTGACTTTCTTAATATAAAGATCAATAATAAGATCTTCACGGTCTGAAAATAAACTTTCACTGCAGAAGTGAAATATTTGCCGTGCTAGTTTATTTTGTTTTGAGTTGCCACCATGAATGTATAACATTGCCAGTAATAAAGTACGAAATAATTAAGAAAATCGCTTGAATTATACAACCAATTAACTTGATTGATTTTCTTTGTAGGCGATTACTGTATTTTCAAGAAGAGTTGCAATAGTCATTGGACCAACACCACCAGGAACAGGCGTTATAGCCGCAGCCTTCTCTTTTATTGAATCAAAATCAACATCTCCAACCAATGAACCATCATCCAGTCTGTTAATGCCTATATCAATAACTATCACGCCATCCTTAACCCAGTCGCCTTTGACCAGTTTAGGAATTCCGACACCGACAACGACAATATCCGCACTTCTGGTTTTTTCAGCTGTATCTTTTGTCTTGCTATTGCAAATTGTAACCGTCCCTCCTGCATTCAATAACTCCAGGGCCATAGGCTTACCAACTATGTTAGAAGCACCGACAACAACACAGTCCTTGCCTCTAACTTCGCAGCCAATTGAAGCTAGCATTGTCATAACACCCTTTGGCGTACAGGGGCGCAGGTTTGACTTATTCTGTGTCAATTTGCCGATATTTTCGCTATGGAAGCCATCAATGTCTTTGTTTGGCGATATATGCTCAATAACTTTACTGGAATCAATGTGAGATGGCAAAGGGAGCTGGACTAGGATACCGTCAATACGCGGATTATTGTTCAGACGCTCAATCTCATCCAACAACTCTTCTTGAGTTGTATTTTCAGACTTGATAATCTTATCAGAAAAGAATCCTGCCTCAATACATGCAAGTTCTTTATTACGAACATAAACAGCCGATGCGGGATCTTCGCCCACAAGTATTACAGCTAGTCCTGGTGGTCGCTCAAAAGTCTCGACCTCTTTTGCGATATCTTCTCTGATCTGTTTGGCTATTTTTCTTCCATCAATAATATTCATCTTCCTAATTCTTTTTTCACTTTAATTAAATCCTCTTCAGTATCAACACCGACACCGGTAGCGTCGCAAGCTGGTTCAACATGGATTTCAAAGCCCTCGTTGAGTATTGTAAGTTGCTCTAATTTTTCAGCCATTTCAATTGGTGATATATCTAATTCTGCATATATTCTCAAAAAGCCAGCTCGATATGCATAGACGCCTATATGTCGATAACAAAGAGTTAGATCTGGCGTTGAAGCCTCTCTAAAAGCAGGAATTGGCGATCTAGAGAAGTACAATGCTTTGCCGCGTGAATTATAGACAACTTTGACACAATTTGGATCAAAATAGAGCCCCTCTGTCTTTATTTGTTCACATAATGTAGCCACCTGCATGTCGCTCTTTTGTATATTCATTGCTACCTGATTTATAACTCTTGGGCTAATCAAGGGTTCATCTCCCTGAACATTTACAACAATCTCACTGTCTTCAAGGCCGAGCAGATTAGCCACCTCTGACAATCGAGAAGTGCCGTTTGGATGACTGACACTAGTCATACATGCTTCAGCGCCAAATGAATCTGCAGCAGACTTAATCCTCTTGTCATCGGTTGCTATAATCACTCGCTTAGCGCCACTTTTAATGGCGTTGCAATAGGTATGCTCTATGAGTGTTTTTCCATCAATATCTCTAAGTAGCTTTTCCGGTAAGCGACTCGAAGCGTATCTGGCAGGAATAATGACGGAAAATTCCATTATTTTTTTGGCTTAATCTTGCGAGCCTCTTCGACAAGGAGGACTGGCACTCCATCCTCTATCGGATAGGCTAACTGACTTTCTTCACAAATCAACTCCTCGCCAACTTGCTTTAAGGGAGCCTTTGATTTCGGGCACACTAGCATTTTTAATAAATCTTTATCAATCATAACTTAGACTCCAACTGTTGGTAAAAGTCTGAATTCAATTCAGCATGAACCGATAAATACCACATCTGATCTGTCGCAAAATGCCTACATTTTACACAATCCTTAGAAGTCATTATGACGGGATAGTCTTTTGCAAAAGCAAAATCCTCGGCAACAAATTTATGATGATCGACAAAAGCCTTGTTCTTTGATCGCACACCTAGATCATCAAGTAATTTGAAAAATTTTGTGGGGTCTCCAATACCAGCAACAGCATAGCACTCTTTATCTTTAAAGTAAGTGAGCGGTTGAGACTCCTCATTAGCTATATTTACAAAGCTTTCAGCCTTAATCTCACATTTCAGCTCACCGTCTTGACTTGCGCCATTATTTACAATTATGTCAACAGATTTCAACCTCTTAACTGGCTCCCTAAGAGGTCCTGCAGGAAGAAGAAAACCGTTGCCAAAGCGATTCATTCCATCAATAACTGCAATCTCGATATCACGACCCATAGCATAGTGTTGTAGACCATCATCACTAATAATTACATCCACTTTTTCATTGTTTGATAAGTGCTTTACTGCTTCTGAGCGTTTTTTGGCAACAACAATTTTTGCATTTGTATTTTGCGCTATTAGTGCTGGCTCATCTCCACACTCTTGAGGGTCTGTTGAGCTAGTAACTTCCAAAATCTCATGCGAATAATCTCCTTTGTAGCCTCTGGATACTACGCCAACAGTCTTTCCCTGCGATTCAAAATGCTTAACCATAGCTATAACGATTGGCGTCTTGCCAGTCCCACCAACGGTTATATTGCCTACAACAATGACCGGAATTTTACTGATATATATCTTAAGGAAGCCGACCTCATATAACCAAAACCTAAGCTGAACCAATAAATAAAATATCCCCGACAAGGGCAACAATAGATAGTTCATAAAAAATAAATTATTTTTTCTTTTTGAGGTTAAATGGGACGACATTTTGAAAGCTTTAATTACTTTTAAAACAATAAGTATGACAAAATATTCTCATCATGAGTGTTGAATTTCATATTTCTAAGCAATATTTACGTTCTAACCGTAAAAAAGGCTTTGTTTCCTTTATTTCAGGGGTTTCAATGGTGAGCCTGGTTTTGGCTGTTATGGCATTAATTACAGTGTTATCCGTCATGAATGGTTTTCATGAGGAATTAAGAAGCCGAGTTTTGAATGCGATATCACATGCCTATATAACCGGACATAACAACACCCTAGAGGATTGGGAAGATATCAATAAAAAGATAAAACTTAACGAACATATAGTCGACACTTCCCCTTACGTTGAAGATTTTGCATTGATGACTCTGAATGGTTTATCACAAGGGGTTAGCGTTAGAGGAGTCGTTACAGAACATGAAATTAAAACTTCTACTTTACTAAATGACATCAAATACGGCAAGTTAGATCTTTCAACAGAATCTCGCTCTGTACTAATTGGAATTGGTCTAGCAACCATGCTAAGTGCAGGCATTGATGACTCAATAACACTGATTGCGCCAAGCAGAAATTCGATTGGCTTACTAATGCCAAAATCACTGTCTTTCAAAATAACTGGGATATTTAATGCTGGCTTGAGTGAATACAATAATAACTTGGCTTTTATCCATCTATATGACGCTCAGGAATTGTTCAGTTTGGATACTCATATATCAGGCATACGTCTCAAAGTAGATGACTTGTTTAAAGCAGATACAATAACTGATAATATCGTCGAGACAATCGGACAAGAATCTTATTATGGTGTCGACTGGATGGAGCAAAAAAGAAATTTTATAGCAGCGCTTAATCTAGAAAAACAAATGATTGCCGTTATTCTTTCATTAATCATTGCGGTTGCCGCTTTTAATATCGTTTCCATGATGGTCATGGTTGTAACTGACAAAAGGTCAGACATTGCAATCCTTAGAACGATCGGCATGACCCCAAAAAGAATCGTCAAGGTGTTCTTCTATCAAGGACTTGGCATTGGACTTATTGGTATTGTTATTGGCACAATTCTAGGGATTTTACTGGCACTAAATATTGAGTCTGTGATTTCATTTATTGAGAAAATCATTGGGTTTAAATTTTTCCCAGAAGATGTTTTTTATATCAACCGTTTTCCTTCTGAAATCAAATATAGCGATGTAATAAGTGTGATGGTCGGTTCATTTGTATTAGTTATTCTTGCAGCAATTTACCCAGCAAAACGTGCCGGTAAGGTTAACATTTCAGAAGTGTTAAGATATGAATAATATTATTGAATGTCAATCACTTGGCTTTTCTTACACGGAAGGCAATAAAGAAACTGCTGTACTGAACAATTTAGACTTTATCTTGTCGCCAGGAGAAACTGTTGCTGTATTAGGAAAATCAGGATGTGGCAAGTCAACACTATTAAATCTCATTGGAGGACTTGAAAAGCCTTCCTCTGGAAGTGTGCTTATTAATGGTATAAATATTTCTGAAATAAACGAAGAGTCTCGCACTCAGTTACGCGCCAAAACTTTCGGTTTTGTCTATCAATTTCATCACCTATTGAATGATTTTTCAGCTCTTTACAATGTCTGCTTGCCTTTGCTTATCAAAGGGGATAATAAAAGTAGCGCGCTCGTATATTCTGAAAAACTACTAACAAAAGTAGGCCTTGAGCATCGCATCAATCACAAACCTTCAGAACTATCAGGCGGCGAACGTCAAAGAGTTGCTGTGGCTAGAGCCATCATTTCGAACCCAGAATGCCTTTTGGCTGACGAACCTACAGGCAACCTTGATGCAGAATGTTCAGGCGAAACACTGGAGTTAATTCTGGAACTAAACAAGAGTAATACTTTATCTCTTTTAGTAGTGACTCATGACCATGAAATAGCCAATAAAATGGATAGAATAGTTACACTGGAAAACCAAAAACTTTCAAATATTTAAATCTTACCCTAGGAACTGAATCATAATGCCTGCAGCGATTGCAGAACCAATTACACCGGCAACATTTGGTCCCATTGCATGCATTAATAAGAAGTTATGCGGGTCCGCCTCGAGACCTACTTTGTTTGAAACACGGGCAGCCATTGGTACCGCAGAAACACCAGCTGAGCCAATTAATGGATTGACTTTATTTTTGCTAAATGCGTTCATCAATTTTGCCATTAATAGTCCACACATTGTTCCAATCGCAAAAGCCACCAAACCCAAAAGCAAGATGCCCAAGGTATCAAATTGTAAAAATTTATCAGCCATAAGCTTTGAGCCAACCGCCAAACCAAGGAAAATAGTTACAATGTTTATCAATGCATTTTGAGTAGTGTCGCTCAAACGTTCAACAACTCCAGACTCCTTCATCAGATTACCAAAAGCAAACATACCTAATAGCGGCGCCGCATCTGGAAGTAGAAGGGCGACGAGCAGTAATAAAATTATTGGGAAAACAATCCTTTCTGTCTTGGACACATCTCGCAACTGCACCATCTTAATCTTTCTCTCACTCGATGTCGTAAATGCTCTCATAATAGGTGGCTGAATAAGTGGCACTAGTGCCATATAAGAATAAGAGGCGACTGCGATAGCGCCCAACAACTCTGGCGCGAGAATTGAGGCAACATAAATAGAAGTTGGGCCATCAGCCCCGCCGATAATCCCTATAGCTGCAGCCTGCTTCAGACTAAAATCAAAAATACCTAAAGATGTCAATCCAACTGCCCCAAGAAGGGTTGCAAAAATACCAAACTGGGCGGCCGCTCCAAGCAACAATGTTTTTGGATTTGCAAGAAGAGGACCAAAATCTGTTAAAGCTCCAACACCCATAAAAATAATTAATGGAAAGGCGCCTGATTCAATACCTACTTGATAGAAAAGGTGCAAAATTCCATCCCCAACAGCCAAACCTGCGCCAGGAATGTTACTTAAAATTGCACCAAACCCTATAGGTAGAAGTAATAGTGGTTCGAATTTTTTTACAATTGCCAGATAAATAAGGAGAATGCCAACCAACAGCATCAATCCTTGACCCCATGCCATTTGATATAGCCCAGTATTTATCCAAAGTAAATTTAACTGCTCCATGGTTAAGCTAAAGTTAATAGTGCCTGACCAACACTTACTGAGTCGCCCTCTTGGACATTAACACTAAATACCGAGCCTGAATGAGTAGCTTTAATTTCAGTTTCCATTTTCATTGCTTCTAGAATTAACAAGGTATCTCCTTCATTCACGCTCTGATTAGGACTCACCAGAATCTTCCAGATGGTTCCAGAAAGAGGGGCGCAAATTTCTTCCGTATCGGAAGAAGGATTTGAATCCACAGTAGCTGTCTCCTTATTTGGCGATACATCTTGGGCACTAGAGGTAGTATTTATTGATGTTATATCACCGCCAGTTGAAACACTAACAGTATATGATTGACCTTTGAAAGAAACCGTGTAAACGCCCTCATCTTTCTCTTTAACTGGCATGTTATCTTCTAATTTTGGAGCTGGCTCAAAAAAATCAGGGTTGTCTCTATTTTCCAGAAACTGAATGCCAACCTGAGGGAAAAGAGCATAAGTCAACAAATCGTCTATTTTTTCATCAGCAACTTTAATATTTTTCTCAGAAACAATTTTGTCAAATTCAGACTCAAGAATTTCAAGTTCAGGTTTAATATTATCCGCCGGACGGCATTCAATTGCTTGGGAGCCATCTAAAACTCTTGCTTGGAGCTCTTTGTTTACTGGCGCAGGTGCAGCGCCATATTCACCCTTGAGAATTCCGGCTGCCTCTTTAGTTATAGTTTTATATCTCTCTCCTGTAAGAACATTTAGTACCGATTGCGTACCAACAATTTGAGAGGTAGGTGTTACAAGAGGGATGTAACCCAAGTCTTCACGAACTCTTGGTATTTCTAATAAAACCTCGTCCATCTTGTCAAGCGCATTCTGTTCTTTCAATTGTCCTTCCATGTTGGTTAGCATGCCTCCAGGAACTTGCGAAAGTAGAATACGTGAATCAACACCCTTGAGCGAACCCTCAAATTTAGAATATTTCGCTCTTATAGGTTTAAAGTATTGATCAATCTCTTCGAGTTTTTTTAGGTCGAGACCAGTTTTGCGAGGACTTTCTTCTAAAATAGAAACAACGGAGTTGGTTGCTGAATGACTATATGTCATGCTCATTGAACCTATACAGGTATCAACTCGGTCTACTCCAGCCTCAACAGCTTTAATAATGCAGGCAGTTGAAAGTCCAGTAGTGGCATGTGCATGTAGCTGAACAGGTATATCGATCGCTTTTTTTAGTTTACTAACTAAATCATAAGCCACATATGGCTGTAATAATCCGGCCATATCTTTTATGCAAAGAGAATGCGCGCCCATATCTTCAATTTTTTTTGCCATATCAATCCATAATTCAGTTGTATGAACTGGACTAACTGTGTAAGAGATTGTTCCTTGGGCATGCTGTCCCACTTTCACAGTTTGATCAATGGCGGTTTTTAGATTACGAGTATCGTTCATTGCATCAAATATTCTTAATACACCAACACCATTATCTGCACATCTATCAACAAATCTTCTAACTACATCATCACTGTAATGACGATATCCCAATAAATTTTGACCCCTTAGTAGCATCTGCTGAGGCGTATTGGGCATGACTTTTTTAATCTCACGAATCCTCTCCCAAGGATCCTCGCCTAAAAAACGGATGCAGGCATCAAAAGTAGCCCCTCCCCAAGACTCCATTGACCAAAACCCTATTTGATCGAGTTTTTCAGCAATAGGAAGCATGTCATCGATCCTCATTCGGGTTGCGAATAATGACTGATGTCCATCTCTTAAAACTAATTCTGTAATTTCTACTGGCTTATTATTAATTTTTTCAGTCATACATTTAATTCCCTTTATGCATCTTGATTGCCTCTCGTATAACAAATTCAGCCTCTTCATCGATACTATCATCAATTACCGCCCCCGAAGACTCAAGAATTACATTGGGTTGAAGTCTGAGAACGGATGCTGACATCAAAGTAGTTACAACAACCATTAATGCAAGAAAAACAAAAACAAAACTCATTCCATACAAGGTCAAAGTTAGCGCTTCAGTTACAAGGTTGTTATCCATTATATTAATTTCCTAGCAAATTCTTTAATATAAATTATATATTAATTCATATTTGGTACCAGTGGACGGGCTCGAACCGTCACTCCCGTAAAGGAACCGGATTTTGAATCCGGCGTGTCTACCAATTCCACCACACTGGCAAGTCTTGGGTTATTTGTGCCTGAACGTAATTCTGCCTTTAGTTAAGTCATACGGTGTCATTTCGACAGTAACTTTATCGCCTGGTAATATGCGAATATAGTGCTTACGAATCTTGCCAGATATATGTGCTAGAACTTTATGTCCATTTTCCAATTCAACCTTAAATGTCGTATTGGGTAATTTTTCTTTTACAACTCCTTCTAGCTCTATGTAATCGCTCTTCGCCATATTATATTTTCAGTAATTTAAATAAACCAAGTAGAATTATACTAATATCAAAACCATTTGGGATTATACCTAAATACTTAATCACAATATGAATGTACTTCAGTTTCTGCTTATGGATTAGCAGTTTAATTGTGGGCTAAATAATTTGACTATCCAATAACTATGTTAATTTTTTAAATATTCATTAATCAATAGCAAATGTCGGGTGTTGTTAATCCAACCATTTAGCTTGGTTGACAAATGCCTGAATATATTCAATATCCTGATCATCATCACGAAGACCTAGATAAATGCTTTTACTGACACCTGCTTTACCAAGGCGTACTGCTTGAATCGCCATCTTGTCGGCATACTCATTCACCAACCATTCTGGCAGTGCAGCAACGCCACGCCCTGCTGCAACAAGTTGCAGCATGATGTCGGTTGCCTCGATGCTTTTGTGCTTTTTTGGCCTACAGTGTGCAGGGTTTAAGAATCGGCTATATATATCCAGTCGATCAATATCTACAGGATAGCTGTACAGCACTTCCTCAGCAAGATCTTTTGGCTCAACTTGTATTTTTTTAGCTAAAGTATGCTGTTTGCTAACAACTAACACCTGCTGATAATCTAATACAGGTTTAAATGTCACGCCCGACTGATGAATTGGATCTGGTGTGACTAAAACATCGATATTATAATTAAGTAATGCCTCCATGCCACCAAATTGAAACTGCTGTTTAACATCGATATCCACCTCGGGGTAACCCTCAATATATGGCTTCACCACTTTTAATAACCACTGATAACAAGGGTGACATTCCATGCCTATGCGAATTATGCCTTTTTTCCCTCTGGCAAAACGTTCAATCACTTGATCAGCATATTCTAGCTGTGGCAGTAGGCGATTTGCCACAGATAATAGATAGCTTCCCGCTTGTGTTAGGTGTATGGCTCGTCCTTCTTTATTCCATAACTTGACGGTCGCTCGTTGCTCAAGTTTTTTAATAGCATGGCTTAAGGCGGGCTGGGTCAGATGCATGCTGTCAGCAGCAGCGGTCAGGGAGCCATTGCGCTCAATTTCACGCAAGATAGAGAGGTGAGAGCGTTCAATCATAATTATAAACTATGAATAATATTAATGAATTAATGAAATAATACCATTTTTATTAATTAAATGTTCTAATTATAATGACTGACTAATCAATAACACCAGAAAGAAAAATGTTTAGTAATCTAGAAAAGTCCCAAATAAGTACAACAAAGCATTTAACACTATGAATATTAGTTACGAGTTTTTCCCCACCAGAACAGAACAAGGGACAAATAATTTACTCGCAACACTTTCAGAGCTGGACACAACAAACCCAGATTTTTATTCGGTAACTTATGGCGCTCTTGGTTCAGCTCAAAATGCTACTATTGATACCATTTCTAAACTCAGTTCTACAACCAATGTTAACGTTGCACCACACTTAACTTGTGTAGGCTCTAACATTCAGCAGATGACAAAATTACTGGATACATACGTTAATCTTGGTGTCAATCGTGTGGTTGTGTTAAGAGGTGACGTCCCACCTGCGATTCGCGATATTGGCGACTTTCATTACGCCAATGAGTTGGTTGAATTTATCAAAGAACAATACAACGACCACTTCACTATTCATGTAGCCGCGTACCCTGAAAAGCACCCGCAATCAAAGAATGTTACTAGTGATATTGAATGTTTCGTTAATAAAATAAAGGCTGGTGCTGACAGTGCCATTACGCAGTATTTTTTCAATACTGATGCTTATTTCCGTTTTGTAGATGAAGTGGGCCGACTGGGGGTTGATGTACCCATAGTGCCCGGAATTATGCCTATCACAAACTATGAGAAGCTAGTTCTTTTTTCGCGAAATTGTAGTGCTGAAATTCCTTCCTGGATTCTCAGTAGATTAAGACAATATAGAGATGATATGGATAGTCTTCAGAGATTTGGTCAAGATGTAGTTAGCGAGATGTGCCTAAAATTAAAGTCAGGAGGCGTTGAAGACTTTCATTTCTATAGTATGAACCGAATAGAACCTGTTTTATCTTTGGCAAAAAATATTTCCCAAGCAGAGGATAAATCCTTGCTTGCTGAAGACTTTAAAGTGAAAGTGCTAAATTAGTGAATAACTCGGTTGGAATGAACCCAGCCCTGAAGTTTTTGCAGATCTTTCTGGCGATCTGGATCAGTACTTTTTTCTAGCTCGACTAAGCGTTTATTGAGTTCATTAAAAAGTGCGTCGTAGTGACGACTTTTCGAACGCTCTTGATACAACTTCGATTTCAAGGTGGCAATCACAGAAAGAAAGTCTTGATCATTCCCTGAAATCTCCTCTCTATCTTGATTACTGACACTCTGAGATTGTAATCGATTAAGGTGATAATCAGATTTCGCGACAACTTCGTTTTGTCCCTTATAGGCAAGGTTGGAGGGATTGAATGGAGTAATTTTAGGAACGTTAAGAGCTTGCAATGAACCACTACTTGTTCTTTGCTGGATAGTAAAGCCACTTATTCCTAAGAGGCGAGCTACCCATGAAATGCCGAATCTAACCATTTGTGTCCCCTGCCGTGGAATTACAATGTTACCGATAAACAAAGCTTTTGGCAATTATTTTACATTCTTTTTATTTGACAGTTCGCCCTAAAATGTTAAGTAAAACTCTTAAAACACCTTCATCGCTTTGACTTTTAACTACATTGATATTCATGAATCCCAATGTCTTTGCGTATTCTTTAATTCGATTACTTAGAACCACAATAGGTCTTTGTAAAATTTCTTCTAAATGATATTGGCGAATGTTACTTATTAATTGATAGATGTTCCTCAGGCTCTCGATGCTGTTAGCCATCACAATGCCAGCTGAATTACTCATAAAGCGCTCAAGAGATTCAATATGCAAAGAACTTACATCACATGGAGTTCTCTCGTATACTTCAAGATAGTCAACTATATTATTTTTAATCAGTTCATTTTTCAGTACTTCTGAGCCTCCTCTTCCTCTCACAATAAGGATTTTTTTGTCAGTTAGCGAAAATTCTGGCATTGCGAGTAAGCTTTCACTTGATGCTTCATTTTCTGGAAATGCATCTACTATTAAACCATTGTCAGAAAGACGCTTAGCTGTCGCAGCTCCTACTGCAAAAATTTGAGTGGACTCTTTAATAGCAAAATTCAAGTGCTCCTTAGCATAGATTACCGCATTAACGCTAACAAAAACAACAGCATCGTAAGGCTGCTTTGGTGTTATTGCGTTAACCTTGTTAATCTCGATAGCTGGAAACAAAACATACCCTAATGAAGCTTCATCCAGTAATGACTGGAGATTATTTGATTGTGCTAATGGTCTTGTTAATAAGACCACAAATAGCCTTTCTTTGGAGGGTAAAATTCATCACTCAACGTTTTCTCTAAAAGATAATCTTGTCGAAAATTTATAAACATTTGATTAATATATAAACCTGTTTTGCTTATTCAAACTTTTCTGACTTTATAATAAAGCCCCAATAAGGCTTCAACATAATTCTAACTACTAATAATGCTTATATCGATTATATCCCTTGTATCTGGCTTTATATTGTTAATTTGGAGCGCAGATGCGTTCACTGATAATGGCGCTAAAATTGCCAATATTTTTAAAATTTCACCACTCATAATTGGCATACTTATTTTCGGTTTTGGCACCTCTGCGCCAGAAATGCTGGTTTCAGGTTTGGCGGCATTTGAAGGTCACCCAGAACTCAGTGTCGGTAATGCCTTTGGGTCGAATATATTAAATATAGCTTTGGTGCTTGGTGTTACTGCGATGATAATGCCAATAAAGATTGAGTTAAAAGTTATAAAAAAAGAGTGGTTTTATTTAATGTTTGCAACGCTGATTGCTGGTTTATTGCTATGGGATAGACACTTAGGCGTTATTGATGGCACTATATTGTTTGGATTATTAGTAGTATTTCTTTTATACACATTCAACGAATCTAAAAAAGATCATCATGAGTTTGACGATCTTTCCTCAAAGATAGATATTGACCAAAAAGGCAAGATTTGGTCAATTTTACTCATTTCATTTATTGTCCTTTTAGTAAGTGCCAAACTTATTGTTTATGGTGGAACAAGTCTTGCCGTTCAATTCGGTGTATCCGATTTGATTATAGGTCTTACTGTCGTCGCACTGGGGACAAGCCTTCCTGAATTGGCTGTCTCAATTACTGGTGCTATTAAAAAACAACATGCAATGGTTGTTGGAAATATTATCGGCTCTAACTTATTTAATACGGTTGGAGTGTTGGCGATTCCAGGCTTAATCTCACCTTTATACGTTCCAGAAAAGCTAATCACTAGAGATTATCCTTTTATGCTTGTTTTAACTACTCTAATTTTTCTATTTGTTGCTTCAAATAAATTTAGTAAAGAAATTGCCATTAGTAGACTAGAGGGAGCTTTGTTTATTTTTATTTTGTTTTTCTACCTCTACTTGTTGTTTTGGAAATAGTTGTAAATAGCCTAGATGAAACAATTGCTCTGTCAAGGAAACTGGCAAATTGCTGTTCGCAACATAGAAGCTCTTTTGTCATCTATTTAATTGGCGATCTTGGTGCTGGCAAGACAACCTTGGCACAAAATTTCATAAAGCACTACGGATTCGAAAAAGTCAAAAGTCCAACATATTCATTAGTGGAAAGTTATCAAAATGATGAAATCAATATCCATCATTTTGATTGTTACCGTTTGAATGATCCTGAGGAATTAGAATATATTGGCATGCGCGAATACTTTCTAGATGGGCATATTCAGCTATTTGAATGGCCTGATCTTGGCAAGGGAATGATTCCTGATCCAGATATTTCAATCAGCCTCTCAGGTAAAGATGATAAAAGAAAAATTATTATTACTACTCATTCTGATATAGGCGGAAAGATTTCCCGATGCGTTACTTCTTAATCATATTTTTTTTATTGGGAATTGGCTCGGTCAGTGCTGATGAAAAAACAATGCTATATGATTTCCGCTACTGGACGGCGCCTGACCACACTCGAATTGTAATTGATACACAGGAAAATGCCTTCTATGATATTTTTACGAGTAAAGACTATATTATCTTGAGTGTTGAGAATGCAAAGGTCTTGTCTGAGACTTTCTCTCATCTTTTTTTTCAAGATAAACGCATAGAAAGAGCTCAAATTAAACGCGACCATGAAACATTGAAGCTTATTTTTCATACTAAGGATTTATATAGCGTTAAATACTTCAACTTACCGCCAAATCAAAAATACAAATATCATCGCCTAGTAATCGATCTCTACGATTCAAAATCTAGCAAATCTAAAACTAAGGTAGCTATCGAAAAATCTACTCCATCAGATAAAATAATCATCCTTGTAGATGCAGGTCATGGCGGCGAGGATTATGGCGCAGTTGGAAAAAATAAAACCAGAGAAAAAGATGTGAACCTTGCAATTGCAAAGAAGCTAGTTAATACCATAAATAAAAATAAGGACTTAAGTGCTGTATTAACTCGAAATGGTGATTATTATATCCCTCTTACTAAACGAATCACAATCGCCCAAAATCAGCAAGCTACGATGTTTATCTCTATTCATGCTGATGCTGTCGAAAGCACAAGCGCTAAAGGTGCTTCAATTTATACATTAAGCGAGAAAGGCAATAACAGTAAACTAGCAAAACAATTAGAGCAATCTGAAAACTCTGTTGATCAGTTTGGCGGCGTAGAGACAGTAATCGATAGCGATCAATTCCTTAAAAGCATTTTGACCGATTTTTCCAGACAAGATAGAGAAAACCAATCACAAAAACTTGCATCACAAGTTTTGGAAGAGCTTTCAAAAATTGGACCAGTTCATAAAAAGACACCACAAAAAGCCAACTTTGTAGTCCTTAAGGCGCCGACAATTCCATCAATCCTAGTAGAAACAGCCTTTATCTCAAACCCGATCCAAGAAAAACGCCTCGGTAATAGCAAAGAGCAGCAAAAAATAGCAGATGCAATTTACAAAGGAGTGATTGATTACTTCGAAGAAGTTAAGGAGAATTAATAAGAGTTAGCTTTTTCTACTTGGCTCTTTATCAAGAATGATAGCTTCACCTACAAGTTGATGGACACTAACTACCATGTATGGGTCAAAATCATAATAAGGCAAAACCTTGCTGAACTGTGATTTACAAATAGCGCATAGCGCAGCCATTGTATTAACGGCATCGCTTTCTTCGGCTTGTTTTAAAGCCTGCATCCTTGGTAAAGCGCCCTTAACTCTCAATTCAATAAGGTCGTCAGTCAATAGTCCGCCACCGCCACCACAGCAATAAGTTGAAACCTTTATAGTTTCTATAGACATATCTACAAAATTACTACAAGCCGCTTTAATGACTTCTCTTGGGAGTATGAATTGACCGTTCTCAATATCACCCATATTACTACCACGAGCTATGTTGCATGAATCGTGAAATGTAACTACCCGATGATCGTTTCTAGATTTATCAAAAACTAGTTTGCCTTTTTGAATTAGATTATAGGTAAACTCGATAATGTGTTGTGGTTGAGGATATCTTTTATCGAGTTGCTTTTGAAGTTGTAGAGCATATTCATCGCTTGCTCCGCTACCTAAACCTGAAAGAGTGTTCCAGAAACTATAGGCAACGCGCCATGCGTGGCCACATTCACCAACGATTACTCTGCTAACTCCTAGATCAATGGCTGCCTTACGTATACGTAAGGCTCCTTGTCGCATCACCTCATAGCTACCAATAAACATACCAAAATTAGCAGCCTCCGAAGCGTAAGAACTGAGAGTCCACGACACGCCACTTTGATGGAAAACCTTTGCATATCCAATAAAGCCGTCAATATGTGGTTCGGCAAAAAAATCAGCCGAAGGAGTAACTAATAAAACTTCAACGTCTTTCTTATCAATAGGAATTCTAACGGCCACTCCAGTTTCTTCTTTAATCTCTTCCTCTAGATCAAGCAGAGTG
>Ga0208467_1000141_pt1 | contig 20013 bp, 20 predicted proteins | sample DeeseametaMP2098_FD_184176 | JGI IMG/M metagenome (GOLD analysis project Ga0208467, IMG submission 184176) | Marine microbial communities from the Deep Pacific Ocean - MP2098 (SPAdes) | ecosystem: Environmental > Aquatic > Marine > Oceanic | place: North Pacific Ocean | collected 2011-05-26 | reverse complement strand
TGAGTTTATGGTTAAAAAAAAAGATCCACTTATTTTGCCTCCTGATTTTGAAAGTTTGCCAACGCCTGCCGACAGACAGGAGGCTATAGAAGAAGTTTCAAGTTTTGAAAAAACTTTGACAAAATCAGTTGAAAATGTTGTTGAGTCGAAAGCATCAGCTGAGCAGTCAATATTAAAAAAGATTCCAAAAACATCTTCAACTCAAGGAACTTCTTCAACAACGACTTCTTTAGAAAAATCAATATTAAAAAAGATTCCCAAAACATCCTCAACTCAAGGAACCTCCATAGCCTCAGGCTCAGCAGAACAATCGATATTGGAAAAAATTAAAAAAAAATAAATGTTAAATAAAAATAATTTTTTTAAAAATTTTTCTTTTCATTCAAAAAAGCTTAATCAAAATATAACGAAAACAAAAAAAATTTTTAAATCTTTTAAATCAGATCTAGAAAATTCCGAAATTCCTCTACTCCAAAGTTATGAAAAAAAATATTTGTACGATTTCTCTTCAACAATAATTAAAAAATATTCAAAATATAGAAATATTGTCATTATTGGTATGGGAGGATCAATTTTAGGTACAAAAAGCATTTATTCATTTTTTAAGACAAAAATTAAAAAAAATGTATTTTTTTTTGATAATTTGGATGAAGATTTACATTTGAAATTTAGAAGGCTTAAAATTTTAAAAAATTCTTGTTTTATAATAATTTCAAAGTCAGGAAATACATTAGAAACGATAACGAATCTTAGTGTAATTTTTTCAAAATCTTTATTAAAAAATAAATTAATCATTATTACGGAAACAAAAGATAACAGTCTTAATGACATAGCAAATAAGATTAATGCAGAAATTATTGAACATAAAAATTTTATAGGCGGCCGATTTTCCGTTTTATCTGAGGCTGGAATGTTCCCTGCTGCATTAATGGGACTTAATATAAACAGATTTAAAAATTTGAAAAAATTAATTTTTGATAAAAATTTCGTTTCATCTTTAATTCAAAACGTTGCAAATATTTATACTTTTAATATGCATGGCAAGAAAAATTCTGTAATTTTAAGTTATGATTCTGACTTAAACGATTTAGGTTATTGGTATCAACAACTTGTTGCCGAAAGTTTAGCAAAAGAAAGAAAAGGGATTACTCCAATCTTATCTATTCTACCCAGGGATCATCATAGCGTTTTGCAGCTTTATTTAGATGGACCAAAAGATAAATTTTTTACTTTTTTTAGTTCATCGAACCCAAAAAGTAAATATAAAGTTTCTGGAAAAATTATTCCCAGTGGCATGAAATTTTTAAAAAATAAAAAGTTAAAATCCATAATCGATTTACAATGCGAGGCGACAAAAATTGTTTTTAAATCACATAAGATACCATTTAGACATTTCGTTTTTGAAAAAAAAACTGAGGAGGAATTGGGTATGACTTTTACATATTTTGTTTTGGAGACATTGCTTTTGGCACGTTTAATGAATGTAAACCCTTTTAACCAACCTGCTGTTGAAAAAATTAAGATAGAAACAAGAAAAATTCTCTCAAGATAAAAATTTTCCAAAAATTACTTTTGATATTCCGTATCTTCTTTCATCAATAATTTTAAAATAATTTGGTAATTTTTTTTTAGTGTTTTTATTTCTATGCAAAACTAAAATACCATTCTCATGAAGCAAATTAACACTAAAAATTAATTTTAATAATTTGTCAGTATTGGTATCTTTAAATGGCGGATCACAGAAAATTAGATTAAATTTTGATTTGAAAATATTTCGTTTTTTAATTAAATCAAAAACATCACCAAAAAATATATCTACACTTTTTTTTACTTTTAACTCTTCAATATTTTTCTCTAATATTTTTTTTGCAATTTCCTCTTTTTCAACAAAACAAACTCTTCGAGCTTGTCTTGATAGACATTCTAGTCCAAATGATCCTGTACCGGAGTATAAATCAAGAATATTTGATTCCTCAAATTGAAACGATATTTTATTTGAATGAATTAACAAGTTGAAAATACTTTCTCTTGCTCGATCTTTAAGTGGTCTTGTAATTTTATTTTTGGGAAAGTGTATTGTGCTTCCTTTAAGTTTGCCTGCTATTATTCTCATTTAAATTATTATATTATTGATATATCAATAATTACTTATAGATGAATAACATTAAAGCAAAACTTAAATTCAAACCAAACAATTTTGAAGTAATAGAAGAAGGTGATCATGTCGTTTGTGCTGTTTCAGGCAAACATATTCCTCTTAATCAACTATCTTATTGGAATGTTGAAATGCAAGAAGCTTATTTTTCTCCAAAAGAGGCACATCAAAGATATGAAGAGTTAAAAAAAAATGAGAATTCTGACTAGTTTAGTTTTATTATTAATCACAACCTCAAGTTTTGCCGCAACATTCAATGGAAAATTTGTACAAGGTTCATTTATTCTTGGAAAAACAGAACCAGATTCAGAAGTCTTTGTTGACAAAAAGAAAGTAAAAGTTACCTCCGATGGTTTTTTTGTTTTTGGATTAGACCGAGACAGAAAATACGATGTTGTAATAACTTTAAGCAAAGACGAGATTAAGGAGAAAATTGTAAAAAAAGTTTTTAAAAGAGAATATAAAATTCAGAGAATAGATGGGCTTGAAGAAAAGAAGGTAACTCCACCAGAAGAAGTTTATGAAAGAATTAAGAGAGAAAATAAATGGATAGGTGAGGCCAGGGCCATTAATAGTGACTTAGCTTTTTTCAAAAATAATTTTATAAATCCATTAGAAAACGCAATCGTCACTGGCGTCTATGGAAGTCAGAGAATTTTAAACGGAAAACCTAAATGGCCACATTACGGCATAGATTTTGCTGCTGAAGAAGGAACAGAAATTAAAGCTATGTTAGATGGAGTTGTAACTTTAGCGGAACCAGATCTATTTTATACAGGTGGTACTTTAATATTTGATCATGGGCATGGTATTTCAACGCTGTATATGCATATGAAAACATTGATGGTTCAAAAAGGTCAAAAAGTTAAGCAAGGAGATGTTATAGGAACTGTTGGGTCAACAGGAAGATCAACAGGAGCACATTTAGATGTTAGACTGAATTGGTTTCAAGTGCGATTAGATCCAGCAACTGTACTTGATATTAAATATTAAGAATTTAAGATTTTTAGTTTATTTTTACAAAGTATCAATCACTGATCTTTGTCTTGAATAGGCGCAATTTTTGCAGCTTTTATTTGATGTTGGTATTTTATTCGAATTAATTGTATTGATCATTTCTTGAATTTCTCCATCCAAATAATCTGTTTCTACTCTATGATGTATTAAAGTTTCAGAAAATATAATTTTTCCATTAAATCCTTTTTCTACTTCTAAACCATTAACTACGTATAAATAACTATCGTCAGATATTTTGTACTTTAAATTCAATCCTTTTATTAAATAAGCATAAAAATTTAACTGAGTTTTATAACTATCGTGAAAACCACCTTTTGGAAAATATGTATCCTGCGAAACTTCTTTAGAGCTAGCTTGAGATTTATAATCGACAACTATAAGTTCTTTAGTTTTTTTATTAAACCAAACATCATCAATACCACCTCTTAAAATTATATTTGTATCTTTAAACCTACGCTTAAGACCATGATGCTTAGCGTCCCTCCAAACATCAATTAATGGTAGTTTTTTTTCCTCTCCTTTGCTATTTTTAATTATAGTTAGTCCAGCATCATAGGGAACTATATGATCGAGTCCTTTTTCAATAAATTTTCGATGAGGTTTTTGATCCTTTCTACATTGATCAAATTCTTTTTTTAAAAGTGTATCTGTTAATTCATTTAATTTGAATTGTGGCATACCAGGTTCTTGGAAACCTTTAACAATTTTTAAATAAAAACATCTAGGACATTTTTTAAAATCTTCAAATCCGCTGCGACTGATTGGAAAATCTTTTTTTTGATTTGGTTTATAAATCCGCCAAGCTTGAGAGTTTAATCCAGTAGCTTCTACAAACTCACCTTTAGAATTTCTTTTTAAATCAATCATTATTTCCACCTATTATGTGACCAAATCCATTGCTTTGGGTTTTCAAGTATCATTTTTTCAATAATACGATTAATTTTAAGTGTAATATTTTTTGTATCTTCTTCATCATTACCTGTTTTTTCAATTTTATAAGGTTCATGAATTGTCATTTCAAAATTAGGACCTTCTTTTCTTTCCAAAGAAATAGGTACTAATTTACAATCATACTTTAAAGCTAGTTGCGCAGGTATAGTTGTAGTGTGAGCAGGTTTATTAAAAAAATGAGTTCTAGGTCCTTCACTAACACGCTGGTCTACCATTAGAGCTATACTGTAACCATCTTTAACTTTGCTAATTATTTCTCTCATACCCATTCTTCCTTTAGGGATTTGGTTAGGGCAAATATATTTCATTCTTAGATATTCCATTAATGGATTTAAAAAATAATTATTTAATGGTCTATAAATTGCAGCACATTTAATTCCAAATTTATCTAACTCCATAGCCATTAGCTCAAAATTTGCAAAGTGGGCCGAATAAAAAATTACTGGTTCATTATTTTTCTTAATTTCATCAAGGTGGTTCGTGCCGTTAATCTTCATATGGTCAAAATTTGTTCTATTAAACTTAAAATCTTTTAAAAAAACATATTCAGCAAAAGTTCTTCCAATGTTTGACCACATATCATTAATGATCTCAGATTCTTTTTGCTTATCTATTTCACCTAATCCAGTTTTTATATTTTCTTTAATAATTTTTTTTGACCTAAATGATGGACCAATAAGTTTACCTAAAATACTTCCAAGGCTTGAAGCATTTCTTAAACCTATTATTTTAAAGATACAAAATAAAGAAATTATGATTACAAATTCGAAAAAGTATTTAATAATTTTCATATAATTTTATTAATCTCTTCAATAAATTGTTTTTTATTTTCTATTTCAACTTTTATTTTTAGATGTTTAATATTTTTTCTATGATTTTCTTCAATTCTAAAAAAATCTTTTTCAGTTGTTAATAAGGTAGCGTTATTTTCTTTTGCTTTATTAACCAAATTTTCTAACTCATTATCAGAATAATTATAGTGATCAGGAAAACTTATTTTTTCTAATATATTGATATTATTATCTTTTAATAAATTAAAAAAACTATCCGGGTTAGCTATTCCAGCAAAACATACCACTTTTTCATTTTTAAATTCGTTGATATTTTGAGCTTTATATTTTGTATAAAAAATTTTTATCGTTTTATCTTTTTTTAATATTTCATTTTCAATATTTGTATTTTTTTTTCCATTTATTACAACCCAGTTTGCTCTATTTAAAGCAGACAGGTCTTCTCTTAATGGACCAGAAGGAATTACTAAACCATTTCCAATCCACTGTTTTTCGTTGAAACAAACAATGGATAAATCTTTTTTTATAGAGAAATCTTGAAAACCGTCATCGAGAATAGCTATATCAGCCTTATTATAAATAGCTTTATTTAAAGCATCTATTCTTTTCTTGCTTTCATAAAGTGGCCCCACTTGTTTTTGTAGGTTTGTTTCATCTTGAAAAGAACTATATTTTTTTCTAATAAAGACAGGGTTTTTATTTAAATTTTTTAGTATAATAAATATTTCTATGCATAACGGAGTCTTTCCCGTTCCCCCCAAGTAAACATTGCCCACGCAAATAATAGGTATGGAAAATTTGCGCGTTCTTGTTGTAATTTTTTTGACAAAACTTAACAATTTAATTAGCAAAGTAATTGGAAAAAGCAAAATTGAAAAAAATGAGATCTTATTCCTATCCCAAAACTTAGGTTTGAAAAATTTCATCTCTAATCATTAATATATGTTTTTATTTCTTTGAGAACATTATTAAGTGTACTTTGTCCATAATTTTCTATTTTTTTTATAGTTTCTTCATTATCTTTTTTTTCGTTCTTTAACTCTTCAACCAGAGATTGGCTCAATTCTGAAAAACTAAATATTTTATTAGCTACACCTAAAGATCCTAGAAATTCATAAATTTCCTTAAAATTACTTACATTAGGGCCGTGAAATATTTTGCAGCCATATCTAGCTGGTTCAATAGGATTTTGACCGCTATCTTCAATTAAAGATTTAACAGTTGATTTTCCAAGAAAAACACATTTTGAAATTTCATAAAATTTTAGGGCTTTGCCATATGCATTAATCAACAATATGTCAGCATCATCACTCATTTCTATAAAATTAGTATATAGTGCAGTCTTTAGGTTTAGTTTAGACAACTCTTTAACGATTGGTTCAATTCGATGTATGTGCCTAGGGATGATAATCGTTAAAATATTATTGTAGGTTTTTTTAAGTTCCAGGTGTATTTTTGCACAAAAAATTTCTTCAGTTGAATGAGTACTTGCCGCACACCAAACTTTTCTGCTTTTTATTTTTTCTAAAAAAACAGGGTCTAATTTATTTTCTGAATTAAATTTTGTTTTCGTAAATTTTATATTTCCGTAATTTTTAATATTTTTTGCTCCCAGGATTTGAAGATATTTTTCAGTCTCATAGTTAGAAACCAAACACGAATCAAATTTTTCAAATATTTTTGATGCAAAACTCCTTACAAATTTCCACCTTAAAAAAGTTTTTTTCGTTATTCTAGCATTTACTAGTAGCAATGGAATATTTCTTTTTTTAATATCGAAAATTAAATTTGGCCAAATTTCGGAATCGATAAAAATAGATAAATTAGGAGACCAATGATTTAAAAATTTATTTGTAAATTTTGGAATATCCAAAGGTAAAAATTGATGAACTATTTTTTTGTTTTGTGCAAATTTTTTTTGTAATACTTCTGCAGAACTTAAAGTAATTGTTGTTATAAGAATTTTATCAATCTTTTTTTCTTTTTCAAAATTTTCAATCAAAGGCAAAATACTCATGGCCTCGCCAACACTGGCTACGTGAAACCATAGTAAAAAACCTTCATTTCTAGGTATGTTTATTTGTGATAATTTTTCTTTATATCTTAAGAAATGTTCCTTTTTTTTTATTTTTCTAATAAATAAATATATATGTGACAAAGGGTAAAAAAGGTATGTAAAAAATTTATACCAAAAAAGCATAACTTAGTTCGCAGCTAACTGTTTGCTATAAAGATTTTTATAGATTATTGAATTTTTAAGTAGATGATTATGAGTGCCGATTTCTGCTATTCTTCCTTGGTTAACAACAATAATTTTATTTGCTCTCATAATTGTTGACAATCTATGAGCGATAACCAGTGTTGTTTTATTTTTTGTTAAATTTATAATTGCATTTTGCACTTTTTCTTCTGATTCTGCATCTAGCGATGAAGTTGCCTCATCCAAAAGAATAATGCTTGAGTTTTTTAATATGGCTCTGGCTATTGAAATTCTTTGTTTTTGTCCTCCTGATAGTCTAACACCATTTTCTCCGATCATTGTTTCGTATGATTGTGGCAAGTTATCAATAAAATCTACAGCTGCAGCAAAATCACAAGCTTTTATAATTTCTTCTTCAGAAGCACCTGACTTAGCATATGCTATATTTGCGCGAACAGTATCGTCAAACAATATTATGTCCTGACTAACCAAAGAAATGTTTTTTCTGAGGGATGACAAAGTAACATCGCGAGTGTTTTGTCCATCGATATAAATTTGACCTTTTTGAGGATCGTAAAATCTTGGAAGCAAGTTTATGATTGTACTTTTTCCAGCTCCACTATGACCGACAAGAGCAGTAGTGCTACCACCTTCTATTGAAATATTAATATCTTTTATAGCCTCATCGTTCGTTTTTGGATAAACAAAACTTACATCTTTAAATTCTATATTTACTTTATTAATTTTTAAATTTGGTAAATTTTTTTGTTCTTTTATAGCTACTTTGGTATCTATAATGTTAAAGACCCTTTCTGCAGCTGCCGCGCCTTGATAAAAAAGCATGTTGATTGTGGCCAACGATCTTATTGGTTGGTAGGCCAACATCATTGCGGTTAAAAAGGAAAAAAAGTTATTTATTTCAATTTCTCCCGTTGAAACCAGTATGCCCGCATAATAAATAAATCCTGCAATCATAAAACCTGTTAAGATTTCCATGATCGGCGTGGCTCTGATTAATACGGAAGCCATCTTGATTTGCTTTTCCATATAGGTCTGTAATATTTTGCGCGATCTATCAAATTCAAATTTTTCTTGTTGATATATTTTAATCATTCTTGATCCTTTGATCATTTCACCCAAAAATGAAGATAATGTTCCAGAAACTTCTGCACTTTCGGTGGTCACTTTTCCAAGTCTTTTTCCTAAAGATTTTGCAACAATTACTGCAAGCGGCATCATAATAAGCGCAAAACAGGCAAGCTTCCAATTTTGGTAAAACATTAGGGTAATTAAAACAGTTAAAGTTAGTGAGTCTTTCATTAAATTTAAAACTCCAGTACCAACCATATTTGCCACGATACCTACATCATAAAGAAAATGAGAAATATATTTGCCAGAATGCTTTGAATCTATCGTATGAGTATCAGATATCAAAATACTGGAAGTCATTTCTACACCAAGCTTTCTAGTAATTTCTTGACTTACTTTGATTAAAGCAATTCTAGAAAAATATAAAGACAATCCTTTAATAACAAAAGCTAAAACAATAGCCGCAGGTATTAAAAACGTAAGCGTTTTATTTTGTTCAATAAAAATTTTTTTGATCGCGGGATCCAACAACCAGGCTATTGCCGCAGTTCCCCCAGCAACTCCGAAAGATAATACAAGGGCAATTATTATTTTACCAAGATGTTCTATTATATAATTATTAAATAATCTAAATAAAATTTTTTTAAGAGCGGGCAATTTCATGAAAATATAAATGAAAAAGTAAATATAAAAACAAAAAAACCAGTTAAATTATTAATTTTGAAGGCATCGAGGCATGATTTTGAATTTTCAACTTTGAAAATTTTTATTTGATAAATTAAAGATAGAATAAAGAATATTGATAATACTAAAAGATATTTATCTATTTCCATCATAAAATATAATATTAAAATAAAAAGAACATATAAGCTGTAACAAGTTCCTACAAAAACTTTTACGTTATTTTTAAATTTAATCGACGTTGATTTAATGCCAATAATTTCATCATCGTGCATGTCTTGAAGTCCGTAAATCGTGTCATAACCTAATGTCCAAAATATGGCTGCTATATACAAAATGATTGGTTCAATAGAAATATCATTTGCTATTGACGTCCATCCCATAATTATTCCCCAGTTAAAAGTTAACCCCAAAAACAATTGAGGCCAGTAAGTAATCCGTTTCATAAAAGGATAAGTAAACGCTAGGATCATCGAACTCAAGCCAAGTATCACAGTTAGAAAATTAAATTGCAATAAAATCAACAAAGATAGCAAACAAAGTAAGGCTATATAAAAAGAGGCATTTAGAACAGATATTTTTCCGGAGGCAATAGGTCTTTTTTTTGTTCTCTGTACTTTTTTATCAAAATCTCTATCTGCAATATCATTAAAAATGCAGCCAGCACTTCTCATCAAAACAGATCCTAAAAAAAATAATATTATATATTTTAGGTATAGAATTGTTTCTCTATTATAATAGTAAGCAAGTGTGAGACCCCATACGCAGGGCCAAAATAATAGCAAGATACCTACAGGTTTATTTAGCCTAGTGAGTTGAATAAATATTTGGAATTTTTCCATTATTAAGGAGTAATAATAGCTGGGCCAATTATTTTTCTAGCTCCTAAGTCTTTATGGGCTTGAATGGCATCTTCTAATTTGTATTTTTTGAATATTTCTATTTTAACTTTTCCTGTTTGAATTTTTTCAAATAATTTTTCCGCTCCCTCTTTTATTTCATCCTTTGTTCCTAAGTATTGACCCATAACAGGTCTTGTAAAATAAAGTCCTTTGGGTTGTATCATCCTTCTTACATCAATATTTGTAACAGGTCCTGATGAATTTCCGAAGGAGATCATCATGCCTCGTGTTTTTAAACATTCGATTGAATCCTCAAAAGTATTTTTACCTACACCATCAAATACAACTGGAACACCTTTTCCTTTAGTAATTTCCAAGACTCTTTTTGGAAAATTTTCTTCAGAATAATTTATTACAAAATCACAACCATTTTTTTTAGCCAAGTTGATTTTTTCCACAGACCCAACTGTTCCAATAACTTTACAACCTAAGCTTTTTGCCCATTGACAAAAAATTTGCCCAACACCTCCTGCAGCGGCATGAAATAGAATTGTCTCATTTGCTGAAACGGGATAAGTTTTGTAGAGCAAATAGTATGAAGTTAAACCTTTTGTCATTAAAGTAGCCGCAATATCAAAACTGATATCGTTAGGTATTTTTACCAAATTTTTTGTTGGATAATTTCTTTCAGATGAATAAGCTCCAAGTGGAACGCCTGCATAAGCTACACGATCACCAACTGAAAAATCTTTAACTTTTGATCCAATCTTTTTAATAATACCTGAGCCTTCTCCTCCTATTCCCGACGGTAATTCAAGAGGATATAAACCAGATCGATGATATATATCTATAAAATTTAGTCCTATTGCTTTGTGCTCAATCAATACTTCATCTGGATTTGGTTCACCAAGTTCGATTGTTTCAAATTTTAAAACTTCCGGTCCTCCAGTTTTTTCTATTTTTACAATTCGAGTCATTTTTGAACAAAATTTCCGTTGTGATAATCTTGAACTGCTTTAACAATTTGTTTTACTTCTCTAGTAGACATGAATTGATTCTGTTCTAAATATTATATTATTTCAAGCAATTGGTTTAAATTATTGATAACAAACTGAGGTTTGTAGCTTAATTTATCAAAAACTTTATTAAACCTGTTTACCCAAACCGCATTGTAACCAAAAACTCCTCCGCCAGAAACATCCCAGGTGTTTGAACTCATAAAACAAATATTTTCAGGCTTACAACTGTATTTTTTAGTTGGTATTTCATAAACTTTTGCATTTGGTTTGTATACTCCAACAGATTCAATAGACATGATATCATCAAAATATTTTTGAATATTATTACCTTCCACTAATCCTTTCAAAAGATCTGGAGTTCCATTCGATAAAATGGCTGTCTTAATTTTTTTTGATTTCAAACCTTCCAGACATTCTTTGACCTCAGGATAGAGGTTAAGTTTCTTATATAAGTTTAATAACTCACCTCTCATCTCTTTTTTTATTTTAAATGTTTCCATAGTGTGATCTAAAGAATCTTCAGTAATTTCCCAAAAATTTTTGTGTTTTTTCATAAGACTTCTGAGCCATGTATATTCAAGCTGTGTTGCTCTCCAGGCATTTGCAAAACTTTTCCATTGACTACCAAGTTTTTCTTTACATTTTGCCGCTGCAGAATTGATATCAAATAAAGTTCCATAAGCATCAAACACACAAGCTTTGATATTTTCTATTTTCATAATAAATCTTCTAATTTTCGAACTTCACCAATTTTAAATATAATAGCATCATCTCTATGATAACCATACATATTGGTTGCGTTTTTAAATCTGATTGATGGCTCAAAAGGATCTTCTAAAGAAAGTACCGCAGTTCCCCAATGCATACCTAATACTTTTTTGCTTTTTAAATCTTGGCCAATATTTAATGCCTCTTCAGGATTTGCATGATAAATAGATTTATCTTTTCGTGGCGACATGGGGTAAAAATTATAGGCTCCTATATTAATAAAAGTTAAGTCAACAGGACCATATTTTTTTCCAAGCTCTTTATAAATATTTCCATAGCCTGTATCACAAGCAAAAAATATTTTTTTATTTTTGTATTCAATCAAAAAACTTCCCCATAGAGTTTTATTAGTGTCAGTCAATGATCTTTTTGACCAGTGAACGGCAGGCACAAATGTAATTTTCAAATCATTAATTACTGTTTGATCATACCAATCCATTTCTTTTACTTTTTCGAATTTATTTTTAGTAAAATATCTTCCCAACTTCAGAGGAGCTAGGACATCTGCTTTTTTATAAGGAAATTTTTTTATTGTTTTATAATCTAAATGATCATAATGATTGTGAGTTAACAAAAACAAATTTACCTCTGGTATTTCTTTTAGATCAACAGCGGGATCAACATATCTTTTTGGTCCGAAAATTAATGGACCCATATTTTTCGAAAAAACAGGATCAGTAATTATTGTAGTATTACCAAGTTTAATTAAAAATGTTGCGTGTCCAATCCAGGCAACATAGTCATCATTTTTGTATTTGTTTAGATTTTCTAATACTTTCTTTTTATCTATAACATGATCAGGGGGAATATTAATTTTAATTTTTTTCTTTTCTTCATTGAATACTTTAAAACTCCAGTTAAAACCAAAATCCTCTATCTTAGGAGAGCCTTCGGGATTTCTGAACGTGCCGTTTGGTAGATGATGATAAGGTAAATCTTTCATAGTTTCTGCAAAAGTATTATAGTTTAATGAAAATAATATTATCAATAACGATATTAGGAAATTTTTTTTCATGTCTTCAAAAACAAGATTATATTTTCCAAATAAAATTCAAAGCAATTTAATATCACATCTGACAAAAGATCAATCACATTATGCAAAGGATGTCATGAGATTAAAAATAGGGGATAGCTTATCAATTTTTAATAGTCAGGGGGAATGGAATGCCATTATTGAAAGTTATGAAAAAGAAGGTACTAGAATAAAAATATTAAAGAAAGTGAGAAATAAAGATAATGAAAAAAATATTTGGCTTGCTTTTTCTCTTATTAAACAAAATCCATTAAATTTTCTAATTCAAAAAGGAACAGAATTAGGTGTTCAAAAATTTGTTCCAATTTTATCGGAAAGAACAATTGTCAAAAAAATTAATATTGAAAGAATAAAAAAAATTATTGTTGAATCTAGCGAACAATCCAACCGAATTTCTGTACCAGAAATAAAAAATTTAGAACCTTTAAAAAAATTTTTATTTCAATTTCCAAAAAATGGATACTTAATTTTTTGCGATATTAACTGTAATAAAAATAACCTAAAAAATATTTTATCAAAAAAAATAGAAGGTCCTATATGCGTTCTTATCGGTCCAGAAGGAGATTTTTCTGAAACAGAGAGACAATTAATAATTGAATTAAATCAGACCCACTCTATGTCTTTAGCAAATAATATTTTAAGAGCCGAAACAGCAGCTATAACCGCTGTCTCAATTATAAATTATCACCTTAATTTTGCTTGATTTTAATACTGCATCAAGTTGACACAGAGATTTACCAACAATAAAAATCAACAGAAATCTGCAATTATTGATTTGATTTAGATCAAAAAAAAATTTAAAAGTGTGCCTACAAATTTTATTAAAAATATTGGTAAAGCATAACAATGTTTGTTGCATTTATATTGTTTTTAGTTGTCGTCGGAACTCTCGTATTTCATTTTTGGAGTCCTTACTGGTTAACACCTGTTGCGTCAAATTGGGGTAGCATGGATCAAACACTCATTCTTACATTTTGGGTTACCGGAGCTGTGTTTATGGCGGTCGGCCTATTCATGGTTTATTGTGTATGGCGTTATCGTTATCAAAAAGACAGAAAAGCGGAATACAAACCTGAAGATAAAAAATTAGAATTCAGACTTACTTTATTAACAGCAATTGGTGTTGTAGCTTTATTAGCGCCTGGACTTATTGTTTGGAAAGATTTTGTAACAGTGCCAAAAAATGCTGTTGAGGTTGAAGTTGTGGGTTATCAATGGGGCTGGAATTATAGACTACCTGGTGAAGACGGTATTTTGGGGAAAACTGATATTAAAAACATATCAGACAATAATCCTTACGGACTGGATTTGAATGATTCAAATAGCAAAGATGACATAATGGTTCAGGACGCAGATCTTCATTTACAGATCGATAAACCCGTAAAGTTACTATTACGCTCTATAGATGTTCTCCATAACTTTTACGTTCCAGAGTTTAGAGCAAAAATGGATATGGTTCCAGGCATGATTACTTTCTATTGGCTTACCCCCACCAAAACGGGAGAATATGAAATTCTTTGTGCCGAACTTTGTGGTACCGGCCACTATGCAATGCTCGGAACTGTTTTAGTAGAAGAAGAAAGAGACTACTCTAATTGGTTAGCACAACAAATAACTTTTGAAAATGCTCTAGCTCAAAACAGAACAATACAACTAGCGGAAAATAAAAAATGAATTTAACTATAAAAAAAGGTAAAAAAAATGCCTGATGAGTTTGATTATAAAATAGAAGCTAAGGCAGATATGGCAGCGTCAGGTACGTCTGTTCCACCAATTGATTATGCTCCGGTAGCTGAAAGACCAGAACAAGAACTTTATCATTCAAAAAGTTGGTGGACGACATATGTATTTTCGCAAGACGCAAAATATATTGGAATTCAGTATACTTGCGTTGCAACTGCAATTGCTTTGGTGGGATTGGCGCTTTCATTACTGATGAGACTCCAACTTGCTTTTCCAAATCTTTCTCTGCTTGATGCTTCTGTCTATTATCAATTTATCACCATGCATGGAATGATTATGGTGGTATTCTTTCTTACCGCATTATTTTTGGGAGGTTTTGGCAATCTTCTTATTCCGCTGATGTGCGGAGCCAGAGATATGGTTTTTCCTTATGTGAACATGCTGAGTTTTTGGGTGTTCGTATTAGCTGTTTTAGTTTTAGTAGCAAGCTTTTTTGTTCCCGGCGGACCTACAGGAGCTGGATGGACTTTATATCCTCCTCAGGCAATTACGGCAGGTACACCAGGAAATTTATGGGGAATAGTATTGATGTTGGTATCACTAGTTCTCTTCGTAATTGGTTTTACAATGGGTGGTTTAAACTATGTAATTACAGTTTTACAAGCCAGAACTCGTGGTATGACTTTAATGAGATTGCCACTGAGTATTTGGGGAATTTTTGTAGCTACCATCTTGGCACTATTAGCTTTTCCAGCTCTTTTAGTCGGCGGCATAATGTTATTACTTGATGCTGTGCTTGGAACAAGTTTTTTTATGCCAGTCTCAGTTTCAATGGGCGAATTGCTTCAGACAGAAGGAGGTAGTCCAATATTATTCCAGCATCTGTTCTGGTTTTTTGGTCATCCTGAAGTTTATATCGTAGCCTTGCCTGCGTTCGGAATTGTTTCTGATCTTATCTCAGTTCATGCAAGGAAAAATATTTTTGGTTACCGAATGATGGTTTGGGCTCTTGTAATTATCGGAGCTCTTAGCTTTATTGTTTGGGCTCATCATATGTATGTAGCAGGAATGAATCCATGGTTTGGATATTTCTTTGCAACCACAACTTTGATTATTGCGGTTCCAACAGCCATAAAAGTTTATAACTGGGTTTTGACTCTTTGGAGAGGAAATATTCACTTAACTGTTCCAATGCTGTTTACATTAGGTTTTATCATCACTTTCCTTAACGGAGGACTAACTGGCTTGTTTTTAGGTAATGTGGTTATTGATGTACCTTTGTCTGATACTTATTTTGTAGTAGCTCACTTTCACATGGTGATGGGTATAGCACCAGTGCTTGTCGTATTTGGTGCTGTTTACCATTGGTTTCCTTTAGTTACTGGACGTATGTTAGATCAAGGATTGGGAAAACTTCATTTCTGGATTACGTTTGTCGGAGCTTACATGATATATACCCCAATGTATTATCAAGGCTTTCTTGGAGTGCCTCGAAGATATTTTGAAATGTATGAAAGTTCATATATATCTACGGTTGGTTTGAATGTATTTATTACCTTATCTGCCTTAGTTGTTGGCCTAGCTCAAATTATATTTTTTTATAATGTCATTCGCAGTGTTTTGAAAGGTGAGAAAGCAGAAAAAAATCCTTGGAAAGCTAATTCTTTAGAATGGCAAACACCCAAGATGCCGCCAGAACATGGAAACTGGGGAGAAAAATTACCCGTAGTTTATCGTTGGCCGTATGACTTCAGTGTGCCGGGAGCTGATAAAGAACACATTCCACAAAATGTTTCTCCGAGCGAAGTCGCTGGAGCAAAGGTTGAAAAAACATGAAAAAAAAAGAAGAAACTTTTTTTCAATTAATTTCCCAAAAACCTTGGGAGGCATCACAGGCAAAACTTGACAACAAACATGATGGAAAAACATTAAAGCTAAGCAGAGAAAAAATTGGCGTTAGAACTATTATGGTTGTAAGCACAGTCATCTTTTCGTTTTTCGTCGTTGCTTATGCGGACAGGATGTTAATTCATGATTGGAAAAACATGCCTGAACCATGGCTGCTTTGGATTAATACTTGTATTTTGATGATTACTAGCTATTTTTTTCACAAAACTAAAATTGCCTCAGATCGTAGTGAAAATGTAAAAGTAAAAAATGGTCTCTTTACTGTTGGATTTTTATCTTTCACTTTTATTTTCGGACAAATGTTAGTGTGGTATCAACTTCTAAATCTAGGATACTTTGCAGCTTCTAATGTAGCAAATGCCTTTTTTTATATGCTTACAACGATACATGGATTGCATCTGTTGGGAGGATTAATATTTTGGGGACTAACTATATCAAAATTTTTAAAAGGAAATTATAGAATATCAAAAATGCAACGAAGCATTGAGCTCTGTGCTATTTATTGGCATTTTTTGCTTATTGTTTGGTTTGTGTTATTTGGCTTAATGTTATTTACATAATGAGGATAAAATAGATGGATCATGTAACTGATAAACTTCCAAAAGGATTAAGCGGTCTCGCACACGACTTGGGGTCGGATCAAACAGCTTTCAAAAAAGTTCCTTGGGGCAAGGCAATGATGTGGATTTTTTTACTCAGCGATACATTTATTTTCAGCTGTTTTTTAATTTCATTAATGACAGCTCGCGCATCCACAACGGTCGAATGGCCAAATGCAAGCGAAGTGTTTGGTTTAAATTTTTTTGGCGTAGAGGTTCCTCTTCTCCTAATTGCGATCATGACATTTGTTTTGATTACAAGTAGTGGAACTATGGCGATTGCTGTGAAATTTGGTTACGAAAAAAAACGTAAATTATGCGCTTGGTTCTTATTACTTACAGCCATAGGTGGATTGACTTTTGTCGGCATGCAGGCATTTGAATGGACAAAATTAATTTTTCATGAAGGTATTCGTCCTTGGAGCAATCCTTTCGGTGCAGCACAATTTGGTTCTTTCTTTTTTATGGTCACTGGCTTTCATGGAACACATGTTTCAATTGGTGTGATTTTTCTATTTATCATGGCTAGAAAAACATGGAGAGGAGATTTCGATACAGCCCGAAGGGGATATTTTACTAGTATGAAATCAAATTATGAAGCAATTGAAATTATGGGACTCTACTGGCATTTTGTTGATCTCGTTTGGGTCTTTATCTTTGCATTTTTCTATCTTTGGTAAGGAAAATAATGGCACAAGAAAATAAACAAGAAGTAACAACACATAAAATTGGAGTTTATCTTTGGATTTGGGGACTGTTATTTGTTTTTAGTTTTTTTTCCTACATGGTTGATTATCTAAACTTTGAAGGTCTGCTAAGATGGACTTTAATTCTGTTATTTATGTTTACAAAGGCTGCCCTAATAATGGCCATATTTATGCACTTGTTCTGGGAACGCTGGACCATAGTTAATGTTCTCTTGTGGCCAATGAGTTTTATTTTAGTCTTTATCGGCATAATGGTTGCAGAATCAGAATATACGTTCTTTACAAGGCTTTTTTATTTTGTAGTAGGAACCTAACCTCGTAAATAATCACCAGCTTCCACTTGTTAATTATTATAAGTAGTAGGCGCAAGCTCATGGGGGTTCTTCCAGTCACTTGATACGTAATTTATGATTAAAGATTTTATAATTCCTCTAATATTTTGTTTTGGAAAGCCGTACCACGTATTATCACCTGGAACAAACATAAAACCTGAGTTTGACTTATAAGGTACCTGAGAAAAAAAGTTTAGATCCTTATCGTACATTGCGGTTCCCCATTGACTCGATTCAGCGTCTTTGGAAAGATAAACCAGAATAGTTAATAGTTTTTCTCTTAAATCACGATGTGGTTCGAGCCAAAAATTACCAGTATCCAAAGTATATTCTATGCGCAATTTCCCTTTTGATAAACCAATATTACAAATATTTTCCAATTTTAATATGATATCAGGATTATTAAAAATGCTGACAATGTTATTGAAAGTTGAGTCTACTCTACAATTTTTACTATTAAAAAAAATTCTTGTTGAGTTGTAGTTTTCTCTTTTGCCACAATGATCAAAAATTACCGGAGGCTTTAGAGGAAGTTCTAAGAGATTATTTACATATTTTCCGGAAAAAATATTATCAAATGTCCAATGAACAAAAGGTTTGTCATTAAACTTTGCCTTTTTCAAATTGTTGCCGACCGTTTTTAATAAATTTTCTTTCATTCAATCCTTTATTTCTGCATCACAGCGTCGCATTAGGACCAGAGGCACAGAACTTTATCTCTATAGTTCAAGCAAAAATTAATTATTGTCTTTGAAACATAATAAAAAAAGGCAAGAATATAATGATCTAGATCAACGCTATTAAATTTGATACATATCAAAATAATATCATGAAGGATTTAGATAAGTTTCAAAAAGCTTTGGAAGCTATTAAGAAGGAAGGGAAGTATCGAATTTTTAATAATATATTAAGGGAACGCGGAAAATACCCTAGTGCTATTTGGTATTCGAAGTATGGGGTTAAGAAAATTATAAATTGGTGTTCGAATGATTATTTGGGCATGGGCCAACACCAATTTGTTATTGATGCTATGAAGACTGCACTGGACGCTGTAGGCGCAGGTTCTGGTGGTACAAGAAATATATCAGGGACAACAAAATATCATGTTACGCTAGAAAGTGAATTAGCGAGATTACATAAAAAAGAGTCTGCATTAATCTTTACTTCTGCTTATGTTGCTAATTTGACTACCCTAGAAACCATTCCAAAAGTTCTGTCTGAAATTACTTATATAAGCGATAGCGAAAATCATTCCTCAATTATTCAGGGCATTCGCTATAGCAAGGCAAAAAAAGAAATATGGAAACATAATGATTTAAATCATCTAGAAGAGTTGTTAATGAAAATATCCGGTCCAAAATGTGTTGTTTTCGAATCTGTTTACTCAATGGATGGAGATATAAGTCCACTAAAACAAATAGTTGAACTGTGCAAAAAATATAATGCAATAACATATTTGGATGAAGTACATGCGGTTGGTCTCTACGGATTAACCGGCGGAGGTATAGCTGAAAGAGAAAATTTGCAAAATGAAATTGATATTATCAATGGCACTCTAGGCAAAGCTTTTGGAGTTCAAGGCGGGTATATTGCTGGGAAAGCTGATTTTTTGGATGCTATTCGTAGTTTAGCACCAGGATTCATATTTACAACAAGCCTAAGTCCAGTAATTTGTGCCGGCGCCCTGTCTTCGGTAAGGTATGTTAGAGAACATAATGATTTAAGAAAAAAATTACACGAAAAATCAGCAAAAACAAAACGTGAGTTAGCAAACTCTGGAATTGAAGTGTTGCAAAATAACTCACACATTGTTCCAGTGATTATAGGGGATGCGATTAAGTGTAAAAAAATAAGCGATGATTTGTTATACAAAGAGGGTATTTACGTACAGCCAATAAATTATCCAACGGTTTCCGTTGGTACAGAAAGATTGCGATTTACTCCAGGTCCACTCCATACAGATGTCATGATACATGATATGACCTATAAACTTAAAGAAGCGATGATAAGTAATCTTGTGTTAAAAAGGAACAACGTAGTTAGTATTAACGCCAAGGTATCCTAAAACTTATAGCCCGAAACTATACATATTTTTTTTTGGTTTAAAGTATTGGTCGAAAATAGAACAAATTATTCTAACCAAAGGACGTGCCTCAGGATCTATAAATAATTTAGAATTGTTAAAAAAAATATATTTACTGTCAATGAATGGTTTTAATTTTTCAATATTTGATGAAA
>Ga0208467_1000140_pt1 | contig 20060 bp, 20 predicted proteins | sample DeeseametaMP2098_FD_184176 | JGI IMG/M metagenome (GOLD analysis project Ga0208467, IMG submission 184176) | Marine microbial communities from the Deep Pacific Ocean - MP2098 (SPAdes) | ecosystem: Environmental > Aquatic > Marine > Oceanic | place: North Pacific Ocean | collected 2011-05-26 | reverse complement strand
TGAATCGTTAGAGCAAGCTGAAGGGATAATTGAGCGTAACCCCGAGCATATGCTCATCCTTGGGCAACAAATCATCAGACAAGATATGTCTTATGAGTGGCTCTTCGCCGCTGAGAAGGTCTTTCTGCAGAGTTGGGGCAATCTAACTAGATAGATATATATTGGACTTTTCGGAGACCATAAAAAGGATTCGGCAATTAAGCTATATTTTTTGAAAAATAGTTCATATTATGTAGTTCAAAATGATATACTTTAACCGTCTATAAAAAAATATAACTCCTTTAATTAGAATATACTCTCCTCGTTATAAAAAGTTAAAATAATGGCGCTTCAGCGCCATTATTTTTGCTCATTTCAAAGACCGTATAGAAGCGTGCTGAATTTTTCGGTCTCCAATCTAGTGCTATAATGAATTGCAATTCATTCCAGAACTTTTTGTGAAATAGCGACTCCAAGAAAATAATGGTAAGAGGGCAAAAATCTTTCAGGGTCAGAAACAATATAGATATTTGACACATAATGCAAGCGACGACGATGTCTATATGATGGTGATGCTCTATACCTATCAACACAAAAACCTAGACTATCTAGCGCGTAAATTCAATGTCAGCTATCCGGTAGCTAAAGAGATTATCATTCGTAGCCGTTGTGGCGGTGTTTGTGGCTAATGTGAAATAACTACTTGATTATTTGTAACGGAAAAATATAACTCCAAATAGTAGCAATCTCCTTATAGAATATATAATCATGAAACCTCAAGACGTGGTCGCGGCGATAATAAAAATAGATGACCTATATCTAATTGCCCAGCGCAATAGGGATAAATACATGGGCCAGAGATGGGAGTTCCCCGGCGGCAAGGTCGAGCCGGATGAAACCTTCCAAGAAGCGCTCTCACGAGAGATCGAGGAGGAGTTAAGCATTCAAATCGATGTCCATGAAAAAATTGCCCAGGAGTGTTACAAAGACGACAAAATCAACGTCACTCTACACTACTATCTATGCACTCATAAAAGCGGCAATACCAAGCTTAACGAGCATGAAAACATTGCCTGGGTGGCAAAGAAGGATTTCGGTAACTATGTTTTCGTCGAGGGGGACGGCAATGTTTTAACGCTGCTTTAATTTTACAGGTCGTATTTAGGTTACTTCGTTTTCCATTTCTCTTTTCTGGCCTTCATGTGCTCGGCCATTGCCATTACTTTAGCGCTCGAAGTACCTTTAAAAAGAAAGGGGAAAATTGAATGGATAAAGGCGGCGAAAAACAACAGTAAAAAGGTGAAGCTGTATTTCCAGGCGACCCAGAGATGTTGGAGGTATGTCTCTCCAACCTCTTTGGGGTGCTGATTAAAAATATTGGGCATATGATTTAATTATTAAAGATAAGTTACAACTTCAAGTATATACCCATAACAGGAGTAAGGTTAAAAGTTTATCAGTGTTTTAATTACTCTTAAGCCAACTAAGTATCTTTTGTTCTCCATTATCGGTTTGGGTGGGGCTCATAATATCGCCCAGTATGCAGAGAGATGTACTGAGGAATGGAGGCATGAATATCCGCCTGGCACACCGCGTGAGTTTATTCGTGATGAGATACTGGAGTGCTAGAAACGGCAATGAAACAGCTTTTATCTCTTTCCTGTTAGAGTTGTTTTGACAGGTCTTCGCCAGTTGACAAGCGTGCTGGCAACGCCGGTCATTACCAGTAGCCCGCCGATTCCCATAGCGAGCGTGAATTGTTCATCAAGAAGCGCTATACCGGCGATTATAGAGGTGACCGGTAGGAGCATTAGGAAGGGTGATATCTTGCTGACATCGCAGATCCGCAAGAGGTGATACCAGATACTGTAGCCAACAACCGTCATGATAATGGACAAGTAGAATACTATCGACCAGTCGACAAGGTTGGCACTGACGATGGAGCGCCACTGATCTTTTTCGATGGCCAGTGAGATGAGTAGCATTTGGGGGGTTGCAATGATCGCAACCCAGGCCAGTATGGTGATGCCAGAGAGCGACTTGAGGCGGCTAATCATGATCTGCGCTATCGCCCAGAAAACTGCGCCTGATATCACTAGGGCGACACTATCCAGGCTACCACTTAGTCGCGGCTCGCCGGCAATGACGACAACACCGGCAAATGCAAGCCCCATCCCCAATGCTCGCGTCCAGCCAAGCCTCTCTTTAAGGATAAGAGTGCTAAGGAGTGCTAGAATAGGGCCTTCAAGCTGCACTAAAATGGAAGCTGTCGATACATCGATACCTTTTAGTCCATAGTAGGTGAGTCCGTATTGTATCGTCGAACCTATAAAGGCGACTACAAAGAGATCCTTCATATATTCCCATGGCGGCTTGGTAAACCATACCAGTATCAGGCCTGCGATACCGAAACGAAGTGACATAAGCAGTAAAGGCGGGAACTGCTCCATACCGATCTTTGTCAAGGCATAGCCAAACCCCCAGGTGATTGGAACGATGAGTGCTAATAGAACTTGTCTAGTGGTCATAAAGTGGTTTCTTGGATATTAGACATAAAAGGGGGTCGCTCCCGACCCCCTTATTTAAAACTAGTATTGAATTAACGAGATCTAGAATAGAAAAGCCCGATCAAAACCAGAGATACCAAAATGAGGCCATAAAAACCCCCATCAGTGTTTATTGTTTTAGATACATATGCGTGATAGAGCGGAACTAAAACTAACAAAACTTGAGCTCCGATAAGCGGCATGGTTGCTTTTTTCAATTGAGCTTCCGAGGTCCAGCTTGGAAGCATCCAAAACATAAATCCGATAACCACCAGCGCAGAACCAAAATGCTCAGCCATAGTTACAATGCCGTCGAGGCCTTCCATACCCCATCCCTCTCCATCAGGGATTGTACCTGGTAAAGTCAAGCCCATCATCACTCCCATCAACATGTGGAATCCGCCAAATACCTTGTAAATTACTGCTAAAGTCATAATATTTTCCTTATATAATTATCTAAGAACTATCTATCAAAAGCACGAATATGGTGATGTGATTTGACCATACCGTTACTATCAAATTTTGCTATAAACATGACATTAGAGGGCACATCGCTAGGTTCATCAACTCCAGCCAGTCACTACTTTGACTTCGATGAACTCTTTGAGTCCCAATTTGCCATTCTCACGACCAATTCCAGAGTGCTTGTAGCCACCAAAAGGTGCGCCACTTGCTGAACTCTTGCCGTTAACCTCGACGATTCCTGAAAGCATTCTTCTCGAAACACGTTTAGCTTTTTCCGGATCCTGGGTCTGGATATAGTTGGTTAAGCCGTACGGCGTGTCATTGGCAATCTCGATAGCTTCCTCTTCGCTGTCGAATGGAATCATCGACAATACCGGGCCAAAGATTTCAGTCTGCGCGATTGTCATTTGGTTATTGACGTCAGCAAACACAGTCGGCCTGACGAAATAGCCATTCTCCAGACCTTTAGGCCTTCCGGTGCCACCAATCACTAATCTTGCATTCTCGTCAATACCGTCCTGGATGAGTCCTTGAATCTTATCAAACTGCAATTGCGAGACAACCGGACCGAGATGCTTTCCTTCTTTTGAAGCGATATCAACGCTAGTAGAGATTGCAGTCTGTTTAGCTATTTCGACCGCCTCGTCATAATAGGAACGCTCTACCAGCATTCTTGTTGGCGCATTGCAAGACTGTCCAGTGTTGTTAAAGCAGTGCCTAACTCCGCGTTTGACCGCATTATCGTCAGCATCAGCGAAAACAATGTTAGCACCTTTACCGCCGAGTTCGAGTCCAACCCTTTTAAAGTCGTCCGCTGCGTTATGGGAGATAAGTGAACCGGCTCTAGTGGAGCCAGTAAAAGAGATCATATCGATATCAGGGTGGGCGGTTAGCTGACTACCAACACCAGCACCGTCACCATTTACCAAATTAAATACCCCAGCAGCGCAACCGGCTTCGTCGAGCATTTCCGCAAAAATCATCGAATCCAGAGGTGCCAGCTCGGAAGGCTTAAGCACCATCGTACAGCCCGCAGCGATAGCAGGAATCACTTTTAGTGCGACCTGGCTAATTGGCCAATTCCATGGCGTAATTAGTGCGCAGACCCCTTTAGGTTCATAGAGCAATCTATTGTCTGAATCATCTAGCTGTTCTTCGAATTCGAATTTTTTAAGTTGCCTAAGGAACTCTTTGATAGCGCTTGTACCGGAGGTCGCCTGCGATGTTCTGGAGAAGTCAATTGGAGCTCCCATCTCAAGCGAGATGGCTTGTGCCATATCTTCCATCCTTCTTTCATAGATGTCGTAGAGTCTCTCCAGTAATGAAATTCTTTCGGTTTTTGTTGAGACTGACCAAGAGGGTAGCGCCGCTCTTGCAGCCGCGACCGCTGCATCGGTATCAGCTTGAGAACCAAGAGAAACAACCGCACAGACACTCTCGTCCGAGGGGTTTATGACGTCGAGGTCATTTTTAGTTACGGGGTCGACCCACTCGCCATTGATATAGAATTTTCTTTTATCCAACATAATAATCTCCTGATTTGTAGCGCTAGGCTTTTGCTAGACGGTCTACCGCTTCCTTGATATTGTCCATACTGGTCGCAAAAGAAAATCTAGCATAACCAGGGGCACCAAAAGCCGAACCCGGGACTAGCGCGATATTGAGCTTTTCTAGGCAGTAGGTTGCAAATTCTACATCATCGCTGAGACCTAGTCTATCAATAAATCCTTGAACCCTTGGAAATGAATAGAATGCACCGCTAGATCTAGGGCACTCGATACCATTAATTGCATTCAATCTTTCAACTAGAAAGTCATGTCTACTCGCGAAAGCTTCAACCATCGTATCGATGAATGTTTGATCGCCATTGAGAGCCTCGACAGCGGCCGCTTGGGCAATCGATGTCGGGTTCGAGGTTGATTGTCCTTGGATCTTTTTCATCGCCTTGATAATTCCTTCTGGACCTGCAGCGTAACCAATCCTCCAACCTGTCATAGCATATGCCTTAGAAACGCCGTTAAGGATGATTATTCTGTCTTTTAGTTTTGGGCATGCCATCGCGATATTAACAAATTCATCATCACCCAAGAGAATATGCTCATAAATATCGTCGCTGATTATATAGACCTGAGGATGTCTCTCTAGTACCTTGCCGAGATCCTCGATCTCTTCCTTCGTGTAGACTGCACCGGTTGGATTTGAGGGGCTGTTTAGCACCAATAGCTTGGAATTTTTTGTGATACTGGATTCGAGCTGCTCTGGGGTAATCTTGAAGCCCTGGTCAAGGCCAGTCACGATAATCACCGGAGTTGCGTCAGCGAGAATAGCCATATCCGGATATGAGACCCAGTACGGTCCAGGTATGATGACCTCGTCACCCTCGTTGAGGATGGCCTGGCAAAGGTTATAGAAAACCTGCTTTCCGCCACAAGAGACCATCACCTCATTAGCGTTATATTCGAGCTCATTATCGCGCATGAATTTATCACGGATCGCACTTTTTAGCTCAGCTGTGCCGTCTACTGCAGTGTAGCGGGTTTGTCCACCCCTGATAGCAGCTACGGCGGCATTTTGGATATTGCTCGGAGTGTCAAAATCTGGCTCCCCGGAACCCATAGGTACAACTTTAATTCCCTGCGCCTTTAATTCATTGGCTTTGGCTGTAACAGCCATGGTTGCAGAGGGTTTCACTTTTTGAACTCGATTTGACAGAATTGATGACATAGAATGAACTTTATATATGGTTTAAAATTATATGTTTATGTTAATGAAAATTCGCCAATAATGGCTAGAAAATTTCAACTAGAATCAGCTTTCTCACCTGAAGGTGACCAGCCAAGCGCGATCAATCAATTGTTAACTGGTATTAATTCGGGTGCCAAGTATCAGACTCTGTTAGGGGTCACCGGTTCCGGCAAAACTTTTACGCTGGCCAATGTGATAGAGAAAAGCCAAAAGCCGAGTCTTATAATGGCACCGAATAAAACTCTCGCAGCGCAGCTCTACAGCGAAATGAAGGAGTTCTTTCCCAACAATGCGGTGGAGTATTTTGTCTCATACTATGACTACTATCAGCCCGAAGCCTACGTCCCTGCATCTGACACTTATATTGAGAAGGATGCTTCCATTAATGAACAAATTGAACAGATGCGCCTGTCTGCTACAAAAGCACTGCTGGAAAGGAAAGACGTCATAATCATTGCCAGCGTTTCAGCGATATACGGTCTCGGCGATCCGGATAGCTACATGAAAATGCTACTGCATCTGAGTGTTGGCGAAATCACCAATCAAAGGGAGATCCTCTCGCGGCTCGCGGAAATGCAATACAGTAGGAATGACGTAACACTGCTACGCGGAACTTTCAGGGTCAAGGGCGAGGTTATCGATATCTTTCCGGCAGATTCCGAAGAAAGGGCGATAAGGATTGAGATGTTCGATAACGAGGTAGAAAGGCTATACTGGTTCGATCCTCTTACCGGCGAGAAACTGAAACCGATCCAGCGCATAACAATTTATCCAAAAACCCATTACGTAACCCCTCAATCAACCATACTGAATGTTCTGGATGACATTAAACAGGAACTCGCCAAGCGTAAAAAGGTGCTAATCGCAGAACAAAAACTGGTCGAAGATCAGCGTCTCTCGCAAAGGGTTATGCTCGACATGGAGATGATGAGAGAGCTAGGTTATTGTTCCGGAATTGAAAATTATTCACGCTACCTTTCGGGCCGAAAAGAGGGTGAGCCACCACCCACCTTGATGGACTATCTGCCTGACGATGCGCTCGTTATACTGGATGAGTCGCATGTCAGTGTGAGCCAGATAAGGGGTATGTATAACGGTGACAGGTCGCGCAAGAAAACTCTAGTTGATTTTGGCTTTCGACTTCCATCAGCGCTCGACAACAGACCCCTTAAGTTTGACGAATTTACTGATCGTATAAAGCATTGTATTATGGTTTCCGCCACCCCCGCCGATTTCGAAATCAAGGTATCCACGGTCATCGCCGAGCAAGTTGTAAGGCCGACAGGACTGCTGGACCCGTCGATCAAAATACGGCCAGTAGAGACCCAGGTGGACGATTTACTCTCAGAGATAAATAAACGAGTCACCCTAAAGGAACGGGTCCTCGTTACTACGCTCACTAAACGTATGTCCGAGCAACTGAGCGACTATCTCAACGACCATAATGTAAAAGTCAGATATCTTCATTCCGACATCGATACGGTTGAGCGGGTAGAGATTATCCGTGATCTTAGATTGGGCATTTTCGATGTACTGGTTGGTATTAACTTGCTACGCGAAGGACTAGACATTCCCGAAGTCTCGCTGGTCGCTATTTTGGATGCCGACAAGGAAGGTTTTCTGCGCTCAGAACGTTCACTCATTCAAACCATGGGTCGTGCCGCTAGACATATAAATGGCGCCGTTATATTGTATGCTGACAGAATAACGGGTTCGATGCAAAGAGCTATCGACGAGACCAGCAGAAGGAGAAATAAGCAACAGGAATTCAATCAAAAACACGGCATAATACCAAAAGGTGTCGTCAAGCCAATCGTCAATATACTTGATACTGATTTGTCAATCGGCGAGATCGATGATGATGGTGTTGAGGTAGTACATCGCAACCTTACGCCTGTGGAGTTGACAAAGGAGCTGAAGAGACTCGAGAAGCAAATGTATGCATACGCTGAAGAGTTGAAGTTTGAGCAGGCGGCAGATATACGCAACCAGATAAAAGAGCTAAAGGATGGACAGTTCAAGTAACGAAACACTCAATATAACGGAGATCTTCTATTCCCTTCAGGGAGAGGCCAGAGAGGTCGGCATTCCTAGCGTCTTTGTGCGCTTGACAGGTTGTCCTTTGAGGTGCAATTATTGCGACACGACGTATGCATTCAAGGGCAACAATCCACTAACCATAGAAGGCATAATTAAACAGATTGAGCTATACAATACAAAGCATGTTTGTGTCACTGGAGGAGAGCCGCTGGCACAAAAAAACTGCCACATACTGCTAGACTCTTTAGTGGAAAAAGGCTACCGAGTTTCGCTAGAGACGAGCGGCAGTATTGATATTGCACCGGTCAACAAGGGCGTCTCTGTGGTGATGGACATTAAGACTCCGTCATCCACAGAAGCAAGGCAAAACAGGTACAAAAACATCGCCTTGTTGAAGGCAAAAGACCAGTTAAAGTTTGTCATTGCATCGAGAGAGGATTTTGCTTGGTGTTGCGAGCTATTGGAAAAACACAACACCAAAGCAGAGGTTCTTTTTTCCCCAGTCTATGAGAGCTTGAATCCAACCGAATTAGCTGGGTGGATTCTAGAGAAACAGCTTAATGTTCGCCTCCAACTCCAGCTTCACAAGATTATATGGGGCGAGGCAAAAGGAAAGTAGGCAATCACTGAATCGTGATTTGCTGAATTTCATGTTTGTCTTTTGTTGGTTTTGGTATTGTCACGACCAATACGCCATCTGCAAACTCGGCCGTAATGCCTGATCTGTCGGTGTTTTTTGGGATCAGGAATTGCTGCATAAAGGATTGTTTGGAGTGACTGGACTCGCCGCTAATCTCCTTCTCTACCATGATGACTAGAACATTTTTTTTGATATGTATATCAAGGTCTTCCTTGTTTATCCCTTTAAGAGTGATAGTAAGTTTAATGCTGTTTTCATCGAAACTCTGACTGACTGATCGCCATCGTTTGTGGTTATTTTTTTTACCTGTCCTTTTAAACAAATACTTGTGGTGCATATCCATCATCTGTATCTGATTAAACATGCGCTTCATCATAGACTCAAAGTCGTTATTAATAGGACTATGCGCCAACACAGAACCAGAAAGTAAAAACAAAGCAATAATATAGATTTTTTTCATATTGGTTTTAAAAAAAAGTAGTTGTAATGAAATATATTATAAAAAAATCATTTTAAAAAATCAAGAATCATAATCGACAGAGCTTCCAGCCTCATTTTTTTTATTTAAATCAAATTCACTATACTACTCTATATATATAATAAAAACCCAATTCTAAAGTAGATCATTGATTTAACTAATGATAGTAGTATATGAGACTCTTTGATATTGATTTAATTAACAAATATAACCGTTCCGGTCCAAGATACACTTCGTATCCGACGGCTAACAATTTCTCTGAATTATCCCTCGAGGACTATAAACGACAGAGCGTATTGAGTAACCAGCGCAGAACAGCAATCTCGCTGTATTGCCATATCCCTTTTTGTGATACGGTGTGTTACTACTGTGGTTGCAATAAAGTCGTAACGAAAGACAAAAGCAGAGCGGAACCCTACATAGAGGCACTATTCAAAGAGATCGATATGCACTCGCCTTTTATTGATAAGGACCGTCTGGTCGAGCAGATGCATTTTGGCGGCGGTACACCGACCTTTTTGTCGGGAGAGCAAATAATTCGAATAAGCAACAAACTGCAACAGACATTTAATTTTTCAGCAGAAGGCGAGTACTCTATTGAGATAGATCCGCGCGGTATAGACGAGAGCCTGATAGAGTCTTTGACTATCGCAAAATTTAACCGTATCAGTATCGGAGTGCAGGACTTTGACCTGGAAGTCCAAAAAGCCATCAACAGAGTGCAGAGCTTTGAGCAAACAAAAAAGGTTATAGAGATGTCACGAAAAAGTGGCTTCGGATCCATCAGCATAGACCTGATTTATGGCCTCCCAAGACAGTCTAAAGAAACCTTCAAAAGGACACTTGAAAGAGTTAAAGAACTGCGACCGGATAGGATTTCGCTTTTCAACTATGCGCACTTGCCGGAACTGTTTAAGCCGCAAAGACGAATCAATGTTAAGGAATTGCCGAGCCCGAGCGAAAAGCTCAACATTTTTCAGTATTCATTAGAATATTTAATTGAGCTGGGCTACGTATACATAGGCATGGACCATTTTGCCTTGCCTGAGGATCCTCTCGCTATTGCGCAGAGTAAGGGCAATCTTTATAGAAATTTCCAGGGCTACTCTACCCACTCGGAATGCGATATTGTTGGTCTTGGCTTGAGTTCTATAGGGCAGGCGGCAGACAGCTTTTCACAAAATGAAAAGGGTTTAGATAAATACTATCAGGCTATAGAATCGGAACAACTGCCAATTGTTAAGGGGCTAATCATCAATCAGGATGACAAAATTAGAAAAACCTTGATTATGGAGCTGATTTGCCACTTCGAAGTGAGCATTTCAAGTCTTGAAGAGCACTATTCAATTGAATTTACAAAATATTTTGCAGACAGCCTTGAAAGGCTAGCTGAAATGCAAAATGACGGCCTGATTGAGCTGAAGAGTGATTCCATAAAAGTGATGGACAGAGGAAAGCTTTTGGTGCGCAACATTTGCATGGTATTCGATAATTATCTGAAGGAAAACAGTGCTAATTTTTCTAAAACAATCTAACAAAAGATAAAATATAAATTTCATAACTTAACATTATATTATCAAGCTATAAACAATTAAAGGGACCAAGATAAATTGTTATTATTGGCGATCAAAAATAATCCCTTTAGATATTCAATCTAAGCTCATTTGTTAGCCAAAGATCAAGAACGATACTTATGTACAGTGACCGCCAGTGTTGCAGATTTGACGGTGTGGTTTTAGGCGCGATTTTTGAACTTGCGGTTCGTCAAGTTCAATTACATAAACTGCTTAAATATTAATTTTTTTCGTGATTTGTTTGGAAGATTAAGACTTTGCAGCAGGCACAGAAGGTGTGATTGAATTCACATCATTATTTTGGGCACGATGTCTAAGTACATGGTCCATTAGGGTTAGTGCCAACATTGCTTCCGCTATTGGGGTTGCCCTGATACCGACACAGGGGTCATGGCGACCGGTTGTTGAGACCTTGTTCTTTTTACCTTGTTTGTCAATGCTCTCGACATTGAGTCGTATACTCGAGGTTGGTTTGAGTGCAATTGAAACGAGTATATCCTGACCGGAACTGATGCCACCAAGAATGCCGCCAGCATTGTTTGAAGTGAATCCTTCAGGCGTTATTGGGTCTCTATGAGCCGAACCTTTTTGACTTACAACATCGAATCCAGCGCCTATCTCAACGCCTTTGACTGCATTGATGCACATCATTGCGTGCGCAATTTCCGCGTCAAGTCGGTCAAATATTGGTTCGCCTAGACCGACAACCATGTTGCTAGCAACGACATTAATTCTCGCGCCAATAGAGTCACCAGACTTTCTGAGTTTGTCCATATAGCTTTCCATTTCAGCAACTTTGGTCTCATCTGGGCAAAAGAACGGGTTTTGATGGACCTCGTCCCAGTCAAAGTTCTCAATCGCAATTGGTCCTAGCTGGGCTAGATAGCCGCGAACATCTATACCATAATTTTCCCGAAGGTATTTCTTTGCGATACCGCCGGCCGCTACTCTTATAGCTGTCTCTCTGGCAGATGACCTGCCACCACCACGGTAATCTCTTATTCCGTATTTTTGCTGGTAGGTATAGTCGGCATGTCCGGGACGAAAAGTGTTGGCGATTTTGCTGTAATCTCTAGGTCTCTGGTCGGTGTTATTAATCACCAGCCCAATCGGCGTGCCCGTCGTTACACCTTCAAACGTACCGGAAACTATCTTGACCTCGTCAGACTCTCTTCTCTGGGTTGTATGCCTTGAACTGCCAGGCTTTCTTAAGTCTAGATCGCCCTGGAGATCCTCTTCGCTCAAAGACATACCTGGCGGGCAGCCGTCTACGATACCCAAGAGCGAGTCTCCGTGACTCTCACCGGCTGATGTTAGGGTAAATAATTTTCCAAAAGTGTTACCAGACATTGACCTTATTCGCGCATTATATCTATCGCCAATATTATACCTATGCCAAATTTTTTAACACAAAAGATTAGCTTGATGCCTTGACTCAATAGATTAGATAAATACTGTTAGTTAGAAATGACTCGAGGGGTTAAAGGAGGTTAAAAAACCTTATCAACCATCCTAAACCCTCTGCAAGTAAAGTGGTGCCCTTGGCGAGATTTGAACTCACGACCCTTCGCTTAGGAGGCGAATGCTCTATCCAGCTGAGCTACAAAGGCATGCCTACTATTATTGCCAGTTCTGTAGATTTATTCAAGAAATAATTTGCTCAACGATGTAATCGGCGTCTAGAAAGTCTAAAGAAATTACCTTTAATTCGCGACCAGTTTGGAGGCTTAATGAAGGCATTCTGTTCATCCCCTTGGATTTCGCTAAACTTATTTCAGTTAATAGTGTCTTACTTACTATTTCAGAACTGAGGTCAACTTGAAATTTTTCTACATCTAGCCCCAGCTCTTCGGCAAGAGCAACCAAAACATGTTCGTCCGAGGGATTTTGAGCGTCGAGATAGTAACACTTCTGAATAGCACTAATCATCGGCAATTCAAACTCTGGACTTTGAAGTCTGGCGGATATTACGGCTCTACAGGCAGGATAAGTTGAACGTCTTGGTTTGCATTTAGTCCAAAAGTCATAATTGAACTTTGTTCCTGGGATTTTTTTTTCAATCCTTCTCCAGTTCGACAGTACGTAATCTCGGGTATGCAAGGGCATATCTTCATCGCTGTCAGGAGCCAAGCCGCCAAGCAAAGAGACAACCTTTATTTTGCCGTTTAATTGCTTTGTTACGATATCCCAAGTTGGCTTAAAGCCCCAACACCAAGAACACATCGGGTCATGTAGGTAGTAGATCTGTGAATCATCAAAAGTCAATGAAATTTTCCAATATTAAGGTATATAATCATTATAGGGAGCTAATTAAAGTTGGAGTAGAACAATGAAATTATTTATGAAAAGTTTAATTGTGTTACCTTTTTTATTTATCTCGCAGTTTACCCTAGCTGGAAGTTTTGTGGACTACGCTACAGTAACTTCGGTGAATAAGATCTACAAACAATACAGAGTTGAAAAGCCGGTCCAAGAGTGCTACATCAAAGAGACTCTGCAGAACCCAGGTGACGGTAGTGCTACCAACGAGATAGTGGGCGCAATACTCGGTGGTGCGATTGGAAATAAGTTTGGCGAAGGCGATGGTAAAGAGGTTATGACTCTTGCAGGTATTATCTTAGGCGCTTCGTTGGCGCATGATGAAGAGGTCGCCAATTCGTCGGGTACACAAGTAGTGGTTAGTCAAGAGGTTTGTGAAACCAAAGTGAAAACGAGCTTCGAGCAGCGATTAAACCATTACTTGGTCCATATCGTGTATGAGGGACGTGAGCTCAGTTACACAACTAAAAAAAGACCATTTGAGGATATAGTCAAGGTAAGGGTAACGGTTACCGGTCTTGGAGACTAGCTAGTTTGACGCTTTTGATTTGTCGCATAATTGCGATTGAAGTTCTATTGCTTAGCTGATAATGTTCATACCTATCCTTATAATGCTGCTTGCACTTGTTATTGTAGTTATAACTCTCTTTATTTTTGTTAAAGTTGCTAAAGGAAAACCACCCCAAGGAAGGGCGCTAGATTATCTTGACAGCGGAGAAATAGCCCAAGGTCGAGTGATTGCCTGCATTGGTGACTCCTTGACGCATGGCAATTTAGGGGCTTGCTGGGTTGAACATTTGCGCGATAAATTTCCGCAAGATGTATTTCTCAACGAAGGTATCAACGGTGATGTTGTTTGGCAGGTTCACGAGAGACTTAAGCCGATACTTGAATGTCGACCGGATTTAGCAATTCTAATGATTGGTAGTAATGACGCTATGGGTTCATTTGACGAGAGTTCTGGTAAAGGTTATAAAAAAAACAATAAGTTGCCAGAGATTCCTACTTTTAATGCTTACAAAAAATTATTGCCTGAACTTATTGATCGACTTTCTGAAATCCCTAAAATTGCGATATGCACATTGCCGCCAATCGGAGAGTGTCTAGATTCGGCAATTAACCAGCATATTGAGAAATTTAATGTCTTCATAAATAAAACCGCAGAAGAAAAAAATATCTCTGTTCTAGATGTGTCAGACTCGATGTGGGATGAGCTATCAAAAAGAACTTACCCGGCAAAGAAAAACTACAATCCAAAAATGACCGTCATATTAAAGGATATTTATGGAGCATGGATTCAGCACTATATATTTAAAAAGCCCTGGGATAGGGTAGCTGAATCGAGAGCGCAGTGGCTTCTGTTTGATCAGATACATCTCGGTGAGCGAGGAGCCCGTGTTATGTTAAGCCTTGCTAAAGGGTATATATCTACCAACTAATATTGGCGCTATTAAATCAATTTGGTTTAATTTTGTAATTTAACTAGACTGTTTCATTTTATAAATAAAAGTATAATTTGTGGCTAGATTTATACCAAATCTAGATGACAGTGCTGCGTTATTATTAGATAACCAAAGGAGACTCCATGAAAGATATAAATGTTGAAGATAGACTGATTTTTGCTTTGGATGTTCCTGAAGTGGAAGAAGCCAAGGATATCGTCTCCGAGTTAGATGAGAGTGTTAACTTCTACAAGATTGGTATGGAGCTGTTGATGACTGGAAGATACTTCGAACTACTCAATTGGCTTATCGATAATGACAAGAAAGTTTTCGTTGACTTGAAGTTCTTTGATGTTCCTGAAACTGTCGGCAGGACTATAGCTCGGCTTAGCGACTATGGCGCCACATTCGCTACCGTTCATGGCAATCAGGCGTTGATGGAAAGGGCTGCTCAGAATAAAAAGAATTTAAAGGTATTGGCGGTAACAGCGCTCACCAGTCTAGATAGAGGCGACCTTGATGACCTGGGTTTTGATTGCAATATACAAGATTTGGTGATTTCTCGTGCCAAGCGGGCATTCGAGGCAGGGTGCGACGGTGTCGTTTCTTCAGGCTTGGAGGTGCCATTTTTACGTGAATATGTTGACAACAAACTTATTGCAGTGACGCCAGGCATTCGTCCAGTGGCTAATGACGACGACCAAAAACGTGTCGTGGATGTTGGCACAGCCTTTAAGAGCGGTTCTGATTACATTGTTGTTGGCAGGCCAATCAAGAATGCTGACAACCGTTACAAAGCGGCCAGCGACATACAAAAAATTATCCGTTCTGTTTTCGAGTAAGTATAATAATCCTCTTCGTAGTCGCGTAACTCAGCTGGTTAGAGTGTCACCTCGACAAGGTGGAAGTCGTCAGTTCAAATCTGACCGCGACTACCAACTCAAAAATCTTGTTTTTAATTTAACAAAATTTGGATTTTTAGTTATCATTAGAATCTAATTCAAATATAATTCAAACATGAATAAATTACTCCAAATTTTGTTACTATCGCTTGTCTTAGTAGGTTGTTCTTCGTTAGAACTTGAAACTGCCGCCTCTTCAGAATCTGAAACTCAAAGGATTCTTGCTATGGGTCTTACTCATGAGGAGAACCTGATAGAAGCGAGTAAACTCAAAAGCTCTCACATGGTTTCAGTAGTCACTGGACAGTTGAATAAAGCCAGGGATGAAAAAATTCAAGCTGAGTTTGATTTAGTAGAGTCGGCCAAATTTGCTGATATGGTAATAGTTTCTGGTAATAATTCAAGTTTTATTGGTCCTGAGATATCTGAATCTATAATGACGGGTGTTCTAATAGATGATGTTGATTTACAAGATTATTTTTTACAGGGTTTAAAAGATACAAATAGTGGCATTGTTAGTCATCAACTTCAATTAAAGCTAACACATAATTCAAGTGACAAGAGAAACTACTTCTCTGCTAATTTATGTGATAAATGGATGCGTTGTGATGGCAATGAAACAAACATTAGTCAAATTTCAACTAGTGTTTCAAATTGTATTTCTTCTAGTTGTAACTATAGAGAAGTTATAGAAGTAAACTTAACTGATGAATTTTTGAGGAGCAATATGGAAACAGGGTTTTCTATGCGTTTCAATTCAAAAAAAGAAACCAATAAAATCACTATTTCTTCTGCTTATCTGAAAGGCTATCTGCAAGTTGCTAATTAGTCACTTTTTTCACTTCTCTTATGAGCACCATTGCGATGATTTTTGCGCTTTCCATATCTTAATTTAACATATAGCCGGAGTAAAAAACGTCTCAACTACGAAGCACAAATACGGCACACACAACCGCAAACCATTTAAAAATAGGCCTCTGTCTGCCTCGACAGGGTGGAAGTCTTCAGTTCAAATCTGACCGTGACTACCACTCTAAAAAACCGCTAATAATTGGCCTTTAAAGAGATAATTAACCCATTGCTTGAAGTTTAAATGGTGTTCTGACTACACCCATCTCTTCTGCGATGCTTTTAGCCTCATCTGAGCTAAATGCTGCCATCATACCTGCCGGATCAAAGACATCTACTACAACAATAGCGGTATGGTCATCTACCTTTCCCACTTTAGCATTTCTTGAAAATTGCTGCCTCATATCTGCCAGCTCATCAAAGCTTTTTTTCCATTCATCATATGTTCCATTATTTATTTCAATCATTATCATTGTGTTCATTATCCTTCCTCCTAAGTATTTATTAGATAATATTATTTAGTCAATGCAAAGTTAGTATATACCTATATAGTAATTTGGTATACAATTCCATCTAATGAAGTCGTTTTTATCCTTCCTATTTATCTTGTTCGCAACCCTCTGTGTTAATGCAGACTCTTCACTCTACGATAGAGGAAGGGAATTGTTTGAGGCAAAGGACTATGATAAAGCGCTCAAAGCTTTTGTGCTTGCAGCTAATACGGGTGACTTGGATGCAATGACTGCTGTTGGGATTATGTATATCGGTGGTTGGGGTGTAGAACAAAGCGATCAATTAGGGCTCGATTATATAACCAAAGCGGCTAACCAATCTCACCCCAAAGCGCAATACTCTTTAGGTGCTATTTACTATCTAGGTGTAGGTGTGCCAGTTGACTTTGACAAGGCTTTTAGCTGGCTCAGTTTATCTGCCAAGCAGGGCTACCTTGATGCGCAACATAACCTTGCTGAAATGTATGAGACTGGCAAAGGTGTTGATAAGAATCTCAAGAAAGCCTATGAATATTACCTTATGGCTGCAAGAAAACATAACCTAGACTCTCAAATAAAAGTTGCCGCAATGTATAGGGATGGTATCGGCACCGAAAAAAATCTAGAAAAAAGCCAGTACTGGCTAGATCAGATTGAGAAATCTAAGCAGGGTAATTAATAGGGTCGTTATTAATCTATACTCTGCAAATCTTTTTAGTCGTTTGATCATATTTTGCATAGCAAGAACAGTATCTAGCCTTATTATTATTTGTGCTATTTGATATAGTAAAGATTGATAACTAAATGCATCTTTATTCTATTTTTTTCTAAATAGTTATGAATTGATATAGGTCAATATCTATTTTTTAAAGAGTGTTAAAATGAGCTGATATCAAACTACCTTAAGAACGTAATGGATTACGATATTGTTGTTATTGGCGGGGGACCAGCTGGACTAAGCTTTGCCTGTTCCATGCTTAACCAAAAAATAAAGCTACTATTAGTTGAAAGGTCATCGATTGAGTCAATCTCAGACCCGCAGCAGGATGGCCGTGAAATTGCACTTACACATCAATCTCGAAAAATTCTATACGAGCTTGGCGTTTGGTCGCTTATTAACGAAGACGAGGTGAGTCTTCTGAAAGAGGCAAAGGTTTACAGTGGTAGTTCGAATTCTTTGTTAGATTTTGATGCGAAAAAGTCCTCTATTGAGGCGCTTGGCTATCTTGTTCCAAACTATTTGATCAGAAAAGCGCTCTATGAGAGGGTTTTGCAAGCTAATAATGTCGATATCGTGACGGGGGTCAGTGTTGATGATGTCAATACAAGTAATTCTGGTGCAGAGGTTGTGCTTTCTGACGGTAAATCCGTTAAAACTAGGCTTGTTGTGGCCGCTGACAGCCGTTTCTCTGAAATCAGGAGAAAAATGGGTATACCTGCTCTGATGAAGGACTTTTCCAAGGTTATGATAGCGACCAGGATGGAGCATGAAAAGAGCCACAACCATGTCGCCTTAGAGTGTTTCAATTACGGTCATACATTAGCTTTATTACCTTTAAATGGCAATGTCTCTTCTGTCGTATTTACTTTCGCAGCAGACAAGGCCGAGGAAATACTCAGTCTAAGCGAGACAAAATTTAACGACATGGCGACCGAGGGTTTCGAGCAAAAATTAGGTCAGATGAAGCAGGTAGGGGGGCGCCATTCTTATCCTCTGGTTGGAGTCTATGCGCAAAAATTCAAAGCCACAAGATTTGCCCTTGTAGGTGATGCTGCAGTTGGCATGCATCCGGTAACTGCGCATGGATTTAATTTAGGACTTAAAGGGCAGGATCTGTTGTCGTTGGCCGTTAAGAGGGCGCTTGATAATGGACTGGACATTGGTTCAGATGAAGTGCTCAGCGATTATGAAAGAAAACATATCAATTTCTCTAGATTGATGTATTTCGGTACTAACGGTATTGTTGCGCTTTTCACCAATGATACCAATGCAGTTAAGCAGATTCGCAAACTGGTGCTCAAGTTTGCTAACCGTTTTCCGCCAGTAAAAGCCCTCATTACTCAGCAACTGACAGAGTCAAAAAAGAGCAACTTGCTGCCTTTTTTATAGTAGAAATAATGGCAGTTGATTTAACAAAGCTCAGAAACGAATTTCGTAAAAGCGGTCTCAGTCGGTCAGATCTAGATGATGACCCGGTTAAGCAGTTTTTGCTTTGGTTTACAGAGGCCATAGACTCAGGTATCGTCGAGCCAAGCGCTATGAGTCTAGCAACTACCGATGAAAGTGAGATTGATATCCGTACAGTGCTGCTCAAATATTTCGATGACAAGGGGTTTATTTTTTATACCAATTATGAATCAAACAAATCGCGCCAGATCGAAACAAAACCCGAAGCGGCGCTTTTGTTTCCCTGGCTTGCTCTTGAGAGACAGATAAAGATTGTTGGTAGTGTAGAGAAGGTGTCAAGACTCGAATCAATAAAATATTTTGCTTCAAGGCCTAAAGATTCGCAAATCGGTGCATGGGCCTCTAAGCAATCCTCGACAATTTCTTCTAGAAGTATATTGCAGAGTCAGTTTGTGTCAATGAAACGAAAATTCTCAAGTGGCGAGGTGCCTTTACCGGACTTTTGGGGAGGTTATCGGGTAATACCAAGGACTATAGAGTTTTGGCAAGGCAGGGAAAGTCGACTTCATGACCGTTTCATCTATCGCAGGATCGAGGATGGATGGAGTATCAGTCGGTTATCTCCTTAAGTGAGGTTAGCAAATCTGTGGTTTCGGGCTTTTCGCCACGCCAAAATTCAAAAGAACTTGCGGCCTGCTCAACTAGCATCCCAAGACCATCGACAACTCTAATAGCACCGTTGTTTAATGCCCAGCTCATAAATGGCGTTTTATTGCCATACATGAGATCATAACAAAAGGCACCACTGGCAACGCCTGAAGAAATATCTAGCATCACTCCATCCAAAGAGGCGCTAGTGGCATTGATGATTATGTCTACCGGTTTGTCCTTTATTTGCTCAAGCCCAAAACCACATACCTTACCGAAATTGCTAAAGTTGTTAGCTAAATCAAGGGCTTTAGATTTTGTTCTATTGGCGAGCAATATGCGGGCAGGCTTTTGTTCTAGTAGTGGCAGTAAGATCCCTTTAGTGGCTCCACCAGCACCTAGAACTAGAATATCTTTGTCTTTGATAGTTTGTCCTAAGTTTTTGCATAAATCAGAAACAAGCCCGATCCCGTCGGTATTGTGGCCAAATAGTTGACCATCTTCAACTTTAACTGTATTGACAGCTCCAGCGACCCTAGCATGCGTTGTGAGCTCATCAGATAAGTCATAAGCCTCAACCTTAAAAGGGACGGTAACGTTAAATCCCTTTCCGCCTGAGGTAACGAAGTCCTTTACATAGCCTTCGAATTCATCTCGCGGAGCGAGTACCTTTTCATAACTGATCAGGTGGCCAGTTTGTTTCGCAAAATATCCATGTATCTTCGGCGATAAGCTGTGGTGGACAGGATTACCAAAGATTGTATACTTATCCATACATCGAAATATTATTTCACCTTGCTAGCTTTTTTTTGTT